>Ga0160428_1000774_pt1 | contig 30511 bp, 41 predicted proteins | sample SolpanmetagenomM_FD_108198 | JGI IMG/M metagenome (GOLD analysis project Ga0160428, IMG submission 108198) | Solar panel surface microbial communities from Lawrence Berkeley National Laboratory, California, USA - M | ecosystem: Engineered > Built environment > Solar panel > Unclassified ... | reverse complement strand
TGTTGAGCTGAAGGGAAAGAAGGACGCATGGGAAGCAATGCCTCAATATCGAAGGTGGAATCGTACGTCTTCTGAAACACGTGTGATGAAACATGCAACTGATATTAGAACCAGTAGATGAAACTGGTGAGGAGTATCATGTTGGGGAATGCATCGCTGTATGCTGGAACCAAGAGTGGCTCTCATCAAGAAAATCAGGACAAGGACCATCAAAAAGACAGAAAAGATTGGAGGAAGAAGAAGATGTCGAGGAGCCCGAGATCGAGATCGTTGACGAGGACAGTGACGCAGTGTACTTGGACGATTGTGCACTTGCAAAGGTTTTAGAATGTCGAGCAGCCGATCCAGAGCACGTCTACCTCCGCATAATCTGGCTATATCGACCTGAAGAAACAGAAGATGGACGGCAGCCATGGCAAGCCGAAGATGAGGTCATACCGAGTACACATATGCAAATTATCGACGCAACCGCATGTAACGGCAGAATTAGTGTGAAAGAATGGGAGCCTGGAGTGGATTGTGGTCCTGTTGCGAGGAGAAAGTTCTATTGGAGGCAGACGTTGGATACAGTAGGAAAAGGAAAGCTCAGTTCGATAGAGGGTCACTGCATGTGTGAAAGGCCTACAAATCTATCCAAAGGTATCTGGGCAAAAGAAATGATAAAATGCACAAACGACGAGTGCGAAGCATGGATGCATACATCATGCCTCTGCAACGCCGCGCAAGCTCAAGTCCTCGCTGACATAGAAAATGACGATTCACCATTTGATAACGTGGAAGAACCAGGACTGGAGGAGAAAACGCTAGATATTCCTGATCCTTTCGAGACGACAGCAAACAATGGCATCAGGGAACACATCAACAGCTTTACGGCAGGGTTGGTCAGTATGGTGACGCCGAGCTCGTCGAGAGTAGCGCCCGAGCCACCGACTTCACAGAATAGAAGATCAGACCGGAAAGGAAAAGGCAGGAAGAAAGAGAATGATGAGATTGCGGTTATGGCTGAAGTCGATCACGAGACCTGTCAAATGCAGCTCATGGAAACGGCTACAAGAAAGAGGGTTTCAGGGCCTGTTGTCTGTCTCTTTTGCCATGAGGGTCTGAAGCCGAAAGCGAAGAAATGAGCAGGTTCATTTTCTTGTCAAGGACGTACAAGGCAAAATTCAAGGAGGATAGAGGCTTGTGACTCTTTTCCAGGGTTGTATATTCATGGGCATGCTATATTTGGGGCAGGATACATTTTGTGCAGTAATGTATTTAGGAAGGGCGAGGATGGCTCGTCCTGGTCTAGGTATATATTCGAAGATGCTACAAGGCATGGTATAATGTTATTTCGGCGAGATGGTGCCGTCTCGTGGGTGCGTCTGAAATTGCTTGTTCGAAGAGAGATCCTGGGGTAGTTCTAGCGTGCAATGACGACCCGATGAGCCGTTCCATTGACATTTTGAATAAGACGACGCCTGGCGACGACATTATTGTATTTTCAGACCTTGCTTACTGACTTTTGTGACATCTCCCATTTCTTTGCCCTCTCGCTTTAGTTGCGTGTATCGTGCACGGTCGAGGAGGTGATCTGTGATCTGTCTAGACGATATTCTGCTTGGTGAACGACGGCAACGCTTGGCTCACTTCGCTCTCCAACGGCCTCCGGAAACCCTTACGAAGCGCCGTCACTGCCCGCCCTCCCTCCAGCAGACAACAATACGACGGCCAAAAGTTACAACAACTCATTCGTTCAGGCAACCTCACTATCGTTGAAGGAGCAGTCAACAAGGTAATTGATCTGTCAGGGTCCAGCGTGGCAACAGCAGCAGTAGAGAGTACTTGGAACTCCATCTGAGATACTTTTCTAAAGTCAAAGCGGCAAGATGCCCCGAGCAAGAGGTGAGTTTTGAAGATAGTATGTAGGTGCCATGGCTAACGCTCGGTAGTTCTGTCGTTCATGACACAAGTAAGGAATGCAAGGAGTCTCACCCTCTGCTCCGCCAGCTGACCACCTCATAGTGGGGAGGAGCCGTCAAATCACCCTTCTCCTCTGCTCCCTCCTCTCCGAATCCGGGTGCAAACTCTCCCGCTACGTTCACTCCTGCTGAAGAAATTACCCCTGCCGACGAAATCAGCTCAGATGGTCCAACTTCATCATACCCATCCTCCGACGCATCAAAAGCAGGACCATCGTCGGTCGTCATAGCATACCAACCTACAATGATCGAAGCAGATGCCGACACGCCGCCTGAGCTTTCTCCTATATTCTCCTTCTTGAACAGCCATTCGAATAAATTATACCAGGAGGGTTACTTTTTGAAGTTGCACGATTTGGATTCTCGTAAGATAGACATGTTAGCACTTCTAGGTGTTTACCGATTTAACATGTTTTGCAGGTGGAAGGCCCAGCACAGACAGAGTATGGGTGGAATGTTTTGCTCAATTAGTCGGCACTGTTCTTTCACTATGGAACGCAAGTCAACTTGATGCGGCTGGGGAGGATGGAGAAGTCGTGCCGACATTCGTCAATCTTACAGATGCATCAATCAAGATGGTATGTTACTTCTCGTTAGTGTAGTGTATCGAGTCCGAAATCTGACAACACCAACCTAGATTGAATCCCTCCCTATGAATGGCGTTGCTGGTCAATCGCTACAAAACGTGCTCAGCATCTCGACCGCGGCAAACAACCGGTACCTCCTGCATTTCAACTCTTTACACTCCTTGACACAATGGACTGCGGGTATCAGACTAGCCATGCACGAACATGCGTCACTTCAAGAAGCATACACGGGGTCAATCATTGCTGGTAAAGGCAGACATCTTAACGGCATCAAGAACATCATGGAAAGACTCCGTTTTCCTCTGGAGGATTGGGTTCGTGTTAGGTTCGGAGCAGGAACACCATGGAGACGATGCTGGTGCATCATCTCTCCACCCACAGAGAAAGACATCGCGAAGGCACATAAAGATGAAAAGTCATTGAAGAAGCGCTCCGCATACGACAGAGCGCCCCTGGTTGCCAAAGGGAACATCAAATTCTACGAAAACCGCAAGATCACAAAGAAGACGAAGCCCATTGCAACAATCACAGATGCGTTCTCCGCCTATGCTGTATATCCTCAGAATAAGGATATGATCGATCAGTCTACTTTGATGAAAGTCGAAGGCTCAATCACAATTCACAGCGAGCCTCCATCCACCACTGAAGGTTTTGTCTTTATTATGCCTGAAGGACATCCTATGGTTACTGGTTTTGAGATGATGCTTAAATTCATATTGCCTACTTTTGATGTCTTCACTCTATATGGTCGGCCCACGAGACTCATCGCAGATGCAAACAATGTCAACAGTCTTATGTTTGCAATGCCGAGTGGAAGAAGATATGGATACCTCGAACTCATTGACGTGGCTGGTTTGATCCATACTGAAGGAAGTGGGAAGTGGAACGAGCGGGAGTGGAAGAAGCAGATGAAAGCTTTGACACTAAAGAGAATGGCATCACCTATGCCTAATTCTTCTGCTAGTCACCGGAGCAATGGCAGTAGGAACAGCTTACCGTCCGTAGCAGGAAATCGCTCAGTGTCGAATGTTTCACGACCATCTGTCAGATTCGGTGAGGACAGTGGTCCTGGGTCCAGCTCAACACCAGGATCTCGTACCGGATCACCAGCGCCACCGAGTGATGCGCAGATTGTGCTACCATATCGCGGAGGTTCGCCTATCCAACAAGGATCACCACGCCACTTCCGTTCAGCTTCAGACGCTGCGGTCCACAATCGTACTCCGCCAAGAACCTCACGCTTGTCTATGGAAATACGTAACAACCCCGAGCAGAACTTTACGGAACCACCACAACCACCTGCTCATGGTCTTCCATCACAAATCACGCAAAACATAACGGCAGAACCAGGGTACTACGATACAGACTTCAGCGACCGCGAAACAACACCGGAGCACGAGCATGTCGGAAAGCCAGAAGATGAGATAGCTCGTCCTGCAGTCAGGAATGTTGCACCCAATAAGCAACCACTCATACCTGTTGCAGCACCACCTGCCTTCGCACATAGTCCTCGAGCTCAACCACCACACAAGCCCGGAACTCTGCCAGGTCTGCGCGACGCTACTAATAATCTTGATCCTGCCACATTAGCACAACTCCACGATTCTTCTAGCCCAGACCGTCGTCGACAACAGCATTATGGACCTCCACCTGGTTCGAATTCCGCATATAACCAGCCAAATCCTTACTCTGGTCCCAGTGGCAGTAATGGCGGTTACACGATTGGGCAACCTCTCTACCACTCTTCCTCGCGCGATGACCTGCAGCAGCAACAACCTCAATACTCGCAAATAGATCATCTAAATTCCCTCCCTGGTATGCCAGCGATGCTTCCAGAGCGCATGGCAAGCACGAGTCAACAATCACAACCATATCAGCAGCAAGGACAATACCAACCACAATACCAACCCTCCCAACAACAACAACAACAACAACAACAACAACAACAACAACAACAATCTCAAAACTCGTACCTAGGAACTCCTCAACAACAACAGCCGCAATACCATCAAAGTGGCACCTCAACCCCTCGACGAAGTAACATGGCTAGTCAAACATTACCAACTATCCCTGGTACGCCAGCGGCAATGGAGCAGAATTTCAACCTGCCTGATATGGGTACGGGTGGTGGTAGTGGTCCGCTTGCTGGACAGAATGTTAGTAGGGCGGGGAGTAGGGAACCTAGTAGGAATAGAGGTAGTGCGGAGGTTGTTAGAAAACCTGTTGGTGGTAGTGCAAATGGCAGTAGAGGCGTTAGTCCGAATGTTAATGGGCGGTATGAAGGCGGTTATCATTGAGCAAGTTGTAATGGGTAAACAGGTGGGATGAGGTCAATGGACGGAAGTGGTGTAATGTATATTGATCTCTGCACAGGTTTGATCTTGAAAAAAGGAAAATGTAAGATTGTAAATTGTTGGGAGGAGTTCTCTTATTAATGCCGCAAATACAGATATTTCTTTCTCTTCTTTGATTCTAGGTTTTTCATTATTACATCTGGCTGTTTCCTACTTTTGTTGTCTTGTCGAGATGCCGATGACGATATAATATTGCATAGTTTATTGCATAGTTAAGATGAGAGATGTACAGTCGTGTTGCCTAATCCCGTCTCATCCGCACTCGTGGACGCCAGGCGAGTAATGCGATATGAACGCCACATACTATAGTCATCTATCGTAGCTTTGAGCTCTTACTCCTGATCGATCAATGAGCGTCTCTAGAGCTGAACTTTGGTCTTGCCCCTTGCATTGCTAATTATTTTGTTGCATCATACCTGGAGAGGGCTGGACCCGATTTTCGCATAGCGTAAGCTTGAGTTCAATGTGTTACTCTTCATACAGACAGACGCGTGCCCTTCTCTCCCCGTCATTCTAAGTCTCCCCAAGGACTCCTTCCTTACTGACATCGACTTCTCTCCTGGAGGACGTAGATGAGGAGGAGTCGTCAATGTGTATAGTCACCGCAGTTGTTTTCTTCATATCTTCGAAGCACTCTTGTCCCTGGCATTATTTCCTCTTAACCATGTCAATTAGCATTTCCCGGGGCAAGAACTGCGTCCCTTCCTTCGCTGACTGTGTCGTGAGCTTAAGTACCCTTATTTCTGCAACCGTCGTCAAATTACTAGGGTCTTGGGTCTTCGATGGTACGAGATTACTTCCACTTCATAGCTTTGTTATGGGTGGTCTGGATGTTGTAGCTGTCACACAAAAGACACGCTTCGGAGCACTGGCGTGGAACATAGAATCTGGAGCTACAGCGCATTTCGCATGCAGGCCTGAGTTCTTCAAGACCTACAAACTATCCAATAAGCCGAAAAGTGATGATGCTGGCGGTGACGGATGTGTAAGGCTGTGTGTCGATCAGTGTTGGAGATGCTGAAGACGGGCAGGATGGTTGTTCTAAGACGGATAGAATTCATTCCATCGCTACCTGCTAACCTGGTCTTAACACTGTGTCCAGAAGACCATTTTCTTATCACAATAGCTTTCGCTTTCTTCTCCAGGATGTCAGTGTACACTTCCATGAAGTCCTGTCTCTAGGGATGCCACAATCGCCGAGTCGTATTCCGTAGACGTCGTCTTGGTTCTGTCGTAGTAAGAGGATTTAAGGGGATCTATGACTCTTTGCTCTATTCAGGCTCGAGCGTTGTCTGACTCGGCATATTTCGTTCTCTTGCGCTTTGTTGACTTCTGGGCTTGATGTTCTTCTCTTGGTAGATAAAGACTTGTCACATCTTTGGCATTAGTTTTATTATTTAGGATAAAAAGGTCTGGCCATTGGAGTAATCGAGAATGATCTGGATTATTGCATCATGCGTTTCGTGCTGATTGTTAAACGGTTCCTCAGGCTGCTGCGCTTAGATACGACGTGGCTCGCTCGCATTAATGGCAGTGCTAACCACAGTGTCACCACGTAACATACTCGTCGTAATAATGAGCAACTGTTTGGCACCACCACTTGGGTCCCCACTCGCCAGCCCTTCCTCAGCACCTTGGGCGAATTGTTGTGCGATCAGCCTAACAGCCGCGACTTCTGCGTATGTCACGCCGCCGAGGAAGAAGATGACTGTTGTTTTTGCTTTCGCTCCACTACCACCTCCACCGTGCGACATGAGATTGTTCCGGACATGTCCTGCTTTGTCGCCCTCGAGAGGTGATTGGACGATATCAACTACAGCTCCCTTGACGTATCGTCCTACAACGCCTTCAAATAGTTCTTTACCCCAACCTTCCTGCGCTATATCTGACGGTATTCTTGCTGCAGCTGCGACAGCAGGAGCTAATGAACTTCCTTTTGTTCTTGCAGTGTTTGATGCATTTGCTGTGAGTGCTGCTAGATATTGTTTCTGTAGGATTGTTTGCACGATGCGGACGGAAAGGGGTGCGTAGCCGGAGTAAGTATATGCGATATCGGACGGATCAGAATCGTCAATGTCATCGATGATGAGATGTAGAGGTTTGCGGAGGGAGTTGTATAGGGTTGCGTCGGGTACAACGAGTTTTGGATCTGCCAGTGGTGTGCGTGCTGAAGGAGCTGGTGAGATTGATTTGTTCGTGTTCGTATTCGAGTTGTTGTTGTTGCTGATCAGACCCAGTCCGGGAACATAGCTGGAAAGACCACCGACGCTGGCGCCAAGGGTGCTTGTAACACCTCCAATACTGCGTGAGGAGGAAGGCACGAGGAGGCCCATGCGTTCAAGGGCGGAGAGGGTGACGATATGTTGGTAGCCATATGCCTGTGCGACCAGTCGTTTGAAGCTGTCGAAATCTCTACTGCGCAGGCCGTTGTTTACCACACTCGCGAGACACAGCAATCTCAGCACATCCGTTAGTGGGACATCGCGAGCAATTAGTTCTTCAATCAGTTCATTCAAGCTAGATGGATCAGTACCAGCAATGACGTTCTGCTGCACTTCTAGCGATTTCGTCCACAGTTCCTGCCTTGTTTGTGATAGAATGTGTTCGGCTAGCGAAGTGTGTATTTTCAGACTCTGCTGCTCGGCTTGGTAGCCTGGTAGTTTTGTGACGAAATCGCGTAGTTCAGAGACAGTCTTGTTGTTTTGAGGACCAAGAGAGAAGTCGGTTTGCAGACGGCGCGCGGTACGATTTAGTGTGGGTCCAATGAGAGAGATGGGTGTCGTGCGGAGGGTGGAGTAGAGTGTATCTGTTGGGGTAAGTACGACGCGTCGGCGTAGTGGTGCTGTTGATCCTGTTGGTGGTTGGGAAGATGAGCCAGATGCAGAGGTATTTGTGGGAGGTGTATTTGCTGATGGTAAGGCACCGATGATTGAAGTGGACACTTCGATTTGACAATTCGAGATGTGAAATGTCTCATCGAGGAGACCTTCGTATGTAAGTTGTGTGAGGAGTGGTGTTGCCGGATCAATAACTCGGTCAATGATGATTAGACTATCTATCGTTGCGCTTGGGAGGAGTGGTTTGTTTCGGCGACTGGGGTCGGCAGCACTTTCGCTGCGCATGCGGATCAGGAGGTCGGCGAGACGCTTGGCATTGTCGCCTTTACCCAATATGCGTGGAAAGAGACCGTGCTGGTCTTGTATAAGTGTAAGTGCTTTGGCAGAGAGAAAGATAGATGTCGGATCTTGGTCCTAGAACGCATTTAGTCTTTGGTGTTTATTAATGCCTGAATCAAGCTTACCAGGTATAGCTCGGCGAACGAGTTGTCCAATCCCAAAGTCAAGAGATCAGTATCTAGAGGTTGGAGCCATAGAGGCCACTCAAGGGATGTGATGTCGCCCAAAACGCCAGCCTCTTCAAACACCCTCTCACAAACTAGAGTCCGCCGTGGTACCCAGAAGACCGTGAAATCGTGTTGACTGGAACTAGCTTGTTGTACGCGTTTAACCTGTGCTTCACAAGCATATCAGCTGCAGAAAAAGCCGCTTCAGATACGATCAACAAAGTACCAGCTATAGAATGAGCCTGTTTGCCCTTTTCCCCTCCAGCAATAAATATGACATTTTGCTGCGAGCTATCGACGTTGTCATTTTCGAGAAAGAAGATGCGATCTACGCCGTATTCTTGTAGCGTTGAAAATTTGACGAGGGCTTCTACAGGACCAACGAGGTCTTTTTGTAGCACGAGATTCTTCTTGCCAGGTACCTGGTTGATGTTTAAGCAGAATGTTCACGTGAGCACGATCAAAACTACAAGGTCTCACGTTTTCAAAGAGTGTCGACAATTCACTTCGAGCTGTTTCCGAGAACTTGGACGTCTCGATTGAGGTAGGAGGCATTGTTGATGTATCAAAGTCCATGGCTAGTACTAAACGTGGTGTATATAGTTGTCGGGGAAAACTCCGGCGTGCTGGTTTGAGGCGTGTTTCAAAGGTACAACCAATCAACCACAACTGTTTCAGGTCTGTTACAGAAATGCAAGCATGTAGACGCCTAGCCATACTGTCACCGCTCAGCCGGCATGTCTATCACAACAAGCGCACTTTTGCCACTATCAATACCATCGAGCCAGAAATCTATGATGTTGTATGTGTGGGAGGTGGTCCGGCTGGCCTCAGTCTTGTCAATGCTCTACGTATGTCCCACGCCTTGCTCGGTGTCTCATGGCCTTAACATGTCTTCGTTCAGGCGCCTCTAAATCAACATCACACCTCAAGATTGCCCTCATCGAATCGCAAGAGCTAGGCAAGAATGTTGGTCCTCGCCACACTTCCCAGGATGCATATTCGAATCGATGCAGCTCCTTGACACCAGCTTCAGTAAGATTTCTGCAAGGTGATTAGGACTAGTCTGGTACATCAAGCAGGAAAGAAGCTAAGCATTGACTAGATATCGGTGCATGGGATCACATTGATCAGTCAAGAATACAACCTTATGATGAGATGAAAGTATGGGATGGTGTCAGCGGGTCGCGCATCACGTTCGACTGGCACGACGCTGTAGCATCTCCAGGTCAGCGTACCATCGCTTATATGACCGAAAACACCAATCTCACGGCCGGCCTCCTCAAACGAGCACACGAACTCAAAGGCATAGAGATGCTGGATAACGTCCGTGTATCAGACATCCAGCTCGGTGAAGACAGTTCCTCCCTCGATATGCGCTCCTGGCCCATCATCACTCTCTCCTCTGGAACCACTCTCGCTGCCCGTCTCCTCATCGGCGCAGATGGCGCAAACAGTTCCGTCCGCACCTTCGCAGGCATAGCAAGCCGCGGCTGGGACTACAACCGCCACGGTGTCGTCGCAACCCTCAAAGTAGGACCAGACTCAACCTCTTCATACAATCTCGCAACAGCATACCAACGCTTCCTGCCCACCGGTCCCTGCGCCCTCCTCCCTCTACCAAATGGTTTCGCCTCTTTAGTCTGGTCAACGCTGCCCTCTCACGCAACCACGTTAAAATCCCTTTCTACAATCGACTTCATCGCAATGGTCAACGCGGCCTTCCGCCTCACCCCCACTGACCTGAAATATCTACACACCCTGCCTTCCGGGCAGCACGACGAAATAACCTGGCGCACGCAACATACCCCCTTCGACGCCGCCCTCGTACCTCCACCAATAACCTCCGTCCAGGAAAACAGCATCGCCTCCTTCCCACTCCGCATGCGTCACGCAGACACCTACACCGGCGAGCGCGTCGCCCTCCTAGGCGACGCCGCTCACACCATTCACCCTCTCGCAGGCCAGGGACTGAATCAAGGCCAAGGCGATGTGAAAGCGCTCGTGGAGACCATCATTGAAGCTGTTGAGACCGGACAGGATATTGGAAGTACGTTGGCGCTGGAGAGCTATGGGGCGAAGAGGTATGCTGCGAACAATATGGTCATGGGCGTGGTGGATAAATTGCATAAGCTGTATAGTGTGGAGAGTGGCGTGGTCGTCGGATTGAGGAGTTTGGGGTTGAGTGCTGTGGATGCTTTGCCTAGTGTCAAGGAGTTCTTTATGAGGAGGGCGGCGGGAAGTTAGAGTTGGATTGGGAAAGGAAAGGATAATAAAATAATCTGAACATTTTGTTGGTCATTACAAATCCAGCTTCACTACCAGGTTCTCTCATATTACCTTGGACCATAGTAGGCCTTGTCATTGATAGTTTTGTACAGCACGTCTGACATACTGCACCACTAATCATCCGGCGAAGAGCAAGCGGAGAGGGAGTACAGTACTCAGCAAGGACTTGAAGTCATCCTTGGCATTAATTCGTTACAAAGCATATCCTTCATTCATTTCCATGTCATTCCACTTCACTCCATACAAGCTGCAACACAACCAAACGCCAAACCATAAAACGTCATTCAATACCGACCACATCTACCACGCTTCAACAATTCTTCAGCCGTGCCCTGCTTTGTCCTCCTATTCCATATCGCCTTTTGATGTCGTATTTGCCGGCCCATTGAAATGAAGGGACGAGGCTCAAGTATCGAGGCACGAAAGTCAAAAGAAGAAGCAGAAGGATAGCAGCCGTCCTTCACTCCCGAAAGCAACGAGCATCATCATTCATCCCCAAACAAGCTTCTTGAGTGAATAACCCAACGTCTCAAGGTATCCTGTGCTCCTCCTCGCTTCCTCAGGACTAATGATATCACCTTCCACCACCTCAAAGTGTTCTTCCCTTTCTTCACTACCTTCCTCTACCTGCTCTCCTCCCTCCGCAAGATTCTTGTCGCTATCTTGAGCGTGGAAGAATCGCCCAATCTCACCGCAAATATGCTGTATTGAGTCCCGCTCACTTTGTTGTTGTAGTTGAGCCGAAGAAGAAGAAGAAGACGATGGCTGTGAGCGGACCGGGAGAGCTTTGAAAGCGTAGAAGCGGATTTCATCGTGGGTGGATGAAGCGCTGTCTTTGAAGGTGAAGGCTTTGGTTGCTTGTGCGTCTTTGGGTTGAGCTGGTTTCTGCGATTTTGTTTTCGTTGGCTTGGTGGCTGGGTTTGGTTCGTTATGTTCGGCTTGCTTGTCCTCTTCGGGTGCCTGAGCCTCTTCTTCGTTTGCTTTTGGACTTTCACTTCCTGCTTCTCCACTCAATACAGCTTCAGCGGCAGCAGACTCGCCGCCCGTCTCCAGACTTCTTGTGAATACTCTAACACCCTCATCACCATCACCCATCCTATACCTCACCACAAAGCCTACATTCCTCCTGCCATCCATCTGCCTCTTCGTATTCGTTTCAGTAACATAAGCTCCCCACGTCACACCCACCAACCTCTCCAGCCCAACCCGCTCAAACCTCTGCACTTTCTCCGTCGCCCAGTCGAACCGTACGAAATAGACCGCTGATTCCGTAAGCAACAACAACGTCTCTTCAAACGGATACGTGCGAAGCGTATTGGGGTGAGCAGGCGAGGCTAGTGCGTATCCCGAAACCAGCCCCTCTCCTCGTTCAACCACAACATCAGCTGCGCCGTGTATAGCTGACTGTCGTGCTCTGTCAATATCAATAGCGGGATCTGCAGTCGTCATCGTGTTTTCGAATTCGAAGAACACGTCTTCGGTCACGATACCGAGGAGGTAATCAATCGCTGCTTGTGCAAAGAAGTCGTCGAATAGATTCTGGTAGTAGCGACTTAGCGTCAATGAAAAGTCGTTTAGTGCACCCAGGACGTTTCGTTTGCGAGTCCGCGTATAGTCGCCTTTCAGCGCGGAAGTGCCGGTGTACGACCTCGATATAGCGTCGCCGTTGTCCGCCCACAGATTATTGAACCAGGGAGTTGATGTTGTTGAGCTTGAGAATGTGGTTGCATGACCTAGCGAGGAAAGCTGGAGGTCGAGGATATGCAGCCCGAATGCAGACTGGACCACGTTTGTGCGATCAAGACAGTCCATACAATTCGTGCGTATGATACCTGTTTGTTTCTTCTCGCTATTGGAAGATGTCCAGCCGGCAGAGTTCAGGTACTCGTCGGTATCTGAGACGAGGAGAGAGACGTTTTCGAACTTCATGCCACGACAGATTGCATGGAATTCCCACCAGTTGAAGGTGATGGGCTCGCTATTTGTGGAAGTTATTTGTTGCAGATTATCCTCGTAAGCTTGGCCGATCTTAGGTTCTGTGCCATGCCGATCGATTAGGGAAATGCAGTGTACGGAACCATATCTGGATTGTAGAGATGCAAAGTGTTTCTTCATAGCTTTCTGATTTGCTTCTGGTGTTCCGAGAAGATTGGGTACTGGTTTGAAAGAATAAGGTATCTGCGAGAAGAATAGTGGGATAGAGCCACGACATTGAACGAAAGAGTGAATGCCTTGTTCGATATCCCAATCTGGTGTAGATAGAATCTGCTCTGTTTCAACAGCATTGGCGACGTTGCCGTCCTCGTCGATTCCACGACGGAGGTAGCGTAGTCCATTTCGCCTTACAGAGCGTCGAGAAATGATGGTAATCAGGAAGGGCTTGTCTTTTGAGTCGAACTGAGCAGCTTCAGAAGATGTCGCCGAAAGTGGTGCAGCATCAGATGACGCTTCTGCAACTTTCGCCGCAGAAGCGTTCTCATTCACTTCGGCATCTTCTTTGACCTCGAACTCACACTGGCCAACGAAACCCTGCATGATCGGCAGAACATACTCTGTGAAACCTGCTTCAACGAAAGGAGTTGTCAAATGCTCGTTCCAGAAGTACTATAATCTTAGTAAGCATCTGCTAGCTAGTCGAGCAAGTGATACAACGCACCTCAGGATTAGCTTGCTTATAAAGAGCAACATCGGAGCTTGTTCTAGATTGTGCAATATTCCTGTTTGTAATGTCCTGCTCGTAAGAGTAATGGAATATCCGAGACGACAATAACAGTTTTGTTGTCTGTACTAGCTTAGGTATCAACGATGTGGTGAGCCGTTCCTGCTCAATGGATGTCTTATCATCTGCTGCTGTTCCTTTCACCTCGGGGGTTTCAGGCCATGATTTAGATGTGTCTTCTTCAGCTTTCTCAACTGATGCATTTTCCGCAGCAGCATTCAAGGGATTCTTCTCCTCCATTTCCACAGTGCTGTCTTGCTTATTACTCATTCCCTGACTCTTTTTCGACCCCGTAGTCCAACCCCGTTTTGAGAACCATTTATCTGCAAACACTCCATACGCTCCCTTCTTCTCAATGACATTCTTCACAATACCGAATTCGCCAAGATCGACGGACGGACGACCTCGAGAAGGTTCTGGGACTTCTCTATCTGAATCCACGGATTGGTCGTTGTCGACAGTACCTTCGACTGTGCTCTCGGTGTCACTCTGGATGTCCTCGTTTTCCTGCTCTGGTTTGTCCTTGTTCTTCTTTGCTAGCTTTTGAGTGTGGTTTATAGCTTGTTGCTCCTCTGCTTGAGAACCTAAAGGTATTACCGAAACTCCTGTGATGACGTAGACTGGTTTGCCAAAGATCTGTGCTACTTGCTGCCGTCGAGAGACGGTAATGAGATAGGCATAGCTTGACACCTTCAGGAGGCCTTGATGGACATGTCAGAGATTGGACAACATGCTTCATGAGTTCACTCCGCATACCGATAACTCCATAACACTCTATTTGCTTGTCCTGCTCTTTCTCTGGATATTGCAGTAGTGGCTTTACTGCATGGGTTTTGTAGTCGATTGTCACAGCTGTACCAGGGCGTTGTCCTCGCTGAGCTAAAGGTTGCAACACAAGGCCATCAACAGCAGCGTAGATGATGAGCTTCCGCACGAGGGAAGGCATTGTTGATGTATTGAATCAATAGAAAACTGGAAGCTCCTAAGTAAACACCGATTACGTCAAGCGGAAGAGACTCCTTGTTGACCATCTCGAAACAAGTCTGAAACACGAAGCTGAAACATTTCATGATTTTGATCCTGAAGAACGCGTCCTATCGACACCATGAATGGCAACCACTCAATTGATGGCGACTCCGATGATCTCCCCACCTTACCGCCCCTCCAGCTCTCCTTCACACTACCTTCTTCACCAGACATCAAAGTGCACCTGCAACTAACAAACATATCCAAAACACTATTACTCTACATTTCAACATCAACTGTCGGAGCTCCTAGTGCAGGCGCATCACTTGGAAGCCTTGTGTACGCCCTGCCAAATGTAGGACTATGCTCAAGCTCAAATCAAACTCGACTTGCTGCTGACCACTTCTCGCTATAGATGAGCAGCAGCGGAAGCAACGAAACACTCGGTACAGCACTATATCAGAAAACTGGGTCGATCGATTTCGTGACGCGATTGGCAAAGGTCCTAGCAAGACGATTACGCAAGCCAGTGTATGTTGGTGGAGAAGTGAGATTCTGGGCAGTGGAAGATGAGGGACATGCGTTGAGGGGTATTGTGCAAATAGTGGTTGATAAGATTGGACAAGAAGCAAACACAGCCACGATATGAACAAAGGAGCTGTTGAGCAGAGGCCATTGCAACACCCACCTCAAGGAACTATCACTTGTTATCAGATGCTGGACCACTTCTTAGTGCTCACCCAGTGCCGAGTACGACAGCCTGCTCTTTAAACCTTCAATCACTTCGAAGATGACAGTAGGTGAAGAAAGAACACAAAGCAGCGAAGACGACAGAATCAACACAGAAAGACGATGCAAAATGCATCAGCACGAGCTCTCGTCAGGCAGTTCCCGTGCTGGGTACTCACGATTGCTGGTTTTCTCGCATCGAATTACCATGGTATGCTCCCTGGCGGCTACCATGATTCTCGAGCCCCGGTCACAGAAACGTCTACTCTTACAAGCCATAGAGGAAAATATACAGCGTGGGCAGGAAGAATTGCTTGGAGTGAGTCTTCTGGTAGTCCGAAATATGAGCAGGAAGTCCATGTCACAAAGTGATTCACGAAGGCGCAGAGGACATGTCAGTGCTCAATGAAGAGCTTGTACATGCACTATACATATACACGTGCTTATGTACCACGGCGGCAGTATCCGTAGATTCAAATACAGTGCAGAAATCCAGGCATATACATAACATATCCATCTCACGACTTTTGCTCCCTCTCCACACCAAAAACAATACCATTCTCCTTTCTCAACAACTCCGTAATCTCCAAAACAGCCCGACTAACCTCCTCCAACCCCTTCGCCGCCTCATGATCACCACTCTCCACAATCCTCGCAAACTCCTCCGCCTCCTCCGCCAAATTGAACTCAGCCTTCTTCCCCGCCACCTCCTTGGTTTCTTTACTCCGTCGATCCCAGAAGCTCACGCTGTCAATATCAGTCGTGGCGTTGAGCGTAATTGTGCCATTCTGGGTGTATATCTCGCTCGGCGCAGTACTTTTAAAGCACTTGGACTGGTTGATTTGCACAGGAAAAGTGTACTCTTTGCCGTCGGGTGTGGTGGTGCGAAAGGTGAGCGTGATCATGCCACCGCCATCAACGCCAGTGGGGCATATGTAGGCAGAGTAAGTACTGGATATGGGACGGCCCCAGAGTGCAATTGCGAAGGAGATAGGGTAGACGCCTATGTCTACTAATGAGCCACCGGAGAAGTCTAAAGAGAAGATGTTGGGGACTTCCCCTGCCAGGACAGCATCGTAGCGAGACGAGTAGGTAGAATATGTTAGTGCAGCGCCGAGGGGTGAGCCAATGGTGGGCAGAGAGGATGAGTTCGAGTCTGATGCAGATGGCGAGAGCAAGCGTTGCAGGAGTTTGAAGTTTGTTTCGTGCAAATGGCGATATGCTTCAAGTAAGAAAACGTTCTTGGATTTGGCGAGTTTGTAGAGTGTGTCTAGCTCGCTCGACATAGACGTTGCTGGTTTTTCGAGGATAACATGTTTGCCTGCTTCGAGAACGGTACGGGCGTGCGTAAAGTGGAGAGAGTTCGGCGAGGCGATGTAGATTGCGGTGATGTTTGTGTCTGCGCAGAGGGAGGATATGGCCGTATATGTTTTGATCGACGAGGACGAGGCCGTGGAGTATTTAGAAGCAAAGGACTTTGCGGATTCTTCAGTGCGGGAGTAGACGGCGGCGAGTTGCCATTTGGAGGTGGAATGGGCGGATTTGATGAAGGACTCACTGGAAAGCCCGAGTTAGTAGGATAGAAGTGGTTGTGCAGGAGGATGGCTTACGTGATCCAGTTTGTGCCTATTATACCAAAATTGAGCATGATGATGCAGGTGGCAAGAATTCCCTTGTTGTGTAATTAAGCGGTCACAATTATACCACTATATCCTGCTGTTCACGATGTATGTACTTTTCCACACAAGTTCGTCCATTGGGAAAGGGTTGGCAAAGGATGACGTAAGAAAACAAACAGTGATTTCGGTGGGTATGTGGCAAGAGACAGTAGCAAGCAAAGCATCGGCTGAAGGTAGTATGGTATGATGGATTTGCGGATGTCGAAAAGCACGATGAAAGAGTGAGAGGTGACGATGTGAGACAGTGGAGGTCAGTTGCTGTTCGAGCAGTATAGCGCAACAGGTTTCCATTAGTACTTCTTTGAGTTATTGATTTTTCTGCCTCTACTAGATTATCCGTGCTATGCATACAATGAAAGCCCAAAAACAAGCTTAGCCTAGTCACTTGATAGAGCTAGAACACACCTCACGCTTTCCATCAAGCATTCCCCACTTTCTCTCGTCCAGCCAGCCTTCTTATGAATGTGAGTGTGCAGCGACTGTCGCAACCTCACACGACCAATACCGACAGATCATGCTGGCACTACTACCTCAACCTCGATAAGACAGATATGTTCCAGTGTTGCGTGACGGCAGTCCAGGTCTACCCTCCGTCTTTGTCTCCGTCGACGAAGAAGTCGTCTGTTCACCTCCCACGGCTGGAGAAGCATGTCCGCTTTCCGAGATACTGCCACGGCCAGACCAGTCAAGTGATTGGCGCTGGAACGATCCACCTGGTACACTGCTACCTGAAATCAATGAGTTAACAATATCCCTTGATGATCTGCGGCTAGTGGCAGAATCTTCACTGGACACATGCAATGACGGATCTCCTGCATGGCGCTTCGATGCAGGCGAGAAATGGCGTTCCGGTGAGAATCCGAAAGGGTTGTGTTCTGCATTGTGGGTGCCACTAGCAGCAGTGTTTGGTGTCCAGGGTCCTGGCGTGACATGGGATGGGGAAGCGTGGGAGGACCATGGGTTGGATGCGGAAGAAGTGGATGGGACATTCTTTGCAATGGCTTCCCTCCACGAAGGTGTTGCTTCAAGCCCAGGTCGCTGTGGTGGTTGAGACTGATGTTGTGCGGAAGGGTGAACTTCTTTACCTGCTGCACCCGGAGTGTATGGACCTGACGCGAAACCTGGGGAGGAACTACCGAATACATCTGAGAGTGCAGAAGGCACGGCTTTGGTGATTGCTGCCCTCCAGGATGGTTCTTCTTCTTCAGCATCGTCTTCGTATGCAGTCGTCATACCAGACATCCTTGAAGTGGTGGCCTTTTTCTTTGCTTCAGATGGCTTAGGTCTTCGAGGATCGAATTCGATGGTAGCATGTCCAGCAGGGTCAAGTGGTACGGTGAAGCCACCGCCAGCTGCGGCAATCTCTTCTTCACTCTTGTCAAGCCAACCAGAAGCGAGAATCTGCTCGGCAGTTGGTCGCTTTCTTGGATCGGCACGCATCACCCATCTGAGGAAATCGACTTCTGATTGCTCCAGTCCTTTTTTACGCAAATCCTCCCATTGGGTACCTTTTCCGCGATGGTCCTGCTTGGGCAATGCAACCTCACGGAAGTAGGGTTCACCATGTACCTCATAGTCGTTGGCAATAGCGTAACGAACGGCATCCATTCTGTCTCTGGTTGAGCCTGTCTTGATGTCAAGATCATCGTACATGCCGGTGGTGGAGAAGTGGTGCTGAGCCTCCAAAAGATGACAGTAAATTAAACCCCAACCCCAAATGTCGGCCTTGGGAGTGATTTCACCCTTGAAATAGACTTCTGGTGCACGATAGACGACTGGTTGTACTTGACCTTTGTCTGGTTCCATTACTGTTCCAAGATCACCAAGCTTGACCAGAAGAGCATCCGGAGGACCAGGTTTTGTCGTATCAAAGCCGTTGAGCATGATGTTTTGCATTTTCAAATCTGCATAAACCAGACCTTGAGCATGTACGTCCTTGAGACCGAGAAGAGCAGCTTTGGTGATTGCCTTGATCTCAAGGAGAGTCATTGGACGCTTTGTGCGAGCTGACCATACTGTCGTCTCGAACATTTCGAGCACCAATGTCGGACCTGCGCCAGCTTGAGATGGTGGTACCCTGTCGACCTGTTTCCTGATAGAGGGACAATTCTTAAATGTTTCGTGCATGATCATTTCGTGCACGAATTTGGGCCATGGTGCTGGCTCGTGTGGATCTGGCTCTTTGAGTACGACAATGTTTGAGGTGTTGCCCTTTTCAGCTGCTACCCAGACATTGGCCTGACCTAGGTCCGAGACAGCAGTATATGTCCTCCCGGACTCGCCGACAAGTTCGGCACCTTCACTGAGCATATTGAGGTTGAGTTGTTCACTTGTGATCGGGCGAGAAAATGACTACTGTTGCAAGCTGGAATTCAGACTTCGTACAAAGCCTGCTTGACTTCCAATGCCAACAACAAACGATGACGCAGTACGGTGGAAAGCAGGGTCCGGCTTCTCGGAGCAAGGAATGAGACGTCTTGCGATTACTGCCGATACGTCTTCTGCAGTATCACGTCTGCTGCTTATGCGACGCTCGGACTCTGAGATGAAATGGTAATGGATATGGGACGAAAGATTGTTGTCGGTTGACGACATGATCCCATTCTGCGAATGCGCTCTGCCCCGCGATCACGTGCCAATAACGATATCGGTTCCAATGGTGTTCAAAAAGTTGTCAACCACGCAGCATATCGACATCCACAATCTTCAGTACAATCATGCCTGCCTTTAACATTGTAGTCTTTGCTGGTCAGTGATATCCTATCGCCATTGATGTTGTGATTTTCTACTGACAAATCTCAAGGTGACCACTGCGGTCCAGAAGTAAGTTGAGCACGTTGACATCTTCAAAGCATGCCACTGACAACATCTTAGGTCACAGAAGAGGCCATCAAAGTCAGTAGCTCATATCGCCGACCAATATCTACTACCTCTAACTCACAACCCCACCCTAGATCCTCAAAGTCATCGAGAAAGAATCAAAAGATGTCACTTTCAAGTTCGACCACCAATTACTAGGCGGAGTACGTTTCACGTTTGGCTCTGGATCGAAGACACCTCCGCTAAGACAAACACAAGGCCTCGATAGATGCCACCGGTGAACCTCTTACCGACTCAGCAGTAGAAGCAGCCAGAAACGCAGACGCAATCATCCTCGGCGCCATTGGCGGACCAGTACGTCAAGAAACACAGCACATCTCGGATATCAGTAGAAAAAGGTGCTCACAACTGCTTTAATAGAAATGGGGCACCGGCGCCGTCCGCCCCGAACAAGGCCTCCTCAAACTCCGCAAGCAACTCCAAACATTCGGCAACCTCCGTCCCTGCTTCTTCGCCGCACCCTCTCTCGTCTCCGAATCCCCGCTCAAGGAATCCGTCTGCAAAGGCGTCAACTTCAACATCATTCGCGAACTCACCGGCGGCATCTACTTTGGCGACCGAACCGAAGACGACGGTTCCGGCTTCGCAATGGACACGGAGCCATACAGTCGCGATGAGATTGTGCGTGTTACGCGGCTGGCAGGACATCTGGCATTGCAAGAAGACCCGCCGGCACCTGTGTGGTCGCTGGATAAGGCTAATGTGCTTGCGACGTCTCGACTTTGGCGGAAGACGGTGACGGAGGTGATGGAGAAGGAGTTTCCGTCGCTTAAGCTTGGACATCACCTTATTGATTCTGCGGCAATGTTGATGGTCAAGAACCCCAGAGCGCTTAATGGTGTTATAGTCACGAGTAATCTGTTCGGAGATATTATCAGTGACGAGGCGAGTGTTATTCCGGGAAGTTTGGGACTTTTGCCTAGTGCAAGTTTGGCTGCTGTGCCGGATGGAAAGACGAGAGTCAATGGTATCTACGAACCCATTCACGGTATGTATGATTCCTGCAAATCATGGCACGAAAGTGTTACATGATACCATAACCCAACCTCATACCAGAACAAAGTGCTAATATCTGTATGTCTGTCCTTCACAGGATCCGCCCCCGATATCTCCGGCAAAGGCATCGTCAACCCTGTCGCCATGATCCTATCCATGTCCATGATGCTCAAATACTCTCTATGCCTGCCACAAATCGCAAAAGCCATCGACAAGGCAGTAGAGAATGTGATTGAGAGTGGAATCAGAACTGCTGATATTGGTGGCAAGAACAAGACGAAAGAAGTCGGTGATGCTGTTGCGGAGGAGTTGGGCAAGTTGTTGAGGGCGGAGTCGGCATAGAGCTTGTCGAATATGGATGAAATAGCATGTTACGTGCGCGCATTTGGGCAAAATATTACTGGTGAAGGCATGTATCGTAGGCATTCATGGATATTAATGCCTTTCGAAGCCGCAAAACAGGCCTATAATGAAGCTCGTCTACCATACCTTCCTACGCACGAAAACCATTGCTGCCCAGTCAAGCACTAGTATCTACCCAAAGCAGGACTCGAGAAGACTCTGCCTTCACCTCAACTCAGGCTCACCAAACCTCATCTCCAACTCCCTCATCAAATCATGTCCTCGCAATGCTTTGCCTTCAGGTGATCCGACACTCTCACTCGTCGCAACCTCATCCGCCACCGCACTAGCTCTTGCCTTCCTTTTCGCCCGAGCCCTTGTAATCGGCCCCGTACTCATATCATCCGCGAGCCCTGCTTGTACGTCTTCCATGCCACCTCCACCATCAAGCGGACTCGTGCTTGCTCTCACAGGCAACGGCAAACCCTTCTTCCGCGTAAACACATAGCTCTCGTCCCGTGCAAACAACTGCAGGCCCCGCAAATGCGTATCCTTTCCATTCTGATTATTCTCCAAGATCCGTAGCTGCACCAGGAAACATCGTAACGTCGGACCAGTGCCTATCTTCTTCCACGCTCTCCTCTCCTTCTTCGCCGCTAACCTCGCTGCTTTACGTCGCGGACTCGTCGCGTCGTGCATCTCGTAATCTTCCTCTTTGTCGTCTTCGTCATCATCAGTGCCCATCTCCAGCTCAAGTTCGCTCTCTTTGACCGCCCTCGGCCCACCCGCCGCACTTAAATCAACATCAGTCCACCCCCTGATTACAGCCGGTAGCTCAATCTCACCCACTATTTGCAAATCATGGTGGCCTGTTCCCGCCCAAAACTGCATCTTCGTGGGTGTGTAGCTCTCATCGTACTTGCTGTCGACGTAGAAGCGGAGGTGCGCTATGCTGACCAGTTTGAAGAAGTGGATATTCAGCGTGTGTGGTTGCGGGCCGTCGGATTGCCAGAATTGGGTTGGGGATGGGTGTCGGAGGGCGGTGGTGCCGCAGGAGGGTTTATGTGTCGAGACGGTCCAGGACGCGAGGGAGGAGATTTCTTTGAGATGAGGTGGGATTGGCCGTGGTGGAGGGTCTAGGGAGAGGAGGTGTAAGCTGGTGGTCACTGGGGTGAGAACGTAAGCTTGATAATAATGAAAAGTGAGCGATGAGTCGCACGGTCGGACGGAAGGTGGAATGCTGGATGTGGGAAGAAGCGTGCTTGGTTGTGGGAAGCATGCGGGAGAATGCACTGAAGCCATACCAGCGTCGACCTCGACATTACTGAGAGGAGGCATGTTTCATGCCTAGCAGGATTTCGCTTGCCGAGTTATCAAGATTCGAGACGATGACGAGGCAATGGCTCCATGTCGAGCTTCGGATTGTTTACGCTCTCTCAAAAGACCGATGACGTTTCAGGTCGACGCGACTTTGTTTCAGATATGGCAGGCGCGAATGAGGTAGGATCTCATGTACCTGTGTCTTCATTTGGATCCCAAGCTTGCTCTACTTCTCCTTCTGTTGCACCTTCTGCGGCATACGGCTGAGGATCTGACATGAGTGCTGCCTCCATGTTGGGTGTTTGTTTATTGTTATGGGTGTGATTTGGGCTCGTTGTGCTTTGTCGTGCCTCGTCGTCCTCAGCGATTGTGTTTGTAGTGCTCGAGGAGCTTACAAGCAGTAGTCAATAGGCGAACGACCAGCTGTGAGCCTATGACTGCTGGCAATGTCAAAGTCCAACAGACGGGCAATTGATTTTGGCCTCTGCAGCGAGTATCACAAAGCAACCCCTTTTGCAACCAACAACGTCTCCACACCTCAAGCACCATCAACCACGATGTATCCGACGTCATATTGCTGGCTGAAACTCAAGAACACCCTCTGCAGACAGACTGCGGGTGCTGTCTTCGCAAAAGCAGCCACCGTCTAGCGACATGTCGTTGTCAAGTAGACGGCGCCAACCATCTCCGAAGGCCGATTCAGCCGGACTCCTGCCGGAGCAGCAGCACGACCAGTTTCATGTTTGCGCATTGTACAGAATTTAACTAAACTGGTCATATGGATATCACTGGTTACGCAGAGACCCCGGCAGATTGATGGTTACCGCAGCTCGTGTGGCTAATGTGGATCGGCGACATTGGCCCTCTGTGAAACTCGTGTCTCGAGCAGAATGACCTCGTATTGGCAAAAGCAAAAAGTGCCAAGCCTGAAATCAATCAGGGATTGACACTGCAAAGCAAGATGAGCTCGAATGGCACCGTCGACTCAGTTCCTGGCCGTCTCGTAACTGATTGAAACTTGGAAAATCGCTTCCGCCGGCTCTTCTGGCTCGAGCTTGTGTGATTCCACATAATCTGAACATCATCCGCCCACTTTCTCAGCTCGATATTGTTCGTGGCGTGTAGGATTCTGCTACTTTCTTCACTCATTCGCTTCAATACTCTCGCTTGATCACACTCATTTCGTCACATTCGTTTGTGAAAGGCAATTACGAGCGACAACTAGGCTGGAATTCAGACATTGCAAATATCTTGCCCCTGAATCGAACCTCACCCACAAGAGACCTCACGCAATATGCTCGCAGCAAACGGCTGGCAGGCAGCGCTCTATCTCTTTCTCTTCCTTCAGACGGCTGCCCTCGGCATGAGAGTCTATGTGAAATTGAGGATATTGAAAGAGTTTCGAGCTGAAGATTATGTCATCATTTTTGCTTTTGTATGGCGATAGTATTGATTCTACCGTATGATATTACGAAGACACTAACATCATGCCCAGATCTTATCCGCAGCCTTCGACCTCTCCCAAATTCATCTCTACTATATAGATCATGGCAATTATCCTATTATTGGACTTCCCCAGCAGATAGTGCCAGAGATCTTAAAAGTGAGTACCTGTGCTGGACTTCTTCAGCAATGAAGACGGCTAACCGCTATCTGATAGAGGACGCAGGCCACTGAAGCTTTGTATCCCGTAGCTACCTTTGTTGCCAAGGCTGCCGTCGGCTTGATGTTTATTCGCATCTTTGCCCGGATATGGCAGGCCAAGGTCATTCACATCACCATGGCCACTTATACCGTCGTCAGTGTAACTTACTTCTTTTGGATACTCTTCTACTGTGGTAACCCAATCAAGTGGTGGACAAAGGTTCTGTTCAATCAGTGTGGATCCTCTACACCCATCTATGCGATCAGTATTGTGCACGGTGTTGCCACTGCAATCGTCGACATCGTCTTTATAGTCATCCCGTGGACTTACATCCGTCATGCGAACATGGACAAGAGAACAAAGATTTCTGTGGGCGCTATTCTAAGTCTCGGTTCCGTGTAAGTGCTTGGCCTTTCAAAAGCATAGACTGGAAGTCGAGACCTGACAAATACATACAGGTCTATCATCGCCACAATTAGCAGGCTACCATTCCTGAGAAATCTTTTCATCAGCAAACTAGAACTATGGCTCGTGAATATTCAGGTAATCGGTGTTCTGTCAGCAATCGAGGTTGCTATGTGCGTCATCTGCTTCTCCTTGACTTCGTGTAAACCTTTGTTCAAGACATTCTACCAAAAGATGTCCACAAACGTGTTCCGAAGCACGTCGGGAACTCAAAATGCCTCGAATGGACAGTCACGAACCGAAACTCGTCAAACAGGAACGGGTACACAGAACAACGCCGACTTGGAGAAATCAATGACAGTCAAGGAAGAAAGCACAGTCCGCGTGTCTTGTGATGGTTCTTCATCATCGAACTATTCACCTATCGAGGACTCCAATGTGCATGGAATGCCTGCCATTGTTCTGCCACCAAACGATGACACCATTGAAGAAGCAGGCAACCAAGATATACTTACTGCTCTCCACAGCGCACCTCCTCCAAGACGTCAATCAGCTATCAACTGGTGCAACGCGGACATCACGAACAACGAAAGCAAAGACGACTTCCCCGAGCAGCCCCTGCCCAACGCCCCCACAGGACGACGTCAATCCACCCTGAGCATCTTGAAGCAGAGAAGAGGAAGTGAAGACATCAACACTCTTACGGGGAGACGCCAATCCACAGTCAGCTGGTACGACAAATATGACCCTGACGCTGATAACCAAGATCTCAATCTAAGTAACATTCCCACAGCAGCCCCGACACCGACAGCAAGACGCCACTCGGCGGTCAGCTGGTCTAGCATCGGCCGTAAGCTCAGTTGGACGAGCCAGCTAGGCCGCCGGATCAGCATGTCAAGCTCGACGACAGCAGGAGGAGGACCAGGAGGAAGTGGACGTCGTTTCTCTCGCATCCGACTGGGAGACTTGAAATTCTACGGCCTATTCAACAAAGACGTGCCACCTTCGCCTATGATTTCGCGCGTTACCTCGAGAGACATGCAATACTATGGCATCAATCTTGATGCTCCACCACCTCCAGATTGGCAAGCAGCATCGCCGATTAGTGATATTGAGGAGGGTGTTGAGTCCCCACAGGACTCGTCGCCAGCAGAAAGACAGCAGAGGCCGATCTTGGAGACGTTGAAGACGGCGAACTTGCCAAAGCATGAAATGTTGGCAGAGAGGACGCTTGTGGTACCGTCGCTGTCGCCAACGAAGCGAGAGCCGGTTGCTGTCTCGCCTTCGAGTAGCAAGTATAGTCCGGTGTCTCCGGGTTGTACGCGGTAAATACGTCTTAAGTTAGAAGTAATGTTAAAACATAATTCTCTGAAATATTCATGCATGAAATAGTCACGTGACATCCTCAATGGACCTGTGTGCGTGATTTGATTGGTCAGCTATATTCGTGCATAATACGAACGGTGTTGCAAAATTCAACAATAAAAATAATTGTTGTCCACGTTACCCACATTTTCAAGTAAATAGAAACAATGCAGTCAACAGACAACTTCCCGTCAAGCGCTTCATCCGACGCCCAACCAGGCAAGCGCATCTACCTAGGCAACCTCCCTTACCAAGCCACACCGCAAGATGTCCAGCAATACCTCAACGATGCCGGCTTCGAAGTTGAGCGCGTCGACATGACTACTGATCCCTTGAGCGGGCGCAATCCTTCTTACTGCTTCGCTGAACTGTTCTCGGTCGAAGAGGCACAGCGTGCGCTTTCCGCGCTGCCAGGTGCAAGCTTCATGGGCAGGCCGTTAAAGGTGAATGTGCATACGCCTAGACGCGCTGGTGCTTCTGGTGGATTCGGCGGGAGCGATAGGCCGCGCGGAGGTATGGGTTCTTTTGAGCGTGGTGGTGGTGGACGGAGTGCTGGATTTGGGTCAAGGGACGGGGGTGGTGGTGAGCGACCTAGTTATGGACAGCGCCAAAGCGACTTCAACAGTGCTCCTGCGGAACAGTCAACGCGATTGTATGTTGGTGGCTTGCCTCAAATCGACAACCAAGACAGTTTCGGCGATGATGTCATGGCCATTTTCAAGGACTACAAGGTTGAGACTGTAAGCAAGGTTATTGCGCCGCATGAGTCGAAGCTGGGAACGCCGGGCAATCACTACTATTGTTTCGTCGATTTGACTTCAGTTGAGGAGGCGCAGGCGGCGGCTGCGGCGTTAGATGGTGTTGAGAGTCCATGGGGTGGGAACTTGAAGATTAATGCGGCAAAGGCGAGGACGACGGAGAGAAGAATGGGTGGTGACAGAGATCGGCAGCAAGCTGAGAAGCCTGCGGTTGTTCGAGACTTCAACAATTGGAGGAGAGGGTAGTTGGTGGATGGTAGGTGCTCGTGCGTGAGGGTGTGGAGCTAAGAGAACGATTGAGGAATGTGGTTCTTATTGTTTAGTCAAAAGTGGCGTACAAGCTATTGAGCGAGGCTGAGCAACGCTTCACTTGTACGACTTGGACAAGTGGTGGTGCAATGTTGCACAATAAGGATCGATGTTACACGAATCTAGAAATATACATGATGTTGTTCGTCATGTACGAACTTGGAGAAGACATGGCAGGAACAATACAATCGCACCTTCCGCGTGACTCTTTCTTATTCATCCTTCAGAAGCACTTTCTATTGATACTTTCTATTACTATCAAAGCTTTTGCTGACTTATTAGACTATAAAGCTAGGCGAGGTCTTCTTGCATCTTAACATTCTTACAGACAAGAACCATTACCAACCATACATCACATCCGACTGTAGCTTGCCAAAGTCTTACTGCTTGAGTGATGGATTCCTCAAGCGTCATCGCATCTATCGTCCGTCCAACTGACAACATCACCTTCGTCCGCAAAGACTGCAATTGTAAGCATCTCAATCCATCTTTCATCAGGATACCTCATCATGATCATCATCATCATCACCCAGCCATTATCACGTCAGCACTCTTCACACCGATGTTCATACTGAAATCCTCTCACCATGCTGACATGAATCTCAATCTCACAGGTTCTCACGTCGAGAGTTGGACTTCTACCATCAACATGCACAACTCATCCATTCACAACGGCAACACTCACATCCCAGTTACCTTCATGACGCTTCCTCGTGAGGTTCGTTACATCATCTACGGCTACGTTCTCATTCACGATCCAATCATCTACAAACCGCGCATCCCATCCTTCTGCACCATGAAGGCGAACGCCTTGATATTTGAAAAGCGATACACATGCTACGACTGCCGTCGACGAAGCAAAGAAGGCATCTGCTACTACCACGAGCACCTCTGGTTCGAACACAAAGGTTTCTGGTCGACCATGCTTGAGCCTACTCCTTCACCATACTCTATCCTGTTTGCCAACAAAACCATCAGCGACGAATTCCTTCGTCAGGTTTACAAACTCACGACATTCACCTTCGATCTCGGCAAAATCAGCACGAAAGACTTTGCACAATGGGATATCAGCAACAAAATCCTTTCCAAGATCGAGTTCTGTCGTTTCCGCTTCGACATGAATGACCGTTCTCTGGTCGAATTCGATCCCCGCCACCGTGAGCTACACGTTGCATCTCTTGCTTATGGCTTGCCAAGCTTGAGACGGATGGAAGCGGCAATGGTCCTGAGGCCTGGCATGCATGATGGTGGAGATGGCGAAGAGGAGATAGTGATTGCCGAAAAAGGACAGGAGAAAGACGGAAGGGATTGGAAATACAACATTGACGATCATGTCTACTGGAGAATGGAGAAGAAGAGATTGATTAACGTGTTTGAGATCCCGGTCGAGGACCTATGCAGGGCGCCAGTTGGACAGCAGTGCTATCTCATTTCATAACAAGGAAAGCTGCTGTTGGATGTGTGCTGTCAGGTGGGAGGAGTACATGTACATATGGGACGGGTCATGATTTCGGGTCAGTCCTGGTCTACTCAGCTTTCGGTCATATGTTGGAAGCCAGAGCGACTCTGGATGCTTTGTTGGTGTTTTGCTGTCACTGGTCTGACTATTGTTTGGGTTTTGGTCTTTTGGTTTGGGGTCTGGTTGTGGTTTGGTTTTGTCAATGATCTCGACTGTGATGGAACCAGTCTATGATAGTTTACGATAACGATACAAACGATGCTCATTTGTCACGATATCACAAGACCAAGCTCTGCCTGATTGTGAAGGCCGTATGACGAGCTCGAGATGAGTGTTGTCGTTGTGATGACTGAGTTGGAAGTGGGGTGGGTCCTCGCCACCTGAAACAGCTTCGCACGAAACAAACCTTTGCAAACACATCTGCTCCTCTGCAATGACAACACCATCTTGTGATATCAACCATAAATCATCAACCATCACGTTACCATGTAGCATGCTGGCAATGTCTCACTTTGTCTCACTTGTCTCACTGGGCTGGATTATGTCCCGCTCATCGCAAGATTTGTCACGATGTGTTCTGAAACACCTGTGCGACGTGAAGAGCGGCTGCGAAATTAGGTCAGGGTCATCTTCACAAAGGTCCCTGATGCGTTGGAATCTGAAACAATAACATCACCGACGCGCACTCTCTCATTTTGATATTTTCCCTTTTGGCCTTTGACTTTGTTCTTCTTTCATTTCTCTCAGCTTGCCCTCTCTTTCTTCTCTTCTCTTCCCTTCCCTTCCTCTTTCTTCTCGCCCTTTATCACACGGTCGTCCTTCTCTCTGGATACATAACACTCGCTTTTGCCTGGCCTCGTCACTTACAGTGTAGGCTTCCATCTGTTGGCCAGATCACTCTCTACTACCACACACTCTCTGTCAAATTGCTCGGCTGTGCCTGAAGCCTACACTCATTTGGTTGACGAACTACGAGACTTCTCTGAAACATCACAGTGAGTCGAAAGAGTGCCCTTCGACTCAAACTGAACCTGACACTAACTGAGAACAGATCGAAATGCACACCACCAGCATGATCAGCTTGAGTTCAGCTGTGCTCATGTCGACTCTCATCTCTACCGCTACAGCACATCCACCTAGTCTTCTTCATCCTTTCCGCCCTTTGACTGAGTATGATGCCGACCTTGTTGCAAAGGTCGATGAACAGTGGTGTAAGTTTAAGCTGTGTGGCTACCTGAGAATAACAACTGACACTGCTCTTCATATCAGCTCATCCGGACCTTGTCACGCGTCATCTCACGCGTGGACACCGTGGTCACAAGCACTATCACCGTCACAACACCGACTTGATCGAGATAAATCAACTCACCACCAGCAAGAACAAACGCGAGAACGTCAAGGTGCCTGTAATTTCGAACGTGAAGCTCCTCGGTGGAAGTAGTAACAATCCAGCTCAATACTACTTCCCGAACCAAGTCAATGCGGCCTTGCCTGCAATTGCAGTGAACCTGCTTGTGGACTCGATCGAGGACGCAGTGTCTACCGGCTCTGGTGCCTGGAATGGTTCTGGGAATATTGAGGTGTGTAAACTTAGTTCGAAGCAATGAGAAGACGCTAAGCTGCTCACAGATCACCACCGACAATGTTAATCAACTCGAAGCCTTCCCCTGGCCCATCTCCATGTCTCGCGATACTGGCAAAGGTGGATACCTCAATGGCTCAAAGATCTTCCTCTTCTCGGACACTGAAAACTTCTTCAACACTACATCAAGTCAAGAAGGTGAATGGGTTGGCTTTGTCTCGAATACTGCTGCTGTGGATTGGGGATATGGCCCTTCAAATGGATATCCTCTTACTTTGCGTGATAGGCCTGGTGCTGTAAGTTTTGCATCATACTTTGCTTCTTGACCTCCCTTTGCTGACCTTCCTAACACAGTTCGCAAACGAGAAAGGAACAATGCGCAACTTTGTCCCCTTCACCACTGGAGAGTCATACTACAACAACGCCATGGTAAGATCACTAGGCTTCGGGTCTATTTTCAGATACTAACTCATTATTCCCACTAACTCATTATTCCAAGAATTCCCTGGGCTTCCGCTACGCTATCTGGCCCTCTTCATCACTCATTCCCCTCACCTCCACGACCGCTGCTATTTACGCACCTATCGTCTTCACAAACTCCAACAACGGTGCTTTCAACTATGCCGGCGCAACTCTCATCGGTATCAGCGTCCCCAACTACCAAGACAACCGTTCCGGTCCTATTGCAACGCGCCTCAACAACAAGATCTTCCCTGATTCTGCTCTGGAATGGGGTTGCATCGGTGGTATTCGCAGTTGGGGTTCTCAAGGTATTGGTGGCAACGACGGATGGGTCTACATCATGGGTACTGATACTTATGGC
>Ga0160428_1000773_pt1 | contig 30576 bp, 29 predicted proteins | sample SolpanmetagenomM_FD_108198 | JGI IMG/M metagenome (GOLD analysis project Ga0160428, IMG submission 108198) | Solar panel surface microbial communities from Lawrence Berkeley National Laboratory, California, USA - M | ecosystem: Engineered > Built environment > Solar panel > Unclassified ... | reverse complement strand
GGCGGCCTCGGGGCCGGGGGTCGCGGTGGCGGTCAGGTCGCCCGAGATGCCGAGCCGCGAGGTCGAGCCGGTCGGACCGGGGTAGCCGATGTTGTACTGGCGGTTCAGGCCGAGCGTGAGCACGCCCGTCGATCCGGTGGTCGGGTCGAAGTAGTTGAAGCTCTTGTTGACCGTCAGCGCGCCGGCGCCGGCGGTGTCGCCGTCGGTGTCGTCGAACGTCACGCGGACGGTGCTGTTGCCGTTGTTGTTGATCGTCGTGACGGCGCCGGTGAGGACCGCGGTGTAGACGGCCGAGGAGGGGGTGACCGTGGGGACGGTGAACGTGAGCGTCAGCGCGAACGTGCCGTTGTAGCGGTCGGGGCTGCCGGCCCGGTTGACCAGGCTGAACAGGCCGAGGCTGTCGTCGGTGGTGCTGGCGCTGTTGCCGAGCGAGGTGGCGGTGACGCCGTCGCCCAGGACGAGCGTGTTGAACGAGCCGCCGGTGAACGACAGACCCGTGCTCGAGCCCGCGTTTAGGGTGAACACGCCCGAGGTGGTGCCGGCCACGTTGATGTAGGGAGCCGCGCTAGCGGAAGCGACGGCGGCGAACGCCGCAGAGGCGACGAGGAGGCGAGAGAGGGTTTTCATTGATCTCAGACAGGACAGGGGACGACGGTCCCGGATTTCGAGGGCTACGGTTGAAAGCATTTCAGTGTAGCGAAAGAGGTCGTTCGGACTGTCGCAACATTGCACAGTAAGGAAGGACGCTACGACGAAAGTCGCTCAACGTTGAGCGCGGAATAAAATCTATCAGGGGCCTTAGTAGGCGCCTCGTCCCCCGAGAACGGCTTTGGGGGTAGCGGCGAGCAAACGTAGGTCGGTCATAAAGCTCATCGCCCGCACGTACTTGAGATCCAGCGCGATCCACTCTTCGTACGAGAGATCGCTCCGACCCTGAACCTGCCAGTAGCAGGTGAGACCCGGCTTGACGGACAACCGGACGTGATCCTGAGGGCGGTAGCGCTCCACCTCGGCGGGAAGGTGCGGGCGAGGGCCCACAAGGGTCATTTGACCCAAGAACACGTGGACGAGCTGCGGCAGCTCGTCCAGCGAGTACTTGCGAAGCACCCGGCCGACGGGCGTGATCCGGGGATCGTTCTTCGCCTTGAAGATCGGGCCGGACTTCTCGTTGATCGCGGCGAGCGCCGCCTTCTGGGCCTCGGCCCCGGTCACCATCGTGCGAAACTTCAGGAACGCCATCCGCTTCCCGCCCTGGCCGATGCGGACGGAGCGATAGAGGAGGGGGCCCGGACTGGTGAGCTTGATCGCCAACGCGATCAGGATGAAGACGGGCAAGAAGAGGAGAAGAAGCAGTCCCGACACCAGAAGATCGAGCGAGCGCTTGGCGATCCGGTAGACCGGGGGAAGCGAAGCGTTCGTAACTTCGGGCGGCGCAGACGATACGACGTCGGAGAGTGGGCGGGGCACCGTGAATCCTTCGAGGTTGGTCGTCATCGGAAATCAGTTAAAGAAGATGCCCTCGGACGAAAGTCCCGTCCCAGAGGCAGGTTGAGAATACGCGAAGGAAGAGAGGAAAAGGAACGGATCGTTGCCGGAAAGCTGAGAACCGGCGTAAATACGGGCAGGGACGAGAGTCTGGCCTGAGAAGGCCGGATCGCGTGGGAAATCGCCGCCAAGGCGGCGAGAACGGGCGCGTTGCGAACGATCATAGACGGACCAAAAGACGGAGTGGGGCGACGTCGCCCCACAAAGGTTGAATCCATTATGGATGGAAGGAAGAAAGGGTGCGAAGAGGTGGCGGAAACCTAAGCGCATTCCTAGCAAATATGCCTGCTACTTTCGTCCTGGTAGCGGCAGGGTGGCCGGCACGATGCGCCGTGCTCGGGGATAGCGCGGCGCACGTCGACGCAAAAAGGGTCGCTCGAACGCGAGGGAGAACAGCCAAGCGACCAGGATCATCAGGGGCAGCCCCACGAAGAAAAGCCAGGCGAAGGTCTCCGTGCCCTCCGTAACCCAGAGCGGTCGGAAGGCGTATACCACCTGCTCGACGGGATGGTGGATCAGGTAGAGCGAGTAGCTGAAGCCACCGAGAAAGGCGAGCGGTCGCGCGCCAAGGATCCGGATCAACCGTCCTCCTCCTCCCACCGCGCCGAGGAAGCAGAGGGCGGCGAGCGCGACGCCCAGCGGAACGTCGCTCAGCGCGTAGGGCTGGGCCGATCCCAAGGCGGCGACCGCCAAGAAGAGCCCGAGCCATCCGAACGCCGCCACCCAACGCTCCGGATGGCGGCCCCGCAGAGGTGGGCGGTAGGCCAGATGCGCCGCCGCCATGCCGATGACGAAGAGGAACGCGAACCACAGCCGGAGCCACGCGGGAAGCAGAAGCCCCAGGCCCAACCCTCCGATCGCCCCCACCAGCAGGAGAACCCCGCGTCCCCGCCCCGCCTGGAGTCGCGCGAAGAAGGGGAACGCCAGGTAGAGCTGAGCCTCGATCGCGATCGTCCAAAGAACCCCGTTGATCTTGTACTGCCAACCTGGCTGAAGGTTCTGGATGAGAAAGACGTGGCTGAGTCCGGTCTCCGCGTTGACCGGCAGGTAGGTCCGGAAAGGCTCGACCTCGCCATAGGTCCGGGTAAAGCCCAACGCGACCACGCCGGAGACGATCAGACAGGCGTAGTAGGCGGGCAGGATGCGCCAAGCCCGACGGCGGAAGAAAGCCGTCGACGAGCGCACGACCCCGTTCCCGCCGCCTTGGAGCAGACCGATCTGGAGCGAGAAGCCCGATACGACGATGAACAGGGCCACCGCGAGGTGGCTGTGCGTGAAAGGCGTGGAAACCGCCCGAACCCACAGGGGCGCGACGGAAGGGGCCCCCGTGAGGATCGAAGGGTCGACCATCGTGCAGATGTGACTGATCGCCACGTAGAGGGCCAACACGCCGCGGATACCCTCGAGAAACGCGAGACGCTCCGTGAAGGGCGAGACCGGGATCGGCGCACGGCGCATCTAGGGAAGGCAGGGTACCAGGAGGACCGGAGAGACTGGAAAAGTCTCTCCGGTCCCCAAACCTAACGGGCGGTACTCTCGTCCTACACCGACGCCCGTGAACTCCGATCTCGGACTCCTCTACCGAACCTACGACGCCTTCAACGCCCACGACATCGACGCCGCCCTCGCGACCATGACCTCCGACGTCGACTGGCCCAACGCTTCGGCGGGCGGAAGGATGCGAGGCCACGACGCCGTCCGCGCCTACTGGACCCGCCAGTGGGACGAGACCGAGCCGATCGTCCGCCTCGAAGGCTTCCTGGTCCTTCCCGACGCTCGCCTGCGCCTCGACGTGCGCCAGACCGTTCGGGACCGGACCGGGAACCTGCTCTCCGAGGGGCTCGTCGGGCACGTCTACGCCTTTCGCGATGGCCTGATCGCCCGGATGGATATCGAGTAAGCCTCCATCCTTCTCCAGACTAAAGTCCGAGGTCCTTCTTCATCGCCTCCGTCAGCCGCGCCGCCATCTTGCGGTGGGTCGCCCGATTGGGGTGCCAGTCGGAGCCGATCCCGTCCTCCATCCTTTGCGCGTCGAACTCGACGAAGTGGAGACGCGGGTCGCGGATGCGAGAGACCATGCGGGTGAGCTGACCCCGCGCGCTCGAAAGAGCCTTGTTCTTCGGGGGATAGTCGTCGGTCATCATCGAGCCGAGCGCGACGTAGACGTGGGCCAGTGGGTACTTGCCCCACACGCGCCGGACGAACGTCTCGTACGCGCCCGTCCACGCCGTCTCGTCGGGATTGCTGCGCGCGAAGTCGTTGGTGGCGAGGGCCACCACCACCGCGACCGGCGCGGGCTCGTTCTCGACGAGCGGCGTCCCTTGGGTCGGCAGGACGCGGTCGTAGACCTCCGGCATCGTGTTGTCGGGCCACATCTTCCGGCCCGACCAGGCGATCAGACGCACGTCGGCGTCCAAGGCGCGGGCGGTGAGGGAGGCGTAGCTCACGTAGGCGTTCTCCGTCTCCGGTTGGAAATGCGCCTTCTCGCTCGCCCCCTCGTCGCCGTAGCCGCAGGTGATCGAATCGCCCACGAACTCGATCGTCTTGGTCCGGGCCGTGGCCTGGAAGATCCCGCCGGGGACGGTGAAGCCGCGGAAGCGCGTCGTACCGACGAACGCCTCGGTGCGCTTGACGAGGCTGACGTCGTGAACCCCGTCGCCGCCTAGGTCGATCCGGTACTCGCCGACTCCCGTGTGGGGCGTGAGAACCGCGCGGGGCTGGCCGTCCACCACGATCTGCCAGAGGTCCCGTCCCGTCTCCTCCAGCGTGGCGTCCATCGAAGCGCCCTGCACGCGCAATCGGACCTCGGACGCGGACCACTGGCAGGCGACGTTCGCGGGGTCGGTGCGGTCGAAGCGGCCGACGAGCACGATCCGGGGATCGGTAGGGAGAACGACGAGCGCGGAGAGCAAGGAAAGAACGAGCAAGTCCTAAGACCTATACCGCGTAGAAGGAAGGAAGATGGAGACGCGGAAGATCGGATCGCTCGACGTGACGGTGGTGGGACTGGGGTGCAACAACTTCGGAGGCCGTCTGGATCAAGAGGGGACCGCTCGCGTGCTGGACGCGGCCCTCGATCACGGCGTCACCTTCTGGGACACCGCCGACCTGTACGGCGGGACCAAGAGCGAGGCGTTCATGGGCAACCTCATCAAGGACCGCCGGAACCGGATCGTGCTCGCGACGAAGTTCGGCCACCCATCGGGCCCCACGCCCCAGGGCGCGAGGCCCGATGAGCTTCGCAAGGCGGTCGAAGCCTCCCTGAAACGGCTCCAGACCGACCGCATCGACCTCTACCAGCTTCACTCCCCGAGCAAAGAGGTCCCCGTCGCGGAAACCCTCGGCGCCCTGGACGAGCTGGTACGCGAGGGCAAGGTGGTCGAGATCGGCTGCTCCAACTTCGATGTGGCTGGACTCGATGAGGCGGAGTCGGCGGCCCTGGGTGCGAGATTCGCCTCGGTGCAGAACGAGTACTCCCTGCTCCATCGGGACGACGAGGCGGACGTCCTTCCCGCCTGCGAGCGACTGGGCGTCGCCTACATTCCCTATTTCCCGCTCGCGAGCGGCCTTCTCACCGGCAAGTACCGCAAGGGTCAGGATTATCCTTCCGGAACCCGCATCGCGCCGGAAAAGGTGGACGGGGCGAAGCTGGAAAAGGTCGAGCGGCTGGTCGCCTGGGCCGAGGCGCGCGGAAAGACCGTCCTCGATCTCGCATTCGCCTACTTGCTGGGCGAGCGGGCCGTCGCCTCGGTGATCGCGGGCGCGACCAAGCCCGAGCAGGTCGCCGCCAACGCGGACGCCGGAGGCTGGTCCCTCAGCGCGGACGAGCGGAAGGCCGTCGCGGCCCTGCTGGACTGACGCGGCCGAAGGCGGCGTAGAGATTCTATAATAGAGGGCGCAAGGACGAAAGTAACCTTCGTCCTTGCGCCCTTTCCGGCTGGAAACGGTAAAACCCCCGTAGACGCCAAACGTCCGATGCCTAGGACGGCGTACGGACCCGCTGTACGTCCCTCACGGAAGAGAGAAAAAAGCCTATGCCCCTGCTCGCCACGCTCTTGCTCGCCGCCGCTCCGATCACCGTGACGCCGGCCAAGACCCTCGTCGGCATCCGCCCCGTCTCCCTCGCCGCCGCTCCCACGGGCACGAAGTTCGTCGCCTGTCTGGAGGACGGCTCGGTGCGGATCATGGACTCGAAGACGCGCCAGACCGTCCGCACCCTCGACAAGCATCCCGGCCCGGCCTACGCCGCCGCCTGGAGCGCGGACGGCGCCTTCGTCGCCACCGGCGACGAGACGGCCCGTATCTGGATCCACAACGCGGTCACCGGAAAGAAGGTCCGGGAGTACCGAACCCATACCAAGGGAATCCAAAAGCTCTCCTTCAACCTTCCCGGCACCCTCCTGATCTCGACCGGGAAGGACGACCAGGTCAACGTCTACGATCTCCAGTCGCCTTCGATCAAGGAGAAGACGGTCATCCTCGGAAAAGGCGTCAACTTCTACGGCGCGACCTTTCACCCTAAACTTCCGTACACCTTCGCGGTCGGTATGCTGAGCGGCGGCGTCCGGCTCTACGACGCGCCCTCCGGCAAGGTGACGGGCTTCCTCACCGATCCGACGGGCCAGGGCGTCTTCGACTGCGCCTGGAACGACTCGGGCACCCGCTGCGTGAGCGCAGGACGGGATGGCCTCGCCGTCGTATGGGATCCCAAGGCCCAGGCGAAGGTCGGCAAGCTCATGGGGCATCAGGACTGGGTGGTCTACACCGCCATGTCCCCTAACGGTCGCCTGGTCGCCACCGGAAGCAGCGACCGCACCGTGCGCGTGTGGGACGCCAAGACGATGACCAAGGTCGCGGAGCTTCCGAACGAGTTCACCGTCGGCTCGCCCCTGTGCTTCACCGCCGACGGCGCCTCGCTCGTCAGCGTGTCCGACGCGGGCGATCTGCAGTTCAACACGATCACGCCCGCCCAGCCTTCGCTGGGCACGCCCGTCTCGGCCTCGCAGAAGACGGGCAAGGCCGTCGTGCGCCCGGCGAAGCGTCGCCGTCGTGGCTGAGCCCGCCGGAAAGGGGAAAGGGGAAAGACTCCGCCTTTCCCCTTTCCGGCGGGTCGAGGATCGCTCGCGACGACCCTGCGCGAGCGACAGGGGACCGATCCCCATCCTGACCTTTCTAGGGTAAGGACGACCTAAGGGCGGTACCCTTAAGGGAACTATGCCACTCTCCTCGGCGTTCGAAGCGGAGCTCGCCGCCATCGACGCCGTCCTTTCCCCCGCCGCCGAGCCGAGGCGGGCGGAGGTCGAGGCGGAGCTTCAGGCCCTTCGTCCCCGCCTCGCCTTCGCTCGCTCTCGAAAGCTCGCGGCGGTCGAGGCGAAACTCGCCGCCATGGTCGCGGAACGCGAACGCGAACGCGAGGCGATCATGGCCTTTCTCGCCCTCGCTCCGGGCGCTAAGCCCGCTTCTCGGCCCTCGATCGTTCGCATCGTTCCCTTCGGCGCGGCCTCGACCAGCACGGCCTCTTCCGTCCCTCCCGCCTCGGTCCCCGCTCCAGCGCCCATCAAAACGGGCGCTCCCGATCCCGTCAAGCCGCCCGTCGCCCGTGCCCTGCGCGCGCGGCTCCTGCCCGCGTCGGCCGGAGATCCGCCGGAGTCTTCCGCCGTGGAGGAGGCGCCCGCTCCCGAGGCGATCCCGGAAGCCCCCAAGCCCCTCCCGCGCGAGGCGATCCGGCGCAATCAGGCGTTCGCGAAGCGGGAACGCGAGTTCTTCCGAACGGCCGGCTCCGGCCGTGAGCGGTTGGCCGAACTCAAAGGACTCGCCTGCGAGGCCCGCGCGCTGATCGAAGCCTCGAGCGAGGCCGAGCTGGACGCCTCGAGCCTCTGGCAGAGCCTGGGCCTTCTTCAGGAGGAGTTCGAGCGGATCGCTCCGGACGGCGCCTTCTTCGCCTTCCGGCAAAGCCGCAACCACCGCGCCGAAACCTGGACCGAGCTCGCCGAGGCGTTCCGCCTTCTCGGTCCCTCGGAAAAAGCCCTGGACTGGGTCGTCGCCCATCCCGACGTGCCGGAACGCGCCGAACTGATCCGTCTTGCCGCCGGCTCCGAGGCTTGGATCCATCGCCTGAACGACGATCACGGCCTCGGCTTCACCGACGAGCAGCAGCGTGATGTCCACCGCCGGGTAGAAGAGCTTTCCGGCGGCGAGGTCTACGTCCCTTGGTGGACGCTAGGCGAGGGCCGCCGCGCTAACGAGGAGGTCGCCGAAGCTGCTCGTTCCCTGCCCGCCCGCCTTGCCGACGTAGCCCGACGCGTTGAGTCCTCGGCGCGCAAGGACGACGCGATGGGCGCCCTTGAGAGCTTGGCGGAAAGTCTTGAAGCCGACGGCCCGGTCGAGGAGACCCTCGTTCCGGCCGTTCTCCGATGCCTCGACGCGGGCATCCCGCCCAGCAACAAGAAGCTCGTCGCCATCTGCCTTCCCTACCGTTCGGCCCTCAAGGAGGTCGACGACCGCCGGCTGTCGAAGCTCGTCGAGTATCTCTCGAAGGAGGAGGCTCTCCTCGCCCGTAAACTCGGTCCTCCGGCGGACGCGGACAGCGAAGAGGAGCCCCAAGACGCCGTGCTCTCCGCCGTCAAGGCCCACGTCGCGGGCAAGACCGTCCTCTTCGTGGGAGGGCGACGCATCCCGGAGAAGAAGCGCGAGGTCGAGCAGGCTCTCGGCCTGAAGGAGCTTCTCTGGCCCGACGCCGATCCCGACACCTTGCTCCACGATTTCACCGCCTCCGCCCTCAAGGCCGACATCGTCTGCTATCTCATCCGCTGGTCTCGGCACAGCTACAAGCAGGTGATCGATTTCGCGAAGGCGCAAGGGAAGGAAACGGTCGTTCTCAAGGCCGGTCTTGGGGTGAACCGTCTCGTCCACGACTTCAACGAGCAGCTCGTCGCCGTCCGAGAACCGGTCGAGGCGTAGGGCGCCGACAGAAGTACCGGTCTGCTACCCAGGAGGATTGCAGACCGGTATTTTTGCCTGTATTTGAGCCGACCTATCGATTATTGCCGTCGGTCGCGCTGTTTTTAGCATATCATAGAGATGGCTCCGGGGCGATGTTGTCCTCGGGTCGAATTACCCCTTCCGGGTTTCAGAGATCCATATGCACCCGTCGCGTTCTACGTCGCGGTGGGCGGTGTCAGCCCTTGCGAGTCCGCAGGAAGCTGAAAGCCAGCCCATCTGTCGTTCCTACCTCCTCGTCAAGCGCCTCTTGGACTTGATGGTTTCCGGGCTTGCTTTGCTTGCCCTGTTGCCCGCGTTCCTGGTTATCGCCTTGGCGGTGAAGCTTACGAGCTCCGGGCCGGTCTTGTACCGTTCGGTGAGGGTCGGTCGACGTGGACGTCATATCGCGTTCCTGAAATTCCGGACGATGGTGACGGGCGCGGAAGCTCAAAAAGCCGCGCTCAGCCACCTGAACGAGAAGGATGGGCCGATCTTCAAAGCGAAGAACGATCCCCGGATCACGCCCGTCGGCCGGGTGCTTCGCAAGTACTCGCTGGACGAGCTGCCGCAGCTCATCCACGTGCTCATGGGCGAGATGACGCTCGTGGGGCCTCGCCCGCACCTTCCGTGCGAGGTCGAGCGCTACCGCCCCGAGGATCACGCCCGGTTGTCCGTCAAACCCGGCCTGACCTGCTTCTGGCAGGTCGGCGGCCGGAGCGATCTCTCCTTCGAGGAGTGGGTCGCGATGGATCTCCGCTACGTGCGTGAAATGGGCCTTCGAACCGATCTCCGACTTCTCGCCGCCACCCCCAAGGCCGTTCTTGGGGGGAAAGGGGCCTACTAGGCTCCTCCTGCCTTGACGAGACTCGACGCTGAGTCAGCCTCGCCTTTTGCCTTCCCTTTAGGACAGATCCAAATGAACATCCGAACCCTTACCCTCGCTGCCTTCGTGGCCTGCGCTTCCGCCGCTTCCGCTGTCGAGCTCAACCTCGCCGGCAACACCACTGGTTCCTCCTTCACGTTCACCCAGAACCCCGGTGGGCTGTCCTACGAGGCGGGCCGGTTCAACACGACCACCGTCGGTGGCGCCTACTCGCTCGGTAGCGTCGACGTGACGGACAACAGCCTCGGTCGCTTCGTGCTCTCGAGCACGACCGGCACCTACGCCGGCGCGTTCAGCCTCGTCGTCAACTTCACGGCTCCGACCGGCATCACGCCCTCTTCGACCGCCATCTACTCGGCCGTTCTTTCCGGCACCCTGACGACGACCGGCAGCTCGGTCTTCGTCGACTTCGACAACACGCCCAAGACGTTCTCGTTCTCGAACGGCAACGAGAAGGGCACCTTCACCCTGCGCGTCGAGGACGTGGCCCTCGGTCGCCCCGCCAGCGGTAACACGATCGTCGCTCTCAGCGGTCGTGGCTTCGCCAACGTGACCACTTCGGCCGTCCCCGGTCCGGGTGCGATGGCCGCGTTCGGCGTTGGCCTCATCGCCAACGTTCGCCGCCGCCGCCGCTCCGCCTAAGGCGGACTAGTCTTTCGGGCTCTCTCCATGCTAGGATGGAGAGAGCCCGGACGCGGATTCAGATTTCTCTCTTCCGTTCCGACCCGGTCCTGTCTCACGAGCGGTCCCCTATGTACCTCCGTCTTCTCGCCCCTGTTGCGGCTTTCGCCGCACTCACCGCCGCCGCTTCCGCTGCGGAACTCAACCTTGTCGGAAATACCACCGGCTCTGCCTTCACCTTTACCCAGAACGCGGGCGGGCTCTCCTACCAGGCCGGTCGGTTCGACACGACGACCATCGGTGGCGCCTACTCGCTAGGGAGCGACGACCTGGCGAACAACAGCCTCGGTCGCTTTGTGCTTAAGAGCACGCCTGGCACCTACGCCGGCGGGTTCAGCCTCGTCGTCAACTTCACGGCTCCGACCGGCATCACGCCCTCTTCGACCGCCATCTACTCGGCCGTGCTCTCTGGCACCCTGACGACGACCGGCAGCTCGGTCCGCGTCGATTTCGACAACGCTCCGAAGACCTTTTCGTTCTCGAACAACGGTCAGCAGGGTTCGTTCAGCCTCTACGTCAACGACCTGAACCTTGGTCGACCTTCGAACGGAGACACGATCGTTCAGGTCAACGGACGAGGCTTCGGACAGGTGAATCCGGTTCCCGAACCCACTTCGATGCTCGCGCTCGGCGGTCTTACCCTCGCCTTCCTTCGCCGACGAGGTCGACAGATTGTTTAAGCTCCCGGCCTCGCGAGGCTCCCTGGCGGGAATCCTGGTTGCCTTAGGCGCCGCCGTCTTGATCGGTTGCGGCGGCGGCGGCGGCGGTGGGTCGTCGACCAGTGGGGCAACGGCGACGACCGCGACCACGGCGACCACCGCCACCACGGCGACGACGGCATCGACCGGCGCCACTGGGACGACGGCATCGACCGGCGCCACTGGGACGACGGCATCGACCGGCGCCACTGGGACGACGGCATCGACCGGCACCACTGGGACGACCGGCACCACAGGCACCACAGGCGGATCGTTCAACGACACGAGTTGGATCGCTCGCGAAGGCTGGAGCGGATCGAACACCCTTAAGTTGGATGGAACCAACGCGAGTTGGGTCGCGAAGGGCGTTCGCGATAACGCCACGAACATCGTCCAGGTGCGAGCGCGGATTCCTGCGGACCTCCGGACGATCCCGGGAGAGGTGTACATCATCGTCCCCGCATCGGCGACGAACGGCCAGATCTTCACTCAGAGTTCTTCTCCAGGCGCCCCGACGACGGGTAGTCGAGTCCAGTTCTTCGACTATAGTCAGCTTGCTAGCAGTAACAAGATAATCGAGTACAACGCCGCTACCCAGGGCAGCTATAGGATCACCGTCAACAGCATCACGTCGACTCACGTCAAAGTGACGTACACCGCCACGCTTTACCCGGAGAGTGGCACTGTGGGAGCGGCCAGACACACTACGTCCGGCACCATCGACGTGGATACCACGTCGGGCTAGGCTCATTTTCCTCTCTGATGACGATAAAGAAAGCCACCCTCTCCAGGGAGAGGGTGGCTTTCGCCTTCTCTGGGATGCTTCAGGCCGAACCCGGTCTAGCCGCCCTGCTTGAAGCCGCCGGGCCAGAACGCGATCGTCGCCATCTCCCCATGAGGCGTGAAGTTGGACTTTCGCGCGAAGGCCCCTTTGCTGCCGATCTGCCAACCGAGGTCGGGTTCCGCTGTCGGAAGGTCGAACACGGTCGGTCGTCCGTACTGGAAGGCGACGTTCAACGTTGTGATCGGGGTTCCCCCTTCCAAAAGGTAGCCCGCGATGCGCCTTTGCGGCCCGCGTCCCGTCTTCCCGAGGGCGAGCGTGGCGCGAAGTCGCAGGGCGTGGGTCGACTGCTTGTCGAACGGCACGCTCACGGAGAGGTCGGAGGCGTACTTCGTCAAGCGGGCGTCGACTCGCTCGCTCGTCCCGCGCTCAGCCACTGGAGTCAGTCTGACGGGCTTCTTGTCCCAGGTCGCTTCGACGCTGAAGGTCGGCTGGCCGCTCGCCTCGTCGCCGCTTCGGCGTCGGGGCACGAGGATGGTCGCCGTTCCGGCGTCGCCCCGGTTCCGATACTCCGTGGTGCTCTCAACGACGACGGTGTTCCCCTCGAGCTTCAACGCCGCCGAATGGCCGCGAATCTCGTAGGCCTGGGACGAGGCGAGTTGAGGAAGACCGGTGTAATCGAGCGTCGTGTCCGGAGGAAGAGAGAGCATCGCGGCCAGCATAGAAGCTTGGACGGGCGGCGGTTGGGGTGGGTTCGCCAAACTCTAAGGGTGCCCAACGCCCTGCCTCCCCCCATCCAGAAGGGTCCTTCTCGCGAAGAAGGAGAACGCGTGGCGATCCGAGGGATTTGGGTGGCGCCTCTCGCTTTGCTTCTGCTGGGCTGCGGCGACCGCTCTAAGATGCCGTATCTCGGCAAGTGGAGCGGCGGCTTCGACGTCGAGACGGTCGGAAAGGGCGCGGTTGGCGGCCGGGAGCGGAATCGCCTTAAAGGGTTCCTCCAGCTCTACCGGACCGACGCGCGGTACGAGCTCCATCTAGACGGCGAGCAGTTCGGCCTGGTGGCGGGCGGTTCCTGGTCCGAGAAGGCGGGGCGCGTGACCCTCTCTCCGAAAGAGGTCAAGATCGACGACGGCGGCGGCGAAGAGGTGCGAAACCCGAACCGGGCCTGGATCGAGCCGACCGTCCTGCGGGAGGCTTACTCCCGCCCGATGGCTCTTCGGGTCTCGAAAGACGGCAAGAGCCTGACCGGCCTGCTGATGGATGTCGGACCCCTGACTGGCGCCCACTCGTTCGTGCGCGACGGCTTCGGTCGTTGAGTCCTGTCTTACTTATCGTCCCTCTTTATCTCTGAAAGCGAGGGGCAAGGGTGAAGGGCGCACCGGCTTAAGGGTGACGAACGACCGGGCTCACGCCTTCGTCGGAATCTGGACCTTTGGTCTATACCGGAGGTGCGGAGGACATGCAGGAAGCTCGGGCGGTGCTTTCTCTGAGGTGGGGCTCATGAAGCCTGATGGTCTGATCGCCGCCCTTTTTGCTCTCGCCTGCGTCGGCCTTCTCCTACTCTCGACCGTGTTCGTGTAACCACGGACCGGGCCACGAAGGTCTCACTCACCCCTATCGAGGCACACGAGAGGTGAGAGGCCCGGCATCCCGGATTGGGCATGGACATACCTGCGATTCTATGCGTCCTAGCTCCTTCGAAAGGTTCTTGGGGTTCTTCGCTCGAAACCGAGTGGCTTCTCTCTAAAACATTCAAACGAGTAGATTACGAGAAAAGGTAAGTGTCTATCTAGACTAAGTACTTCGGTCGTCGTGGGAAGCTCTATCGACTCTTGCGGAAAGTTGCGCTGGAAGAGACCACGCGCGAGGCCACTCCGATCCCGTAAAATTCCTCTGTGCCTCAAAGTGCGGAAGAGAGCGCTCACGCGATCCGGCTGCGAGAGCAACTCGAGCGATTGCTGGTAGACGGCTGTTGCCCTTTGGGAGACATGATCGTGTTTCCTGTCTCCGTGAATTCCAGTTCGCTCTCCGAACTGGCCCGCGCCCCCGGCGTGACCATCGAGCGCATCGGTCCCGACGTCGTCCGCGTTCGTCGTGTGGCCTGAAGCCTGCCCCTCGCAAGCGCCGGATGCCCTTGCCCGCACCGACGTCTTTCGGCTACGCCCCATTCGTAGGTGACGGATCGATCGGTTGAACGCCCGGCGGAATAATGATCACCGGGCCGTCTTTCGAAGCCCCGAGGCTCGTGTCGAGTTGTGCCTCCACCTTCGCGACCGCTCGCTGGACGCCGCCGTGGAGCGTCTCCGTCGCGTCGTTCGCCGCCTGCATGTCGCGGCTTTCCTGAACGAGGGCGCCTCCCTCATTGTCCGCCGGGTGTTTAGCCTCGTCGATCTCGATCGGCGCCTGTAGCTTGGGCACGAGGGCCAGCACCAGGATCTGGACGCAGGCGGCGATCGGCACCGCCAGGATCATGCCGATAATGCCCAGCAAGAGGTTGCCCGAAAGAAGCGCGACGACCGAGAGAATCGGATGGAGCCCAACCGAGTGGCCCAGGAAGCGAGGCGAGACGAACTGGTCGAACACGACCTGATGAAGAACGACGCTTAGACCCACCGCTAGGGTCATCGTCTGGACGCCACCGCTCACGAACGAGGCGGCGGCGGTGATCACGATCGTCATCAGAGCGCCGATGTAAGGCACCGAGTAGAGGACCCCGGCGATGATGCCGACCACCAGCGCGCTCTTCACCCCGACGGCGGTGAGAAGAATCGCCGTCGCGATCCCGTTCAGAACCGAGAGGATGGCGAGGCCGCGCAGGTAGCGCGCGAACACCGCGCTTACTTCCGACACGTAGGTCTGGGCCGCCCCCCGGTGGCGTCGGGGAACCAGCAGAAGGACCTTGCCGAGAATCAGGTGGAAGTCGACCAGGGCGTAGAAAGCGACGATGGGGATGATGACGACCCACACCAGGTTCGAGAGGACGCTCATCCCGTAGGAGGTGACGTAGCTCGACGACTTGCTTAGCCCCGCCTGGGCGCTCTCGAACGCTTTAACCCCGATCCCGGCGACCCCCTTAGGCACGTTGAGCTTGGCGAACGAGTCGGTCAGTCCTTTCGGGCTGGTGTCGGGGAAGAATCGGACGAACTGCCGCTCCATATCCGCGACTTGAGCGACGAGGTGGGGCAAAGCCAGGTACAGCAGGCCGACCAGGATAAAGATCGAAGCCCCGAAGATCGCGACCGAAGCTCTGAAGCGCGTCCAGCCCCGCGCCTCCATGCGGTCGACCACTGGGTCCAAAACCGTCGCCAGCACGAACGCGAGTCCCAGCGGAAGCCAGATCTCACGCACGACCCACGCCATGTACGCGACCAAGGCGACCGTGGCCGCGAAAAGGAGCCCTCGGCGAAAGGTCGGTCCGTCGGGGACGGGAAAGCTGACGGTCTGGGAAGGCACGCGCATTAGACCGCTAAAACAGTGCGCGGTTCCTTGGGCGAAAAGAGGATCATCGAGCCGGAAAGACTCTACAATAGGCCGTGATCGAGCGTGCCGAATGGCGGCGGGGTCCCGCCGATCCTCACTCGCCCTTGGGCGTGCTCTTCGGACGGGAGTCGTGGCTCGGCGTGCCGACCGGAATCGGGGTCGTGCTCTACGCGGTGGCGATCGCCTTGATCGCCGCGTTCATTCTCGGTGACCTAGGATGGTTCCTGTTCTGCATCGGGTTCGTGCCGCTCCTGTCTCACCAGAAGAACCGCCATCAGCCGAGTTCAGCCTCTCCGCGCCCCACCTTCCGGCAGACCTGGGCTCTCGCGACGACGAATCCCTTTGCCCTGTCCACCGTCAACCGGATGGATTCGGTCGACAGCCTCGCTCCGATCCCGACCCCCGACGCCAGTTTCGGCGTCGAGATCATGCTGCGACGGAAGGAGCGGATCACGGGCGGCGATCTCGGCGTGGTCGTCTTCTCCGAGGGATGGCTGGTGTACGAGGGGCGGACGACCGCGTTCTCCCTCGCTCCGGCCCATGTCCGCAAGGTTTGGCCGGGCACGACGGCGTGGACGCTCTACCTCACGGAAGGCCAAAGGCTGACGCTCGTTTCGTACGACCCGGGCTGGCGAGAAGCGATCGAGCGATGGACCGCCTCGCCCGGTCCCCCGGGGCTCTCGCGCCTGCCGCCGCTCGCTCCCAACGTCATCGTCCGTCTTCGGACTCCGGGCTATCTCCACCTCGGGGCGGCGATCCTCGCGGGCGTGGGCCTCGCCTCGATCTTCGCCAGTGGGGGATTCGTGGGCGTTGCCGTGCTGGCCCTGCTGCTTTTCGCTCTCGGCTCCCTCATCGCCTGGAGACGTCGTTGAAATCCGACGCGCGACCTAGCGCCTCCGCTCGGACGATCCGAAGACGCCTCCCGGTTGGCTTTTCGGCGTAGACCGTTACCGAGGCGTCCCCCTCTATCCGGTTTTGGCAGGATCCGTCGTTCTATCGACTCTCCTTGCCAAAACTGGCGAGGCCTGGTTGCCGCTTGGCGTCGGAGAGACGGCGAGCTCGATCCTCCCGATGCTTTCAACCTTCATCCTGGTCTTGGGTCTTCGGCAGGACCGCCGGGAGTCGCTCGCGCCCGCCCCCGGACACGTCCACAAGGGTTCGGTGCGCGTCGCGCTCGGAGAACGCGCATTGGGAACGGACGGGGGCGGGGCGGCCTTCAACGATGGCTGGCCTCTGTTCGAAGGGAGGCGAACCTCGTTCGCCTTGAGCCGAGGCGACGTCGGTCGCTCCCGACAGATCGGCGACGAACGACGTCTTGAACTCACGAGCGGCCACCGGCTTCGGATTTCCGGAGCGGGCCGCTTCGCGGTGGACTAGGACCTCTGGTACGGCGAACCCGCCGTCGACGGACTTTCGCGCCTTCCAACGACCGGCGTCCGCCCACGCCAGCGCGTTCGCGCCGCCTCGTACCTCCAACTCGCGAGCGCCGGTCTGATGGGCCTCGGCTCTGGTGGGACCGTCCCCCGGCCGGATCTGGGCGACCCGCGTTAAGAAGGCAAAAAGAGGGCCGGCGCCCGTCGGGCTCCGGCCTAGGAGAGATCCTTTTTCGCGTCCGCACGCTCTGCCCGACCTCAGAGGGTCGCGTCCGATCGAAACCGGCGGAGAAAAATTCTCGACATGGGTGATGGGTCCTCTTGATAAAACCCCATGGCGGGGACGCGTGGACGCCTGGATTCATAATTGCGCCAGATGTCGCAAAAAAATTTAAGCGCGGTTCTCCATGAAGACGTGGTTAAGGCCGCGCAAGATCTTCTGGGCTGTCTGCTCGTTCGAGGGGGACGAGCCGCGCGCATCGTGGAGACCGAGGCGTACCGGGCGGAAGACGATCCGGCGTGTCATGCCTACCGTCGACGGACCCTGCGCAACGAGACGATGTGGGGCCAACCGGGCCGCGCCTACGTCTACTTGAACTACGGGATGCACTGGATGCTGAACGTCGCCGCCCACGAGCCGGGACGCGCGGCGGCGGTCCTCGTTCGGGCGGCGCAGCCCGTCGCCGGACTCGAAGAGTTCCGCCTCGCACGCCCCAAGGTGTCGGACGTCGAGCTTCTTCGCGGACCCGGCAAGCTCTGCCGGGCGTTCGGTATCACGCGGGAGGATGACGGGACAGACCTTCTCGACCCGTCCGGCGAGTTCCGGATCGAGGCGGGTGAAACCGTCCCCGTCGTCGCGGGCCCGCGCATCGGGATCGCCGTGGGGCAAGACCTGCCCTGGCGCTTCGCGGACGCCTCACGATTGGAATGGGTCTCGAAGCCCGTGCCGCCCAAGTGGCGCTAGAAGTGCTCCCCGTCCCACGCGCTCGTCTGCCAGTTGTCGGGGGCATGATGCTGGAGAGACCACTTCGGGGTCTCGAGCGCGAGGTCGCGAGCGAGAGCCTCCGCGAAAGGCTCGTACGAATGGCGAACCTGTGCCAAGGGCTCGGGCGAGCCCGGAAGCGCAGGGAGCAGATCGCGCAGGCGAGCGTAGCCTGCGTCGTCCAGACGCCCATCGCCCTCGGGCGGCGCGTCGAAGATGTAGGCGAGGTCCACGAGAAGGTGGCGGGCCATCGCGAAGGTCGCATGGGCCTGGAGCCGCACGGCGGGCGAAAAGCCGGATGCGACCTGGATCAGAGCGCAGGCGTCCATCACCGCCGTGGTCGAACGGAGCCAGGACTGCTCGTCGTGCTGGGAACGGTAGTACGCGAGGATCGGATAGCTGAGGTAGCCCTCCAGCAGCGCGGAGGCCAGCTCCTCCCAGTCGCGCAGAAGGGCGACGAGAAGCTCGGGACACTCGGCATGGCGACGAAGCAGCTCGACTCCGGTCGGCTCGCCGCCCGCCCGGGCGTCGAGGCGAAGCATCGTCTGCTCGCGCCGCGCGAACGGCCCGTACAGCACCGGGATGTAGCCGACGATCAGCGCGAGAAAGATAAAGCCGGTCGTCGCCTCGCCTACCGCCATGACGCGTCCGACCGAGTCGGCGGGGGTAAGGTCCCCGTAGCCGAGGGTAAGGAGGGTCGTGCCGGAGAGATAGAGATAGCTGAGCAGATGCCCGGTCTCCGAAGGCCGCGAGAGGGGCGTCTCGCGGCCCCACTGCATCATCCCGAAGCCCAGGCTCAGCAGGACGACCCAGACCACCACGAGCACGAGAAGCGACGCGGGCGCGTAGGCCGCGAGGAAGCCGTTGCGCATCCGCCCGTTGGGACGGCGGGCGATCGCCTTGTAGAGCACCCATCCTCCGTAGAAGAACGCTCCGCTGAGCCGAAAGGGCCGCTTGACGCTCCTCGGCAGCACGATCGTCCCGAACGCGTCGATCAGCACCGAGGCGACGAGCAGAAGGCCGAACACGAAGGCCACGGCGCATTTTCCCCTATCGCCGCGCCGAACGCGCGCGGGTAGACGGCAGTGCGCCAAAATAAGGGACTCCCCCATGGACCCCTTGGACCTGGACTCCCTCAACCCCGAGCAGCGCGAGGCCGTGACCCATCCGGGCGGGCCGATGCTCATCTTCGCGGGCGCCGGGTCGGGCAAGACGCGGGTCATCACCTTCCGCATCGCCCGCCTCCTCCAGAGCGGCGTCTGGGGCTCGCGCATCCTCGCCGTCACCTTCACGAACAAGGCGGCCCGCGAGATGCGCGAACGGCTCGAAAGCCTCGTGGGCGAGACCGCCCGCAACATGTGGGTCGGCACCTTCCACGCCCTCTGCTCGCGCATCCTGCGCATCGACGGCAAACACATCGGCCTCGACCCGAACTTCGTCATCTACGACGACGGCGACCAGCTCGGCCTGATCCGCGAGGTGTTCAAGGCGAAGAACATCGACGACAAGTCCATCCAGCCTCGCGCCGTCCTGAACGAGATCTCCAACGCCAAGGAGAAGCTCACCTCCCCCGAGAAGTACATCGAGACCGCGACCGGCTTCTTCGAGCGGATCGTCGGCGACGTCTATAAGTCGTACAACGACCTCCTGCGCCGGGCCAACGCCCTCGATTTCGACGATATCCTCTACTACGTCAACCGCCTCTTCGAACAGCGCAAGGACGTTCTGGAGCGCTATCAGGAACGGTTCCTCCACGTCCTCGTGGACGAGTACCAGGACGTTAACTTCGCCCAGTACTCCATCGTCCACTCGATCGCCGGCAAGCACAAGAACATCGTCGTCGTGGGCGACGACGACCAATGCCTCCCAACCGGAACGCTCGTCCAAACCGCCGACGGCGAATGCCCCATCGAAGAGATCGCTCAGGGCGAGTGCGTTGTCGGGGCGGCGGGACACGGACGCAAAAGCCGTGCTCCCGTCGAAGTCGCGTCGTCCAAGAGGCACCAAGGGCCGGTCGTCCGCGTCCGAACCGCCGGAGGACGCGAACTGGTCGCGACGTTCAACCATCTCCTCTTCGCCCGCCTCGAACCGGACGAGAATCTCCACCACGTCTACCTGATGTACCGGAAGGACCTCGGCTATCGGATCGGCAAGACGAAGGGCGTTCAAGGTCGCAAGGCCGACGTCGAGCCGACGAGCGGCCTGATGGTCCGCGCGAACGGCGAAGTCGCGGATAAGATGTACGTCCTCAAGACCTGCCGGACGGCGGGCGAGGCCGCCTTCTACGAGTCGCTCTACGCTTTTCAATACGGCATCCCGACGATGGTCTTCCACGTCCGGGGTCGCCGGATGGCGATGGACCAGGCGCAGGCGAACGCCCTTCTCGCCGGTATCGACACGCGTGAGCGAGCCTCGCGTCTGCTCGAAGCCCTCGGCATGTGCGAAGAGTATCCGCACCATCGCCCCTCCGCCGTGGTGAGGGGGGGCAGCGCGCGGCGTTTGGTCAACCTGACCTTCTTCGGCGGCCCCCGCGCGCAGATGGCGCGTCCCTGGCACGAGCATCGCGTCAGCCTGATCTCCTCCGGCGAGGCGATCCGAAGCGAGGTCGAAGCGATCCACCCCACCCGCCTCGGGAAGGGTGAAGGCTGGCGGGTCGAGACGTCGCGCAAAGACTACGACGACGCGGCGGCGTTCGCCCGACGCCTGACCGCCGTCGAAGACGTCGAACTGGTCGTCCGGGCGAAGCTGAGCGACGGCAAGCCCTTCTCCGTAATGCCCGCGCGGCATATCCAGCCCGGCATGGTCGTCCCCGTCATGGCAGAGGATGAGATCGTCGAGGACCGCGTTGTCTCCGCCGAGATCGAGGAATACGACGGCGACGTGTACGACCTCTCGGTGAAGGATCTGCGGAACTTCGTCGCGAACGGCATCGTCGTCCACAACTCGATCTACGCCTGGCGCGGCGCCGACGTCAAGCTGATCCTTAAGTTCGGCTCCGACTACCCGGACGCCAAGGTGATCAAGCTGGAGCGCAACTACCGCTCCACCAAGACCATCCTCGCCGCCGCCAACGAGGTCATCAAGCACAACCGATCCCGCGCCCGCAAGGAACTCTGGACGGAAAACCCCGAAGGCGTCCCCGTGACCCTCACCCAGGCCGGGACCGAGCAGGACGAGGGCCTGCGCATCGCCGAGAGGATCAACCTCGACGTTCGCAGCGGACGCCGCAAGTACCGCGACTTCGCCGTCCTCTACCGGACCAACGCGCAGAGCCGAACGATGGAAGAGTCGTTCCTCACCACCCGCATCCCCCACGTCCTCGTCGGCGGCCAGCGCTTCTACGAGCGCAAGGAGATCAAGGACATGATGGCCTACCTGCGGCTGGCCTTCAACCCCCGCGACGACGTGGCCTTCCGCCGCGCCGTCAACACCCCTCCGCGCGGCATCGGCCCCGGAGCCCAGGGCAAGATCGAGGCGACCGCCGCCGCCCAGGACCTCTCCCTCCTCCAGGCCTGCCGCGACCAGGAACTCCAGACGAGCCTCCCCAAAAAGGCGGCGGGCGCCCTGCGCGCCTTCGCCGGGGCCGTCCAGGACGCGGCCGACCTCGCGGATCGCGGCGCCGTCACCCCCATCATGCGCGGCCTCCTGTCCAGCAGCGGCTACGTCGACATGCTCAAGGCCGAACACTCGCAAGAGTCCCTCGCCCGCCTGGAAAACCTCCAGGAGCTTCTCAACGTCACCGCCGAGTACGACTCGACGAGCGACGAGCCCTCCCTCCTGGGTTTCCTGGAGAGCGTCTCCCTCGTCGCCGACGTGGACGCCCTCACCGGCGACGGCGACGCCGTCACCCTCATGACCATGCACGCCGCGAAAGGCCTCGAGTTCCCCGTGGTCTTCATCTCCGGCATGGAAGAGGGCGTCTTCCCCCACTCGCGCTCCCTCACCAGCGACACCGAGCTCGAAGAGGAGCGGCGCCTCGCCTACGTCGGCATGACCCGCGCCCGCGAGGAGCTGCACCTCATGCACGCTCACCGCCGCTCCCTCTACGGCACGCCGAACTTCAACCGCCGCTCCCGCTTCCTCGACGACATCCCCGACACCCTCATGGACGTGCAGGGCGAAGGCAGCTACACCCCCTTCGGGATGCGCCAGGTCTACCAGGAGCGCACCGGCGCCTACCGCGTGGACGAGGCGAAGGCCGCCCCCGTCGCCCCCGCCCCCAAGCCCGAGTTCAAGGCTCCCTTCAACATCGGCCAGCGCGTCTCCCATCCCAAGTTCGGCGTCGGCGTCGTCGTCGCCTGCAACCCCATCGTCGGCGACGTCGAGGTCACCGTCGCCTTCCCCGGCGTCGTCGGCATCAAGAAGCTCGTCCAGAAGCTGGCGAAGCTGGAGGCCGTGTGAGGGGACGGCAGGGAAGGCGCCTTGCCTCGTGGCTCCGCCCCCCTTCCGCCCTTCTCGGCCTCGTCCTCCTCGGCTGTGGCTCCGACTCGCGTCTGGTGCCGCTCGCCGTCGGCTCCCACTGGGACTACCGCTTCCGTTGGGGCGTCCAGCGCGAGATGGGCCGGGTCGAGGTGGCGCGGGAGGTGCCGGTCGGCGACGCCGTGGGCTACGAGCTTCGGGGACCGATGGGCGTCTCGCGCCTGGGCTACGAGGGCAAGCGGCTCGTCGCCGACCAGCTCGGCGGCGTGTTCCTCATGCCCCCCCTGCCCATCGGGGTGCCGGAGGGCGACAAGGCGAGCTGGCGCGGCTGGGTGACCCTCCCGGGCGGCAGGCAGGCCGCCAAGGCGACCGTCGTCGCCGACTCGGCGAAGCTCAAGGTGGGCGGCCGCGACCGCAAGCTGAACCGGACCGTGGTCCAACTCACCGTCGGCAGCCGCGTGATCGAGCTGGCGACCTGGTACGAGCCCGGCCAAGGCATCGTTCAGCAGGAACAGCGCACCGGCGAAGGCCTCGACCTCGGCCTCGAACGCGTCACCGGCTAGAAACCACTAAGCCAAGGGAACGCGAAGTGTGCGATGCCCGCGAAAACCTTCCGTCCAGAGGGACGCCGAAGGCGTGTAGCCGCGGGTTCAGTGCCCGCGTGTAACGCTCACCATCCATTGTACGTAAGGTGGTCGCGCGCAAAGCCTAACGCCACCATGCGTCTAACAAGACCTCCTCCAGTTCGTAGCCGATGGATCCCGTAAACGGCCACTCGAAGATGTCCTGCGCTAACCCCTTTCGGACCGGGTTTAGCGCAAAATAACGCGCCTGCACCTCCCATCCCTCGGATCGCCGCACGATGTGATCGTAATAGCCCTTCTGAAGATCGACATCAGGGTGGAACTCCTTGAGCCAGTTTCCAAACTCGTACTTGAACCGTTCCATCGCCAGCTTGGGGCGACTCTCCTCGTTCAGACCGAGAAACATGACATGGAAGTGATCCGGCATCAAGCAGTAGACAGGCACGAGACTGGCGTGCCGAACGCTCGCGGAGGTTAGACTCTCTCGCATCGCCTGATGGATGTCCTCTCGGGCGAGGCAGGAACGACGCGCGGCCTCGGTGGCGGTGAAGGCGATGCACTTCCGACCGTGGTACATCACGTCGGGAAGGCGGTGCTTCTTTTCCCGTATGGCGCGCATGATGCGAGCCATTTTACGCCGGTCCGCAGAACGCGCTAGGCCACGCGGGCACCGAACCCGCGCCTACACGCTTCGCGTTCCCTAAATCTTCAACGGTCCCGTGTCCGCGTCCTTCGCCTTCCGCAGCCCCGCCCGCGCCATCCCGCGCCGAACCGCCGGAACCGAAGCCGACAGCCGCATGGGCAGTCCCGTCCGGTGGTTCTCCACCGCGAGCAGCATCATCCCGAGGTCGATGCCGATCACGTCCGGCCCGATCCAATCGTCCGTCGGGCTGTAGCCGTTGGGAAAGCCGTAGCGGCCCCACGCCTGGGGATGGTCGCGCCGCATCGCCTCCGCGAACGACGTCGCCTCCTTCGGAAGCCACGGCGCTGCGGCCACCGCCGACGTCGGCGTGATCGTGCCGTTGTCCTCGATCCAGCCCGGCGCTCCGAACGCGTTGTAGCCGCCCTTGAAGTCGCAGGCGGAAAGCCCCCAGAAGTCGGGCCCGTACCCCTTCATCCCCTTCGGGTTGTCGATGCAGTACCGCCGGTTGGCGAAGGCGGCGTTGCGGCTCTCCACGGCGTAGCTGTAGCCCTGCCGGTCGCGCATCCCCCGGAAGCTGTAGAACGACTCCGACATCTGGTGCATGAACAGCGGCCCGCCCCGGATAACGTCGATCCCCTGGTAGCGCACCGGCTCGCGCTTGATAAGGTCCCAACCGTCCGTCCGGACGTCGGAAAGGCCGTACGCCTGGACGTAGAGCATCTTGCACTCGTCGAAGTTCTCCCAGCGCGCCTTCAGGAAGCCCTCTTCGGGCTTCCACCCCATCGTCAGGTGGACCGCGTCGGGCTTCGCCCCGCCGTCGGTGAGGGCCCACCGCCAGTCGATCCGCTTCGCGAAGGCGGCGGCGTCGCGCGTGATCTGCGGGTCCTTCCAGTACCGCTCGGCGGCGAGCACCCCCGCGAGGCAGATGCTCGTGTCGATCGTGCTCGCCTCGCAGTTCCACTGCCGCGCCCCCGTGTCGGAGTCCACGAAGTGGTACAGCCATCCGTGCGCCTGTGGCCAGTCGCTCAGCAGGTGCGCGAGGGTCGTTCGCGTCCGCGCCAGGGCCGCCTTCCGGTCGAGCCACCGGCGCTCGACCCCGATGGGCAAGGCCACGAGCGCGAAACCGACCGAGGCGCTGCTGGCGACGTTGTTCGGCGCGGGCCGCCCCGCGTCGTTGGCGGCGCGATCCTTCGTAAAGCCGTTCTTCGGGTTCGACTGCTCCCAGAAGAAGGCGACCGCGCGTCGCTGAAGATCGTTCAGCAGGGCGTCCCCCCGAAGGGGCTCTTGGGCGAGAGTGAGCAGGGAGGGGATCATCGCCTAGCGTCCTGCGGAAGCGCTACCTGCGCTGCCGTTCGGGTTCGTCATCTGGGACCACCAGCGCTTCGCTCCCGCTTCGTCGGTGGCGTGGACGAGCTTGGTGTACTGAGCCTTCTTGTCGGAGGGCAGGCTGTCGTAGTTCTTGTCCGACGACTCGTCGAAGAGTTTTCGCGCGGCGACCATGTCCTCGACCTGCTGGTCGGAAGAAGCCATTGAAGTGGGCTTGTCGCTCGATGAGCCGCAACCCACGAGCGCCAAGGCGGCGGCAAGAGAAAGGAAAAAGGCTTTCATGGCTGGAATGGGTTAGCCCTCTCCTTTGGAGAGGGCTGGTCGTCTTACTTCACCGCAGCGGGCATGGTCTGGCAGTAGGTGTCGAGCCAGGACATGTCTCCACCGGGCGCGTGGTTCGTCAGGTCGTTGCGTCGCCAGCCGAAGATCGTCATCCTCGTGCCGTCCCCGCCGCACTGGGCGCTGTTCGCCGTTCGTTTGGCATGGCCGTCGAGGAATACCGCGACCATCGCCTTCTCGCTCCACTTGCCGCCCCCCCAGTTCCATCCGGAGAAGCGCACCTTGCCGTCCTGGTCTTTGACGTCTCCGTTGTTCTCCGACGCGTTGTGCCAGCCGATATAGGAGCCGAAATCGACGTTCTGGGTTTTGTTCTCGAAGATGCCGGCCACGCTCGCGGGCTCCTCGACCTGGGTGCCGTTGATGGCGTTCAGGTAGGCGGCGTTCGGATCCGTTTCGCTGTTATCCCAACGGCCGTTCAGGTAGAAGGCGATGTTGTTCATCGCGTAGCCGCGGGCGAATTGCTTCTGCCCCGTGTCCTTCGGGAGAGCGTAGCCGTTGGCCGCGAGGATGAGCGGCTCGGACGTCTCATCCAACGCCTGGGCGGCGTTGTTCACCTGATCCTTGAACATATCCGTGTTCTTCATGTACGGATACATGGCCTGCTTCCAGGAGTACACGGTTTTGGGAGAGGTGAAGAGGCACAGACGACGTGGGGGAAGCACGTCGTCGCTGTCACCTTCGTAAAGCTGCTGGGCGGTCCCGATCTGCTTCATGTTGCTGAGCGAGACCGTCGCCTTCGCGGCGGCCTTGGCCTGGGCGAAGACGGGGAAGAGGATGGCGGCGAGGATCGCGATGATGGCGATGACGACGAGGAGTTCGATGAGGGTGAAGGCTTTGGTTTTCATGGCTACGTTGCCTCAAGGGCGGATATCGGCTCAGATCGTCGAACCGACGGAGGGAGAGGGCGGCGCCGTCGAGCGGCGCCGGTCGAGGGAAAGGGGGACAAGGATCTGGCGCGGGGCCGCCTCCTCGCCGCGCGCGAGAGCGGCGAGGAGGCGGGTCGCCTGCGCCGCCATCTCGAACACCGGCTGGCGGACGCTCGTGAGCGGCGGCACCGACTGGTCGCAGACCGCCAGGGAGTCGAAGCCCACGAGCGACACGTCCTCCGGAACCCGCAGGCCCATCGCCCGCAGGGACGGCAGCAGGCCCAGGGCGACCTCGTCGGACCAGCAGAACACGGCGGTCGGGCGGTCGCTCGAGGCCATCAGGCGGCGGAACGGCTCCAGGTCCGAGGTCGGCGAGGGGATCGTCAGAACCCGCTCGGGGGCGACCCCCACCGCGGCGTTCTCCAGGGCGTCCCGGTAGCCCGCATAGCGGTCGTTCGAGGCGTTCGAACGCAGCGAGCCGCGCACCATCGCGATCCGGCGGTGGCCCAGGTCGAGCAGGTGGCGCGCGGCGAGCCGACCCCCGGAGTAGTTGTCCGCGTCCACGAACGGCAGGGAGCCCGTCGCGCGGGAGAAGAACTGGACGCACGGGAGCCCGCGCGCCGTCAGCCCGTCCATGAGGGGATCGCCCTCGTCGCGCAGCAGCAAGGCCCCGTCGACCCGCCCGTCCGCGAGCACGTCCGCCTCCGCGTGGGCCTCTAGGTCGCGGGTGTGGAGCATCAGGTCGAATCCCAGCTCGTTCGCGGCGGTCGTGACCCCGCGCATCGCCTCCGAGGTGAAGCCGGACCAGCCGGAAAAGTGGTCGCCGCGCTGGAACACGACCGCGAGCACGTCGGTGCGGCGCGTCGCCAGCATCCGCGCGAGGGCGTTCGGACGGTAGTTCAGTTCGTCGGCGGCGGCCCGGACCTTCTGCTGGGTGCCCTCGGAGATGCGCGCGGCGGCTCCCCGCCCGTTGAGCACGTAGCTCACCGTCACCTTTCCCACGCCCGCCTTGCGCGCCACGTCCTCGATCGTCGTCCGCCTCATTGCTGAACCCGTTCACTAGCATACATCAGGTTCGTCTCCTGCGCAAGGGGAAGGGAGTTTAAACGCTAGAAACCCCGCACTACGCTGAAACGGTTCTGCTCAGCAGGGCGTTGTCCGGGGGAACGCGAAGCGTGGAGCTGCGGTTCGGCGTCCGCGAGGAACCTTCGCCTGCCCGAAGAGACCCGATGTCTAAAACCACCGATCCCTGCGGGATAAACCGAGACCGCCCGAACGGTTATCCTCTTCGTCCCCGTGCCCGCCTCTCTCCACCCCCGCCCCCGATCCCACGCCGCGCCCGACGTCGAGACCGATCTCGGAAAGGAGTCGCGGTTTCTCGACGTTTTTCTCGTGAGCGGGAGAATCGCGCGCCTCCTCGTCCTAAGTGGAGAGATCGGAACGAGGGCCGGAAACCCCTCCTCGCCGCGAAAACCGTTCCCGCCGCGAAAACCATCCCTGGAGCGTCGAGGCTTCCGCGAAGGAGGCGCCCCGCCCAAAGACCCAACGAACCGCCGCCCGCTGCTTTTTTCGCGTACAGTAGAGGCGTAGGCAACGTGTACGCGCTTCTCTTCCTCGTCGGGTTCTTCGGCTTCCTCGGAATGGCAGGCATGAGCTTCCTGCATTCCGGTCACGACGCCCATACCGGCAACCACGGCAGCGCCGGGGAGGCGATCGGTAGCCTCCGGTCGCTCCAGCACGGCCACGCTCGCCCCGTCCACGTCCGCGCCGGACATGCCCCCAAGGTGGGAGGCACGCGCGGCGCGAGGGGAACGCGCTTCCGCCCCTGGTGGGCTCTCTCCCCCTTCGATATCCTCGCCTACTGCACCGGCGCGGGCGCCGTGGGCGAGATCCTGCGCCAGCAGGGCGTCCCCCCCCATCTCGTCCTCGCCGCCGCCGTCTTCGGCGCGCTTGCCTTCAACTTCGGCCTCGCCAAGCCCATCCTCGCCCTGCTCCTACGCTTCGAGAGCCGTCAGAGCGAGGGCCTGGAAGGCCAGATCGCCCAGCGCGCGGAGGCGGTCTCCCGCTTCGACGCGCAGGGACGCGGCCTCGTACGCCTCGCCCTCGACGGCGAGATCGTCCAGGTTCTCGGCCACCTCGACTCCGAGGAGCGTGCCCGGGGCGTGGTCGTCCTCAAGGGCGATCCCCTGGTCGTCGTCGACATCGACCCCGCCAAGAACACCTGCCGCGTCACCCGGGAGCTCGCCTCTTGAGAAAGGGACGCCGCCGCCCGAGAACCGTCAACCCTCTTCCGAAGGGAAGGGGCCCGTCAGCCCGCCTTGCGCGCGAAAAGGGCGCCGCGCCGGAAAACAGATGTCAACCCTAGTCATCGTCGGAGCCGTCTTCGTGCTCCTCTTCATCGTGTTCCCGATTATCGCCACCGCGCTCCTGCGCACGGTCGACGCGGGCTCGATCCGCCTCGTCAGCCTCATGGGCGGCGACCCCAAGGTCTACAAGGGGCCGGGCAAGTCCAAGGAGATCCCCCTCTTCACCACCGGCGCCACGATCCCCAGCAAGGCGATCAACATCGACCTCGACATCGCGGACCAGACCGCCGACGTCGACCGCAACGGCCAGCCCCGCCCGATCAAGGTGCGCGTCCTCGCGAGCGCCATCGTCTCCGTGGGCGACTCCAACGAGATGATCCGCACCGCCGCGCGCCGCTTCTTCGCGATGCCCGTCCCCGTGCAGACCTCCACCCTCACCGACCTCCTCACCTCGACCGGTCGCCGCGCGATCAACCTGCTCCACCACGACGAGCTGTTCAACGCCAAGGTCAGCACCGGACCCTCCGGCAACCCGCAGCCCGTCAGCGACGAGCTGGTACGCGCCGCCGCGTCGCTTCCCGCGAGCGTGGTCGAGGACGACGACCGCCTCGCCATCATCATCAAGAGCGCCTGCTCGCGCGAGCTTCAGGACCTCGGCCTCGTCTTCAACTCCTTGAACATCAAGGAGGTCCAGAGCGAGGTCGCGGAAGCCCGGCGCCGCCAGTCGGCGGTCGAGGCGAAGGCGAACGCCGACATCGTCCAGGCCGACCAGGAGCGCCGCGCCCGTGAAGCCCAGCTCTCCGCCGAGCAGTCGGTCAACGACAAGCAGCGCGACCTTGAGGAGCGCAAGGCCCAGAACGCGGCGGTCATCGCCGCCGCCGACGCGCTGAAGCAGGACGCCCTGCGCGGCCTGCGCGAGGCCGAGCTTCGCGCCACCCAGATCACCCAGGCGAGCGCCGACGCGGAAAAGATGAAGGTCAACGCGGAGGCACAGGCCGAGGCGGAGGCGATCCGTATCCGCACCGTCGCCCTCGCCCAGGCGGAGGCGATCCGCGAGGTCAACAAGGCGATCTCCGAAGGTGGCGACGCCTACCTCGCCCTGCGCCAGCTCGAGATGCTCCCGCAGATCGCCCCCGTCATCGCCAACGCTCTCGCCCAGGCGAAGCTGGTCAACATCTCCAGCGACGGCAAGGGCGCGGCGGGCGGCGCGGCGGACCAGATCACCGGCGTTATCCAGACGATCATGGCCGCCCAACTCGTGACCCACACCCTGGGTACCGGAGCCCCCGTGTCGAACGGAGCCGTCGCTCCTGCGATCGTGCCTTCGGCCACGCCGATGGTGGTAACGGCGCCGAAGGTCGAGAAGCGAAGCTGACGTCTTGGAAGGTCTGAGCGCGATCTGCTGCGGATGTCCGACCCTGGTCGCGTGCGCCATCCTCTACGCAAAGGTCCCGAAGCTTCGGTGGGGCCTTTGCGTTCTGGGTTGCCTCGCGGGATGCCTGTTCACCTTCTTCGCCGGAAGCGCCTACGACGACGAGGTTCGCAACGGCCCGGTCGAGGCTGCCCTCGATAACCAAGACCCGGCCTCCCTGCGCCGGGCTCTCGATGCGGGAGGCTCCGCACGGGCCGACGTCGGCGGCGATGAGCCCTACCCCGTCCTCTTAAAGGCGATCGACTATGGCGACGTCGCCTCGGTCGAGATCCTGCTCCAAAGAGGAGCCGACCCGAACGAGAAAGGCAACGGCAAGACCCCGCTCGCAGCCGCCTCGGGAAATCCGAAGATCGCGAGGCTGCTCAAGCGATACGGCGCCCGCTAGAAGGCGAAATCCCGGAAGGTCTCGCCACAATGGGTGAATGATCCTCGACCTCGCCACCGGCTGCTACCTCGACCGGCCGCCGACCGCCGTCAAACGCGTGGGCGACGTGTTCGGCGTCGAAGACGACCGGATCGCCTACGAGATCTACGGCGAGCCCAACCAAGATGACCTCGACCCGCCGAAACTCCTCCACGCGACGACCGTCCTCCATCCCGGCTCGGTGGATGGCAGGCCCTTCATGACGCGCGGCCATTTCCACGTCAAGCCCGAGCGCGGCGAGCTGGTCCTGACCCTCGCGGGGGAAGGCGTTCTGCTCCTCGTCGACCGGCAGGGCGAAACGCGGCAGGAGCGCATGACGAAAGGCTCGATCCACGACGTCGACGGCCGCTGGGGGCACCGCGTCGTCAACGTCGGGACGGAACCGCTGGCCTTCTTCGTCGCCTGGATGAGCGACTGCGGCCACGAGTACGGCGCGATCCCGTTCCCGGATCTTCGCGCCGGCCGGTAGAGGAGGAGGGAAGGGTGAGGCTACCGGTGGAACAGCCCCTGCTTGAGGAACTCGATAAAGATGAAGTTCATCCGGTCGATCAGGAGCGTGAAGCGCATCATGACCGTCGAGCCGAAGATCGCGCCGAACCCGATCATCAGAAGCCAGCGCCCGACGCTCGTCGTCCGGGCCAGCGCCTTGTTCCGCACGTCGAAGGAGAACAGGAAGTAGGAGACGACGCTCAGAAGCGTGATCACGAAGATCAGGTTCGAGAGGGCTTGCGAGCCGTAGAGGAGACCGCTCGCGTGCGCCTTCGCCTCGGGCGACAGGGTCGAGAGATCCGGCTTGAAGAAGCTCGCGCCGGAGGAGGGCAGGATCGGCTTCG
>Ga0160428_1000772_pt1 | contig 30647 bp, 23 predicted proteins | sample SolpanmetagenomM_FD_108198 | JGI IMG/M metagenome (GOLD analysis project Ga0160428, IMG submission 108198) | Solar panel surface microbial communities from Lawrence Berkeley National Laboratory, California, USA - M | ecosystem: Engineered > Built environment > Solar panel > Unclassified ... | reverse complement strand
CCCACGGCTGCTGAAACTCTCGGCAGCCAAGGCGGCAAAGGCGAAGTCGGCCAAGCTTGAACGGCTGTTCGAACTGCTGCTTCCTTTGCTGGAGGAAGGCCGGCGCGTGCTGCTGTTCTCGCAATTCACCTCCATGCTGGCGCTCGTGGAGGCCGAGCTGGTGCAGTTGTCGCTGCCCTACGTGCTGCTGACCGGCGACACACGGGATCGCGCTGATCCCGTGTGTCAGTTCCAGTCGGGCGCGGTGCCGTTGTTCCTGATCAGCTTGAAGGCAGGCGGGGTTGGGTTGAACCTTACGGCGGCGGATACCGTGATCCACTACGACCCATGGTGGAATCCTGCCGTCGAAAACCAGGCAACCGACCGCGCCCACCGCATCGGCCAGGACAAGCCGGTGTTCGTGCACCGCCTAATCACCGCTGAGACGGTCGAAGAGAAGATGCAGGTGCTCAAAGGTCGCAAGCAGGCGCTGGCCGACGGCATCCTCGGCGCTGGCAATGGGACGACACTGGCGCTGACCGAAGCCGATCTCGAGATGCTGTTCGGCTAGCGTTTAATGACCGCTATGCGCCTGATTTCGGGCATTTAGCTACTTACCTCGAATCCTCCGTAGCGGACATCTGCCAAAAGTGCTGCTTGGGCGATTGAATGCGGCTGGTTTCAGCCGCTACCGGTCCTTGCTGGACACCCTGCGATCAATCCGGCGATCCTTGACCAGACAGAGGCCGCAGCGCACCGCGACGTTCTTTGGCTCAAAGATCAAAGTTCAATTGAGACGCTACCTACCCGACAAGGAGCTTGACCCAGAAGCCCCGGTTAGAGAACAGCCTCTGTCCGAAGCAGAGTTGGCTGCCCAAACAGGAATCCTTGAAAGTTGTTGCAGCCCATTTTGCGCAAAAGGTTTAGCTGTGACGCCGTTTCCACTCCTTCAGCAGTGATGCTTAGGTCTAAGCTATGCCCCATCGCTACAATTGCCTGCACGATCGGTTTCGCTCCAGGGTCAACATCTAGATTTAGAATAAAGGAACGGTCAATTTTGAGTGTATCGAATGGGAATTGGCTCAAATAGCTCAGGCTGGAGTATCCCGTGCCAAAATCATCGAGAGCCAATCGCACTCCTTGCGCCTTTAGACTCTCTAGTGCGGACCGCGCAGCGGTTACATCACGCATCAGCACACCTTCCGTTACTTCTAGCGTTAGTCTGCCTGGATCTAATCCCGCTTCACTCAGCGCCTCCGCGACAAGATCAAGTAGGCTACCGTCCAGCACCTGCACTGGTGACAGATTGACCGCGATCCCGTACGGCCGATCCCAAACGGCTGCCGCTTTGCACGCATTTGTCAGTGCCCAACGTCCAAGCGGCAGGATTACTCGGCTTTCCTCAGCAATTGGAATGAAAATCGATGGCGGAATCCACCCGTGCTTTGGATGGTGCCACCGGAGCAGCGCTTCATAGGAAGTAATCATTGTCGCATCGTGATTATATATTGGTTGATAGTATAAACTTAGGTTCTCAGCTACAACGGCCTGTGCTAGATCTTGCTCCAACTCGGATCTAGCTCGCATCGCCGCTTCCATGGACGCCTCGAACAGCTGAAACCGTCCGCGTCCAAGCTTTTTAGCGGAGTAAAGCGCGATATCGGCATTCCGAAGCAGGTCTGCTGCACTTTGCACCCCGCCAGAAAACACTGCGATCCCTATGCTTACGCCCACAATTGTTTCGCGCCCATCAAGCAAGAACGGTGTATCAAATGTGGATGCTATTCGCTTAGCCACTTCCTCTGCTTCTATAGTCTCTGAAAGCTTGGTTTGCACGGCTACAAACTCATCGCCGCCCATCCTTCCGACCACGCCGTGATTACCAAGAGCATGGGTCAGTCTTTGGCCCGTCTGTCGCAGCAACTCGTCCCCGGCGGCGTGTCCCAACGTATCGTTGACCAGCTTGAACCGGTCTAAATCCATGCAGAGGACTGCCATTGCGGTCCCATGCTGACGTGCTTGCTCTAACCCCTCGAGCACTGTCGTCTCGATTGTTCTCCGATTGGCTAAACCTGTCAGCGAATCGTAATGCGCGAGCTGCATGATACGCGTTTCAGCTTGTCGGCGATCCGTTATGTCAGTGTATGTGCGCACAAACCCGCCGCTCTTGACCAGATGCGTGCGCACCTCCAGCAAGCCACCTGCCGCAGCCATCTCTTCATGGACGCCGGGCTGCACAGGCTGTTCGCCCCATAGCCTATCCCACAGGTCCCCGCTTGGCATCGTGTCCGGATCCGGTAACATCAATAAATCCGTGAACCGTCGATTACAGATTGAAAACCGGCCATCTGCATCCAGCATCACTATCCCCTGGTCGACATTTTCGATAGCGTTACGCAACGATGTCTGCGACGTGATTACACGAAGGCGGTTCCGCGCTAGCAGGCCCCCGGTCGCCAAGATCAGCAATGTGAGCACTGCGCCAGCCGCCATGACCGCTTTGCGAGTGTTTTGAAAGGGTTCAAAAATCGGGCCTGAATCAAGCTGAACGATGATCGTCAACGCGTAATTTCTTAACCGTCGAAAGCCAATAATGTCTCCCTCTGCTGCAGTTTGCCGTGAACCTCCGTTATGCTTAGATGAAATGAAGCTGCCATGGTCCGAACCCTTAACTGTTCGTCCAAGAAGTGTCGCGCCGATATCGGCGCTGATGAGACTTTGATCTGGAGCAGCTGCTCGTATTATTCCATCATCGCCCACCAGGAGCAAACCGCCACTTACATCCAGCATGTCCTGAAACTGGGTCAGCCAGTATGGATCGAGAGATCCGACAAGTACGCCAGCCATACTTCCGTCTGGGTTCGACACCTTTCGAGTTAGCTGGACCGACCAACGTTTCGACACTCGTCCAATTACAGGAGTGCTAATGAATAGAAAGTCGTCAGCTCGTTCCGCTTGAACCCTGAAATGCTGGCGATCTGACAGATCCACCACGCCAAGTGTCGGACCCAAGTTAGTTTGCCGCAACATTCCCTTCGCATCGATGAAGGCGAGCTGCATCATGACGCTGTCAGTGAAGCCGCTTCCCTCTGCGATAAACCGTAAGCTGAAACCTTCGGGATCCCGTTCATACAGTTTTCTTGCAAAGCGCAATCTTTGGTCCATCGCTTCAATAGTCCGCGACATACCTTGCTCAGCGGCGCCGGCGATGCTGCTTGCCGTCCGTAGCGCCTCAAGCTGCAAATTCCGTTGTCCCAACGCCAGCCACGTTGAAATACCTCCCCAGAGCAGACAAAGGATTAGACAAGTGAGTGCCAGATCCGGCCAGATCCTCCGAACTGCAAATAGGTCATCTCGCCCCCAAGCCGATGCTTGATGATTCGCGGGTCTGGACCATTGACTGAACCAATAGGAACGGTCGGAATGCCACAACCTGCTTGCAAGGAATCCCGCGTGTTTAGGCATCGGCTCCTAGTGCGTTTGCAAAGTTGTTTGACTCTAGGGGCACCTTGCGACGCCCCTTGGATTACCGGTGTTTATTTAACAGCGCGTTAAATTTGGGCCTGATTGCATGCAGGAGCGGCTCAAGCGCAGCTCGGCGAACTCGAGCCAACCGACGAGAACCAACTCTCGCTGACCAATCTGGTTGGCCGTGTCCTAGCACGCATGATCAAGGTCTGCGTGAGTGCTTGGCCGTGAACACGGGGCAGAGGTGACCACCAGATGCTGCACAAGCGATTGTTGGTGCTGACCGCAGCGGTAGCCAAGGGGCAGTTGGCATCCAGACGATCGGGGCGATGGCCGACCGGGGATACTTCGAGTACTAGGCCATGGAGTCGTGCGGAACGCCCAGCATCGTCTACTAGATGCCGAGGCTGATCCGCGGCTTGCCGCTCGAGACGGCTTTCTCACCAGGGAGAATTCCAACTGGCAAGCTAATAGGCTTACGTCTCGTGTGCCGCCACTGTCGGCAAATACCTCCGCGGCCGTGAGGCGCGAACATTCCTAATGGCAAGTTGGATTTAGCAATGCTTGGCATACCGACCGCCAAGTGCTCGACTGCTTGAGCATCAAGGATCTCCCATGTTGACGCGCCGCCTCACTCTCGCCGCCAGCGCCACGCTGCTGACCCGTGTCGCGCAAGCCGACCCGTCGATGCACTGGACGATTGCGACCGAATATCCCACCAACGCCATGCCCGGCGAGGGCATCGCTGTATTTGCTGCCGCGGCATCAAATGAAATTCTGACCGTTCACCCGCGCTTCGACGCTCCGGAAGGTCTCCGGTCGGCCGCCATGCCGCAAGCGGTGCGGGATGGAACTGTCATGGCAGGCGACTCGTTCGCCGCCACCCTGGCTCCTCTTGACCCGATATTCCAGCTTTCTGGACTGCCGTTCCTCACTGGCTCGCCTGCCGATGCCGCCCGTCTACTAGCGCTCGCCCGCTCTGCCTACGACGCTTCCCTGGCCGCCCAAGGTCTGACGCTGCTCTACGCCACGCCCTGGCCTCCCTCCGGTATCTGGTCGCGCGACGCCGTAGCCGACGACATCGCCGGGCTTCAAGGTCTGCGCATACGGACCTACGATGCCGCCAGTACGAGGGTCTTCGCTGCCGCTGGCGCCCAGCCACAGCAGATCTCGTTCGCCGATGCGCTTCCGTTACTCCGGTCGGGCTCCTTGGATGCCGTGCTGTCCTCGGGCGATGGCGGGGCCGGCGCCCGTCTTTGGGAGACGCTGCCGCACTTTACCGCGCTTGACTACGCCGTCCCGCTTAGCCTGGCGTTCTGCTCGGCTTCCGCGATGGCAGCACTACCTGCTGAAACTGCAGATCATGTCCGTCACGCTGCTGAAGCCACTCAAACGCGTCAGTTCGCGGCGATGGCGACGCGCATCTTGGAAAACGAGCGCCGCATGCGCCAACATGATGTTCAACTTGCGACCGCGCCGGCCCTCCGCTCGGCGCTCCAAAGTCTTGCCGCGCCGGTTGTCGCAACGTGGGCCGAGACAGCGGGCCAGGCTGCCCAAGCCATCCTGGCCCGTTATCGAGCGGGCTGACCGGTTTTAAGGCGGATCAACAGCGGGTGTATGCCGACAACTCCGTGGAGGCGGTGCTCAAGCCACGCCTTGTCGCTAACGCATCGATTCACAGTGTAGCGCGAGCCCAACCTAATGTTATCCGGACGCCTAAACTGAAGGAGCCGTTCGTCCGCTAAGCGCCGCATCTCGGACGATCAAGCTTGATAGCCAGTTCCCGAAAGCGGACACGGTAGAAGAACAAATATAACGCTCAGGGCCGAGAGCCAGAACGCTGCTGTCGTTTATGACCTAGGCAAGAGTGTCATTGTGCCGAAGGTTTTGCCCAAATAGAGAGGCTGCCATCATCGTTGCAGCACTCCAAGCCTGAACCATGCATGCTCGACTGCCGTTTTCGTGGGAGTATTCACCTATTCCGTGCTCGTTACTGACGAACAACTCAATCGGCGTCTTGAAATGCTCGTATACTTTCTTGAGCCCCTCGAACAGCAAATCCGCCTCTTCATAAAAGCCATGTTTTCGCATTCCTTCCGCAGCAATCCCGGTGTCATGCGGCCAGATTGAACCGTTGTGATAGCTTGATGCATCAAATCGAACTGAGGCCTGGGAGAGGGTCCGCAAGCCAACATTGCGCACGAACATGTCGGCCTGCATCATTCGATTGACGATGTGCTGCTTAAGCTGTGGACAATCGATGATGCAGTCACCTCGAAAATCCGCCCAAAGAACATGACCCATCGTTGATCGGCATGCGGTCAGCTTGTTACCGTTTCCATCGATCGCGTAGGCAAGCATGGCCCGGCCATGACTGACGATCGGATACGTCTCATTGAACACCTGTCTGAGAAGGGTTGCTCGTTCATCGAGGGTGTTTGCGAAGACGGTGTCTAATAACGTCGCAGGCAACTCCGTGCCTGCCGTGCCGAGATGATGGGACCAGGCTCGCAGGGCGCTGTAGGCGTAGGCTTGAGCTTCGACGGGAGCGATGGGATACTGAGGACGATGATTGCTATCGTCGAAAAATGTGCTTTCTCCGCTGTCCATCCAGCTTTGCACAGCTAGGCCGCCGCACTTCCGGTCCGGGTGCAACTGATAGTCGATCAAGCCATCGTTGTTGGTGTCAGCATAAGCAAGCAGCCACGTAAGCGCGAGACGTATATTGTTGCCGGTGACATTAAGGATGGAGTAATCGCCCGTGATCTCAATGAACCTCGACACCAAAATGAGGTAGAGTGGCGTCGCGTCCACAGTGTCGAAAATACGCATCACGCCATCGTCGTAGACGTGCCACGGCTTACTCTCCCCCGACTTTACCGGGTTGGTGAGGTGATCGTGGTCGGTAGGGCGATATTCATGAATGCACTTGCCCGGCTCCTCGCCGCTCTCGATGTTGACACCCTGCCCCTGAAGACGCGACAGCGCGAAGATGATGCGTTGAACGATCTCCAACAGCACTGGCTCACGCGTCTTCTCAAAGACCGTCAGCAGGGTCAAACCGGTGATGGCTGAGTCCCTGCCAAATACACAGCCAAACATTTCTGATCGGGATGATGCTAGAATACCATTCTCATCAGAGAGTGATTTGATGGCCTCAAGTCCCTGTTGATACAGACTGTTGTCATACATGGCGACAGATCCCCGACACCTCTATTCGACGACGCCGGCGGGTGTCCTGTTCTGGATGTTAAACGTGGCATGTGAATAGTTGATTAATGCACAACCAGCTTACGCGAATGGTAGGGACGCGAATGGAGGATGGCATACGCAGATGGTTAAGACGGCTGGCTGGTGCGGCACTGAGTCTAGCCCTGGCAGCATGCGGGTCGGGAGTAGCAGGTATTCCAGTGCCGCCTCCAATCGACATGGCACATCTGCAGCGGCCGGAAACACCAAACATGTCGCTCGCCGCCCCGGACGGATTCACACCGGCGCCGGACATCGTAACGCCGATCTATAATCGATCTGCAGATGACCTCTATGCCGCGGTGGTCACGATGGCCGCGAAGCAGGCTCGAACCTATCTGCTTGCTCGCTATGATGATCGCCGGCAGGCGCATTTTGTGGAAAGATTTGCGGTGTTTGGGTTTCCGGATCTGATTACAGTGCAGGTGTTAGAGGATGGCGGGCAACGGTCGCGGCTAGTGATCTGGTCCCGCAGCATCTACGGTTACTCAGACTTCGGGGTTAACCGCAGGCGAGTAGCTCGGTGGCTGGCGGCAATCCGCGATACACAGTTGTGAGATCAGACCCGGCCCGGCCGAGTGTCTCGTCTTTCTTCTCTTGGATGAGCCAGCCTTTCTCATAGCTTGGTTGCCAAGCCAAATCGGCCGAGAACTCATATGCATACCGTGTCGTGATGCCCCAGCCAGTTGTGTGGATCATCACTCGAGCACGACTCACGCGATGTCTTTTAAGAAGCCTGAGGTGGAGACGAGCAATTTGGCAGGCAAGAGGCTTTCGCGCCTCCGAACGTCCGCTTCTTTAAGGTTTGTCAGGGAACCGGACCGTCCGCTTCCGGCCAGAACTACTTAAAAATGACCAAAGCGAGACGTCTGCAGTCTTAACTCAAGCTTCATAGCACACGTCCGTCGACGATGATGCAATCAGGCGGTGGGGGAAAACCTTGCAGGATCGCTACGACGGTGCGCGCCGCGATGAGGTTGGTCCGTGCCAGCCCCTCATGGGTCGCCGCAGCGGTATGCGGTGTCGCGACGACGTTCGGTAGCCTGACTAGGCCGAGCGCAGTTTCGTTGTGCTCGGAGTCCTTCTCGGCCCAGAACACGTCTAGTCCGGCGCCAGCAAGATGGCCAGCCTTCAGCGAGGCTGCCAGCGCTGCCTCGTCCACGATCCCGCCGCGTGCCGTGTTGATCAGAATCGCGCAGCGCTTCATTGCTGCTAGCCCAGCGGCATCGATCAGATTGCGAGTCAGCGGTGTCAGCGGCGCGTGGATCGTCACGATATCGCTGTCGCGCAGCAGCGTCGGCAGGTCAGTGAGCGTGACACCGTGGGTCGCGGCGAACTCCCGGTCCGGCGCAATATCGGTGGCGAGGATGCTGACGTCGAACCCGCGCAACCTGCGCGCGACGAGGCGACCAATCCGGCCCAGGCCGATGATCCCCACCGTCTTTTCGTGCAGCTCGAACCCGGTCCGGTAAGTCCAATCGCCGCGCCGCATCTGCTCCGTCAGCAGCACAAGTTGCTTGGACACTGCCAGGATCATGCCGATCGTGTGATCTGCCACCGACGGACCGTTGCCCCCCGCGGCGATCGTCACGACCCGGCCCAACGCCGCTGCGGCCGGCACGTCGATCTGCTCGTAGCCGACGCCCCGGCGCGCGATGACCTGGAGCCGCGGACACATCGCCATCAGCTCGTGGCCGACATTGGTGCCCCCCACGATCCAACCGTCCACGTCCGCGAGCAGCGTGGGCAGCGTCTCGGGCGCCGGGTCGCGGCCATTCAACGTTGGGTGTCGCACCGTGCAGCCCTGGTCAACCAGATACTGGATGGCCAGCGGATCGACATTGCGCGCGGTGACGAGGATCGTGGGTTGATTGACCCGGTTCTCGCCCGGCATCAGCTTCCGGCCCCGTCGGACACCGGCGGGTAGAACGCCTCCTGCCAACGGGCCGGCGGTGATTTCAGCTCGTTCTGCTTCGCCATGAATGTAGCAAATGCCATGGTCCCAGACGGCGCGGTGCCGAACAGGCCTCCCATCTGCTTCAAAATCGCCTCGACCTGCACCGGCGTGAGTTTGCTCGACTCCGATTCGAGATAGAGCGCTGCCGCGCGGGCGGGTTCGTGAGCGATAATCCCGCAGGCCTCGCCGAGAGCGTCGACGACGGCCTTCGTAAGACCGGGCTTGGCGGCGACTTTTGCGGTAGTGCCGAGCACCGCCCCAGTTACCTCCTCGCCAATGATCTCCTTCGAACTCGTCACCCGATGAATGCCGGGCGCCTGCTCCAGCATCTCGCTAAAGGGTGGCGTGGCGAAATACAGTGTCACGCTGCGTTTCGTCATCAACGCGATTGTCGCGTCTGGATGCGGTAGGGACACCATCCGAGTATCGAACTTGTGGGCGTCTCCGAACGCCTTTTCCGAGGCCATTCGCAGCAATTCAGCCTGCGGCGTGTTCGGCGCGGTAACAGCGATACGGTCGTCCGGGCCAATATCGCTCACCGATTTGATACCGGGCACATTGCTATACAGACCGTAAGGCAGGGTAGACAGCGAGCACAGCCCACGCACTCCGTAATTCCGTAACGTCTTCTCACGCGCGATCAGCACGCCCGGAAGGCCGTACGCGCCGATGTCGATGCTGCCGCTGATAAGTGCGTCGTTGATCGCAGTCGCGCCGCTCATGCGGGTCAGAGCGATGCTGGCATTCAAATCGGCCTCTTTTGCATGGGCGACGAACAAGCCGAGCCGGTCAGCGATCATCACGGGCAGGTAGCCGATCCCATACTGGACGGCGATCGTCACCGAGGTCGCCGCCGAGCGTGCGCGAGACGGAAACAGCGCCGTGCCACCGAGACCCGCGACCACACCGATCGCTGTCCGGCGGGTGAGCACATTGTGCATCGGCGTCCTCCCTTGAGGCCATTTGCCCCGCTTGTTGCACCACTCTAAAGCACCTGACGTTTTCAAACAATTGCCGACAATCCATATTTGATTGTCGGCAAAGCAGGTGCCATACCGTCTCAACAAAACGGTGGGTGGAGTGGAACTGGACGATATGTCCGACGCGATGACGTCCGACAGCGACGACGCCCGAATCCCGGCGCATCAGGTCCCAGTCCCGCGCGGACCGGTCGAGCCGCTGGTGGCGATCATCGACGCGCGGTTGCGGGCCATGTTGGCCGACGGGGTGCTGACGGCGGGCGCCAAGCTGAACGAGAACGCACTGGCGCAGCAGATGCAGGTCAGCCGCTCCGCGCTGCGTGAGGCCGTGCGCCGGCTGGAGCAATCGGCCTTGGTGACGATCATCCCCAATCGCGGGGTCTTCGTCCGTCAATTGTCACTGCCGGAGATGTTCGACCTTTTCGACGTCCATGCCGGGCTCGCCCGCAGCGCTGGGCGGCTGGTGGCGTCGCGCATCGAAGCCGAGCAGCGGCAAGTCCTGGAGCGATGCCATGAGGCCATGGTGCAAGCTCTCGCCGACGGCGCGATCGAGCAGTATCGGCAGCTGAACGGAAGCTTCCATCGAGACCTGTTCGCCTTTGGCGGCAACCCCCGCCTGAGCGCGTTGCACGAGATGATCGCGACCGAGCTCCAGCTGTCGCGGCGGCATAACCTTGGGACGCTACACCAGCTTCGCTGCTCGATCCTGGAGCATGGCCGCATCCTGGAAGGCGTTCGGGCGGGCGACGAGACCCGGACTGCCCGAGCGTTCGAACAACACGTGCTGAACGGCAAGCGGCGCATGCTCGAGACGGTGGGAGCCGCTGGGCCTGCCTGAACACCCGAAGACAAACAAAGCAGGGGCGCCAACGCTCCGGATCAAGGGAGAGACCATCATGACCATCACACGACGCGCGCTCGTTGCAGGCGCGACCGCGTTCGCAGCGCCGGCACTGTTGTCTTGGCCGGCCAACGCGGCCGAGTTCAACTGGAAGTTCGCCACCAACATCCCGCCGACGCACCCGTCCAACGCACAGGCGCAGGCAGCCATCGACCGCATCCGCGAGCAGTCGAGCGGGCGCATGAGCATCAAGCTGTTCCCCAACAACCAGCTGGGCGGCGACACCGATATGTTCAGCCAGCTAAGGTCCGGCGCCATCCAGCTGTTCCCCATCTCCGGCCTGATCGTGCAGACAGTGGTGCCCGAGGCCGGCGCCAACGGCATCGGCTGGGCGTTCAAGGATTACGACACGGTCTGGGCCGCGATGGATGGCGAGTTCGGCGCCGCGATCCGCAAGAAGATCGAGGCCGCCGGCATCCATCCGTTTGAAAAAATTTGGGACAACGGCTTCCGGCAGATTACCTCCAGTCGCGGCCCGATTGGGCAGCCGGACGATCTGCGCGGCTTCAAGATCCGCATCCCGGTGATGCCGATCCTGACCTCCTTGTTCGAGAGCATGGGCGCCGGCCCCAGCAGCATCAACATCAAGGAAGCCTACTCCGCGCTACAGACCAAGCTGGTCGACGGCGAAGAAAACCCGCTGGCGTTGATCGATAGCTGGAAGTTTTACGAGGTGCAAAAACACTGCTCGTTGACCAGCCATGTCTGGGACGGGCTCTGGATCCTGGCCAACACGCGCGCCTTTAACCGGCTGCCCCGCGAGTTGCAGGAGATCGTCGGCAACAACATCAACGAGGCAGCCGTTGGCCAGCGCGCCGATCTGCGTAGACTGAACGACGGCTTACAAGCCACGCTCGAGACGCAAGGCTTGCAATTCAACCGGCCGGATCCGGAGCCGTTCCGGGCCAAGCTGCGCGAGGCCGGGTTCTACCGGCAATGGCAGGAGAAGTTCGGGCCGGAGCTGTGGGCGGCGCTGGAGAAATATACCGGAAAGCTGGCCTGAGGTCGCCGTGATGGAGGCGGCGGTGGCCGAGGCAACCGGCACCGTGCCGAGGCTGGCGCATCGCATCGAGCGGCTGGTCCTCAGTCTGGCCGAGCCGCTCGCCGCCCTTTTGGTGGTAGTCGAAGTGTTGGTGCTGGCATCCGGCGTCTTCGCCCGCTACGTCCTGAATCGCCCGCTCGTCTGGTCCGACGAGCTGGCCTCGGCGCTGTTTCTCTGGCTGGCCATGCTCGGCGCCGTGATCGCTCTCGGCCGCGGCGAGCACATGCGACTGACAGCGGTGGTGAACATGCTACCCCCACCGCTCCGCCCGTGGCTGGACGCGTTCGGGCTGGCGGTCTCGGCCGCCTGCACCCTCATGCTCGTCAACCCGGCGCTCGAGCATGTGCAGCAGCAATGGAGCGTCACCACGCCCGCGCTGGGCATCCATGACGGGCTGCGGGTCGCGGCGATCCTGGTCGGGTCCGCCGCCATGGCGCTGCTGGCGCTGATGCGATTGTTCGGCCGCGCCCCGCTGCTTCATGCGGCATCTGCGGTCGCGGTGGTGCTGGTCGCGTGCGCGTTGTTCTACGCGGCGCAGAACTGGCTGACGGAGTTGGGCAACGCGAACCTGGTGCTGTTCTTTGTCGTGCTGGTGGGGCTGTGCGTGGCGAGCGGCACGCCCATCGCCTTCGCCTTCGGCGCTGCGACCCTGGCTTATCTCGCCACCACCACCGACATGCCACTGTCCATCGTTGCCGACCGTATCGACGAGGGCACGTCCGAACTGATCCTGCTCGCGGTGCCGATGTTCATCCTGCTAGGCCTGCTCATCGAGTTGATGGGGCTGGCGCAGGCGCTGATCGCATTCCTGGTGGCGCTGCTCGGCCATGTCCGCGGCGGGCTGAGCTACGCCCTGCTGGCCGGCATGTATCTCGTCTCCGGCATCTCGGGATCCAAGGCGGCGGACATGGCGGCGATCGCGCCCAGCCTGTTCCCCGGCATGCGGCAGCGGGGCGCGCATCCGGGCGAGCTCGTGGCGCAATTGGCCGCTTCGGGTGCGATGAGCGAGACGATCCCACCCTCATTGGTGCTGATCACCATCGGGTCCTCGGCCGGTGTCTCGATTGCCGGGCTATTTACCGGCGGCATGTTACCCGCGGCTGTCGGTGCGCTGGCGCTAGTCGTCATCGTGCGTCTGCGCTCCAAGCGGAGCGACCGGCTGGCCGAGCGGCCAAGCGGCAAGGTCATCGCCCGAAGCTTCGTCATCGCGTTGCCGGCGCTGGTGCTGCCGTTCCTGATCCGTGCTGCGGTGGTCGACGGCGTGGCCACGGCGACCGAAGTCAGCACGGTCGGCATCGGCTACACGATCGCGGCCGGGCTGCTGCTGTATCGCCGTTGGCCGTGGCGCCGGGTGTATCCCATGCTGGTCAACACCGCGGCACTCGCTGGCGCCATCCTGCTGATCATCGGCATGGCAACTGCGATGGCCTGGGCGCTGACGCAATCCGGGTTCAGCCAGCAGCTGGTCGCCGCCATGGGCGCGGTGCCCGGCGGCAAGGTAGGCTTCATGGCCGTGTCGGTCGTCGTGTTCGCGCTGCTCGGCTCGGTGTTGGAGGGCATCCCCGCCATTGTCCTGCTCGGCCCGCTCTTGTTCCCGGCCGCCCGCGCGCTGGGCGTGCATGACGTGCACTATGCGATGACGGTGGTGCTGGCGATGGGGTTGGGCCTGTTCGCACCGCCGTTCGGCGTCGGCTTCTATTTCTCCTGCGCCATCGGCGGGGCGACGCCGGACGAGGCGTGGGGCCGCGTGTGGCCGTATCTCGGCGCCTTGCTGGCGGCCGTGATCCTGGTCGCGGCCGTGCCCTGGATCTCGATCGGGTTCCTGTAGCCGTGGATACGCTCGCCACCCTGCGACTGTTCCGCCAAGTGGTGAAGCGCGGCAGCATCACGGCGGCGGGCCGGGCGCTCGGCCTGTCGACGACCGCGGCGTCACGGCAGATGCAGGAGCTCGAGGCGGCGTTGCAGGCGCGCTTGCTCAATCGAACCACGCGCAACGTTTCCGCAACGGAGGCCGGCCAGCATCTGTTCGACCGACTGGGCCCGTTGCTGGAGGATCTCGACGGCGTATTGCGCGCGGCCGGCGACGAGCATGGCCAGCCGACCGGCACTCTGCGCGTCGTGGCGCGGCGCTCCTTCGGCCTACTCCATGTCGCGCCGACCATCGCCGGCTTCCACGGGCGCTTCCCGCAGGTCTCGGTCGAGCTGACGCTGACCGAAGTGATGGACCTGCGCCCGTCCAGCGGCGTGGACGTGGTGATCCGGTTAGGCCGGCCGGACGAGAAATCGTTGCACTCGACGCGCCTAGCCGCCGATCGCCGCGTGCTGTGCGCCAGCCCAGCCTACCTCGCCCGGGTTACGCCGCCGGCCGAGCCTGGAGACTGCGCGCGGCACGCCTGCTTGGCCTACCATCGGGAGGACGAGCCCGCGCTGTGGATTTTTGAGCAGGACGGAAAGCGGCGCGACATCGCGGTGACCGGGCCCCTGCGCAGCAATAGCGGCGAGGTGCTGCACCGGGCTGCCCTGGATGGCCTTGGCCTGGCCCTGCTTCCCGCCTGGATGGTGGCCGACGACGTCGATACCGGGAAGCTGCAGCCTTGCTTGCCGGACATCCGAGCCTACCCGGCCGGCTACCAAGCCGAGATCTACGCCGTGCATGCGCGCGCCGAGTTCGTTCCCGCCAAGATCACGGCCTTCATCGCGCATCTAACCGGGCAAGTGCCTCCCCATAGCCTGTCATTATCCCTGTGAGCGGGACGGTGTTTCACCGCAACAACGGCTACCGGCGGCCGCGTCGCGCGCCGACATTGTGGAACATAACGCAGGGAGGACGATCGTGTTGAACATCACCCAATTGCAACCATCGCTGGGCGCCCGGGTCAGCGGGCTCGATCTTAGCAACGAGATCGATGACGCGACCTTCGCCAGCGTGCGCGACGCGTTCGAGCGTTATTCTGTGCTCGTGTTCCCGGACCAGCACGTCACCGATGAGGAGCAAATCCGCTTCAGCGAGCGCTTCGGCCCGCTCGAGGCGACCCGGGCGGGGGCGAACGGCGCCGGCAGTAAGCTTATCGTGCTGACTAATATCGGCGCCGACGGCAGCATCGGAACGCCGTCGGACAAGCAGGTGCTCAACAACCGCGCCAACCAGGTCTGGCATTCCGACTCCTCGTTCAAGCCGATGCCGGCCCGCGCGTCGCTGCTGTCGGCCCGCGAAATCCCGTCGCAGGGCGGCGATACCCAATATGCCAGCATGCGCGCCGCTTACGCCGCGCTGCCGGACGACGACAAGCGTCTCGTCGACGGCTTGGTCGCTAAACACGATTTCGGCTGGTCCCGCTCGCGTATCGACGCGGCGCTGGTGACGGATGGCGAGCGTGCCGCCAACCCGCCGGTGCGCCAGGCCGTCGTGGTGGACAGTCCCCATGGCAAGGCGCTTTACCTCGGCGCCCATGCCCGCCGCATCGAGGGTATGGACGAGGCGGAAAGCCGCGCCCTGATCGATCGCTTGATCGCGTTCGGGACGCAGGAGCGGTTCGTCTATAGCCATCGCTGGGCACCGCACGACCTGATCCTGTGGGACAATAGGGCCGTGCTGCACCGCGCGACGCCGTTCAAGAGCAGCAACGAGCGGCGCCACATGGTGCGCACCACCGTGGCCGGCACGGAGCCGACGCTCCGCGCAATACAGGCGCAAGCGGCGGAATAGGCAGCTCCATGGCCGACTCGTACGACTATGTCATCGTTGGTGCCGGGTCGGCCGGCTGCGTGCTCGCCAACCGGCTCTCGGCCGACCCGGCCATCCGAGTACTGCTGCTGGAGGCCGGCGGGTCCGACCTGCATCCCTACGTTCGCGCCCCGGCCGGCTTCATCAAGACGTTCCAGAACCCCCGCTTTAACTGGTGCTACACCACGGAGCCGGTCGCCGGAGCGGACAGTCGGCCAATCTACTTCCCGCGGGGCAAGCTGCTGGGCGGCTCGAGCTCGATCAACGGCAGCTTATACGTGCGCGGGCAGCCCCGCGATTTTGACACCTGGGCCCAGCTCGGCAACCGCGGCTGGTCGTATGACGAGGTCCTCCCGTATTTCCGTCGCTCCGAGGACCGGTCCAGCGGCGCCGACGCGTTCCACGGGATCGGCGGCCCGCAGCATGTCTCGGACATCGACGAAAGGCATCCGATCTGCGAGGCGTTCATTGCCGGCGCGGAGAGTCTCGGCATTCCCCGCAATCCCGACTACAACGGCGCCGAGCAGGAAGGCGTCGCTTACTACCAGCGCACCATCCGCAACGGCCGACGCCACAGCGCGGCGACCGGCTATCTGGCGCCGATCCGCCGCCGCCCCAACCTGCACGTGGTGACGGGCGCACACGTGCTGCGGCTCGACGTCGTCGAGCGCCGGGCTGTCGGCGTGACTTACCGCCGGGGTGGGCAGGCGCACCGGGCGGTGGCCGATGGCGAGGTCATCCTCGCAGCCGGTGCGATCAACTCGCCGCATCTGTTGCAGCTTTCAGGCATCGGCCCGGCCGAGCGGCTGGCTGAAATCGGCATCACTCCTGTGCATGACCTGCCCGGCGTCGGCGAAGGATTGCAGGATCATTTCGCCACCCGGGTGGCGCATCGGGTCGTGCTCGGCCGTACCCTGAACGAGCGCGCCCGCGGGCCGCGTCTATGGTGGGAGGTGGCGCGGTGGCTCGCTACCGGACAGGGCGTGCTGTCGCTCAGCCCGGCCCATGTCGGCGCCTTCATCCGCTCCCATCCCGGCCTCGACGCACCCGACTTGCAGATCGTGTTCACCCCAGCCAGCTATTCCGAGGGCGTCACGGGGAAGCTGCAGCCGTTCCCCGGCATGACTTGCGGCGTCTGGCAGATGCGGCCGCATAGCCGCGGCTGGGTGCGCACACGATCCGCTGACCCGGCCCTCGCCCCCGCGATCCAGCCGAACTACCTCGCCGACGAAGCCGACCGCCGCGCGGCGGTGGATGGGCTGCGCTGGGCGCGCCGTCTACTGGATAGTGCGGCACTGGCGCCTTTCCGCGGCGCCGAGACCACACCGGGCCCGGACGCGCAGACCGACGACGCGCTGCTGGCCTACGCCCGCGCCCGCGGCTCCACGGTCTACCACGCGATCAGCACCTGTCGCATGGGCATCGACCGCACCGCCGTGGTCGGGCCGGACCTGCGCGTGTACGGGCTCGACGGCCTGCGCGTGGTTGACGCGTCCGTGATGCCCGCCATGGTGTCGGCCAACACGAACGCGGCCACGCTGATGATCGCGGAGAAAGCCTCCGACCTGATCCTCGCCGCACGTCGTGCGCCCGCCGTGCCGCGTCCGGCGGAACTCGTCTAGATTTTTGCCCCAAACAGGATGGATACTCGATGATAGGCTTCAGCATTGCCGCACGCACCCGCCAGGTGAGCCCCGATCAGATTGTCCGCGCGCGCGTGCTGCCAGTGGCCAACGTGAGCGATTGCATGTCGCGCCTGACGGCTGGCGGCCCTCGGCTTCGGCCGATCCACGCCAAGGGCAGCATGGCCGGCCCGGCGCTCACGGTGCGGACCCGGCCCGGTGACAACCTGATGGTCCACAAGGCACTCGACCTGGCGCAGCCCGGCGACATCGTCGTCGTCGACGCCGGTGGTGACTTGACCAATGCGATCATCGGCGAGCTCATGCAGTCCTATGCAATTCAGCGAAAGCTGGGCGGCATCGTGATCAACGGCGCGATCCGCGATCTGGACGCGCTGCGGGCCGGGTCGCTGCCGGTCTACGCCGCCGGCGTCACCCATCGTGGCCCATACAAGGACGGTCCCGGCGAGATCAACGTCGCGGTGAGCTTCGACGGCATGGTGGTCGAGCCCGGCGATCTCGTGATCGGCGATAATGACGGAATCCTGTGCATCCCGTTCGATCAGGTGGAAGCGGTGCTCGAGGCCGCTTCGGCCAAGCAAGCCGCGGAAGCAACGCAGATGGCCGACATCCTGGCCGGACGCAGCGACCGGAGCTGGGTCGATGCATCGCTGAAGCGGCTCGGCTGCACGTACGCCGATTGATCGTGATCGCCAGGCCAGACACCACGGCGATGGACGGCGACCACGATACCGTTCTGCTGCGGCGGATCGCCTGGCGCCTGGTCCCGCTGCTGACGGTCATTTACCTGATTGCCTACATCGACCGCGCCAACGTGTCTTACGCCAAGCTGACCATGGTGCAGGCGCTGCACATGACGGAGGCGGAGTTCGGCTTCGCAGCCTCGGTTTTCTTCATCGGCTACCTGATCTTTGAAGTGCCGAGTAACCTGGCGCTCAACCATTTCGGCGCCCGGCCCTGGATCGCGCGGATCATGTTCACCTGGGGCCTGGCAACGGTGGCGACCGCTTTCGTTCCGACGTCAACTTGGTTCCTGGTGGTCCGCTTCGTGGTCGGCACCTGCGAAGCCGGGCTGTATCCCGGCATCATCTTTTACCTGTCGATGTGGTTCCCGCAGAAACAGCGCACCGGCATCGTCGGCTTGCTCACGTTGGGCAGCAGCCTGGGCAACATGTTCGGCTCGTTGATCGGCGGCTACTCGCTCGAGCTGGACGGGATGTGGGGCTACGCGGGGTGGCAGTGGGTGTTCCTGGTGACCGGCACGCCGGCGGTGCTGATGACCATCGTCACGCTAGCCTTCTTGCCGAGCACGCCCAAGGATGCCCGGTTTCTCTCGGAGGCGGAGAGGGAGACCGTCGCCGAGGCGCTGCGCCGCGACCCGCCTCCGCCCAAGCCCTCTGGCGGCGCGTCCTGGACGTTCGGCTCCTTGCTGACGGTGCTGGCACTGGCTATCGGCTACGGCACGATCTCGATCGCCATCTATGGCATCGCCTACTGGATGCCGACGCTCGTGAAGGGGTTCGGCGTCAGCAGCGGCACCAACGGCTTGCTGAACATGATCCCGTGGGCTCTCGCCTCCCTCGTGCTATTCTGGCTGCCGCGACAGCTGACGAGCTTTCGCCTGGTCTTGCAGGCCGCCATCGCGGCTGCCGCGATCGGAATTGTCTTGTTCCTGATCAGCATTTCGCCCGTGTCGAACACCGTGCGTTTCGCCGCGCTGTCGCTGGGCGCGCCTACGCTCTACTTGATGATCCCGTGCTTCTGGGCGACGCCGCCGCGCCTCTTGCCGGCGGCGTTCCTCAAGGGCGCCGGCGGTGCGGCGGCCATGGCAGTCATCGTGTCCGGCTCGGCCCTCGGCGGCTTCATCGCGCAGAATCTGATGCCCTGGATCGCCCAGGCCTCCGGCAGCGCCAGCGCGCCGATGATTGTGCCGGCCGGGTCGCTGCTGCTGCTCGGCACCGCTGCCTTCGTCGTCATGCTCGTCACCGGCAGCGGTAGGATGCCGTCATCCGCGTCGGCGGCGCAGTAGCGAGGCGTGGCCCAGCCGCCCGAGTTGGTGCCGCCCGCGGCCAAGCTGTTCCCGGCGCGAGAACCCGTGCCGCCGGCGATGCGACGGATCTTCGCGCTCGAGGATCTGGAGCCGGCTGCGCGCAGGAAGCTTCCGCGGCCGATCTTCGGCTACGTCGCCGGCGCTGCAGAGACCAATGCGTCCCTGAACGATAATCGGGCGGTCTTCAGCGAGATCCAGTTTCTCCCGCGTGTCCTGGTGGGGGTGAAACAGCGCACGCTGGAATGCACCTTGATGGGGTGCCGCTACGAGCTGCCGTTCGGGATCGCGCCCATGGGCGTGTGCGCACTGACCGCGTATCGCGGTGACCTCGTCCTGGCTCGTTCCGCGGCACGCGCGAACATTCCGATGGTGATCAGCGCCGCCTCGTTGATCCCGCTCGAAGTGATCGCCGCCGTCAATCCGGCAGTCTGGTATCAGGCCTATCTGTCCGGGGACGCCGATGAGGCGGCAACGATGGCGGACCGGGTCACCGCGGCGGGGATCGATACCTTCGTCATCACTGCCGACAGCGCCGTGGTGCCGAGCCGGGAGAACAACCTCCGCACCGGATATCGCACGCCGATCCGGCCGAACTTGGCTTTGCTCCGGGATGGGCTGACCCATTCCCGCTGGTCCCTGGGTACCTTCCTGCGAACTTTCGTGCACCATGGCGTGCCGCACTTCGAGAACGCCGGTCCCGGCCGCGGCGCCCCGCTGCTGTCGCGCCGGGCGGTGCGGGATTTCTCCGGCCGCGAGGGCCTGGACTGGGATGTGGTGCGCCTCGTGCGGTCTAGGTTCCGCGGCCGCTTGGTCCTGAAAGGATTGCTGCATCCCGCAGATGTCGCGTTGGCGCGAGAGGCTGGGGCGGATGGCGTCATCCTGTCGAACCACGGGGGCCGGCAGCTCGATGGTGCGGTCTCGCCGATGCGGGCGTTGCCGGCCGCGGTCGCGCACGCGGGCAGTATGGCCGTGATGATCGATAGCGGGTTCCGGCGCGGCACCGATATTTTGAAAGCGATCGGCTTAGGCGCCAACTTCGTGTTCATCGGTCGGCCGTTCAATTATGCGGCCACACTCGCCGGCGAGCCCGGCGTGGACCACGCCATCGATCTGCTCCGCACACAGCTCCGTGCCGATCTCGGCATGTTGGGGTTGCTCAACATGACGGAGATGGGACGCGATCTGCTTTTCCTCAAACAGTTTGATGCGATCTGAACCGGGCATGGCGCCGTCGTGCTGACCGTTCACGCAGCGGTGCGGGCCGGGCTCCGTCGGCTCATGCTTGCAGCGAGCAGCACGGCGGCCTTGCTCGCGCCCAGATTAGCCACACCCTTACCGGCGATATCGTAGGCCGAGCCGTGAGCGGGCGTGCAGATGGGAAACGGGAAGCCGCCAAGCAGGGTCACGCCGCGGTCGAAGCCGATCAGCTTCATCGCGATTTGGCCCTGGTCGTGGTACATCGTCAGCACCGCGTCGAAGGCGCCCTTGGTGGCGCGCACGAACACCGTGTCGGATGGGAACGGGCCTTCGGCGTTGATCCCCTCCTGCCTCGCCTGCTCGACGGCAGGCCGAATGAACATGTCGTCCTCATGGCCGAAATTGCCGCCCTCTCCCGCATGCGGATTGAGCGCGGCGACCGCGATACGCGGGTTTGCCAGTCCGGCGCCGCGCATGGACCGGTCGGTCAGCCGCAAATCCTCCAGGACCTTAGAGGTGGTGATCAGCGACGCGACGGCCGACAGCGGCACGTGGCTCGTCACGCGCGCGTTCCACAATCCTTCCAGCACATTGAACTCGCGGGCGACGATGTCGGGCGTGCCGAGGACCTCGGCGGTGTAGCCGATCTCGTCATCGTAACCAGGATGCGCCATCCGCATCGCCGCTTTGTTGAAGGGCGTGAAGCAGACTGCAGCGACCTTGCCGGCTTGCGCGAGCCGCAGACATGCCGTGAAATTATCCAAGGCGAAACGACCACCCGCTTGGCTCGATACGCTCCGCTCGATGCTCTGCGGATCGAGATGCGCGAGGTCGACGAAAACGTGCCGGCCAGCCGGCGCCGCCGCGTCGGCCAGCGTGTGCGGCTCAAGGTCGAGATGGACCCCCATCTCCGCCGCGCCGCGCTCGAGGATGCGCCGATCACCGACCACGATGAGATGGGCCGCCGCTGCTACGTCGGGATCCGCGGCGAGCTTGGCGGCAAGTTCCGGGCCCACCCCGGCCGGGTCGCCGATGGCGAGCGCGATGAGAACTCTGCTGCTATTGCCCTGGCTCGTTTGCGACATTGGGCGCCTCCCCTTCGTTGACCAAACCGGTAACCCGCAGGGGTCACGAGGTCAATTTTCGTCACCTGCCGCAGAAAGGCGCTTGCTGCCCGAAGATCGCTGCGCAAGGTTCGACCAGGGAGAAAACGGGATGAGTGAGCCCAAGTTGCCGCTCTACGGGGGGCCAATGGTCGATGCGCACCAGCATTTCTGGGATCCCGCGGTCAACGACCATCCATGGCTGCGGCCCGAGGCCAGCATCCCATTCCGCTACGGCGACTACGATGCGATCAAGCGCCGCTACCTGCCTCCGGACTATCGAGCCGATGCGCGCGGGCAGAACGTGCAGCAAACCGTCTACGTCGAAACCGAGTGGAACCCGGCCGACCCGATCGGCGAAACCCGATACGCCAGCGGTCTCGCAGCGCAATACGGGCTACCGAACGCGATCGTGGCACAAGCCTGGCTGGACCAGCCCGATGCCGCAGAGATCATCGCCGCGCAAGCAGCGTTTCCGCTCGTCCGCAGCGTGCGGCACAAGCCCGGTGGTCCCACCGCACCCGGAGAGAGCGGGCGCACGCTCATGGCCGACGACGCCTGGCGGCGTGGGTATGCATTGCTGGAGCGCTTCGGGCTGCATTTCGACCTGCAAACGCCCTGGTGGAACCTCGGCGACGCCGTCGAACTCGCACGGGACTTCCCGAACACGATGATCGTGCTGAACCACACCGGCCTGCCCGTCGATCGGACGCCGGCCGGATTGCAGCCGTGGCGCGATGCCATGGTGCGCCTCGCCGAACAGCCAAACGTTCGAGCGAAGATCTCCGGCCTCGGTCAGCCCGGCCTGGCGTGGACCGTCGCGGCGAACGGCCCGCTCGTGCGGGACGTCGTCGCGATGTTCGGGCCCGACCGTTGCATGTTCGCCAGCAACTTCCCGGTCGATGGCTTGTGCGCCAGCTTCGCGACGATCTTCGACGGCTTCCGCGAGATCGTCCGTGACATGCCGCCTGAGGCACAAGCCCAACTCTTCTGCGAGACCGCACGGCAGGTCTATCGTCCCCAGTCCCATAACCAAGAATGTGAGCCGCAATGAGCCACACCAGTCTGGCTGCCGATGACGCGGTTTTTGCCCGTATCGCATGGCGCATTCTGCCATTGCTGATGCTGGCATGGCTGTTCGCCTACATCGACCGCGTCAATGTCGGCTTCGCCAAGCTGCAGATGGCCACCGACCTGCAGTTCTCCGACGCCGTGTATGGGTTCGGTGCCGGCATATTTTTCCTCGGCTACGTACTGTTCGAAATCCCGAGCAACCTCATCCTGCATCGCGTTGGCGCGCGGCGCTGGATCGGCCGGATCATGATCACGTGGTCCGTCTTCGCGGCGCTGACCGCGTTCGTGCGAACGCCGCTTGAGTTCTACGTGATCCGCTTCCTCCTCGGCGTGGCCGAAGCCGGCTTCATTCCTGGAGCGGTTTACTTCCTGAGCCAGTGGATCCCTAGCAAGCGCCGCGGCCGGGTGTTCGGGATATTCTATCTGTCGCTGGCCGGATCCGGGCTGATCGGCGGCCCGCTTTCGGGCGCGGTGCTGGCCTGGATGTCAGGGTATATGGGCCTTGCGGGATGGAAGTGGCTGCTGCTGATCGAGGCGCTGCCTTCTCTGATTATCGGGGTGCTGATCGTGCTGCTGCTGCCGGACCGGCCGGAGACCGTTCCGTGGTTGAACCCCGACGAGCGCCGGCGCGTGACCGACGCCCTCGCTGCCGATGTCCAGACGCAAACGGGAGCGCTGCAGGCGTCGGAGTTGTGGCGCAGCCCGATCATCTGGCTGCTGGTTCTGATCTATTTCCTGCTTAACTATTCAGCGTACGGCTTGTCGTTCTGGCTGCCGACGCTGGTGCAGGGCTTTGGCGTCAGCGGCACGCTCGAGATCGGTTTGCTGTCCAGCGTGCCGAGTCTTTGCTCGATGATCTGCATGGTGATGTTCGGCTTCAGCGCCGACCGCCACAACGAGCGCCGCTGGCATCTGACCGCGATGTTTCTGATCGGCGGCCTCGGCTTCGTTGTCACCGTGCTGGGGAACGGGGGGCTTCTCCTCGGCATGGCCGGTCTGTGCATGGCAGCAATCTGCACGCAGGCATTCCCGTCGCTGTTCTGGGCCGTGCCGACGCGCCTGCTCAGCGGCATGTCTGCTGCAGCCGGGCTGGCTTTAATCAACGCGCTGGGCAACCTTGCCGGGTTTTTCGGGCCGTACCTCGTCGGTCTGTTGCGAGGCACGTCTTGGGGCACCAACGGGGCCGTTTACAGCCTGGCCGCAACGCTGTTTGCCTCGGCGGCTCTGGTGCACGTCCTCCCGTCACGGCTAATCGATAGACCCGAGGGAGAGCAGGGGTGAACCACCATCTTCGCTTTCCCAAGGGGTCTCGATGTGTCGAGGCGGCGCTGGTCGGTGCCGGCGCGTTCGGTCGCTCGCTGCTGGCGCAGAGCCGCCGCATGAGCTTGCTCCGCACCGGCATCGCGGTCGACCGGGAGGCGGCGACCGCGGCAGCGGGCTTCGCCGCGGCGGGCGTGCCGACGGTCGACATCGCCCAATGCAACACCGCCGCCGAGGCGCGTGCCGCATGGGACCGTGGCCACTACGTCGCAACCGGCAATCTGGACGCCGTGATCGACCTGCCGTTCGACATCTTGGTCGAAGCGAGCGGGCAACCGGAGCCGGCGGCCGCCGCCGCATTCGCCGCGATCGAGCGTCGCAAGCACGTCGCGATGGTCTCGAAGGAGGTCGACTCCGTCATCGGCCCCTTTCTCGCCAGCGAAGCCGCAGCCAAGGGTGTCGTCTGCACCCCGGTTGATGGCGACCAGCCCAGTCTGTTGATCGACCTCGTGACGTGGGCGGAGACGCTGGGGCTGGAGATCATCGCCGCCGGGAAGTCGAGCGAATACGACTTCATCTACGATCCGGCCCGTGGGCAGGTCACCACCGCGCTCGGCAGCGTCGCCGTTCCCGACTTCAACGGGCTCTGGAACGCTGGAGAGGACCTTGCCGCGACGCTGGCGCGCCGCGTGGCCGCGATCGACCTGCCGACCCACGCCGTCCCGGACCTGTGTGAGATGGGGATCGTCGCCAACGCCACCGGGTTCCTGCCCGACATCTCGGCCTTCCACGCGCCGATCTTGCGCACGCGGGAGGTGCCAACCGCGTTCGACACACGAGCCGAGGGCGGCATCCTGGCGGGCACCCGCCGGATCGACGTGTTCAACTGCCTACGGTTGCCCGATGAGGTCAGCTTCGCCGGCGGCGTGTTCATCACCGTGCGCTGTAGTGATGCGACGACCTGGCGGGTGTTGGAGGAGAAAGGCCACGTGCTCAGCCGGAGTGGCCGGGCCGGGCTCATCTTCAACCCACGCCACCTGCTCGGGATCGAAGCGCCGACCAGCATCCTGGACGCCGTTCTGCACGGGCGGTCGTCCGCCGGGCCAATCTGCCCCGTGGTCGACCTCGTCGCGCGCGCGGCCGCTGACCTGCCGCAAGGACGCGCCCTCGCCGCCAAGGGCCACCATCACGAGATCGAGCATCTGACCCCCGAGTTGATCCCGGCTGTCCGCCTCGAGCCGGATCGGCCAGTCCCGTATTATCTGCTCGCCAACAAACGTCTGGCCCGCCGCGTGCCCGCCGGCGCCCTGCTGACGATGGCCGACATCGACTTCGGTTCGGGCAGCCTGCTGCTCGATCTACGGCGACGGCAGGACACCGCGATGGACACCGCACCATGATCGTCCCGACCGCAATCTTCGACGCGCATCACCACTTCTGGAATCTGTCCGGCGGCGGCCATTACCCATGGCTGCAGGACGATTACGACGAGGGCTTCTTCCTCGGCGACTATCGCGCGTTGAGGCGCAACTTCCTGCCCGATGATCTCCGTGCCGCCTACCGGCGCTGGAATCTGATCGGCAGCGTTCATGTCGAAGCCGAGCGGTCGCGGCGCGAGCAGGTCGCGGAGACGGAGTGGCTGGCCGGGCTGAGCGCGGCGACGGGACTGCCGACCGTCATCGTCGGCCATGTCTATTTCACCCAGCCCGACCGCGACGAGGTGCTGGCCGGGCACGCCGTCTGTCCATTGGTTCGTGGCATACGGTCCAAACCCGTCATCGCGCCGGGTCCGGGCCAGTCCGTTCGCGGCCAACCCGGCACGTTGGGTGACCCGGTGTTCGCGGAAGGGCTCGCGGCACTGCAGCGCTACCGGCTTTCCTGGGACTTGCGCGTCCCCTTCTGGCATCTCACGGAAGCGGCCGACCTGCTTCAGGATTTCCCAGACCTGCCCGTAGTCGTAAACCATCTTGGACTGCCGCTCGACCGCTCGCCCGAAGCCCTAGTGAGTTGGCGACGCGGGCTCGAGGCGCTCGCGGCTCTCCCGGGCACGACGCTGAAGGTCTCCGAACTAGGCCTGCATGGCGGCCGCTGGAAGGAGGCGAGCAATCGACAGGTAATTGCCGAGGCCTTTGCGATCTTTGGCTACGACCGCTGCATGTTCGCAAGCAACTTGCCCGTGTCCAGCCTGTCGGTTCGACTGGACGATCTGATCGCCACCATCCTGGCCGCCCTGCCCAACGCCACCCAAGCGGAGATCGACGCCTTGTTCGCGACCACGGCACGCCGGTTCTACCGAGCATGAGCGACACCAAGCTGCCGCAAGAGCCCGGCCGCCGATCGTTGGGCGTGGTCGGGACCGGGTTGATGGGCAGCGCCATCGTCCGCCGTCTGCGAGCGCTCGGTCACGACGTCACGATTTGGAACCGCGAACCGGAGGCGCTGCCCCCGCTGCTAGCGTTGGGCGCGACCGGCGCGGACTCGCCGCGGGACGTGGGTGAAACTTCTGAGATTGTGCTGCTCTGCGTGCTCGATGGCAAAGCGGTGAGTGACTGCGTGTTCGGCCCCGACGGGATAGCAACTGTCGGCCGCGATCACCCTGGCCTTCTGGTGGACCTCTCCACCATCGATCCGACGGCGACGCGCGACTACGCCGCCCGGTTGCACGCCGCGACTGGCATGGGCTGGGTGGATGCGCCGATGTCGGGCGGTCCGGCGGCAGCCGAGGCCGGCCGCCTCACCGTCATGGCCGGGGGCAGCGAGACGGACGTCGCCTGCGCCGCGGAGGTGTTGCGATTTATCGCGGCGAACGTCACCGCCATGGGCCCGGTCGGCGCCGGGCAGGTTGCCAAGCTGGTCAATCAGGCGCTGGTCGGCACTGGCTTCGTTCTAATGGCTGAGGCGTTGGCTTTGGCCGAGGCCGCCGGCATCGACGCCGCACGGCTGCCGGAGTGTCTCGCCGGCGGCTTTGCCGACAGCGCCCTACTGGCCCAGATCTACCCCGCCATGCAGGCGCGGCACTTCGAGCCCAAGCTCGGCTACGCCAGGCAACTCGACAAGGACATGCGGAACGTGCAGGCGTTCGCAGAGGTGCTCGGCCTCGACCTGAAGATGGTCGAGCTGGCGACGGAACGATTTGCCACGTTCGTGGCCGCCGGGCACGGTATGCAGGATAGCCGCGAGATCGGTCGACTATACGGCCTGTGAGACCGGAAAAACCAAAGGGCGCCAAAGCCCGACATCTCTGGGAGGACACCATGACCATCACACGCCGTAGCTTTACCTCGGCCGCCGCGGCAACCCTGGCGCTGCCCGCCCTGCTGACCCGGCCGGCGGATGCCGCCGAGTTCAATTGGAAATTCGCCACTAACCAGCCCGCCCCGCATCCATCCAACATCCGGGCGCAACAGGCGATCGACCGCATTCGCGAGCAATCCGGCGGGCGGATCAACATCACCCTGTTCCCCAACAACCAGTTGGGCGGCGACACCGACATGTTCAGCCAACTGCGGGCCGGCGCGATCCATTTGTTTCCGCTTTCCGGCCTGATCGTCCAAACCGTGGTGCCCGAGGCGGGTGCGAATGGCGTCGGCTTCGCATTCAAAAATTACGACACGGTCTGGTCCGCGATGGACGGCGAATTCGGCGCTTACCTCCGCAAGAAGATGGAAAGCGCCGGCGTTCAAGCCTTTCCCAAGATCTGGGACAACGGCTTCCGGCAGATGACGTCGAGCCGGGGTCCCATCCGGAGTCCGGATGACATGAAAGGCTTCAAAATTCGCATTCCAGTGATGCCGATCGAGAGTTCTTTATTCGAAAGCCTGGGCGCGGCGCCGACGACCATCAACATCAAAGAGGCCTATTCGGCCCTGCAGACCAAGCTGGTCGATGGGCAGGAGAACCCGCTGGCGCTGATCCACACCTGGAAATTCTACGAGGTGCAGCGATACTGCTCCATGACGAGCCACATGTGGGATGGATTCTGGGTGCTGGCGAACAGCCGTGCGATGAGTCGGCTGCCGGCCGAGCTGCAGGAGGTCGTCGCGCGCAACATCGACGCCGCCGGCCTGGATCAACGCGCCGACGTGCGCAAGCTGAACGACGGCTTGCGGGCCGAAATCGAGAAGACCGGTATGCAATTCAACGAGCCCGATCCGGAGCCGTTCCGCGCCCAGCTGCGCCAGGCGGAGTTCTATAAGAAGTGGCAGGCCACCTTTGGTCCAGAGTGCTGGGGGCTGCTCGAGAAATATACCGGCGCGCTCGTCTGAGCTGGGCAGGTGAGCGCCGTAAGCGCGACGAGGCCTACTCGCTGGCCCTTGTTGCGGACGCTCGAGCAGGGCCTGCTCCGCGCCGTGGAGCCGGTAGCAGCGGCACTGGTCGTCGCCGAAGTCGCGGTGCTGTCATCGGGAGTCTTCGCGCGCTACGTGCTGAACCGGCCGCTGATCTGGTCCGACGAACTGGCCTCAGCACTGTTCCTCTGGCTCGCCATGCTGGGCTCGATCATCGCGTTGGGCCGAGGCGAGCACATGCGGCTGACCGCAGTCGTGTCCATGCTGCCGGCCTGGCTACGGCCCTGGTTGGAAGCGTTCGGCCTTGCGGTCTCGGCGGCGTGCATGGTGGCGCTGGTGCATCCGGCGCTCGAGCACGTGCAACAGCAATGGGACGTCATCACCCCGGGGCTGCACATCCGCGACGGCGTGCGGGTTGGTGGCATCCTGCTCGGCAGCGTGCTGATGGCAGCCCTCGCCCTGCTGCGCCTGTTCAGCCAGACGCGTATGCTGCACGCGGTGGGCGCGCTGGCCGCGGTGCTGCTGGTTTGTGCGGCCTGCTGGTTCGGGCAGGAGCGGTTGACGGACATGGGCAACGGCAACCTGGCCCTGTTCTTCATCCTGTTGGTCGGGCTCTGCGTCGCGGCCGGCACGCCGATCGGCTACTCTTTCGGCGCCGCCACCTTGGCCTATCTCGCGACCACGACCGACATGCCGCTGTCCATCGTCGTCGACCGGATCGACGAGGGAACCTCAGAGCTGATCCTGCTCGCGGTACCGATGTTCATCCTACTGGGCCTGCTAATCGAGCTGATGGGGCTGGCGCAGGCGCTGGTGGGGGTGCTCGTCGCCTTGTTGGGGCATGTGCGCGGTGGGCTCAGCTATGCCCTGCTGGGCGGCATGTTCCTCGTCTCCGGCATCTCGGGGTCGAAGGCGGCGGACATGGCGGCGATCGCGCCCAGCCTGTTTCCCGGCATGAAGCGGCGCGGCGCCGAGCCAGGTGAACTTGTAGCCCAGCTCGCCGCGTCCGGAGCCATGAGCGAGACGATCCCGCCGAGCCTGGTGCTAATCACCATCGGATCTTCGGCCGGGGTTTCGATCGCTGGCCTATTCACCGGCGGGCTGCTTCCCGCGGCGGTGGGTGCGCTCGCGCTAATCGTCATCGTGCGGCTGCGCGCGGGACGCGACCGGCCCGGTCAGCGGGCGAGCCTCGTAGTCATGCTGCGTAGCTTCATTATCGCGCTCCCTGCGCTCGCGCTACCATTCCTGATCCGTGCGGCGGTGGTCGAAGGGGTTGCCACCGCCACGGAAGTCAGCACGGTAGGGATCGCCTATACGATCGTCACCGGGCTGCTTCTGTATCGGCGCGGTAGTTGGGCTCGGGTGTATCCGATGTTGCTCGACACTGCGTCTCTGGCCGGTGCGATCCTGCTGATTATCGGTATGGCGACCGCGATGGCTTGGTCGCTAACCCAGTCCGGCTTCAGCCAGACATTGGTGGAAGCGATGAAGGCAGTCCCGGGTGGCCGGGCTGGGTTCATGGCTGTTTCGGTGTTGACCTTCGCCATTCTGGGCTCGGTGCTTGAGGGTATTCCGGCAATAGTGCTGCTGGGGCCGCTGCTATTCCCGGTGGCCCGCGCCTTAGGCGTGCACGATGTCCACTATGCGATGACCGTGGTTCTGGCGATGGGACTGGGCTTGTTCGCGCCTCCGTTTGGGGTAGGGTTCTACTTTTCCTGCGCAATCGGCGGCGCCACACCAGACGAAGCGTGGGGTCGTGTCTGGCCCTATCTCGGCGCATTGCTGGTTGCCGTCATCGTCGTGGCCGCGTTTCCCTGGCTGTCAATTGGCTTTCTATGATCGGCTCAGATCTCCGACAGAGACGGTCCAGGAAGTGGGCATAACGGCGGCGATGAAGGGCTTGCAAGCGCCGGCGCGGCCTCCGAGTAGACTTCGAGATCTCCTGGGCAATACGGCGGTGCAATCGGCAGGTGCAGCTCTGTCACCGCCGGAAATGACCAAGACTTACCCATTGCCTTGTGGCTCCAGCCGGAGCCAATCCAGCGATAGGTCACCTCTCAGGGGCAACGCATGAGATTTCGGCGTAGATTTGGTGGGCATCCGCGCTGGCAGTCTTGTACTTTGATCTCTGGTGATTGAAGACGATCCCTTCTGGAGGAAGGGACATCCCGTTGGCGTTGGATCGATTGCTGGACCTTCTGGATGACGTCGAAGATCCTCGTTGCGGCGGCAAAGTCGAGCACCGGCTGACGGATATCCTGGTCATCGCCGTTTGTGCGGTGATTGCTTGTGCGGAAAGCTGGGACGACATCGCGCTGTATGGCCGCAACAAGCTGCCTTGGCTGAAGACCTTTCTCGACCTGCCAAACGGCATTCCCTCACACGACACGTTCCGACGTGTCTTCATGCTGATCGATCCCGCGACGTTCGAGGCGGCATTCCTGTCCTGGGTTGGCACGCTCGTCAGCGGCTTTGACCGTGAGGTGGTGGCAATAGACGGCAAGACCGTCCGTCGCTCATTCGACCGTGGCCGCGAGCAGAACCCGCTGCATCTGGTAAGCGCGTGGGCGAGCGAGCAGGGCCTGGTCCTGGGTCAGTGTTGCGTGGACAGCAAGTCCAACGAGATCACCGCCATCCCAGCGTTGCTCGAACAGTTGGTGGTCAAGAACAGCATCGTGACGCTGGATGCGATGGGCGGAGCTGGCCTCGAAGGTTCCGTCGGCGAAGCCGATGG
>Ga0160428_1000766_pt1 | contig 30856 bp, 34 predicted proteins | sample SolpanmetagenomM_FD_108198 | JGI IMG/M metagenome (GOLD analysis project Ga0160428, IMG submission 108198) | Solar panel surface microbial communities from Lawrence Berkeley National Laboratory, California, USA - M | ecosystem: Engineered > Built environment > Solar panel > Unclassified ... | reverse complement strand
CGGCCACGCTCCGCTCGTGCTGGCCTTTTCGGCGGCGGTAAAAACGCGGTTGTACGCCGCCATCTGCCACAGGCGAATCGGGGTGTTGTCGGGCGTGCCGGCGCCGTCCTGGGTGTAGCGAGATAGCATGGTGGGGGAAAGGAAATCTGAGCATTCAAGCACTACCCGCACGTCTGCATTTGTATAGAAATCGCTCAGGCTGGCATAGTCCGTAATAGGCGCGCCGTTCACCCAGGCCCTAATATTCTTCACGTCCTGACCGTATACATACCCGTCGCCGTTTGGCCGCTTGTCAATCAGGTACGCCCCCGCGTGTGCTATCCTCGCGGGACCATTTAGGCAGAAGGCCAACGTTTGAAAGGTGCCCAAACTGTTGGGGAAAACCAACGCGCTGCCGTCAAACTCAGCGTATTGAAAGCCCGGCTCAGAGACTTTGGCAACGGCATTAGCGGCCAGTAGTAGCGCGTGGTGGTGAGCGGCGAACCTCATTAGGAACGGGCGTAAATAACAACCTGAATTGCGTCGGCTAGCACTTGAATAGAGTAGCCCAAGTTGGTGTTGGCGGCGTAGGCAACTCCCACGAAAACGAATGGCTTTCCCTGCGGGGCGTTGACGAACGCGGGCGCGCCAGCCCCCGCACCCAGGCGAAAGCTTGCGCCAGCGTCCTGCACGGCATCGGTAGCATCCACCGTAAACGTGCCGCTGCTAGCTGTGCCGTAATCGCGCGGGCTTTCGCTGGTAAGCGTGACGGTGGTAGTACCAGCGGGGGCAACGCGGTTTAGTTGCGCTGAGCGGGCTTGCTCGTTGGTGTAGCTGCTGGTCGCGCCGGGTACATTGGTCAGCCCCGACCCGTCGCCCACAAACTTGGTGGCTTTTACGGTGCCACTTACTTCTAATTGCTCGGTCGGCGTATCAGTGTTAATGCCGACTTTGGCGCCGTTCCGAAACAAGGCCGTTTTTTCGCCTACTGAAAAAAAGCAAGTGACTTTAGAGCCAAGTGTTTGACCAGTTGCCGCGGGCGCTATGAATTGGAATTCCCCCCGTGTGTTGGCGGCTGAAAGGATAAACTCACTTCTGGACTCATACCGATGCAGAAACTTCTGGCCATTCGGCACTGCAAACCCAATATCTGCTAGCCCAATGCCCGCATTCGTTATGAGCATTCCATTGAGGCCGAAGGTGTTATCCAGCCTTACCGTTACTAAACCAAAATCAACGCCGCCCGCTTGAAAGGAAGTAATTGTAATGGGCGCGGTGTAGGTCTTGGCGCCCGTAATCGTTTCAGCCCCTGCCTTGTGCACTACGACACTATCGGATGGGGTTGTGACGAGCTGCTGCGTGTGCTGTTGCAGCGTGGCCAGCATCGCGGCCGCACCTTTCTCATCGCTGGCGAGTTGAGCCGCAAGTTCTTTTAAGGTATCGAGCGCGTCGGGCGCACCATCGACTAGGCCCGCAATGGCAGCGTTAAGCTGGGCTGCTACAAACAGGCCAGTTTCGGCCTTGGTATAGGCATCTACCGACATGAGCCGCCAGTTCGGATCGCTCACCCGGCCGGTAGGGGCTGGTAGCACCCCTACCTTGAGCGAGTAGAAAAAGGCCTCGGCGCTGGCCGGCATCCGGTAGCGCACCAGGTAGCCCTGGCCGTAGAACTGACCAGCGGCGTAGGGCGGCACGTTGAGCGTCGTCTGGTCGTCGCTGGCCGGCAGGTACGCCGACTCGATGTACTCGTGCAGGAAGGCCCGCACGATGGCCGGGGTAATCTTACTGGTCGTGTTGTCAGGAAACCGCAGCTCAACTTGGGCGTGCAGGTCCTGGCGGGTTAGTTGCGTCATCTTAGCTGAAGCCAAAGCTGAAGCCGGCCGAGAAGGCACGGCGAATGGGGACTACACTCACCTGCTCCTGGGTGAGATAAAATGGAGCGGGACGGGGCGTCTGGCCGGTAAAGGCCAGCGGGTAGCCGTTGCGGTCGGTGGGGCGCTTGCCCGTTTCTAGCCCGGCCGAAAAGCGCAGCGGGTGCTCGGGCGTGCCCACGAGCTTAGTCAGGCCGTTGCCATCGGCGTAGACGGCCACGAAGTAGCGCACGGCCCGCAGCCGGTCGATAGCTTCCTGCAAGTCTGGCGCATCGCGCACTACCAGCAGTTGCAGGCTCGGCTTGTAGAGCGGCCCCTGCGCGTCGTCGGCCTCGGGCTCCTCGAAGCCCGCCTGGTCGTCGGGAAACCAGATGTCGGCGTAGTTGTCGGCATCGAGCAGCTGGAGGGGCACGTCTAGGCTACTGCCCGTGTAAGCCGGTAGGCGCACGTTGCTGGCCGGCCACACGCGCAGGGCACGCACGCCGCCGACGTTCGGGCAGTCGTTGGGAGCCAGGGCTAACAGCGGCAGCATCCTAGCGAATGGTGAGGCTGATGGCCGTCGCGTCGAGCAGCTTGCCCATCAGGGCTTGGAAGGCTTCCTGTGACTTATAGATTTTGACGTTGCTCGGCAACTTGGCCAGGCCCACCAGGATGCAGCCCCGCGTATCCTTGGAGCCATTACCTGGGTGAATAAGCACGCCCTCGAAGTCGGGTACCTGGTGCAGGCGCGGGGTGAGCAGACGCAAGCCGGGGCTGCGCTCGATCGTGACCGGGTACGTGCCGGCCGGGATGGCGGTGGCCCCGGGCACCTTGGGCCCAGTGGGGCGCACCACGTCTTCGAGCGTGTAGCAGAAAAATTTGCCATTGAGGCGCAACTCGCCCAGGGTGCAGCCGTGGGCGGAAGGCTGGCGGATTAACTCTAAAAGTACTTTCATGCTGCCCAAAGAGCAACATTTGCCGACCAGGTAGTAGGCCGGGAGCCGAGCGGCCCAAAGCTGGCAATTGCCAGGGCCAGCCCGGCAGTTGCCAGCCAGCCAGCTGGCAACTTTCCACAGCCTCCCCCCACCCCCGGCGGGCCACTTGGGGAAGAACTGGCAAATCCTGGGGAAGAACTGGCAAATTTATTTTTTCGGGAAGCGTGGCCTTTTTTGGCTCGTCCCCGTATCAAGATGCCTTTTTTCAGAGTCGTACCAACTCGAGCATGGCGGTCTTTTTAAGCGGCACCGTGGCCGAGAGCTTGCGCACCAGATAGCGTACCCCGTCCAGGCGCAGCGGCTGCGACAAGTCGAGCCGGGCCAGGTCAAGAGCAGTGAGCAACAATGGCTGCTTGTAGCTCACGCCGCTGAGCTTAACGGGCAGCCACGTGGCGAGCAGTTGCTGGTAAGTGCCCTGCGGCCCACTCAGGTGCAGCGAGTAGGTGCCGCTCGCACTCCGGGCCGAGAGCTGCGGGTAGCGGCTCACCCCGTCGCCGGCCAACTGGAGCCCATTATAAAAGAGCAGGCGCAGCGCCGCCGACCGTTCCACCTTCGTTTGGTCGGCCCGGTAGAATGGCTGCGAGATGGCGGGCAACTCCGTAAATACCGTTGCGTCGCTGGTTAGGCGCGTGGGCCGCGTGGCAGTATAGACCAGGGCCTGGGCCTGCTCCTCCCCGCCCCCAGCTACCGGCACCGGGGGCAGGTTCACTACCAGCGGGGCCCAGCTAAGCTTGACGGAAAGCAAATCAAACGGGCTCACGGTGCAGACGTACCAGATGCCCAGCGACTCCACCAGGCGCACCTGTCCCGTTTGCGGATTGTCGCGCAGAATCACGGCCGAGGCCGGTAAGGCGGCCACGGTGGCCACCGGGTCGAGGCGTAGCGCCACGTCGGGCTGGCTGGTGAGCACGTCCTTGGTTAGCTCATCGGCCCCGTCTACCTGGTAAGTCAGCGTTAGGCCGCTCGCATCCTCAATACTGGCCTCTGGCGCACCGGCCAGCCGGTCGGTCAAGTCCAGGTACGCCGCATCGGTGGCCACGCGCTCGACTAAGTACGCCGTGCGCACACGGCGGCTGAGCGGGTCCACGTACACCACGATGCCCAAATCCTGGCGCAGGGCAGCCAGCAGCTCGGCCACCGTGAGCGCCGGCAGCACGTCGGCCAGGCTAAAGCGTAGCACCTGAGCGTCGCCGCGGTCCACCAGTTGCGCGTTGCCGGCAATGACCAGCTCGCCTAGTTCACCAGGCAGTAGCTGGGCCACGTCCACGAGCAGGCCCGCTTCCTCGAAAATGGCTTGCAGCACGTACCGCAGGCGCGGAAACGGGCAGTAGGGCGGCAGCACCTGGTAGGCTTGCAGCATGACGCCACCCGGCACCGTGAAGTCGATGTTGTAGGTGAACGTACCCCCGGCCGGCATGCCCAGCAGGGCGTAGGAGTTGACCAGCCACTTATTAACCGTGTTGGCCGGGTAGTCGAGCGGGTCGGGCGCTGCGAGGGGCTCTGCGGCTAGGTACTCGTTGCGCAGGGGCGCAAATACGTAGTCGTAGTCGGCGGGGCTCGCCACTACCTCATTGGCGTGGCGCACTAGCCCTGGCACAGATACAGTGCTGGTACCACCAAGGCTCAGGCTCACCCAGCGCGGCACTTCGCGCAGGCCGCCGTAGGCAAACGAGCTAAGCTGCCGCGCGCTGAGCTGCGCGCCGCTCAGTCCCGCCAGCAGGCTTACGCTGTACTTGGCCGGGCTCGCCGACTTGATGCGCTGCGCGCCGGTGAGCAGCGGCAGCCCATCCAGGGCGAGTTCGGCTGGCAACTGCGCGCCCGGGGCCAGTGCCCCATCGGCCCGCTCGGGGTAGCCGTAGAGCGGGCCGTTGGGGCCGGCCGGCACGGTAAACGAGTACGAGAAGCTACCCTTAATAGTATCCTCGTCGAAGAGAGGCGAGTTTTGCTCCAGCTGCACGCTGGTCCCCGGGCTTAGCTGCACCGGCTGGCCCTGGCTACTGAGTTCAAGCATAAGGGCTGGGAGCGTAAGCGGTGGGCGCATAGGCGTAGTCGAAGTCGAGCAGCAGCCCGCGCAGGGTGGGCTCATCGGAGTAGGTAGCCAGGCTGCGCTTGGCCAGTTCGAGCGGCCGCAGCTGCTGGCCCACCTGCTGCCAGGCCTCGCGGGCGAGCACCAGCTCCTGCAACCAATCGAGTTCCGCGGGCGAGAGCCAGCCGGTAGCCAGGCGCAGCTTGCGGCTGGCCACTACCTCGCTCACCTGGCTATCGGCGGCCGGGCTGCCGGCCCCGTAGCGGGCCGGGCGCTCTACCGAGCTTGCCGTCGCTTCGAGCGTGGCGTCGAGGCGGCCCTCGCAGCGAAGCGTATCTACTCCACCGAGCGAGTTGGTAAACAGCAGGTAACGCGTGCGCGGGCTCGCCGGCCCGAAAGTGTAGCACGCTTCTGGGCTAACGACCTCCCCGGCCGCCGTTTCGACCTGCACCCGCTGGGAAACTACGCCGGGGCGGGTAGCGCGCAAAGGAATGGCCAGCAGGCGCTGGGCCCAGCCGCCCTCCGGGCGCGTCACGGCCTCGAACTCCTGCACCGGGGCGCTCGCCTGATCTAGGAAGTACGCGCGCCGGATGCGCAGCTGCGCGTCGGCCAGGGCCAGCGGGCAGAGAAAGAACAGCCACTCGGGCTGGCCGGCCACGATGGGCTTGGCCTCGCCGGCCGCGTAGGTGCCGGCCCCCAGGGGCTGCCAGCTCAGGAACGGGGGCAGGGCAAACGCCGGGCTGAGCCGGAAGGCAAAGTAGTTCGTAGCCTGCCACTCGGCTGGCAGGCCCCCGCGTAGGGCCGTGCGCAGCGGGCTCACGGCTTTTACCGCCTCCTGGCCAGGAGCCGTGCTGGCAGTGCGCACAAAGTAGTTGACCAGGTTGCGAGTGCACACGGTGGTGGCGAGGCCCGGCGTCGGCTCGAAGGGGGCGAGCAACGGGTAGAGCAGCGTATCGAGGCGAAAGCTCACCCGGCCTGCCTGGTCGGCATACTTGCGCAAGGGCAGTACCAAGGCGTAGTCGGCGGCCCCGTGGGTACGCTCGGCCCACAGCTCCAGCTCGACCAGGGCGCCGGCCGGCACGCCAGTCACCGGGTACCACAGGGGCTGGGCCACGAAGTCTACGCCCTGGGCGCCGACCGGCGCCGCGGGCTCCGTGGGAGTAGCCTTTACTTCCACCTTTACCGTGCGCGTGCAGTCGGCCAGGCCGTCGTCGCGCACGGCGAGCACGTGCTCGCCGACGGGCACCTTTAAAAAAGTGGGGCTGGTCTGCTCGGGGCCACCGTCGAGGCGGTACCAGGCCTGCCCGTTGAGCGTGCCCGCGAACAACAGCTTGAGCGTCATGCCCTGGCCGGTCGGGGTCTGGGTAACGCTGGCCGTGCCCAGGTTGCAGGTGAGGGCCGCGGCCGGGGGCGTCCAGCCGCAGTCGGGGCTATTTGCTACTTCTTCGGTGGTGAAGCCGCCCGACCCGTCGTAAATCCAACTGGTTTTGGTAAAATCATCGGCGCACTCAAACCAGAGCACCGCCCCGGCCGCGGTGTGCACGGGGTCTGGCGGGCCGAACGTGATGTAGCTACCCGACATCGTGCCGTAGTAGGGCACGATCGTGTGCGTGTCGGTGTCGAAGGCCGTGCCGCTACCGCCGTACGTGCCGAAGGCGTTGAAGCCGCCACCCTGCACGATTTGCCAGGTTACTTCTATTTGTACGAGCATGGCTTACGACCAACGGGTTGCGTCAAATTTCAAGGGCACGAAATCGCCTAGCGAAAACTCGTAGCGCCAGCCGATTTCATTATCTACCGTGAGCGTGGCCACCGCCTCGAGCTGGCCATTTAAGTCGAAGGCGATTTTGCGCGCCTTCTTGTCGCGGCGCAGGTAGCTGAGCACGTCCAGCGCCAAGGCCTCGGTGCTCGCCCACTTGGCATCCTGGTCCTCGTAGTTGCCGCTTTCTGAGCTGTGCAGCACCACGAAAGCGCTGGTGCGCTGCCCGTAGGGGGCAGTACCGTCCTTGTCGCTGAGGCCGAGCGTGGGCGTTTCGAGCCAGAGCACCGGGTACTCCAGCCCGCTACGCGAGCCGCCAATGATGCGCCCGGCCGCGCCGTGCACGAAGGTCTTGATCGCCACGTGCTGGGCAGCCAGCTGGCGGAAATACGCGATGAAATCGGTGAGCGTGTTCTCCATACCCAAAGGAACGCCACTCCCCTACCCCCTTTTAGGACGCAATCGCGTAGTCCGAAAACAGCTCGCTGCTCTCGCCGTACAGCAGCTCGTAGTGCCCGTTTTTGCGCAGCACGCGGTCTTTATAGTCGCGGTACACCTTGCGCGCCTCCTCCAAATCGTAGTGGCTCGGGTTGATTTCGTAGAGCTTGTAGAAGCACTTAAGCGCGGCCCGCTCGTTCTGGGTTACCGCCACCTGGCCCTTCACAAACTGAATCATTTGCTCCTGGAAGTGCTTGTCGAGCATTTCGCCCAACTGCTTGGCCGACTCGGGCGTGAGCCGGTAGTGCTTCAGGGCCGTGGGCAGGGTCAGGCGGATAGCCGAGCCAGTCAGCATTTCGGGGCGGTTAAGTTGCAGATAGGGCAGCTTTTCCACCTTCATGCGCACCGTGCGCCCCATAAACGTATTCTGGTGAATGGCCCACGGATCGGGCCCGTATTCCTTGAGCAGAAACTGGCGTACATGGTCACGAACTGGAATAGCGAAAATAGGTAGTTTGCTCACAAAGAGGGGGTAAATTTTTCCTCATCAAAGGTCAGATAGGCGAGCACGCACTTTTAGGACGAAACTAGGGTAAGCTCGGCAGCAAGAGCAGCCTTTACTTTCTGCACCGTATTCGTGGAGCAGCCCGCCAGTCCAGCAATTTCGCGCACAGTAAGGTCTGCTTGCAAATGTTTGACCACTTTGGGATACCTTTTCTTTAATTTATCCTCATCCTGGGTTGTTCCCCGGGGCCGGCCCTTCTGCGCGCCCTGCGCATAAGCTTTTTCCTGCCCCGACTTGATGCGGTGGCCCAGGCGCTCGGTTTCCATTTCGTCCACCTCCATGAGCACCGTCATGATGAGCCGGGCAATGGGGTTGGGCTTGCCGTCGGGCAGCAAGGAGCCCAGCTGAATGTTGAGCGCAAACACCGACACCTTCAGGTCGGCCAGCTCCTCGACTACCTGGCGCACCTCCCGCGCGCGACGCCCCAGGCGGCTGAGCTCGGTCACGAGCACCTGGCGCACCTGACCACTCTTGGCCAAGGCTAGCAGTTGGTCGAGGTCAGGGCGCCTGGCCCGGCTGCGGCGCGAGCCCGAGAGCTTCTCGGCAATGGTGGCTACGACCTGGTAGCCGGCGCGGGTGGCGTAGCGCTCCAGATCGCGCAGCTGCCGGCCGAAGTCCTGGGCTTCGCTCGATACGCGGGCAAAGAGCACCACCGGCACTGGGGGTTCTTGTGTCATATTAACCAAGTGGTTTTTGGGAGACAATTTTGGGGAAAGAAAAACGGCCCGGATGGGGCCGTTTTCGGGGTGTTTTTTCGCAATACTTATTTTGAGACAGATCCCGGCTCTGCTACTTGGTCTGTGAATAGAAGCCAGCAAGGTGTCAGGATGCAGAAGCCGTAACCAAACATGATCAGCATACTTGAAAAGGGCGGCGCTGTTCGCATATAGCCTAGCCAGAGCACAGCAACGAGAGCTAGCAGCAGCAGACTAGCGTACACGAAAAAGGCAGCGATGGGTAGCAGGATCAAATTCGCATGCTGACTTCTCAACCTTTGCACTAGCAGCAGCAGCCCAGCTCCCAAGAATGGCAACAGGAAAAACGGCGTCATAAACGCAATACTTACTCCCACTGGCACATCAGAAGAAGGAGTATCGTGCAGTATCTGGTAGACAGCCCAGCCCCAGCTAGCCAGTAGCAGCAGACAAACACTAGCCAGTAGCCTGATTTGGGCAGGAAGCGTTATTCTTAATAATGGCATTTGGGCAATGCAGAAAGATTATTGGACAAAGTAAAATCGATTACCCGTTCGAGATTCAAGCTAGCTCGTTGTACTTCTCCCCACGCCAGGCCTGCCGATGGCGCGCTGGGTAGAATGAGCATGAGGGCGACTACCTCATCGTAGCGGAGCGTAAGTTTCCAAGGCTTTGCCGGCTTCGGGCCAACGTGGCGCTTTTCGGTTTGCTGGCGGCCCAGCAGCCGGCCGCGCACCCGATAGAGCGGGCCGAAGCTGAGCACCGTGGCCACCTTCGGCCGGGCCGGGGGCTCGAGCTGCTGGCACATCACCCATTCGATTGCGTGGGCCAGTTGCTCGGCTTCGCCCCAGTGCAGGTGAATGCGCTGGTCAAGGTGCGGCAGTCTCATTTGTACTGGGGCTTTTCTTGCTGCTGGTGGGGCAGGCGGATCCACCGGATGCGCTGGCCGTCGTAGCGGCAGGCAAAGCGAGGGCGCTGGCTGGCCGACGGGGTGCCCATTCCCAGAAAGCGCCAGGCGTGGGCGTGGCTGGCAAGCAGCAGCAAGCAGGCGATTAAAAAGAGATGGCGCACGGCGGCTGGGGAAGGAAGTGAGCTGTTGCGCTGGGGAAGGAATAAATGTTTCATGACTAGTTAGTTGAAGAAGTGACGGGTAGCGCTTGGTGCAGGCCAGCCCATTCGAGAATGTTGTACTGGCGGCCGTGGGTGCGCTCGCAGAGGCGGTAGTAGGCCAGTTGGTGGCCGAGGCGATTGCGCAGCACGCGCAGGTACTCCAGGCCAGTAGCGTCGTTGGTCCACGAGTAGAAGGTGCACGTGCGCTGCTTGCCGGCCGCCTCGGGCGTGCCGGGGGCGCGCTCGTTGAACACGGCCCAGAGCCAGTAGGCCGCGGTTTGGCTGAGCTTACTGGGCTCGGCCCGCTTGGGCGGCAGGGGCTTGGTGGGCGGCGTTTTGGTCAGGAAGTCGTTGAAATCCTTGTAGCCGCGGTAGAGCTCGGTGGTTTTCACCTTGCCCGGCATGACCTGGCGCAGCAGGTGCAGGGCGCGCTCGCCAGCCGCGTCGTTGTCGCCAAACCAGTGAATCACCGGTGCTTCGAGTAGCTGCGGCAAGGCCTCCGTGATGAGGCTAGCCGAGTTGAGCACCAGCACGGTTTGCGTGAAATAGGACTGCTTGAAGTGGGTAAGGGCGCTGAGGTAGTCCAGGAAGCCTTCGAATAGGATGACGCCCGGCTCGCGGCCCGGCAGCCAGGTGAGGCCCTTGCCCCCGATCACGCCCTGGAAGTTCTTGCTGCGCACTTCCCAGCCGGCGCTCGTTTTCCAGCCCAGCCCGAAGTAGGGCTTCTCGCGGGGGCTCGTGCTGGTGCGGTAGAAAATCTGCTGCAAGTGGGCCTTGGTGCGCTGGCTCTGCTGCACCAGGCTCCAGTTGATGCCCCGGCTCTGGAGATACTCGATGAGCGGCTTCCAGCTCAATTCCTCCACGCGCACGTCGGTGAAGGTCGTTTTGCCCGTGACGTAGGTCTCGCCCACCGGGGCGGCCGGCAGCGCCAGCTCGGCCGGCGTGGCCAGGTCGCTAGCCCAGGCGCGCAGCACCAACCGCGCCCTGGGCAAATCGAAGCCGGTGAGCTTCATGATGAGCTTGAGCACGTCGCCCCCGGCGGCCTTCTGGCCCGGCTCGGGCGCCTCGCCAAAGTCGGCCCACACGTTTTTGGGGGCGCACACTACAAAGGAGGCAGTTTTCTCTTGCCTGAAGGGCGACACGTAGTAGTAGTTCTCGCCGGCCGCGCAGCCGACGGGCGTGTGGCCGAGCTTGGCCATGATGGCGAGCAGGGAGATTTGCTTGTCGGTGGCGCGGGCGTCTTTGGCGCTGAGGCCGCGGGTGGGTGAGGCGGTGGCCATGAGGTGGGGTTTTAAAAATTTTGGCAAAAGCGGCCCCTACCCACGCGCCGGGGGCGGTGGTGCGGGTGCCTGCGGACCGCTCGCCGCGGCCCGCCCCTTCTTTTTTTTTCAGCTAGCCCCGGTTATCCACAGGCTGGGTGGTGGAAAAGTCGGCCGCAAACCGACGTTCCTATGCTTCATAGCATTTATGGAAGGACCTACCTTATAAAGATGTCCAAAATGCCCGCATTGGGTTTTTTAAGTAGTTCGCAGGCCTTTTTGCGTCAAATTTTGGGCAGCGGCGAATAAGCTAGCCAGCCCTTCGGCCGGGGTCACGAGCGGCGCCACCGGGGCCAGTGGGAGGCTGGGGGCGAGCGTAGCCGCTACCACCTCCGTGGTGGCGTCGAATACCAGGCAGGCGGGGTTGATGAGCAGCTGGAGGCCGCCCTTGATCTGCACCTTACCGCGCAGGAAGCCGTACTCGATCAGGGCCAGGATGTGGCGGTAGGCGGTCTTGGGGTCGTGGTTGTTGCCCCGCTTCATTAGGCCCACCCGCGTGGTCTTAATCGCCAGATTGGTCGAGCTAGGAGCCTTTTTGTAGTTTGCGATGAAAATATTTACTATTTCCTTCATGGTATGCACCACATTTCCCTTTAACTTTGGGAGCTTGAACTTCTGCCCGGCAAGGGCATCAGCCAAATGCTCAGGTCGCGTCTCCGGCCGGATGCGCGAGGGCTCCTGGAAGAGGTGGGTCATATTGCGCCACGTCTTTTCGTAGTTGAGGCGAAGTTTTGCAGGTACAAAGGCTGGACGGTACATAGTGGAAATCAGGATAGTAAATTAAAAAAACGGCTTAGCTTAGTACTAAGCAGTGGTTCCCTGGCAGGCACCGAAGCCAGCTAAGCGCGCGGCAAGGCCCACCTGGGCGCGCTCATCCACCGGAAGGACAGGGAGAAATTGGGTAGTAGCGAGGCGGGGCGACTCAGGTATCGCCTTGCAGCTTGAGCACACCCACTACCCCAAGTACGGCCACGACCAGCCAGGGCACCCAGAGCAGGGCCGTGGCCTGCCACCAGGACCAGGTGGCCACGCGGGTGCAGCCGGCCAGCTTGAGCAAGATGGGTAAGACCCACAGCAGCGAGTAAAAAAGTAAACCCGGTAGCAGTAGGTTAGCCTCTTGCCGAATGGGCGCCACTGGCTTGGCAGTAGTAGGTGCTTGTTCTTCAGTAGATTGCAAGGCAACATGTTGCTCCGCAATAGAGTTAGCCATTGCGCTGCCCTCCTTCCAATGCAGCCAGGCTGCGCTCCACGGCGCGCAGACGCGAACACGTGGCATCATAGTCGGCTTGCAGGCCGTTTTCGTGGCCGGCATCGGGGCGCCAATTGCCGGAGGCAAACTGCGTGAGCTGCCAGCTCATCACTTCTTTGTCCTGCACCAACTCATCGCGCTCGACGCGTAGGGCAAGCAGCCGCATGGGGCGCGGGGCAGGGAGCGCCTCGATGGGCAGCACGACGATGGCCAGGGCAGGGTGGGAAAGCGCCTGGACCAACTGAGGGAGTTTGGTATCGGCGGGAGCCGAGGTATAGAGCGTGAGCGACTGCATTTAGGCGGCAGCTAAGGCAGGCTGGGCGAATGCTAACGCCGGCTGGCTAGCCGATTCGCCGGCCAACTCAGCCAGCTCGGCCAGGCGCAGCGTGAACACCTTGCGCAGGGTGAGCAGGTTGCTCAAGTCGTCGAGCACCTGCGCGTCGGTGCGCGATTCGGGCGTTTCGGCCAGCAGGGCTAGGGTGCCGTCGAGTTCGTGCTGAAAAATGCGCAGGGCGTAGGTCAGCGTTTTTTGATCAAGCTGCATGAGCTGGTCGATGGTGAGGGTGTGAAGCGACATAAAAAGGGGTGTGAGATGTAGAAGGTGAACGATTTAGGCAACTCGGAGCACCGGCGCGGAGACCGCGGGCCGGGCAGGTTTCTTGGGTGGCTTGGCCGCCTTGGTGGGCTGCGGCGGCTCGCCGGCAATGCTGGGCTGTAAGGCGCCGATGCCCAGCCCGAAGGCCTCCACGTCGGTGCGCTTGAAGCGCAGCCGGCCGCTATAGCGGTAGGCGGTGAGAAAGACCTTCTTGCCCTGCTGGTTGAACTCGCCCGCCTCGGCCCACTTCTCCACCGTGCGGCGGTCGAAGCGGGTGTACTCGGCCACTTCCTCCACGCTCATAAACTCGTCGGCGGCCGGCGCGGGCTTATGCGCCAGCAGGCCCAGCACGGCGTCGAGCTTGGTGGCGAGGTCGAGTACTTCTTGGCGGGTGGCAAGGTCCAGGAGCATGGCGGGCAGGGGTAGCTAGAAGAAACTTAGGCGGCGCTGAGCAGCCGGAACTCGCGGCGGCAGTCGATGAGCGAAACGCGGGAAAAAGACAAGCGTAGATGCCTGAAAAAAGTAGAGGAAGCGGCAGAATAAATAGAAGCGGAAGGCATAGATTAAGAGTAGCTTAGGCCACTTGAAAGCGGCTGACGATAGCCGCCAGCCCACTACTAAAGCGGCGGAAATCAACAGGCATGAGGATACCGATCGCCAGCGGCTGGGCCACTGGCGTCGGGCGCACGCGCCGTTTTTTACCGAAGAAGGGTTAAGCCTCAATGATGAGCAGCGGGCCTACCAGCGGCTCGTCCTCGTCGGGCTCTATGCCCGTCAGGCGGGCGAAGTCGGCCGTGGCGCTCTCATTGGGAGCGAAATCATAATCGGCCGCATTCTCGGCGCCGATTATTGCGTAGCGGTTGGCCTCGCTGGCCAGCACCTCGTCGGGCACTTCCGTGCCCAGCAGCTCGCGCAGGAGCGCGCCGTTTTGCGGCTGCAATGACCGGCCAAGGTTCAGGGCAGTCAGTTCGGCGGCGGTGAGGGGGCGCGAGGTAGTACCGTGCAGGTGGAGGGTGGCTAACATGGGGTAAAGGAAAAGCTGATTAAGGATAGTGAATAGGCTTGGCTAAGATTTATAGGGCTAAGGCGTGCTGGCGGCTGCCAATCGCCAGAGGCTCGGAAGGTGGAATCTCGTCGGCAAACAGGTATTGGTGGCTGCCCTGAAAGTGTGTTTTCAGCCACTTCTCCAGAGCTTTGCTCTCGCTGACGGTAATACCGATGCGGCCCTTGTTATTGACGAGCTGGTTGAAGCGGGTGGCGCTCATGCCCCACTGCTCCAGAAGCTGGTCGCTAGGACGCACCGTCTCCAGGCCAATGGCCGTGAAGATTTCCCGGAGGCGGTTGACTGGTTCCATTACTTTGCAGCTTTATTTTGAAAAAAAGGCGGCTATTTTTGAAAATCTGCCCGGTGTTTTTCATCTTTACACCAAACACAGTACAATACTATAAAATAAGGAAGTAAGTTCCAAATTTTACACAGGAAATTTTTCCACATTTTTCTTTGCGATGCTTGGAACAAGACTCCACGATGCGATAAAGCAGTCTGGAATGACGATGGATGAGGTAGCCAAGGCCCTCGATATCAGCGCGTCCAACCTTTTTAAAATTATAAAAAAGGATAGTTTCGAAGTTTCCTACCTCTTAAAAGCGGCAGAACTCTTCAAATTACCCCTTGGGTACTTCTTAGAAGACTCTACCTTATTCTCCATACCAAACTCTACCACGCAAATCGGTGAATTTAATCAAGCTGGCAGTAGCAATACTCAGAAAGTAAAAATTGATAAGGGCCAGCCGCAGCAAGAACTATCCGCCGCGCTAGCAGCCTGTCAGCGCGAGCTAGAAGTGACCCGTGCTCTAGTTGCAGCCAAAGACGAAACGATTACCCTACTACGCGCCAGCTTCACCCGCCCTAACTAAAAAGGCCAGCGAAGCAGGTGCTTCACTGGCCCACATATTCGTCTTTTCTCCTCACGCCATGACAGAACAGCAGTACAACGCCCTTAAAAGCACTCTACAAACTGTGATTAATAATCAAGATATTATTAATCAAAACGTTGGCATAGTTACTAATAAGATAAACCAACTTCAAGATGATATGCGCACTGCTATACGCAATCAGCAAATCATGGGTAATGACCAAGACAAGTTTCTGAAGCAGATAGGGGACATCGAATCCCTGCTTAATTAAGTAGTCGTTTCTACAATCTCGACCGATAGGTCTCGCTTAGGTGACCACTTAGGCGAGGAGCAGTCTAGCACTACGGTAAGCCCCAATGCTTCGGCCTGCGCCATCTGCTGGCGAAGCTGCTCTACTAAGTCTTTGATACTGATGGCAATTTGCTGCTTTTCACTCATAACGCTTACAAACGGTTAGTTTCAACAAAGCTACTAACATACTTAGCACGCAGGCAAGCCAGTAGCCAGTAGCCAGTAGCCATTAAGGACGCTGAGATTACCTCAAAGCAAAAAACCATTACCCTACTGCGCTCCAGCTTCACTCGCCCCAACTAAACCCAGTGTATGCGCCAATGCTTACTTGCTACGCCCCTGCTAGGGGCTGCGCTCGCACCAATGCGCGTCCATAAGTAGTACCTACTCAAGTACCAGCGGCGAAGCTGCACTTCTCCTCGTGCAGCAGCTACCACGCCCCAATTAAGCTACCTACTCTTCTACCCCTGCCTCCCTTCTACTTATTCCCGTCATTATAAAGTCCCTCGCTTTGCCTCTACACTAGGCACTATGACTGCGTTTCCCACGCACTGCATGACACTAAGTTTTGAAGAGAGGGTCAGCCAACGCCTAGCTGACCTTAGTCTCACCATGCCTGAGCTAGCCAGACTAGCCGACATGCCCGAGGCTGAATTAGGCACCCTTTGCCAGCTGGGTGACCCGCGGCTCTCCGAAGTGCAGCAGTTGGCCAAGGCCCTGCACGTTACGCCAGCCTACTTCTTGAGCGGCTCCTTCAACCAGGCCGGCATCGGCAACACCCAGAAGATAAAGATTGGTAAGGCAGCGGCCCATGAGCTAGCGGCCCAGCTCGGCGTATGTCGCCACGCCCTTGACATGGCCAACCGGCTCGTGGCCGCTAAGGAAGAAATTATCACCCTGCTGCGCGCCAGCTATAACCGACCAAATTAGAAGGGTATGGAGCTAAAGTCTACCGACGTACTAAGAGTAATGCGTAGTAAGGGCGCTACGGGCTTATACCACGCTAATACAGTACACACCTGTTGCACCTTCCTCAGAGATGGACATTTATTAGCCCGTGGCGTGGTGCACGAACGAGGACTAGACCAAACAGAGCAGAGATCGGACAAATTAGACCGAGCGCTAGGGATATGGTATGATATATTTTTCGATGCCGTAGACATTCATGTACAATCCAGCAAAGTCAGCTATTACGGGCCTGTTCTGTTGAAGTTTGACCTCTCTATTTTAGCGAAAGACTGGCTACCTAACGTGTGGATTGCAAAGTCTAATCCTATTTCCTGGGACGTAGATACCCCTAATGCCGATAGGTGGTTCACTTCAATAGAGGAACTCGAAAGGCTGTACAAGCCGACCAACTTCGGGTTCCACATAGTACTTCGCAACGTAGGGGGAAACGTTAGATTACTTCCTTATTTAGAATCAGTTGTCGTTGACAACCCAGAACGCACACTAGCTGAAACACCGGCACGTTTTGCTATTGACATGTGCAGTGCCGCCGTGGGCGCTTTAATAGGGGCAGCTAGAGCTGGAAAATTATTAGGAAAAGGAATTCACAACTCTGTAAGGACTACCTGCCCCCCTCATTGCGGATGCAAGAGCTATTATAAATCTATGTCCAATACTCAATTAAGAAAAAACTTTCTAGCGTAAGCAGCTAATTAATTAGGTGGTTATTTTTCTTCTATGCAACCGCAAATATTCCTTTCCTATAGCTGGCGCAACAAAGACATTGCTGATGCCATTGATAAAGACTGGCAGGCTGTCGGCGTCACCATGACCCGCGACGTGCGGGACGTGCAGTATAAGGGCAACCTGAAGGACTTCATGAAGCGCGTGCATGAGAGCGACTTCGTGCTATTGCTCATCAGCAAAGATTATCTGGAGTCTAAAAACTGCATGTATGAGGCACTGGAGATGTTTGAAGACCCGAACTTCAAGCGCAAGATTCTGCCCATCTTGACCGATGACGCCCGCCTTAGCGACCCGTTTGCCAGAATTAACTATCTAGAACACTGGGAGAATAAGAGACAGGCGCTTGATGAGGGTTACCGGAGTATGAAGTCGGCAGTGAAGGCTGCAAGCATCTTGCAGGAGCTTCAGCACTACGATAAGATTCGGAATACTTGGGATGACTTCGCCGACGAGATTCAGGGTATTCTCTGCGCTACGTGGCCACAAACGCAGCAGATTAGCTATGCTGACATTTTTAATCACATAGGCTTCGATAAAGACGAGACGGCCATACTTGAGGAATGCAGCCGCATCGTTTCCCTAGATGACCCAGAGGAGCAAGAGCTAGCTTTGGAAGACCTTGCGGCCAAACACCCCGAGAATTATTCCATTGCCTTTACTTCCTCTTCCGTAGCGTACCGAGCCAAGCGCTACAAGATATGCCGGCGGATTTTAGAAAAAATTATAGCTACACATCCACCAGAACCACAGCCACATAGCAATCTTGCATTCCTACTGAACAACGTATTTAAAGAATATAGTAGCGCGCGCTGGCATTTAGAAGAGGCTTTAGAACTCTATCCCACTTACGCGAGTGCCCATGTAAATCTTGGCGTTTTACTAAGCGAGAATTTTCAAGAGCATGAGAGTGCCCGTGCGCATCTAGCCGAGGCTATTGACATAGAACCTAGCAGTTCAAGCGCACATGCCCATCTCGCGCTAGTACTTGCAGAGCGGCTATGCCTAGACGATGAGGCGCGTCCCCACTATGAACGTGCTATAGAGTTGGAGCCCGACTACTCTGTGGCGCTCGTTGGCTTGGCGCGCCTACTTGTCCGCATTGGAGCATTTGCAGAGGCACGGACTCGATACGAATACGCACTAACAGTTGAACCCAATAACGTCAACGCCCTTAATGAATTAGGTATTCTCTTGTGCGACAGGTTCGATTCATGCGATGAGGCACGTCATCTCTTCGAGCGAGCCCTTGCCATAAAGCCCGACTCTTATAGCACTAATCACAACTTTGCCCGTTTACTAGTAGCACATTTGCAACAGCCAACGGCTGCCACGGAGTATTGGCGTGCCCTCGTACGCCTACGTCCTGATTCAGTAGATGCCCACGAAAATCTAGCTGCTTTTCTTACTGAACACTTGCATCAGCATGAGGAGGCTAAGGGTCTCTACGAACGTGCGTTAGAGCTAAATCCTGATAGTCTGCGCAGTCTCATCAACCTAGCGGCACTATTGCTTGGAGAATTCCGGGAGTTACCAGCTGCGCGCAAGTACCTCGCACATGCGCTAGAGGTGGCTCCTAACGATTCAGATACTGCTTATAACTGCGCTTTTCTGCTAAATGATTATTTCGGCGAATATGATCAAGCTAAAGAACTATTCGAACGGGCATTGGAGCTAAACCCTGACCACGTTGAAGCCCACATTGGCCTAGCCGAGCTTTTAGTTAATCATTATGAGTTATTCAAGGCAGCGCAACAACATTATGAGCGCGCACTAGAATTAAATCCAACTGATGACGATACGCATCAAAGGTTGGGGACTTTACTGTTGAAGCGTTGTAATGAACCTGAGTTGGCCCGCCAACATTTCGAGCAGGTGCTTTCACTCGCTCCAGACCGAACCGACGCATTAACTAATCTAGGCAACGCCTTGGCTAAGCTTGGTAAACCTGAAGCAGCTCGCGCATATCTCGAGCTCGTTGTAGAACTAATGCCACATTCCGCAGCATCCCATTATAATATGGCCGTTCTGCATTGCGAGTATTTACCTGACGGTCAAAAAGCTAGGGAATACTACTTAAAGGCATGCGAGTTAGATTCTAAATACAAGTCTCCTGAGGACGACGAAATATTCAATGCTTAATGATGCCCATTGATGGTAGTGCCATCTTTCGCAGCATTATGGCTATTCCCACACCAGCTCCCCAGCCGCCGTTATGTCGCGCGTAAGTCGGTGTAGCGTAGCCCCACGTTCACTCTTTTTCAATTCGCACTCCCATACTATGAACACATGCCAACCATTCATTTGCAGTTCCGCTTGGTTGCGCTGGTCGCGCTCTTGGTTATAAGCAAACTTGGCCTGCCAAAAGTCCGAATTAGCCTTTGGCGCCTTCCCACCTCGCAAGCACGCCGCTCCATGCCAAAAACACCCCTGCACGGGGATGACTGCCCGATACTTGGGCAGTTTACTCAGTGAGCATTTTGACGATTATCCAAAAGCAAAGCATTACTTCGACCTTGGATTAACACTCGCTCCAAATGACCCTATAACCCATTTCAATCTTGCTCTTTTATTAGCTAAGCACGGGGAATTAGCTGAGACTCAAAAGCACTATGAAAGAGCCTGTACCTTGGAACCCACCTATAGGACGGAGAAGGATGACAAGCATTTTGGAATAAAATCCTAGCTGTAGCACTTTATCCCCATTTTGCCTACCCTACCTGCAATGAAAGCAAACGAAATTTTCACGCCTGGCTCGCAGCCTAGTGTTACGTACTATGCGCGCACAGAGCTAGAGCAAGAGCTACGGGATGTGCTTGACACGCAAGGCTTCATCTGCTCCATCGCGGGCCCATCTAAGTCTGGTAAAACGGTGCTATGCGAAACGGTGATAGCGAATATGCTGCTGGTGACAGGAGCTGATTTGAAAACCGTTGCCAAGTTTTGGGAAAAGGTGCGTCAGGAACTAGTAGCCCCCAAGTCGTCCACTGCGCTAAGCAGTACTACTGATGGGGGTGAATCCTCGGCAACCGGCGAAGTCAGCGCTGGTTTCAGTTTGTTCACGGCCAAGGCTGGTGTCGGCAGCAAGAGCACTAGCGCCCAGCAGCAAAGCACTACGCAGAGCTTCGATGAACTCAGTTCTAAAGCGCTGTTTGACGTGCTGCGCGAGCGGGAGATAACGTTGGTCGTAGACGATTTTCACTACGCCGCACCAGACGTACAAGAGGCGCTTGCCCAAGAATTTAAGGAGGCTGCTCGCAACGGCCTGCACATCGTCGTCATCTCCGTGCCTCACCGCGCCGACCAGCCTATTCGCAAAAATATTGACTTGCGCGGCCGACTCACCACACTTGATATCCCCACCTGGGCAGACAACGAGCTTATCGAGATACCCCATCTAGGATTTCAGCAACTTAATGTCACGGTTGACGACACAACCCTGCGACGCTTAGTGCTTGAAAGCCTCGGCTCTCCACAGCTTATACAAACGCTTTGTCTGCGTCTTTGTCAACTCTACGGCCACGAGAATCCATCACCCACGCCTATTCAACTCCAGTTAACCGCCGCTGAGTTGGCCAATTTACTCCGCCGAGCTGCTCGCTCCACCAACTGCTCTACTGTTTACCAGCTTTTAAAAACAGGGCCTAAACCCCGAGGCGAGCAGCGTAATGTCTACTCCTACAGCGGAGGTAAGCAAGGCGATGTGTATACGCTTATCTTAGCAGCTATTGCCAGTGGTGAAGCCGCACTCACGTTCAACTACGCTGCCATCAAGGCTCGCGTTAGTGACTTGATAGATGCAAATGCTTCTGAGCCCCGGGGCGTAGACCTCACCAACGCGCTTCAACAGATGGACAAGCTAGCAAGCGACGACCGCGTACTGGAATTCGACGAAGAGACGGAGACGCTGAATATCCTCGATCCCTATTTTTTGTATTACTTGCGGTGGGCCACGAAATAGCCTCGGCCATCCTTCTCGTCGCGGCGCTCCCTCCTTCCCATCCCGTATGTTATACTACCCCTTACTCAGAACGAAGAAAGGCGAAGTAAATGCCCTCACCACACTTAGTCCTGATGCCGTGGCGGCCACGCGGCCCATTCTGCAAGTTGCCCCACCCGATAGAAATGAAAAAGGCGAGCTAGTGGCTGCCTCCTCCGAGTACGTGACCAAAATAGCGAATACGCTGCAAGAAGTGCTCGCTATCGGCTCCCAGCTCTCGTGCTACCTAGACCCAAGCCCAGCAGGCCTATCCACTATCCTTTTAGAAGATTTACTGTTTGCCATTGGTACGTATGGCGGCACGCCGCAGCCGGTATACAGCCTCACCAACTCTACTTCCTACGCCCGGCTCTACAAACAGCTCATGGGTGCTCCTAAAGCGCCTATTATTCGGGTGCGCCCCGATGAGATAACTATGGCGGTACTGGACGACATTGAAAAAGCCCTCCAGACTTACCAGCTACAAGCGCACCAAACGTTTATTCTCCTCGATGCTGGCAACATAATAGAGCCTAACGGGTATTTCGAGATGGGTCTTAAAGGCACTATAAATGACCTCAAAACGCTTGGGCTGGCCGGTATCATTTTAGCTTCCTGTGCCCTGCCCGAGTCTTTGGAGGAGGTAGCCAAATGGAAACCGACCAGTTATAGCCGCAAGGAAGCTGAACTGTTCAAGAAGATGAAAGCCGCTACCAAATGTGAACTGCAGTTTGGTGATTACGCCACTGGCTCCGTCAAAGTAGAGCCAAATATTAGCCGGATAGGCGCGCCCAAAGCCCGCTACACGCTGCCCGACCACTACGAAATCTTAAAAGGGCAAATGGTTGGCAGCAGGCCTCATACAATGAGCGAGCAGTATCACCGCATCAGTGAGTACCTTGTTTCCTTACCAGCCTATCCAGGACGGTACTTTAGTTGGGGGGATGACTTTATTTATAAAGCCAGCTTAGGGGGCCTTCAATCTCGAGGCAATGCTACTACATGGGTTTCAGTCAGCACCTCGCATCACATAGAGCTAGTCGCCTCTATGCTTCCCGCCATGTAGTGCGGCCTTTTAGAATAATGCGCACTCTTTCCGCTAACTCATCTATATCGGTCAGATGCTCAGATATTTTCTCCCACAGTTCCCAGCGGCGCAAGCGGCTGAGTCCCTTCCCAAGCCCCAAGTCAGTTAGTAACTGCTTTGCTTCTTCGTGCCAAAGTAAGCTAGCAATCATATACCCGTTACGCTCTGGGTTCTGACTAGCCTTTCTAACTGTCCGAAGCTCGTTGCCATCTTCTCCCTTATGCGTCACGAGTAGCCCACAATGCGCTGGTAACCACGCTACTAGTTTCTTCTCGTGTTTTGGACCAGTTACTACCGTAATTAAATCAAAAATCTGGTTGTAGACTTCCATTTGACGGGGCAATCGGTCAAGATTATCTCGGTCACTCTTGATTTCGTAGCCAACCAGTTGCCCGTTTACCACTCCGATATCAATGCGGGCTGCATGAGCAGAAAGCCCCATTTCAGGAACTACGCAAGCTGTCTTATCCTCCGTATACTTACGGAGGTAATTCTCATACAAGTAGGCCCTAATATCGCGGTCTAACATGAGGGTAACATCATGAGCAAGCCGGCCTGAAGCGTATATACGACCTCATTCCAAATGCGAATTACACGATTATAAAGTAAAAATCGCGTGAGTACTGTACAGAATATATTCGTTCCCAAGATTTGGTTTTTGACAAGTTTCCCCTATTTCACTCAGTTTTTGCTGTTCTTACACTGCTTACCAGAGTCAGAGAGGGCTGGTGATTTACTACTTACACAGCTTAGGTTTTACCTTGCCAGCGCATGAAAATCACGCGCCAGCTGCGCCTCAACCGCCTAGCCGCCGACGGCACGGCCGAAATCCAGCTCACCATCAACTGGGAGGGCAACCGCCTGCGCCTGGGTACCGGGGCCGTAGCTCTGCCGGCGCACTGGGACGAGAAGCAGCAGCTCGTGCGCGTGGCCAAGGGCACGCCCCACGCCGCCATTAACCCGCGCCTGAACCGCGCCGCCGAAGCCGCGGCCGAGGCCCAGCAGCTCGCCACCAAGCAGGGCCGCAAGCTGCCCAAGGAGGAACTCAAGGCCGCCGTGGCTGCCTCGCTCCAGCTTCAGCCCGTCGAGGTAGTGCTGCCCCTGGCCCCACCGGCTGCCGACTTCGAGCGCCTCCAGCGCCAGTGGATCGCCGACCAGGTCAACAAGCCCCGGGGCCACACGGGCCGGCCCTTGGCCAAGACCACCCGCGCTGGCTTCGAGGCCACCTTGCAGCGCTTCTTGCAGTACCAAGCGGCGCGGGGCATCACGTTGCGCGTCGAGGCGCTGGACTTGCCTTTCTACCAGGACTTTCGCACCTACATGCTCGACGAGCTGGGCCAGGGCGTGAATACCTTCGGCAAGCACATCACGCGCCTCAAAACGTTTTTGAGCTGGGTCGAGGGCGAGCTCGACTTGCCGGTGCACCGGCACTACCGCAAGTTCAAGGCAGCCAAGCGCCGGGGCACGGTCGAGGCCCTCAGCGAGAAGGAGCTGCACCAGATTGCCACCTTGAATTTCAGTGACCCAGCTACTCGGGAGCAGTTGCTCACGCTGCGCCTAGAGCTAGGCCGCAGCACCGGCAAGCACCAGGATTCCGACTCAGCCGAGGCGTGGATAAGCCACGTGGAGCTGGCGCGCGATAAGTTTTTGGAGTGCTGCTACACCGGTCTGCGCATCAGCGACGCCAACCGGGCGGCCTGGGAGCACGTGCGTGGCAACTTACTCGTGCTCGACAACACGGCCAAGAACGAGGCCACGGTCTACATCCCATTTTACGACGATGACGTGTTTCGGCCCGTGGAGCTGGCCAATCGCTACGAGCACCGCACCCCGTTTGATCTGCTCGTGCCCGAGTGCTACCGCACCAACGAGTTTTTGCGCGTGGTGCAGCGCCTGGTGGGTATTACCCGGCTCAAGCTCACCACCAAGATTGGGCGCAAAACCTTCGTCACGCTCAAGCTCTACCAGGGCGTGGCCACGCGCAGCATTATGCAGGCCACCGGCCACCAAACCGAGGAGGCCTTCAACCACTACGTGGGGGTAGATGAGCTCAAGCTGGTTGAAGAATTTATGCGCAAAGCCACGCGCCGCCGCGCTGCCTGAGTGGCAATTTTGGCGGCAGTTTTTTGGCCTAGCCACGCTAGGCCAGGCTATTCCCTACTGGCCCAAAGTGCGTTTGCTTATAAATGGGTAACACTACCTAGCTTGGGCTAGCCTGGCGTAGCAAACAAAAAGTCCTTATACGACCACTATAAAGGCCCTTTCGATAGCGTGAGGGCCTTTTCTTATAAGAATCAAGGCGGTTTCTACCCTAAGCGTCCGGCGCAGGCTTGGTGCTATCCGCTGCCGAGCTGAAACTCTTGCAGCAAAATGGCAAAAGCCTGGCGGCTAATCGCCCAGGCAGCCGGGTCAGTTTCCTGCGTAGGCCCCAGGCGGTCGGCGTATACCCAGTTTTGGGCGCCGAGGTGGCTTATCACTACCTGCCGCTCGTAGGTGGGCTGGGCAGGATCGGGTGGCTGCACCGTAGTACTCATCAATACGTTGGACAGCGAGCCAATGGGTGGCGCGGTGGTCAGCTGGGCCGGCTCAAACACCAGTCCTTCCATAAAGAGGCCCACCTGGTCTTCGTGCACCAGCCGGTGCAGGTCGGCCTCGGTCTGGCCAGTAAGCAGCGCCAGGCTCAGGCGGCTGCCCCCCGATGCGCCCAGCTCTCTGAGCAGCTTGCACTGGTAAAAGTGCTCATCGCTGGCTGGGTTTTCCACCAGTTCCCAGGAAACCGGGCAAGCTGTGGTGAAGGCCAGGGGGACGGTGCGGGTGAAGGTGCGCAGCTGCTCGGCATGCGGCCAGCCCACGGGGTGCAACAAGTCAAAGCCCCCAACCAGCAGCAGCAGCACGCTGGCTATGCCGGGCGTGTAGTGGCGGGCGGCGGTGCTGGCCTGCACCATAAACAAATGGGCGCCGCCCCCACTAGCGTGGTCTTTCAGTACCACCCAGCGCGAGATGCGCTCGTGCCCCACTGCGCCGCTTATGGTCAGCACATCCGGCGTAGCGCCGCCCGGCTGCGGCAGGTGCCGCTCGTGCAGCACGGTTTCGGGCTGCTCGCGCAGGTAGAGAGTCAGCCAGTCGCTGGGCGATACCTCCTCGGCCACGTAGGCGACCGTCACCTGCACCTCGGCGGCGGGGGGAGATGGGGCTCGGAAATGGCTCCGCAGCTCGAAGGGCCGCTCGGGCGTAACCACGTGCCGGGTGCCGCTTACCTGCTCCCACTTGAGCGGGATAACCAGCCGGTAGTGAATGGCCGGGTTGGGGTCCTGCTCCACCGTGACGACCTCGAAGTGGCTGGCAAACACGGCCTGCGAGAAAGGTAGCGTAGTAGGAAAGGGATAGTTCATGGAGGAAGCCAAGAAGAGGAAGTTTACCCAGCCAGCCCAGACCGTTGACTATGCTAGCCAGGTAGCCAGCGCGGGCAGGCTTTATGCAAAAAATGATCGGCAGTAGCGCCCACTAAGCAGTTATCTGTTGGATTTTTTAATTGATTTACAGCAGTTTACTAAAAGCCCAACGTGCGTTTACTTTTAATAAACTACTTACTGCCTTGTTCAGGGCCGCGTCGACAAGCCACCCAGCCGGGCGCCCGGCAGTAGCCCGGGCCTTATGGATGGTAGGCGTAGCAGGGGCCATTAGCCCCCAATCCGCACTGTTGGATTACCTGCCATGATAGTTCCCGGGATGCCAATACCCAGGCCGGCCAGGTTGACGGACGGCAAGCCCGGTGCCTCCTCCTCCTCGGCCACCACGTGAGTTGAAGCGGCAGCTCGCTGAAGTGCGGGGGCAGCCTCCACGGGAGCAACCTCCTGAAGTATGGTGATAGATCCGTGAGTTGAAGCGGCAGAACCCTGAGTTAAGACGTCAGACCCGTGAGTTGAAGCGTCAGACATTGAAGAGTGGCCGGTAAGATAACGAGTTGAGCTATAACGGCCGTCTCTGGTGAGACCAGGGGGCTGGTCGGGCGAGCCAGCAGTCGGCAATTCTGGAAGCTCATGAGTTGAACCATAACGGTCGTCAGGAGCGAGACCAGGGGGCTGGTCGGACGAGTCAGCAGTCGGGTCGTCGTCAGTGGGATAGGCGCCAGGCATGCTTTGTTTCTTCTTTTCTTCTTTCTCTTTTTCTTTCTCTTTCTTCTCGCGTTCTTTCTTCTCTTCAGCAGTTTCAGCCTTTCTGCCAACTGATCCTTCAAAGTCAATTCCCATATGCTTAAGTACCCATATAGATGGTATAAGATCAGGCCGATTTATAGCACCAGCAATTACATCTGCCCACATTTTTGTGGGCCTTCCCATGCCTGTAAAGCCGAAATACAGGCGACCATCTTCAAGATCGTAGTAAATCCATGCTCCAATCCTATTCGCATACAGTCTCATAGGCGCTAGAGCGATACCACCTACGAGCTGCAAATTATATCCCCCAAGGGGTATAGTTGCCTTACCATATCCTTCAGCTCGGCCGAGGACGGCCCCCGATTCGGCTTTTAACCCAAAGCCAATACGTTTGCCGTCGTAGCCAAATAGCGGGTCGAGCTCGTACACTCTGGCGCGAAGCAGGTTAAGATCGAGGCCTAAGAATACAAAAGGGTTTAGGGACTTCGGACCAGTTGCGCTATAGGTGGCTGTGCCTTCCAAGCTCAACTTCCCCGCGGCTAGCTCGACGCCGCTGTTTAGCGAGCCCGTCCCCATCTTCACTTTATCCAATATATTCTGTCTACTCCATTTGCTCGCCGCTACTACGGGTTCGTTGCTGTTATCCGAGCTGTCATTGGCCGCGCTGGCTGGCTGGGGTTCCTTCTTCGCGGCGCCCCATAGAAAACCAAAGCGCCAGGTCGCGTATCCTAAATCCAAGACGGCCTTCTGGGTTGTTTTGATACGTATACCTGCCTCCTTGCCTTGCGTCGGAGCAGGCCTCTGTGCCTCCACATCACCCGAGACATTATCCGGGGCGTTTGTATCGTCGGCTGCGGAAGAAGTGCCTTGCGTCGGAGCAGGCGCCTGTGACGCTACCTCACCCGAGGCGTTTGTAGGGTCTTCTTTGATAGTGCCCCATTCCCACTCTTTGTACACCCGAAGCACGTTAGCCTGCCATTTTTCAGTATCGTTTTTCCCATCCTTGTTGGCATCACTCTTTGCGGACTCGATATGCAGAGCGCTGCTCTCCCAACGATCCGCTTTGTCAGAATCCGCATGCATCTTCTCCCCCGGCTCCGCCATCTGCTCACCCCGCTCCGCCATCTCCTCACGCTTGGCCGCTATCTCCTCCTTCTCCGCCTCCGTTAACCGATTTTTTGCCCGTTCCGGGGCCGAGGTGTGCGCCCAGTTGCCATCCTCGTCGTACTTGACCTTGTCACGCAAATCTGGGAAGGGCCACTTCGGCACGAACCAGCTTTTTTCTGGCGGCTTCTCCTCACCCGATGTATCGGGTGCTGCCGCCTCCTGCGGCCCCAGCCCCGCCAGAATCGTTATATCGACCATTGACGACGCCCGGGATACCGCCGCCGTATCGGCTATTGTCGCCGACCGGGATAGCCCCGGAGGGGTAGAAGTTGTTGGTGCCGTCGCATTCAGCCGTAGCCCCGCTGTACTCGATGTATCGTTCATTGACGCCGCCGACGTATCGGATATTGACGACGCCCGGGATGATACCAGTGACGTACCGGCTACTGTCGCCGCCTGGAATGGCGCCAACGGCGCATCAGCCACTGCCGATGACGGTGGCCCTACCACCCTACTTATGGGCGGCATTCCCGGCGCCAGGCAGCCCGTCTTGTCGGTAAAGCGGGCCGCGGCCCGGCCGTTGATCCGCACCGTAGACGATCCCAGTATGATCGAGCTCTCCCCGTGCTGCTGGCACACTATCGTATCGCCGACCCGGGCGGCGGGCCGCTGCCCGATGCGCACGTTCATCGAGCCAGTCACAATGAAACCACCATGGGCGGCAGGGGTCATGGCAGTAGCTGCTGGGGTTCTCATTCGAAAAGAAGCAAATGCAGTGAAAGCGTAACGTGATACCCTATTGGCAACCCTTACGGCGGGCTGCCCAGCCGCAGGCCGTCTAGTTAATGTCTACTATTCCGCCCTTGATGGCCGTAGTAGCTGTGCCATGCACAGTTACATTAGTAGCTGTAGCATCCAGGGTTTTAGCTCTTATATGGGTTTTATGGTCGCCTTTGAGAGTCAGCAGCTCATCCGCCTCAATCGTAATCATTTTACCGTGCAGGGTAATGCTCCCCTGCTTGCCGGCTTCGAGCACGATTTCAGGGCTCTTCACCGTCACCAGCCCTTCGCTTTCAATGGTGATGCTGCCATCGCCCTCGAAGGACAATTTGATGGCCGTACCTCTGTTATTGGAGTTAGAAAGTAGAATCGTTTGTGCCTTCTCCGTGTCATCGAGTACCAGCTTGTTGCCGCCCTTCGTTTGCAGGCCCTTGAGGTGGTTGTTGGTCCGGGTGTAGGTGGCGTCTTGCGGGTTTTTGTCATGAAACAAGTTGCCGAGTACCACGGGCAGCTCGGCTTGCTGCTGCTCGTAGCCCACCAGCACCTGCGAGCCCACTTCGGGCGTAAACAGCTGCCCTTTGCCATCGCCCGAGTAGGGCGTGCTCACGCGTAGCCATCCCGACCGGGCCGCGGCCGAGTTGAACTTAGCGATGGGCCACATGAACTGCACCCGGATGCGCCCTAGCTTTTCAAGGTCGTTTACGTCAATCACCTTGGCAAGCTCCATGGCTCCGGCCACAGGCGCGATCCACGGCACGGGCAAGAGCCCGCTTTTCTCGTACGGAATAGCCCGAAACTTATTGAAGTAGTTGCCCTCATTGTCGAGCCAGTGCTCAATAGCTAGTACGCGGTACTTGCCTAGCTCGGCCGCTGCCCGGCCATCAGGGGTTGGCTTCTTGACCTTAATGAGCTTGCCCACCACCACGGCAGGGTCCTCACCTACCCCTTCGAAGACTACCAGCGAGCCGGTGAGGTTGGCTTCTAGCTGATTCAAGGTTTCCCTTAACTCGCTTACAGTGCTTACGGGCTGCCCAGCGCCCACGTGGGAAGTGTGCTGAAATAGCGTCATCGACCTCTGCTCCGCGATTGTAGCGATCTCTGTCGTGCGAGGGGCGCTCGCCGACCTTTCATTCCAGGGCTCTTGCTCGTGCCTTAGGTAGTTGTAGCCGGTAGCCTGGAGCCTAGTCGGACGCAGCGAAACGGTAAGCGAAAATGACTGTGCACCCCCCACCATAAAATCTACCGCGTCTGTGTTATCCGCTGAGCCGATAATTAATTTCTGCCCCGTATAGTAAAGCCATTGCCCGTGCGCCGCTGCCAGGCGCTTGAGAAAAGTAAAGCTGTTCTCGTCGTACTGCACTACGTAGGGAATCTTGTTGATTTTGTGCTTCACGTCTACCTGCCAAGCTAGGTCATCGTAGCCTTTCTTTACTTCTTCGCAAATATTCTGTAGGGTCTGGTCGACAAACGTGCGGCGCTGCGTCGAATCTTCCAGCAGGTAGGTAGAGCTATAGCCCTCAATGATACAGACGTTGGTCAGGTCATCGGTGCCCCCCAACCGGAGCTGAGTAATGAAACCCTTAAACTCAAAACCTTGCGCGGGCTTTTTTGCCGCACCGGGCGAGGCATCTTGCGCTTTGATGGGCTCAAACGAAATTTCAATGGTTTTGCCACAAAGTTTTGTGGATACCTCCTGAAAAAACGTGTCGTCCGGCGACTTTTCCAGCGCTTCGGAGGGTACTACCACCTCAAAGTGGTGGTGGTCGAAAATAGCCTGACTGATGCTTAATCGTAGGCAGTGAGTCAGTTCAGGGATGCCGGCTATCTTAATAACGGGACGAAATCGTTGGGCCATAAGAATAAGCTTAGGAAGAAAATAGAATTGACTGGCTAAGAAGAGGCTACCAGGCTACGTGCAGCGGGTTAGGGGAATTTTTGAGTAAATAAAGGGTCAGGAATAACGCGGCGAAGGAGCCGATGATATAGAAGATGACGCGCCGATTCATGTACCAGCGGCGGTCAGCATCCCAGGCATCAAACTCGGCGGCAATAACCCGGTAGCGCCCGCCGTGCACCAAGTACCAGTAGTGGGGGGCCAACCAAAGCAGGGCCACGATGACCAGCACTGGTTTAGGGAAGTCGGGAAACGGCGGGTCGAGGTGAGCCAGCCAGCCCAGGGCTAACACCGCTGCGAAAATATTTAGCTGCACGCACAAAGCCGCGATGCCCAAGCCCGTAATTTCGGGCCCCTGCACCGCACCGTACTTGCGCAGCGACCACTCGTAGGCCCAATAAAACGTGTAGCGGTAGAAAAACAGTAGTTTTTGCATAGCTCCTTATCTGGTAGCGGGTCGAAAGACGGCGTTGTGCGCCGCTAAGGGTGTTTGGCGTAGGCGCTCGGCTAGGCTGGGGGTAGCTACCCGGCGGGGCAAGGCCAAGCGGGTATGGTCGGCGGCGACTTCCAGGAGGTGGTGAGGCGTACCGATGGTGAGTGGCCCGGCAGCCTGCACGCTAACTAGCAGGGCTGGTATATCCAAAATATTGTTGCTGCCATTTGTGCCGAAGGCTACGGCAGTATCCACAATAAAATAGACCGTCGAAATGGCAAAGCCAATGGGTCCGAGCAATCCTATCACTCCTATGGCTAAATCCAGGCCGGCCTTGTTCATCTTGTTTTGCCGGTCCTCCGCTTCGCGGGCATTGTGCGGGGTGATACGTGTGGCGCTAACGAACTGATAAACAGTAATAACTGTCCCTATCACGAAACAGACTCTGCCCGCCTTCCCAAACCGGCCCGCCTCTTCCAGGATAGCTGCCCGCGGCCCCGTTACGCCATTCGGCTGGTTGGCGGTGGGGTACCAACGACCATTTTTTGCTGACCGCCAGCGCTCGACGCCATCTTTTCCCTCTTTCACCAAGTCCCACTCCGCAAACTGCACGGCCGCTCCGGTGCTGCCTACCGTTACGCTCGTCCAGTCGAGCGGCTTCAAGCCACTCTGGGGCGCTGGGGCCACGGGCTGGGCCGTAGCGCCAGCCCAGCCCCTGCGCTGCGCCGCTAGTGCCAGCTTTTCGGCCGCCAGAATCTGGGACCCACGCAGGTAGCCCTGCTTGTTCATGGCTTCATTGCGAAAGGGACCCGCAATGGCCGCCCGGTGGCCATCGGCCGAGTACCACGCCGTGGGGTCTACGGGCTGGCCCGCCACCAGGCGCACCGGAATACCACTAACGCCCACCAAGTCGCCTTGCAGCGTAAACCAGGCCTGCAT
>Ga0160428_1000765_pt1 | contig 30874 bp, 28 predicted proteins | sample SolpanmetagenomM_FD_108198 | JGI IMG/M metagenome (GOLD analysis project Ga0160428, IMG submission 108198) | Solar panel surface microbial communities from Lawrence Berkeley National Laboratory, California, USA - M | ecosystem: Engineered > Built environment > Solar panel > Unclassified ... | reverse complement strand
AAAAGCGTTGTAATTTTGGCGATGAGGCTTAGCTTCACGGGGCAGAATGACAAATGGAGTGTAGGAACCCCAAAGGTCGGACTGCCCCGTTTTTATGCCTGTAAGTTTAGTAGGGTAGAGTGGGAAAGAGGTACACCTTGTCCACCTTTTCGTCAATCAACGCTTCGAGCTGTAAGGTGAGCGTGTCCTTCTGATGCGTAGTCAGCGTGCCCAGGAAGCACGAAAACTGCACTCGGTAGAGCCCCGCCAGCAGACAGGCTTTGGCGGCCTTGCTGCGGGCGCGGTCGTTTTTGATGTCGTAGAGTACCCAGGCCAGCATGGGTTAGGTCGTTTCGGGTAGCGGTGCCCGGCCGATGAGGGCATTGGCAAACTGGTGGGCATCGGCCTGCAAGGCCACGCCGCGCAGCAGGTTGCGGCCCCGGTGCCGGATGCTGTCAGCATCGAGCAAGCGGCCGAACGCCTCCACCAGCAGGGTCTTGCCCGCGGCGTTGAGCGTCACGCCCTGGGCCAGCGGGTCGGTGTGGGCCTGGTTGACTTTCTTGGCCGAAAACAGCCGGAACACCGTTTCGTCGGCCCAGGCCCGGTACGGCTCGATGAAGTCGAAGACCATGCTGAGCTGGTTATAGTCGTCGCGGTGCAGGAAGCCCAGGTACGGGTCCACGCCGGCCACCATCAGCGCCTTTTCCACCCGGCTGTAGAGGATGCCGTAAGCGTAGTTGAGGAAGGCGTTAAAGGCATCGGCGGCCGGCCGGCGGCTGCGGCCGGCAAAGCGGTAGTCGGCTGGCAGCACATAGCTCAGCGTCTCAAAGTACAGGCGGCCGGCCGTGCCTTCCAGGCCGCGCAGCGTATCGGCCACGGCCGCTACGGTCGGCGCATCCTGGCGCTGAATGGAGGCGGCCAGCGCTTCGATGCGGGTGAGCTTATCCGTTAGGAAGTCGGCGTGCTGGGGCCGGTGCTTTTTCAGGTCTTTGATAAAGTCTGCCTGGTTGCCCAGCTTCGCCCCCAGCCAGCTCTTCACCCAGCGCAGGCCTTCGGCCGCGAGGCTGGCTTCGAGCTGCGCCTTGCGAATTTTGGTGGTGCTGCCCAGCTTGCTGTGCCAGATGCGGGCGATGGGGTCGCCGTCGTGCTCCACGAACAACAGGTCTACGTTGTGCTGCATGGCCAGCCGGATGGCATCGGTGCTGAGCGCCGAGCCCGTCGTCATGACGATACCCGTTACCTTGTGGGCCGCGAACTGCTTTTTCTCCACCACGCCCTGCTCGTTCTTCTGGCGAATCTCAAACGTCTCGTCCTTGACGTGCACGTAAGTTCCGTACGTATTAATGTGCAGGTGCATAGGGAGTTAATTTTAACTGTTGGCTGAATCGACCGCCTGAACTAGTACCTAGGGAACCGGCGGAACCTGGCGTTTTTACCCCGGCGGGGCTGGCCGCTTAGCCCTCCACCAGTGCCACCGCGCCAAACCCGCGCGCCACCGACTTGCCCAGGCCCAGCCCGTCGGGCAGCGCTACGTTGGCCACGAACTCGCCACCGAAGCCCAGCATGGGCTGGTTTTTGAACTGCGTAATCACCGGCTCGCCCAGGGCCAGGTGCAGCAGCAGGCGCGGCATGGCGGGCGCGTAGGCATCGGCGGCTTTCAGCAATGCCAGCACGTTATTGGTCAGGATGCGCGTGAGCTGGGCCCGCCGCCCAGCTGGGTCCAGCTGCTGGTACTCGCGGTAGTTTTCCTGGTTGAGCGGCATCCAGCGCGTGGCAAAGCGGTAGCGGTGCAGCGCGTCGCTGGGCCCAATGGCGGCCGGCCCGTGCGCAATGTGCTTGGCCAGCACCGGGTAGCGCCGCCCCTCCAGCTCTAGCTCCCGGATGTGCAGAAACAGCTGCACCAGCAGCCCCGCGCCTTCGCCCAGGCCCACCAGCGTAGGCACCCCCTCCAGCACCTTGTACTGCACCAGCGGGTACTGCTGCCGGTAGGTGCCATCTTCGTAGTGGTTATGCAGCAGCGGCGAATGCGCCCGGAAAAGCGTCCCGAAGTAGCCCCGCAGCTTGTGGGCGTCGCGCGGCTGGAGGTGGATTTCGGGAAAGGTGATGGTAGTCAAGGGCAGGGTGGTGTTCATAAACAGGCAGTTACCGGGTCCTTTTCCTTAAACAGAACCCCTTTTTCCGACGAGTAGGCCACATCACAATAAATAAAGCCCGTTTCCCGACCTCGGTCGTCGCGTTCAGCTTCCGCTCCACGCTCTTTTGCCTGCCATTTCCTGATGGGTACTTCATACTTAGCCTTGAGATGCTTGGGCAAGTGCTGACAGGAGGGCTTGAAACCCAGTGGGATAATGTTGACAGCATCCATTCCCTCGCGGGTGTAAGCTGATTCCTCTTGCCGGGCATTCACATCCATCACGAAGCTATACCTCGCCTGTACGTCCTGGTAAGCCGTTTTGCCTTGTAAATAAGAGGTGTCTTCTTCCACGTTCCAATCCTTGTAGACGGCATCTACCAGTGTCAGCAATTCCGCTTCGGATAAGCGTTGGCCGGATTTTTCCGTGAGTAGGTCAAACGTGTTTTTGAGCGTTCCCAAGGGGGCCTTCTTATACACAAACTGCTCCGTAACAGGTAAGGCCGGAAAAACGACGACCTCCGTATGTTGCTTTTGGCGGTTACGATTTACCCGACCTGCCCGCTGGATAAGCGCGTCCATGGGCGCATTCTCGGTAAACAATACATCGTAGTCGATATCCAGTGACACCTCCACTACCTGCGTGGCAATCAATAGGAAACCACTAACTGAATGTTCTTTTTCCCGGTCGAGAATGCGGGCTTCCTTTTCAAAACGGTCTCTGACAATAAACTTAGAATGGTAGCAAAGCGGGTCGTATTCCTGGTACTGCTCGTACAGCCGAATGGCCTCATTGACCGTGTTTACTACCAGCAAAACCTTCGCGCCAGCGTCCAACTGCTTGATGATTTCCGGTCGTAACTCGTCCACTGTTTTAATGGTGGTTCGAAAAATATTTCGGCGCTCGTTGAGCAAAGTGTTTTCGGTAATTTCAACCGTAGCCGTCCCGAGAGTTTTTGCTAACAACTGTTTGAGCTGCTTCGGCATGGTGGCCGTCATCACGTAAAACTGCGTCTGAAAATTAGCCCGCAGGTACTCAATGCTGGCAATAAGTAAACCCAGCGTATAGGGGGCATAAGCGTGTACTTCGTCGATAATTACTTTGGCCCGCAGCAGGTGAAACGTTTTCAACTCCCAGCTTCCCAGGTTGAAGCCCTGCGTAAGTAACTGGTCCACGGTGCAAACCGAAACTGCTCTAAAAAACGCCGATTCGCGCAGATAATCGAACTCTTGGTAATTATCATCCAAATCGCGGCGAAACAGCGCAGCTGAGGAGTGAACTACGGCCGTGTAAGCCTCCGGCTTTACGCCCGGCTCTGTTTCGTAGGCTCCAAAATACCCATCCAATCGTTTGTACAAGGCATTGGCCGTGACCCGCGTGGGCAACAGGTACACGATTTTCTCGAAGCCTGCTCGCAGCGAAGCCCAGAGCAATGCCGCTTCGGTTTTGCCGCTGCCCGTCGGGGCCACGGCCAGCACGTTGGCATTCACCAAGCTGTAATATTGAAAAGGGCGAAACTGGAATTGGGAACGTTGTTCTACCGTGCGTTTTCCTTCTTCCACCAATTTGGTAAAGACACTGGTTTCCAGGTGTTCCGGCGTAAAGACCAATTGCTTTTCCAGCTGCCGATGGCCCGAAGCGGTCCAGTCCGAGATATTCAGAATGGCTTTATGCAGAATGTATGTTTTGCGGTACTTGGCGGTAATTTCTCTAAGCAGGACCGGCCTGATGCCCTTGGCAAATACTTGATAGAGGTGCTTTTGGTAATTTCCCTGCTTGACCAGTTTCATCGCCGTCGGCCATTGTTCCCAAAAATTAACTGGTGCGGCAAATTGCGCTTGCAAACGTGCTTGGGCGTATTCCGTGAAAGCAGTCAAGTCTTGGCTTTTGATGCTCCATTCTTTGTCTGGGCTACCTTTTGCATCATCAAAAAGACTGTCACTAAATGCTTTGTGATGCGTAAAAACCGCCAATAGTGGGGCCGGATTTTTTAGCAGTGCTTTATCCCGGCAGGCAGTATGAAAAAACATGTACATCCCCGAAACCACCTCATGCCGGATATGGCGCTTTTCAAACAAGGGCTTCTGCCCGGTTAAACTGCGCTGCATTCCTTCCTGAAAATTCTCGGTCGCCTTCCCCAAATCATGAAACAGCGCCGCCACGAATGAGTCAAACCAAAAGGCTTCATCCTGTTGTAGCGCAGCTCCGTAGCGGGCGCGCACTTCCGCCCAGGCGGCCAATACCAAATCGGTATGGCGGCCCAGCCACTCCGGTTTTTGTTCGACCTTCGTGAGCTCGGTTTTAGCCAGCAGGTGTTCCAGGTATTCGCGCATGGGGTCAGCTTACAGGTCGAATAAGGGAATGAAGGTGCCATCGCCAGCCGTAACGCCTTCCAGCGCCAAGCCTTCAAACTGGAGCTTGGGGCCAACGAATGAAAAGACCTGACGCTTTATCACGCGCCGGATGCCGTAGTCCGATTCGTACTCAAAGCGCACGGGCAGGGGGTAGGCTATTGGGTCGGCGCTGGAAAGATTCAGCGAAAAGCTGCCACCCGTTGCTACGGCCTGGTCCAGCACGTATTGCACGATGTCGCCGGCAACCAGGGAGTTGGTTGTACTAGCCTGGGTGCTGATGACTTCCGTGAGTTGAATGCGCGGGCTGTCCACGCACACCAACGAATCACTGGCCCCCATCGTCAGGGCATAGTGCGGATTCTCAAAGGCCTTATGCAACTGCTCTACAACTAGGTGGTTATCGCTGCCAAAGGCCAGCCACCAGCGGTTTTTAAAATAGATTTCACGCTTGATGATGCTCCGGCCGCCAAACGTATCGTACTTCCATAAATCGGTGGCCATGCCCGCCGACGTACCACACACGCCTGCTCGAAAAGGGATAGCGTCGAAGAAATCCTGCGCCGCTTTGGCGCTGAGGCCCAGCGCTGCCCCTGCCAGCCCGATGAGCGTAGTGGGGGGCGGGAGTGGAAACGACTTGTGGAAGTTCTGAAACTCCGGGTTCCGAAAAGAGGCGGTGACGGACCGCAGCGGCAGCAAAACGACCAGCATGGCGGTTACTAAATGCCGTAAAAAGTTTTCACCCAGCTTTCCATCGTGGCGAAGCCTTCTTTGAGACTCACCACACCCGCACCCCGTGGGAAAACGCTGGCCTGCGCCGCAAAAACTGAGCTTTCAATAAAGGCTTCGTAATCCTCGACCACGGTTTGCAGTGCTTCTATGTTCACCTGCCCGGCCTTGTCCACTTGCACGGCTTCCAGAAAAACAGGATTCTTGGATTTCATGTAGGCCGCTGCCACGAATTTTGGAGAAATGTCGGCCAGAAAGCGTGACTGCCGGCCCGTGCTCCACAGCATCTGGATGGCTTGTAGCAGCCCGATAATGCGCTTGGCCTTGTCGGCCGGCGCTAGCTCCGTCGTGAACCGCTCACCCTTGCCAATGCGGTCTAGCTCAATGAGAATCGTGCCCCGGTAAATGCCCGAATGGATTTCGGTTTCAAAAATATTTGGGTCCTTGCCAATGTCTTTGCCCATGTAGTTGGTACCGAAATCCAGGTCTTCCTGAAACTTGGTGAGGGCCAGCAATGCCTCGACCCGCACGGGCGAGGTCCGAGTTTTGGCATCACCCTTCGTGCCTTCGACTCCTTTGGCCACGTCCATGAAGCCAAACAGGTCGTCGTCAATGTACTGCGTTGGGTCCAGGCTGGTTTTAGTCGCGCCTTTCGCTTCGCTGGATTCCTTTACCGGTGACAGCGCCCAGCCCAGCTCGCCCAGCTTATCGCGTAAAGCCCGCCGCACGGCCTGCGACGATAGGTAAGGCAGTTGGTCACCGTTGTCCAGCGTAACCTTTTTAATAGGGTTAATATTATCCACTTCCTTGTCGCCGCCATTGAGGCTGGCAAAGGAAACCTTGGAAAGAAAGGTAAGGGTCAGGCTGTTGGCTTTCATACGGCGGTTTCGGTTTTGGCGGTGGCTGATTTAGGGCTGAGTTCCGCGTTGATTTGGTTGAGCGCGGAGATGATGATGAATTGCTTTATCCAGACGTAGTTTTCTTCGTCCAGCCCCTCCAGTAGCTCGCGGCTGAAACTGAGCCCAAACCGCTCCTGAATGGAAGAGAGGCCCGCCAAAAATCGGTCGAACTGCATGGCCTTGCGCAGCCGGATGATATATTTACGGCCTTGCCGGGCATTGGTCTTACGGTCGGTTTCACCGTAGCTCAGAATACCTTGCCCGACCTGCGCACCAAGTTTGATAGCTCGCTCCTTGAGTTGAGGGTTTTCCATAATGAGGGGGTTGAGGAGTGATTCGTAAGTCACCACGAATAGTAGCAACTGGTCGTAGCGTTTGAAGCCGATGTTTTTGGTTGGGTCTCGCAGCGTGTCGAGCAAGTAGCCGTAGCAGTCATTGAAAAACGACTCTATGTCGTTGAGAACCGACTTGGCATTCAGTACCTTTTGCAGCACAGCTTCCCGAATCTGGCGCTCCATGGCGTAGCGGTTTTGGTTTTTCGCCAGCGAAGGCTTGATTAATTTCAAGCTCTGCATCACCCACTGCACATTCAGTTTCTGAGCCTCCAACTGACTGATGAGCCACAGCGCATACTTGAAATTCGTCAGCGTTTCAAACTCGCTGGGCCGCATGGTGGAGGCAAAAGCGTCTGCCCGAATAGATACCAGGCTGATGGCGGGTTTTCGTTCACCAAATTCCCGCATAATGAAGTCGTAGCCAGAGTTTTCACCCGTAGCCAATCCTTCGCCCAGCACGTGTTTGTAGAACGAATACAGAATCAGGAAGATGTTTTCACTCCGCCCGATATAGTCAAAGCTCTTTCCTAATACTTCTTCTCGCGGAAAATTAGCCAGGTATTCGGCACTCAGCAGCTGCTGCCGATTGCGCATGATGCCGGTGAAAAACTTTTCACTATGCAACTGCGCCATCCGTTCTAAATCCTCGGCCTGAATGAAATAGACCAGCAAGCTTTCCCGTAGCTTGTTGCTGTACACGTACAAGCATTGCGCGGGCGCGAACCGGCTCAGGTAAAGTGCTTTCCAGCTGATTTTCTTATCCCCGGCGCTCAGGTTGGAATTGAAGTTGAGCAAACCGGAAAAGAACGGGGAAATATTCTGTGCATCTACTAGCCGCATGTATGATTCCCCCGTGAGGTAGCAGGCTTTGGGCCCGGCCGCAAAATGCTCTTTGCGTGGCGGTTCCAGCCGGGTTATTTTCGTGTACCATTCGTTGAAGTACACCTTTTTCAACAACTTCACCCCCGTTTCCTCAAAGCTTGCCTCGATTTTACTGGCTAAATCCGGGTTCTTCTTTTCTATATCAGCAAACTTCAACGTATTGGTCTCCAGCGGGGTAGTCCCTTGCGCATTGTTAGTGAGCAGGTCAGTTAACCCGTAGGTATTCATTCTGGGAAACCGACCAAGCAACTCCCCTTGCTCCGAGAAGTATAGATTACCCGCTTCTTGGAATTGCTTGTCCGTGTACGTGTCGTACACTTCTTCTCCCATAGCGTAGTAAAGGTCTTCCAGTAACTCAAACAGTTGCTCATGCTTAATCCAAAGCTGGTCGGCCGACAATTTAAAATGGGTTCCGGCTTCTACTTGGTAGGTTTCCAGCCGTTGCTTGCGAGCAGGGGAGCGCGATACTAATTGTCTTGACGCAAGGTCTCGTAAGAATTTGTAAACGCCGAGGATGCCGTTGTCCAGAAAGACGTTGCGGGAGTAATGGAAGGTAATTTCCGGCATAGCTCAGCACGAGTTATTTATGTTGCGGTAAAGCTATGCAATGACTACTGACAAGTTGTGTCCAACCCAAAGCTCACCACCGCGCCCGCCCCGCCTTCTCCCGCAAAAACTTCCGGAACGCCACTGGCTCAACAACTTCTATTTCCGTAGGCAGTCCCAGCACGAAGCGGCCGATGCCCAGGTAGCTGCGCACCTCGCCCCGAAACCGGTAGCTGAGGTCCGACGCGGCGGCCGGGTCGGGCAGCACGAAGGCGCGGGCGGCGGGGTGCTCTTCTATCAGCAGGCGGTAAGCGCGGGCGCTCAGGCGGAGCGTCACCGTCAGCCAAGTTGGGCCGGCCATACCAAATACATCCAGGTGCGCTTCCGAAGCCGGGTGGTCGCACGGAATAGACAGTACCTCAATGGCTTCGATGCGCCGGATTTTATAGGTGCGCAGCTGGCCGCTGGCTACCTCCACCGCGTTTAGCTGGGCGTAGTTATCCGTGAGGGCCAGGGGCTCCACTTCGCGGTCGCGCACGGTGCCGGAGTGGGGCGATTGGTAGCGCAGCAGCCGCACCCGGCACCGGTCTTTGATGGCGGCTACTAGCTGCTGCACCACGCGCCCCTGGTGAATGTCCAGCAGCTCATCGGCCAGCGGAATCAACTCCGAGGTCAGGTACAGCTTGCGGCGTACGCTCTCCCCCAATGGGCTTTCCGGGTCGAGCGCAACCAGCGCCTGGCGCAGCAGCCCGATTTCCTCCGGCGAGAAATACGGGGGCTTATCGGGTTCGGCCTCGAAGATGAACTTGCGGCGCTGGCCATCCTCGTCGATGAAATAGCCCACTTCTTCCAGCAGGGCGAAGTAGCGGCTTATCGTGCGCGGGTGACACTCAAAGTATTGTGCTAGCTCCGGCAGGGTACGGCCCGGCGGCTGTTTGAGCAGGCGAATCAGGGTGAATACACGTAGCAGCTTCGCTTGCTCAATCATATAAAGACGGGAAATTGCGGGGGTTCCAGCTGGCGGCTCTCCAACTCGGCGTAAGGCGCTGGCGAAGCCTGGCAGCCGTAGTCGCTGCGGCCGGGTTACGCTTAACTGCTTGACGGGAGGAGAAAGCGCGCTACTCGCTCAGGATGCGGTGCAGCTCCAGGTTGAGGTAATAATGGTGGCCGCCGATGGTGCGCTTTTCCAGCGCCCCCAGATCGGTGAGTTGGTTGAGGTACTTGCGGGCCGTCAGCTCGGCGTAGAGGCGGGCGCTGGTCAGGTGCTTGACGGTCGTAAAGGGCTGGGTGAAGAGCAGGTTTACCAGCTGGTCGGGGCGCTCGATGCGGGTGTCGGCCACTACGGCGTGCAGCACGGCATCCTTGGCGGCGACGATGTCGTTGATTTTGTGGTAGGTATCAGTGGCCGTGGCCTCCACGGCCCGCAGCAGGTACAGCAGCCAGGCCGCCCAGTCGCCCCGTTGCGATACGCCGCCCAGGGTAGCGTAGTACGCCGTTTTGTGGGCCACGATGTACTTACTCAGAAACAGAATCGGGTAGTCGAGCAGGCCCTTGTGGGCCAGGTAGTGGATGTTGAACACCCGCCCGGTGCGTCCGTTGCCATCGCGGAAGGGGTGGATAGCCTCGAACTGAAAGTGGCCGATGGCCATCTTTAGCACCGGGTCGAGCGGGTAGCGCTCGTCGTCGTTCATGAAAGCAAGCAGGTTGGCCAGCTTGGCTTCCAGGATGCCCGCCCCACGCGGCGGGGTATACGCCACGGTGCCGGCATTGAGCGCCATACCCCCCTGTTTGATGTAGGTGAGCGAGAGGGGTGGGCGCAGGCCGTCACCGGCCTGCTGGATTTGGCGGTACACCTGCACGAAATACTCCTGGTCGAAGGCCGCTCGCCCACGCAGGTAGTCATGGCCGTGCCAGAGGGCCTCGCGGTAGCGCAACACTTCTTTCACCGCCCCGCTGCTGGTTTCTATTTGGCCAAACGACTGCTCGCTAAAGGCCCGGTACAGGTCGTCGTCGGTCGTGAAAATGTTTTCGATGGCGCTGGACGCTTTGGCCTCCTGCAAGCTGATGGTGTTTATCAGCAGGCCCTGGTTGGGGATAACGGCACTCCGCCCCTGCAAGCGGCCCAACGCGGCGCGGGCGCGGGCCAGCTGCGCGTAGATAGGAATGGTTTCGTAGAGCGCCGGGTCGAGCGGTAACTCCGGTAGCGCGTTCCAGGGCTGGGCGCGGTCAGGATTTATTGGGTAAGCCATCAGACAATAAATGTAGGGGTGCTTTACTGTCTACTCAGAAAATGGCAGCACAAGCCGCCCGGCAAAAGCAGTAAACCTCAGTAAAGGCTCCAACCGTTGTTTACTGAGGATAGCCGGACAGCTAGGGAGTATGCTGGCGGCAAACTTGCCGACCCGATAGCCTACTATCGCTGCAGAACATCCTTTTCCACCTTCTATACAGGGCAAAATATACAGGGCAAAAGCACTAAATGCACCCTTAGCATCGGGCTAATCATAAAACTACTAGTTGCCAAGTAATTAGCTTGATTTTTAGCTAAGCACCTTGTTCAGGAAGTTAAGCGTTACCTTAGCCGGTATGAAAACGCCTCTTCTCACGCTAAGTGCTGAGCACGTCCAGCACCTGACCGCCTTGACCAGCCGGGGCACGACGGCCGTCAAGGCCTATCGCCGGGCCACGGCCCTCTTGGCCTTACACCAAGCTCAGTCGTACTCGGCCGTGGGCCGGCAGCTGAGCGTGCGCTATGACACGGTGGCCGAGTGGGCCAAGCAGTTTACGGCCAGTGGCTTGGCTATGCTCACGGCTAAGCCCCGCAGCGGTCGCTCCCTCACGATTACCGGCCCCGAGCGGGCGGCGCTTACGGCCCTGGCCTGTTCCCCGGCCCCCGACGGGCGCAGCCAGTGGTCGTGGCGCCTGCTGGCGGGCAAGGCCGTCGAGTTAGGCCACTGTCGCCAGGTGTCGGCGAGCTCGGCCCACGCCATTCTCAAAAAAACGAGCTACGCCCGGGCCGCAAGCGTCAGGGGTGTATCGGCCAAGTAACCAGTGAGTACCTGCGGCGAATGGAAGCGCTGCTGACCTGGTACGCCCAGCCCTATGACGCTCGCTTCCCCGTCGTCTGCTTCGATGAGCGGCCGTGCTTTCTGCTGGGCGACGTGGTCGAGGGCCTGGCTCAGCAGCCCGCCCAGCCCGGCAAAGACCCCTAGGCCTATTCCCAACACGGGACGGCCCTCGCGCGCCAGTACCTGAAGCGGCGCATTCCCACCCAGGCGCAGCTAGCCTATCAGGTTTACCGCTGCAGCCGCGAACGCCAGGTACAAGAGGTGAAAATTCACTGGCAGTTTACGGTGACCAACGCGCGACAGACCCTCAATAGCCAGTACTGCAAAGTTAACAAGGCCAATAAAAAATATGCGAAAATTTGCTGAACAAGGCTCTTAGAGCAGTTTAGCCGAGTATAGACGCCTTTCTCTACGCCCTTGCCATTCAACCGCCCTGGCAAGACGGCAATATGAATGGACAGCTGTGCCAGCCCAAGCGCGAGAGCTTTCACTAAACCTGGCCTGATAGCACTACGAAAACCCCGTTTCGAATAAACTCTCGAAGTGAGTAGGCATAATAATATAGTACATATATTATGCCTACTCCCAAGAATGAGACGGATGGATTAAAGCTAAGTCAGTAATATAGTATAACATCCACAAGGTAAATAAAACAAAAGATATTTTTCTTGTGAACGTCCCTTCAGTGCCCACCGTCTTCAGCAGCAGATAAAAGATGCCAAATACGTAAACCAACCAAGATACAACATTCATAATAGGAGGACGGGGAGTAAAAATTGCTTCACGAGGCTAATATAACTACACCGCTTTTTCTTTTCCAACTCACAGCGAAAAGTGCGCTACCTACGTCGGCTGCCAGCTGCAATGTCATTCAGAAACGGCCCGAATGACATTGAGGGTAAGGGCTGCGCTTCTTGCTAACCCAAGTTGCGGGCTATAGACCAGGCAGAAAAAAAGTCTGTTCGGCGTGAACAGGCTAGGTTTGAAGTATTCGACCCCTCCAACTCCTGCTGACCATGCGCGAACAGACCGTTGCAATGTGCTGCTTCCTCGATGATTTACTCCGTTTTACCCGCCCGGTGGCCACCTCGCCCCCGGCTTCGGGCCGGCGGTTGACCGATGCACAGGTCGTGACCACGGCGCTGGTAGCAGCCCGCTTTTTTGGGGCAACCTGGTGGTGGCCAAGCACTACATGGAGCAGCACTGGGGGCAGAATCGGCTGGATAAGAGTGGTTTCACCCGCCGCCTGCACGCGCTCACCGATACGCTGCTCGCGCTCTTCGCCACCTTCGGTGATTTGCTCAAACAGCTGCACGGTGAAGCCCGCTACGTGCTCGACTCGTTTCCCGTGGCCGTGTGCTACAAAATGCGTCAAAAGCATTTGGGCCGCATTCCGCGCTGTAAGCTCCTGACAGGCAAGGCGTATCACGGCCGCTGCGCCAGCAAGCGCAGCTGGTTTTATGGCCTTAAAGTGCAGGTCGTGACCACCAACGACGGCATCCCTGTGGAGTTCTACATCCATGCCGGGGCCGAGTCGGAGGGCACCGGGCGACGCGGCTTGCCGCTGGATCTGCCCGCCGGCAGCGTGCGCTACACCGACGCCGGCTATACGGACTACGTGACCGAGGATCTCTTCAACGAGGCCAGCGGCAGCCAGCAGCAAACGGCCCGTAAGCGGAACAGCAAGCGTCCGCATCACCCGGCACAAAGCTTTCTGATACAGTATTTTCGCAAGGGCATTGAAACCTGCTTTAGTCAGCTCACGGCCCGCTTTCCCAAGCAAATTCACGCGGTGACAGCGGCTGGATTTGCCCTCAAAATTGCCCTCTTCATTTTTGCCCACGCTTTATACCAAGTTGGTATATAGCCCGCAACTTGGGTTTGCTAGGCTATTCTTTCAACGTTTTGTGCATTTGCACTTCAGCTAAAGGATGCACACTTGGCACGTCGGTGGCGGGCACTAGAGCGTTGGCCTCGACTACGTGATATGGGGCCAGCAAAAGGCATTGGCCAAACAACTTATTGCGGCCGATACCTACGGCGTGACGGCAGCCTATCTAGCGGCGAAAAGAATATAGGCTTTAAAATTTACGCGCAACACCTGGCACCGGACAGGTTAGCTACCAGGGCAACATACTACCTGCTGTTACGCACTACCCACGTCAACTTGCTGGAAATGACCTCCAGGAGAGCAGAAAAAGCCTGTTTCCAGCAAACTGGCTCAGGTGCTGCGTAACATCAGATACTAAATACCACTGCAAAGCCTGTAGTTACCAAGCACGCTTCCTGCCGGCAGCAGCCACCAAAGCCGTGCAGTATGCGTAGGTAGAAGAGTTGCTGATTTGAATGCAACTTGCAGCGTAGCATTAGGCAGGTAAGCGGCGTGGCGCGGATAATAGTGGCAAAGCTGACAAAAAGCGGCCGGCCCCTTCCCTATCTACGCTATTAGCGCGCAAAAGAAATATTGAAGCGCATGGGGACTCGACGGAATACAGACGTTTGTGGGTAACAAAGCCATCTAGTCTGGATCAAGCTTGTCGTCGAGCGGATGAGTCAGCGCATCGTGGCTTGGGTGGTGAGCAACCGCAGGCGCAGACTATCTAGGTGACGCAACCCCTCATCGCTATCATCGCCACTACTGGCATTTTACCAACTTCTGGGAAACTTATGCCAACGTTCTTCTCCATCGTCAACACCACCGTTGTTTAACAAGCGAAGAATAAACCAGTATTATTGAAGTAATTGCCTTCTACAACAGCGGTGCGGCGTGCTGGTGTGCGAGCCCAGTTTTTAAAAGCTTGGTACTGCATACCACCCCTTCCGACTTTTCATAAAATCTGAGTTTTAGAGATGGACACACTCACGCGCACACTACTAAAAAAAGGCCCTCAGCAGTGCGCTGAGGGCCTTTTTGCGGAGAAGGGGGGATTCGAACCCCCGGTAACCTTTAGAGCTACGGCAGTTTAGCAAACTACTGGTTTCAGCCACTCACCCACTTCTCCGTACAAGTGGCTTGCCAAAGCCCTGCTGGCCTTAGCAGTCGCAAATGTACAACGACTAGCCTAAGTTCTCCATAATTCTTGCGAACTTTTTAGCGCTAAATCCTCAACTGGCTGCTGCCAAATGACGTGCAGCTTCGCTTAGCGTACCTCATTCCTAGCTTTGCGGCCCGCTAGCCGTCATTTGCAGTCATGTTTACCTGGGCGTATCCCCATTTTTTGTTGGCTACCGCCGGGCTGGCGCTGCTGGCACTTTTGCTGCTGCTGTACGCGGGGCGCACTACGCGGCTAGGGCAGCGGCTAGGGCTGAGCGCTCGGCGGCTGGCCTGGAAGCTACCCTTGCGGTTCGTGACCGGTACGCTCCTAGTGCTGGCTTGGCTGGGCCCCGCCCTGGGCGTGCGCCAGCAGGCAGTGCGCACTAGCGGGCAAGACGTATGGCTACTCGTCGATGTGTCACGCTCGATGGATGCCGCCGACGTAGTGCCCACGCGCCTACTGCGCACTCAGGCAACGCTGACCGAGCTGGTAGCCGCCTTCCCGGCCGACCGGCTCGGGCTCATCGTATTTGGCTCGCAGGCCTACGTGCAGTGCCCACTCACCTACGACCAACCGGCGTTGCAAGTATTTGTCAATACCTTGAGCACCAAGCTAACGCCGCCGGGCCCTACCACCCTGCGCGCACCCCTCGATTTGCTGCTAACCCGCCTGGGCCCTGCCCCCACGACGGGCACTAGTGGCACCGCGCCCCGGGCCGTAGCTGCCGTAGTAGTAAGCGATGGCGAAGACTTTGGCGAAAACCTAGAGCCGGTGCTACGCGAGCTAGGCCGCACCGGGGCCCGCGTCTACACCGTGGGGGTGGGCACGTCGGTGGGGGGGCCAGTGCCGGCGCCCGGTGGCAAAGCGGGCCTACGCGATGCCCAAGGCCGCCCGGTTATCAGCCGCCTGCGCGAGGCGCCGCTGCTGCAAGTGGCTGCCCAAACCGGCGGCCAGTACGTAGCCCTCAACGACCGCGAAAACGGGCTACCCACGCTGCTAGCTAGCCTCCGTAACCTGCCGACGGCGGCCAGTGCCACCACGCGCACGGTAGCGGTGGCCGACAATCGCTACCGCTACCCGCTGGGCATAGCGCTGGTTTTATTATTGATTGACAGCCTCATCACCGTACGCGTACTACGCTTTGACCAATGAAAAGCTGGCTTTTGGTGGTTCTCTTTTTGGGTACTAGCCTGCCCGGCTGGCGCTGGCTCACCCGCGTGCGTGAGCACAATGCTGCGCAGGCGCAGGGCCAGGCGGCCGCTACGTGGGGGCGGGCGGCCGAGGCCGTGTACTACTACCAACAGGCGGTGGCGCTGGCCGGGCGCGGGGGCCCTGGCCCAGGGCTGCTCCTCAACCTGGCGCAGGCCCAGGCCCAGGCGGGCCAGACCGCAGCGGCCCGCGTCACTTATTCCCGGTTGCTCGCGCCTACCGTGCCAGCGGCCATTGGCAGCACCGCCCGGCAGCAGCTCGCGGTGCTGCTAGCGCAACGGCAGCAAGCGGCACAGGCAATTGGTTTATTGCGGCAGGCGCTCAAACTAAACCCGGCCAATGCCGCGGCCCGCTACAACTACGAGCTCTTAACGCAGTACCTGGCTACCCAGCGGCCCGATAATCCCGAGCTACCGCCCCCGGCTAGCCCGGCCCCAACCCCACCGCGCCGCCCTAGCCCACGCGATTCCAGCCAGCAGGGCAACACGGGCAAAGCTCCCAAACCCGCCGAAAAAAACGGCACCGCCCGCCCCGGCGAGGCGCCCGATCTTAGCCAGCCGCCAGCCAGCAACTCGCCAGCCAACCAGCCAGCTCAAGGTAATCAATCGGCTAATCAGCCCCCTATTCCCCAAACTAGCAATAAAAGTTTTCGCCCCGGCCAGGGTGAAAGCCGGCCGCTACCCAGCGGAAACGCCCCCGGCCGCCAGCGCGGCCTCGACGCCCCTGCCGCTAGCCCCGGCCAAACTCCGACCGGCCCTAGCCGCCGCACCGACGCCGCTACCGATGCCGACCTACAGCTGCAAACGCAGCGCGAGCGCCTGAAGGCGATGAACCTGACGCCCGCCCAGGCCCAGCAGCTACTAGATGCCCTGCGCGCGAGCGAGCAGCAGTATTTGCAGCAGCGGCCGCGCCCGCGGCCGGGCACGGCCCCAGCGGCCGACCAGCCCACTTGGTGAGGCAGGCTGCCGAGGAGCGTACTTTTGAGAAAACAAACGAATGTTTGTGAGTTGCTGCTGCTGACAGGGCTGGCCTAAGACCGGCCGCGTAGTGCTGCTCCTTCCATTCTCAAACTCTCCATCCCTCCCACCCCTGCATATGCAAGTAAAAGAAGTTGTTATCGTAGCCGCCGTGCGCACGCCCATTGGCTCATTTGGCGGGGCGCTGGCCTCGCTCACGGCCGTCGAGCTGGGGGCTATCGCCCTGAAAGGTGCCCTCGCCAAGGCGGGCGTAGCGCCCGAGCTGGTCGAGCAGGTGATTATGGGCAACGTGATTTCGGCCAACCTCGGCCAGGCGCCCGCCCGCCAGGCGGCCAGGAAGGCCGGCCTGCCCGATACGGTGGAGTGCACGACGGTAAACAAAGTATGCGCCTCGGGCTCGAAGGCCATTATGTTTGCTAGCCAGGCAATTATGCTTGGCCAGGCCGACGTGATCCTGGCCGGCGGCATGGAAAGTATGAGCAACGTACCCTATTACCTCGACAAAGCCCGCTTTGGCGCCAAGTATGGTAATGGCCAGATGATTGACGGGCTGGTAAAAGATGGCCTCTGGGACCCGTACCACGACTTCGCCATGGGCAACGCGGCCGATGCCACGGCCCAGCACTACGGCATCACGCGCGAGGAGCAGGATGCCTTTGCGCGCCAGAGCTACGAGCGTAGCGCCGCCGCCGCCCAGGCCGGCAAAAAGAAGGACGAGATTGTGCCCGTGACGATTACGGTGCGTGGCAAAGAAACCGTGGTGAGCGACGACGAGGAGTACACCAAGGTGCAGTTTGAGAAAATGGCGGGCCTCAAGCCGGCTTTTACCAAGGAAGGCACCGTGACGGCCGCCAATGCCTCGACCCTCAACGACGGCGCCGCCGCCGTGCTGCTCATGAGCCGCGAGAAGGCCGACGAGCTGGGCATCAAGCCGCTGGCCCGCATCCGCGGCTTTGCCGACGCCGAGCAGGCGCCGGAGTGGTTTACTACCACGCCTTCGCTCGCCATCCCGAAGGCGCTCAAGCACGCCGGCCTCCAGGCTAGCGACGTCGATTTTTACGAAATCAACGAGGCTTTTTCGGTGGTGTCGCTGGCCAACACCAAGCTGCTCAACCTCGAAGGCACCAAGGTAAACGTGTACGGCGGCGCCGTGAGCCTGGGCCACCCGCTGGGCGCCTCGGGCGCACGCATCGTGACTACGCTGCTGAGCGTGCTGGCGCAGGAAGGCGGCACAATTGGCGTCACGGGTATCTGTAACGGCGGTGGCGGCGCTAGCTCCATCGTGCTCGAAAAGCTGTAGCGCAAAGTTTCGCAGAGTTGGCAGAGTTCCGCAGAGTGTTGGCTTTGCGGATCTCTTTTTTGTGGTGAATGGTAAGCTGCTAGCCTCACCAACCTTTGCAAAACTCCGCCAACTTTGCTTTAAAAAGACGTGCCCCGCGTTATCTCTGTTATGCGATACCTAGTGCTTTTTTTACTGCTGCCGCTGGCTAGCCAAGCCCAACGCTCGCAGCGCGTTACAATTTGGTTTGACTCGACCCACCAGCATCCGCACGAGATTTTTCGGGCCCTGGTGGCCCAGGACACCGTGCTGAACGGGCCCTACAAGCGCTTTTATCCCAACGGCCGCCTCGAAGCTCAAACGCGCTACACCGATGGCAAGCGCGACTCGACCTACGTCGAGTTTCACGCCAACCGGGCGCGGCGGCTGGAAGCTACCTACGCGGCCGGCGTGCGCCAGGGACCGTTCAAAACCTATTATCCCGATGGGAAGGTGGCGCAGGTGGGCGCTTTCCTCGATGACGAGCCGAGCGGGTCGCTCACGACCTACTACCCCACCGGCGAGATCAAGCTCCAAACTACCCTCACCAAGGGCCAGCCCAACGGTGCGGTACGCGAGCTGTATGCCAATGGCCAGCCCGCCGCCGAGGTTACCTACTCCAGCGGCCAACCCAACGGCGCAGTTAGGTTTTTTTACCCTAGCGGCAAGGTGCAGAGCGAAGGCACGCTACGCAACGGCTTGCTAGCCAGCTCTTACAAAACGTACTATGAAAGTGGCCAGCTCGAAAGCGAGACGGTGCTGAACGACCAGACCGGCAAGGGCAGCTACCGCTCGTACTACGCCACCGGCCAGCTCCAGACTGAGGGCACCTACTCGCCGGCCGCCGTGCGCGAGCGCCAGGTGACCAACAAGCTCGGCGACGACCTCACCAAGCGCGTGGCGCCGCGCACGGGCACGGCCGCCCTCGATGGCCCCGCCACCTCGTACTACGCCAGCGGCAAGGTGAAAGGCAAGACGACCTACCGCCTCGGCGTACCCACTGGCCGCGGCACCGAGTACTACGAAGACGGCCAGGTGAAGGAAGAAACCGACTACGCCGCCCAGGGCCGCGACCGCAAGGTGACGCGCTACTACGACGCCGCTGGCCAGCCCCGCCAGGCCGAGGAGCAGTATAAGAGCAACCGGCCGGCCGGCACCTGGCGCGAGTTTTACCCCGATGGCAAGACCCCGCGCCAGGTCGAAGCCTACGCCGCTACGGGCAAGCTCACCGGCGAGCGCCTCACGTACTTCGACTCGGGCAAGGTGCAAACCCAGCAGCAATTTGATATCAACGGCCTGCAAACCGGCGTCGGCCAGGAGTATTATGCCAACGGCCAGCCGCGCAAAGAAGCCAACTACCTCAAGGGCCTGCTAGCCGGCACGTTCCAGGAATTTCACGAAGACGGCGGCCCGGCCGTGACCGGCCAGTACAAAAACGGCAAGCAAAGCGGCGAGTGGATTTACTACAAAGCCGACGGCCACGGCGTCGAGCGCCAGGTAACGTACCGCGATGGCAAGCCCGCAGGCACCGGCAGCCGCCCCAAGCTCAACGGCAAGCCCTACGTGCCGAAAACCCGTAAGTAAGCCGCCGCGAGGTCCGATCTGAAAGTCAGATTATCAGCCATATTTTCGGCTGATAATCTGACTTTTATGTTTATTAAGACCCGGCTAGCCGAATCTTTTAAAAGTAAAAATAGCCGCGTGCCGGCCCGCCCTTACTGCTAGCTTAGCCACTGCGCCGACCACCCTGGCGGCGCTTTAGCAGCTAGTCTCATGGCTCCTTTTTACCTACTGCCTATTGCGCACGGCGCCTTTTATTATCAGCTGGCCCAGCTAGTGGCCTTTGGGCTCTACGTAAGGTTGCTGCTGGGCCAGGGCTACCAGCGTGGCTACCCCTGGCGCCAGTGGCTACCCCTGGTGGCCGCCACCCTAGCCCTGATGCTGGGCTACCAGCTCGTGTTTTTACCGCTGGGCGAGTGGGTAGCCTGGCTGCGGGGCGATGTGGCCGTGGCGCACGCCCTAGCCGCGGGGGCCCACTCGGTGGTAGGCGGCGCGGCGGCTAGCCTGCTGGCCGTGCTGGCACTGCGGCGGGGATTAGGCTTGCGAGGCGGGACAGTGCTCGACGCGTTTGCCGGGCCGCTGTGCTGGGCGCTAGCGGTGCAGTGCGTGGGCTGTGGGCTAGTCGGCTGCTGCTGGGGCGAGGTAGCCGCGCCGGGTAGCCTGGGCGTTGGCTTCGGGCCGGGTACCCTGCCTTACAGCAGGCGCAGCGGCTACTGCCGGTGGGCGCAGCGCACGCGCAGCCGGTAGTACCTACGCAGCTTTACCACTTGCTACTGTGCGCGGGCACGGGGCTGGTGTTGCACGCGCTGCGCCGCCGGGCGGCTGGCTGGCCGGGCGGCAGCCGCTACCTGCTGGCCATGAGCCTCCTGTGCCTGGGGCGCTTTATCATCGAGTTTTGGCGCGGCCCAGCCGGCGAGCCGCTGCTAAGCGCACCGCTGGCCATGGCGGGCATTTCGCTGTTGAAAATTCAGTGGCTACTGCTGGCGGAACTAGCCCTGCGCGGCGGTTGGGCCTGGGTACTGCGCCGGGGCCGAGTAGCGGCACCTGCTCTGCCGACGGTGGGGCATTCGGCCTGGGTGGCGCTCGGCTTGCTGCTGGCTACGGCCTGCCTGGGCGGCAGTTTGCTTTCCGCCCCCGAAACTCTCACGTTGCAGGCCCTCCTACTACTGGTGCTGCTGGCTGAAGCCCGGGCCCTGCTGCTGCTTTTGCACCAGAGGCTACCGCGCCCGGCGGGACTGCCGCTAGCCGCCCTGCTGGGCGGTGTGCTGTTGCTGGCCACGGCTCAGGCCCCCGCCCCACAGCGGGCTGCCCCCACCGGGCCTACCAAAAGCATTACGCTTAGCCTAGGCACCCTGGGCACGATGCACGATGCGGAGGAGAATATTTTAAACGACCACTCGGGTTGTAGCGGTAGCACTCCCATGCGCCTGCACCAACAGGTGCGGGCCGCCGGGGCTGAGGTAGCCGTCGCGACTACCAGTGGTGGCTACGGCGCGCCGCTTACCGATGCTAACGCGGACGCTGTAGTTAGCAGCACGCTGGGCGGGGGCTGTGGGTGGGCCAGCAGCAAGTTGATACGCACACTTTACCTTCTTCCGGTGGCACTCACGCACCCCAGCCCGATACTACCATGCGCTATATACTCTTCGACTTGCACCTTTACCGGCAGCAAACCAGCGGCTACGGCTGGCTGACTATCGGCTACCGGCTGGGCATGCACTTCGGCGACCTAGGCCACTACAGCTACTTTGATGGGGGCAACACGGCTGGGGCACTTATTTTTTACCTGAGGCCATGTTTAGTCGCGGCAACCCGCGTTTACTCTACGCGCAGGCTGATTTTGGCTACGGGGCCGAAAATGCCCTGGGTGCCTGCACCAGTCGGCTAGCCCTCGGCTCGGGGCTGGGCCAGTTGCACGGCAGCCAGGTGTTGGCGGGCTACGCGCACGCAGCCCACTCCCCCACCCAGGATATGGCCTTCGTGAGTGCTAATCTGCGCCTGCCCCGCGGCACCGGGCTAAGCCTAGAGCCCTACTTGGCTACCGACTTTGCGCGGCACAGTTCATCTATAGCCTGAAGCTGCACTACCAGTTGGGCAAGTAGCTTGGGCTTTGTAGTCCGGTCCGAGCGTAAGCGTAGCGAGCAGCTTGCTTTTGTAAGCGCCCGGTGCCGCCTGCTCGCTACGCTCGCCCGCGAACTGGAAACCTCGCGTTACAGTGCTGCTAGCTAAACACGGGCACCACGCGGCCGTCGTCTACCTTCAGCGCGGCATCGTACTTCTTGCCGGTTTTGGCCGAGAAGAAGCCTTTGATGACGCCCGTTTCGCCGCGGCGCAGCAGCTGGCGCAACTGCGCGTCGGTCAGCTTTTTGCCGCCCCACTCGAAGGGCACCCGAAACTGGCAGTCTTCGCGAAAGCGTGAGCAGCCGAAGGCGCTGCTGCCCTTGAGCATGGTGCCGAGCTTGCACACGGGGCACGGAATCTGGCCAGGGTCGGTGGCGGTGGTGGGCTTGCTTTCGGCGGCGGGCACCAGCTCGGGCTGGTAGCGCGCATCGAGGGTGAGGGCGCCGTCGATTTTCTCGCCCGCGCCCGTCACAAAGCTTTTGATGAGCTGGGTACGCCCCTTAGTTAGCAAGCTCTTTACTTGCGAATCGGTCAGCTTTTTACCCAAAATCTCAATCGGTAGCCGGAACTGGCAGCCCTCGCGGAAGCGGGCGCAGCCAAACGCGGTTTTGCCGCGCAGCACGTGGCCGGTTTTGCAGGCTGGGCACGCCCCTAAGCCTTTATCTGAGCTGTTAGCCGTTAGCGGGGGCCTATCAGCCGGCCCTTGGCTATTCGCTTTCGTCGCAGTGGGCGAGCTACTAGCTTTTGTTTGGCCCGCGCTAGCAGCTAACCGCTGTGAGCTATCAGCTTGCGAAGCCGACACGGCCCGGCCGCTACGGTCGGTTTTGACTTCCTGCACCATCTCGCGCACCAGGCCCTTTAGCTCTTCCAAAAACTGGTCGGCGGGCAGCTCATTGCGCTCAATCTGGCGCAGCTTTTTCTCCCACTGGCCGGTTAGCTCCGCCGATTTCAGAGTTGGATTGCGAATGAGGCCAATCAGCTCGACGCCGGTGGGCGTGGGCAGCAGCCGCTTTTTATCGCGCCGGATGTAGTTGCGCTTGAATAGCGTTTCGATGATGGCGGCGCGGGTGCTGGGGCGGCCGATACCGCTTTCCTTCATGGCTAGCCGCAGCTCCTCGTCGTCGATGTTGCGGCCGGCCGTTTCCATGCCGCGCAGCAGGCTCGCCTCGGTGTAGTCCTTGGGCGGCTGGGTCATCTTGCTTTCGAGACGCGGCTGATGCGGGCCACTTTCGCCCTTCACGAAGCTGGGCAGCACGGTGCTCACCACGTCGTCATCGTCGGGTACTTGGCTGTTGGTGCCTGGTGCCTGGGCTGGGGCGGCGGGTTTGGGCGCCGCCTGCTGGCTGGGGTCGCCGTAAACCACGCGCCAGCCGGGGTTCAATATCTGGCGGCCGCGCACCCGAAACAGGTACTCGGCTGCCTCGGCCAGCACGGTGGTGTTGCTCACCTCGCAGTCGGGGTAAAAAGCGGCGATGAAGCGGCGCACGATGATGTCGTACACACTGCTCTCCATGCCGCCGCCCGGCCCGCCGCTGCCCGTCGGAATGATGGCGTGGTGGTCGGTTACTTTATTGTTATTAAATACCTTACTGGTCTTCGGAATCTTGTTGGCCAGCAGCGGTCCAGTCAGATTACTGTACCCGATACCGCGCAAAATCCCGGGGATTTTGGGGTAGATATCATCGGGCAAAAACGTGGTATCGACGCGCGGGTAGCTCACGGCTTTCTTCTCGTAGAGCGCCTGCACGATCTTGAGCGTATCCTCCGCCGAGAGGCCCAGCTGGTTGTTGCACTGCACTTGCAGCGCGGTAAGGTCGAACAGCCGGGGCGGTGATTCGCGGCCCTTCTTGATCTCGACATTCGTGACGGTGAGCGGCGCCGGGCGCACGGCTGCGAGCGCCTGGCTGGCCTCGTCTTCTTTCACAAAGTAGCCCAGGGCGCGCAGGCGCGACTGCTCATCGGGCGCGTCCTGGGCCTGCTTTTGCTCGGCCTCGGTATTGATGCGGGTGAAGGTGGTATCGCGGTACTGCGTCTTCAGCACCCAGTACGGCTCGGGCTTGAAGGTGCGGATTTCGTGGTGGCGGTCCACCAGCAGGGCGAGCGTGGGCGTTTGCACCCGGCCGATGCTCAGCAGCTGCTTGTCGCCGTAGCTGGTGTACTTGAGCGTGAAAAGGCGCGTGGCATTGAGGCCCAGCAGCCAGTCGCCCACCGCCCGGCTGCGGCCGGCCTGGTAGAGCGAGTCAAACTCCTTGCCATCGCGCAGGTTGTTGAAGCCCTGGCGGATAGCCTCTTCGGTAAGCGACGAAATCCAGAGGCGCTTCACTGGCTTGCGGCACTTGGCTTCGTGAATAACCCAGCGCTGAATAACCTCGCCCTCCTGCCCGGCGTCACCGCAGTTGATGACCTCGGTGGCGCCGTCGAGCAGCCGCTTGATGGTGTTGAACTGCTTGACCACGCCGTCGTCGCGGCGCATGAGCTTGATGCCGAACGCGTCGGGGATCATGGGCAGGTCGTGGAGGCTCCAGCGCTTCCACTCGGGGCGGTAGTCGTCGGGCTCCTTGAGCTGGCAGAAGTGGCCAAACGTCCACGTCACCTGGTAGCCGTTGCCCTCGTAGTAGCCATCCATGCGCCGGTCGGCCCCGATTACCTGGGCTATCTCGCGGGCTACGCTGGGCTTTTCGGCAAGGCAAACTTTCATGGTATCGCAGGTTTTAGCTGATGATGTCGCCGCCAGACTAATGCGGCACGCAGGTCGATCAACAAAAATACGGGGCGAAAAGGTCGGGCTTTAGCAAGGCCGCTCCTCCTGCTGAAAGTCTGCGACGGAAAAGCGCCCAGGGGTGGGGTTCAGCCCCACACCAACCTGAGAACCACGCTACCCCCTATTTTTTCTGCTGGGTAGTAATAAGCACTACCGAGCCCACGATGACGGCCGCGCCGGCTAGCATCTGGGCCGTCAGGGTTTCGCCGGCCACGGCCCAGCCCAGCAGCACGGCCACCACGGGGTTGACGTAGGCGTAGGTGGCCACACGGGCCGGCGGCGCGTGCTTGAGCAGCCAGCTATAGGCCGTGAACGCCACCAGCGAGCCAAACACGACCAGGTAGCCCCAGCCCAGCCACGAAGCCAGCGCCACGCGGCCCGGGTCGAAGCCGCGCCACTCGCCGGTGAGCGTGCCCAACACCAATAGCAGGCTACCGCCCGCCAGCATTTGCAGGCCCGAGGCCAGCACCGCCGACCGGGGCACTGCCGCGCGCAGCCCGTAGATGGAGCCCGCCGCCCAGCTAAACGCCGCCGCCAGCACCAGCGCCACGCCCCCCAGCTGCGCCCGGCTAGCGCCCGCCCCGGCAAACAGCTGCTCGCCGACCAGCAAGTACACGCCCCCAAACCCCAGCAGCAGCCCCACCACCACTTTCCCGTTGGGGCGCTCGCCGCGCAGCCACAGCCAGCTCAGCACCACAATCCAGAACGGCTCGGTAGCTACCAGCAAGGCGGCCAGGCTGGAAGGCACAAAGCGCTCGGCCAGCACTACCCCCCCGTTGCCGCCCACCAGCAGAGCCGCGCCCACTACGAAGCTCGTTTTCCACTGCGCCAGGGTGGGCTTCTGGTAGCCGGCCGACAGCCGGCCCGCCACCGTCATGATGCTGCCCGCCAGCAAGAAGCGGCTGCCCGCCATCAGCAGCGGCGGCATGGTGGCAATGGCGTATTTGATGGCCAAATACGTGGAGCCCCACAGCAAGTACACCGCCGCAAAAGCGGCCAGCAACAGTACCAGGCGCGGGGCTGCGGCGCGCGGGTTAGCGGGAGTTGTCATCAAAAGCAAGGTCGAAAAACGCGGCTAAAACCATTACCTTTTCAGGGCCACGCGCACGCCAGCCATGAGCCAGCGTGTGGGCATGGGCGCGCCCAGCAGGTCGGAATAATGGGCGTTGAACAGGTTTTGGGCCTGGCCCACCGCCCAGAGGCGCTCGGGCAGCAGCGCTACTTCGAGGCGGGCGTTGAAGACGGCGTAGCTCGGCGTGAGGTTGGTGGCCAGGGTAGTGGCAGTGGCATCGGTATGCTGCGCGGCGCGCTGCTTGTACACGCCACCCACCGCTACCTGAAAGCGCTGGTGCGTGAGGCTCACGTTGCCGGCCGCGAGGTGGCGCGCCACGTTGGAGAGGTACTGCGACTGCACGTCGCCCTCCACCTGGAGATGCACCCAGGTGTAGCCCACACTGCCGTCGAGGCGCAGGCCGGGCGCCAGCTGGGCACGGGTGGTGACCTCGGTTTCGATGCCCTGGGTGCGCACCGCAAACAGGTTTTGGGCGAGCCGGTAGGTGGCGGCCGGGTTGATGTTGGTAAAGCCGGTAGCCTCGATAACCTGGCTGCCCGAAGCGGCCACGTAGTCGATCAGGTTGCGGCCGTAGCGGTTGAAGTACGTGCTGCGCAGCGTGAGCGGCGCCAGCGGCTGGTAGTCGAAGCCGGCTTCGTAGTTGATGGTGCGCTCGGCGCTCAGCCCCGGGTTGCCCACGTTGAAGCCGCTGGGCACAGTGCCCGGCCGCACCGCCGAGTTGTACTGCTCCGTAAAGTTGGCCGCCCGGATGGCCCGGCCCACGGCACCGCGCACGGTCAGCTTCTCGCCCACTTGCTGGCTGGCGTTGAGCTGCGGCACCAGCTCAGTGCCGTAGGCCTGGTCGTGGTCGAGGCGTAGGGCGGCCGTCACGTGGAGGCTAGCCATGGGTGCGAGGACCGCCACCGCAAAGGCACCGGTGTGCCACACGGCATGGTCGCCGCGGTCGTTGCTGCGCACGGCGCGGCGGTCGGCCTGCCCACCCAGCGTGGCCCTGGCTTTGGGACTGAGCTGAAGTTGGTGCTGGCCCTGCACATTGAGGTAGTGCATGAGGTGGTCGCTCGCCACCGAGGTCGGCGTGTAGAGGTAGAGGTCGGTGCTGGCCGTGCCCACCACTTGCAGCTCGGTGCGGGCGCGCGCGTTCCAGTCGTAGCGCAGCTGGCCCTGGTACCAGTCGCGGGAGGTAGTTTCGCGGGCGCGGTCGCCGGTGTTGGTCGTGTAGAAGTTTTGGGCGTTGTAGTCACGCCGATCGAAGCTGGCGCGGGCGGCGGCGCTGAATTTCTCCGTAAGCTGGTACGCGCCCGACAGCGAGTAGGTATTCAGCTTGAAGTCGTTGCGCCCGCCACCGGGCAAATCCAGCAGCTGGCCGCTGGCCGTATTATTCAAGATGCCTCCGGCCAGCCGCAAGCCCTTATCCTGACCATAAAAGCCGGCATTGGTGCTTTTCAGGCCGTATTCGCCGGCCATAAAGGTACCGGCCAGCTCGGTGCCGTCGGGCCGGTGGGTGGCGGCGAAGGTCTTGGTCACGATGTTGATAAAGCCGCCCACCGCGTCGGGCCCGTAGAGCGCCGCCCCCGGCCCGCGCACCACCTCAATCTGCTCGATCTCGGCCGGCGTAATCGGAAAATACCCGCCGAAGTGGCCGGTCAGCGGGTCGTTGAGCCGCATGCCATCCAGCAAAATCAAGACTTGGTTAAACGTTGAGCCGCGCAGCGTAATATCGGCCTGGGTGCCAAAGCTGCCCCGGCTCTGCACCTCAACAGCAGGCAGCAGGCGCAGCAAATCATCGATCGAGGCGACGGGGTAGCGGCTGAATGCGGCGCCGGGCACCACCGTAACGTAGCGGCCGGTTTGGCCGGCCAGCTGGCCGAGGCGGGTGGCGTACACGGTTACTTCCCCAAGCTGGCGGGTGCTGTCGGCTGGCGTAGTAGCGCGCTGGGCTAGCGCAGCTAGCGGCAGCAACAGCAACGCGCTCGTGACATTTCGTAAAGATTTGGCCATATTAAAGGGCAGTAAAAGCGGCCGTAAAGGTACCCTTAGCCAGGGAGCGAAAAGGCACCTTGCTTGCTAATGGCTGCTTATTTGGGCGGAGCGGCCGGGTTTTGGCGCGTTAGCAGCAGGCCCAGCCCCAGGCCCTGGCTGAACTGGATGCCCGGATCCTGGTCGTACTGATACAGCACGGTGCTCTGAAAGTTGACGCTCAGCAGGCCGTATACCTTGGCCGTCAGGGTGAGGTCGAGGCGGTGGTTGATGTCGCGCAGGCTAAACTGGCCATAGTTGGTAAAGAGCAGGTACCGGGCCTTCAGGTTGGCGTTGGGGCCCAGCGGCTGGTCGAGGGTAGCCAGCACCTGGTTCCCAGCGCGCGGTGTGGCCAGGGTTCACGCCGTACACCACATCGGTGGGCTGCGGCTGGTAGCGCGCCAGCTCGCGCACGATGGTAAGCCGGGGCGCGAAGGGCGAGATACGCAGCGTAAAGCGCTGGCTGGGGTGGTACTCGATGCCGTACGCATTGGTAAGGTAAGCGGGGGCCAGAAAGCCCGAAATCAGCCGCGGCGTCTCGCCCGAGTAGTCGTAGCCGTCGGCAAACTGCGAGAGCAGGTTCAGCGACCCAAACAGGCCCCACTTGGGTGAAAGGGCGTGGCCATACTTGGCATCGAGCCAGAGGCGGTCGTTGGTTTTGCGGTAGCCCAGGCCACGGGTGTACTGCCCGGCGCACAGAAAATCGGCTTCATTGTCCCAGCTGCGCGGCCCGCGCAGGTAGTGCGCCTGGCCGTTGAAGAGCGTGCTCAGCCCCACCGAGCTAGCCCCGCCGCCCTTCCAGTTATCGGAAATCGCCGCCTCATTGAGGTTGATGCCCGCCTTGAGGCTGGTGCGCCAGTACGTAGTATCGGCGCGGGCTGGCGCCGGGGCAGGAGTTTGCGCCAGGGCTGCCGCCGGCCCCAGCCCAGCGAGTAGGCACGTAAGAAGTTTATTCATGAATTAAGGAAAAAGTAGCTAGCGAAGGCGTAAAAATATTGGCTAGCCCCGGCCAGCGAGCCTAACGCTAGCCCAACCCGGCACGGAGCACCCGCCCGAAAACGTTTTCCCGATCAGGCTCGCAGGGGTTGTTAAGTTTGCGGCTGCATGTCCGCTTCTCTACCCGCCGCGGCGCCGGCCGCACCCCTCACGCTACCTTCTCCCCAAGCCTACTACCCGGCCCTTACCGGGCTGCGGGCCGTGGCGGCGTACCTGGTATTCCTGCTGCACTTCCGGCCGGCGTCGCTGCACGAAGGCTGGGCCAACCGCCTTATGGGGCAGTTTTACGTGGGGGTGGGCATGTTTTTCGTGCTCAGCGGCTTTCTTATTGCTACGCGCTACCAAGGGTCGGTGCAGCTCACGCGCCCGTGGCTACGGCAGTATTTATGGAAGCGTTTTGCCCGCATCTACCCCATTTTCTTCTTGCTGAATGGGCAGCTGCTGTGGCATTTCTACTGGCCCCTCCGGGCCGCGACGGCCGCCAACAGCCTCACGCTTATCGTGCTCAGCCAAAGCTTACTGCGCGGCTTTTCGCGCACGCTCAAGTTTGTCGGCATTCCGCAGGCCTGGTCGCTCACCGTCGAAGAATGCTTTTACCTGGCCGCGCCGCTGCTCTTCCTGGCCTGGCGGCGCTGGGGCCGTGCGGGGGCCGTGGGATTTGTGCTTGGTACGGTAAGCCTGGGCTTGGCGCTCACGGCGCTGTGCATGGGCCGCCCAGCCTTGCACGGGCTCTTTGGCTCGTACCACCACCTTTTCAACTACACCTTTTTTGGGCGGGTGCTGGAGTTTGTACTAGGCGTGGCGCTGGCCCGCTGGTGGGCCGCGCGCCCGGCCCCGGCTGTGGGGCCGGCTGGCTGGCAGTGGCCCTGGCGCACGCTGGCCGGCTTGCTGCTTACGAGCCTTACGGTGGTGGTGCTCGCCTGGGTGCACCCGCACGACGATTGGTACGACGGCCTGCTGCTGCCCCAGGCAGTAGTGCTCAAAACGGTCATTTTCCCGGCCGCCATGACGCTGCTGCTAGCGGGCCTGCTGGCCGAGCGCAGCTGGCTGCGGGCTGGGCTAGCCACGCCCTTGCTGCAGGCGCTGGGCCGCAGCTCCTACTTTTTTTACTTGTTCCACATCGGCACTTTCAGTATCTGGTGGAAGGAGCGGTTTGGCTGGGGCAACTACATCGGCTGGCAGTTTTTGGCCACGGTAGTGCTCTCCGAAATAGGCTACCGCTTGCTCGAAGAGCCGCTGCGCCGCTGGGTACTGGCGCGCACGCTGGGCTCACCGGCTCGCTAGCGAGGGAATAGTAACCGGAGGTAAGTCTTGGCTGCCGGGCAGCCATATGACGCGTTACCGCACCGCAGGCCTTGCCTTTCGCGAGGGATTGGCCCCGCAGGTACTCCCTGCCGACTGTGCGGACGACAGTGACACCTTGGTCACGAACCCTACGACTCGTGGCACGCAGGTCGTCAGTCCACCCCAGCGCAAACGGCGCCGGTTTCGCTTCTACAATGCGGTCCGGCTGTGGGAGATGCAAGCAGCAGCTTCGTCGAGGCTGTTGACCAGTACGAAGCCGGTGGTGGGCACCGCGCCAGCGGCCTGTAGGCAGTGCGCCAGCCCATCCGAGACGCGGCACAGCACTAGCTGGGCCTGCCGCTGGCGCAAACAGTAATGTAAGCGCCGCAGTAGGCGGCCAGCTAGGGGCGAGAACGTGTCCACCAGGCGGCAGTCTATCCACACGGCCGGGCGGCCGCTTTGCGCCGCCTGGCCAAAGTGGTAGGCCAACTCGGCTTCGGCGGACGCTGCGCCATTGGAAGCTAGCACTAGCAGGTAGGCTTCGGGCAGCAACTCCTGGTAGACAATCAGCATAATGAATACTGGAAAAAAGGATAAAATGCAGCTGCAAGCCGGCTGGCAATGACCCTTGCCTCCACAAAGTTCCGACGAAAAATCGGGCCCATGCCTCGTCGCAAATACGGATTTATGCGTCAGCCAAGCACCGAAAACTTCATTGTCCTTACCCAGGTAAATACGGAGCCCTCCCAACTCACTTGTGGCAAATGCGGAGCCTAGCCAGCATAAACGGACAACGCCTCCGGTTTTTTTGGTAATTCACTGAATACAAACAGCTTATATATAATTTTCAGTAACTCCTACCCCTTGCCATGCCGTTAAAGCCAGTGTAGTTTTTCACATTCACTCTTTTTCAATCATGGCAGAAAATAAAGAAAACACGCGTGGTGGTTCGTCTGAGCAGCACGCCGAAGCCGGCCGCCAGAGCCACAAAAACCAGGACAATAACTCATCGAACAACGGTGAGCGCGGCGGTACTTCCGAGCAGCACGCCGAAGCCGGCCGTAAGGGTGGCGAGGCTAGCCACGAGGGCGGCAACCACGGCGGGCGCGGCTTTGGCGGCTTTGCCGGTATGGACCCCAACCAGCAGCGCGAAATTGCCAGCGAAGGCGGTAAAGCCTCGCACGAAAGCGGCCACGGCCACGAGTGGGACTCCGAAGAGGCCCGCGAAGCCGGCCGCAAGGGTGGCCAGCACTAAATGCTAAGAAGCTGCTGGCTAGCCCGGCAAGCCACCGCTAGCCAGCAGCTTCTGGCTGCTCTTTACTCCTTGGTTAGCCTGGTTTCCAGGAGAACAGGCTGACTAATCTAGCCGAGGAGCTATGAACAACGCAAACGAGCAAGCCTGGAGCGGCTACCGGTTAATCGGTGCCGCTCCAGGCTTGCTCGTTTGCATTATTAGCGCCTGCTATAGACTCTAAAGCTAATAGGACTTACGCAAACCTTGGTTGTCATTGCGAGCAACGCGAAGCAATCGCACCCGCCCGACATCCGCACGGCTCGTTCTGGTGTGATTGCCGCGCTTCGCTCGCAATGACAAACGACTTTTT
>Ga0160428_1000764_pt1 | contig 30885 bp, 27 predicted proteins | sample SolpanmetagenomM_FD_108198 | JGI IMG/M metagenome (GOLD analysis project Ga0160428, IMG submission 108198) | Solar panel surface microbial communities from Lawrence Berkeley National Laboratory, California, USA - M | ecosystem: Engineered > Built environment > Solar panel > Unclassified ... | reverse complement strand
CGCGACACCGCCCTTGCAGGTCTCGTAGGGCTTGGCGCTCAGCGGGGCTCAGGTGCAATTCCATTTCGCAAGTTTAGGACTTTTTGCGCAGTAAGTTCGCAACTGACTTCACGACGAGTATAGCAGGACAATAAGCCCCATGCTTATGGCCAAAGCCAAACCAGCAAAATTGGTACGCATACTTCAACTGTTTAAGTGAGCGATACTCTTACCAGAATACAACCGTCGAGCTTGGCTTTTGCTTACTGAATCTTCCTCTTTCTTCAGCAAAAAAAGCGGCTCTTCGAGTACCTATTTTACCGCACTTGGCGGCCCTTCCAGCGGTAGCCGCGCCGGCCGGCCAGCCCCACTGCCAGCGCATAGGGCGCATACAGCAACTGCAACGGCAGCAGCCAGACCAGCCAGCGCCGCCGCCGCAGCAGCCCCAACACGGGAGCCAGTAGCCAGGCATCGGCCCCCAGCTTGAGGGCCCAGGCGCCCCCTACCCATGGCCCCAGCGCCGGCCAAACCAGCGCAAGTCCCAGGCCCAGTGCGAGGCTCACATTCACCCCTAACACCAAGAGGGCCAACTGGCGCGGGGCGGCCGTGCGGTAGTGCGGCCACTTGCTGGCCCAGCGCACGCGCTGCCGCAGCAAGGCCGGCAGCGTGGCCGGCGCCGGCGTATCGACCACGGCCTGGCTAGCGGCCAGAAAGCGTACTCCGGCTGGGTAGCGCTGGTGAATTTTGTGCAGCAAAAACTCGTCGTCGCCGCTGGCCAGGCTTTGGTTGTCGGCGTAGCCGCCCACTTCGTGAAACGTGGCCCGCCGAAAGGCCAGGTTGGCGCCGTTGCACATGGTGGGCCGGCCCCGGCCCAGGCACCCGGCCCCCACGCCCACCAGCCCGGCAAATTCCAATCCCAGCAGCTCATCAAACCAGGCGCCGCCCGGCGTGAGGCGCACCGGCCCACTGACAAAGTGCAGCGCACCTGGTGAGATGTGCAGCAGACCCGCGTAGGCGGCCAGCCAGCCGGGCGCGGGGCGGCAATCGGCATCGGTGCACACCACCCAGGCGGCGCGAGCCTGGGCTACAGCCGCGGCCAGCGCGGCCTTCTTGCCCGTGGCCCCAACGGGCAGGCTGATGAGCCGCAGGGAAAATGGCGTCGTGGCCGCCGCGGCGGTTACGAGCGCGGCAGTGCCGTCGGCCGAGTGGTCGTCGGCGATAAGCACCTCAAACTGCGTCGGCGGCAGGGTTTGCTGTTGCAGGGCTAGCAGCAATTGCGGTAGCGCAGTGGCCTCGTCGCGGGCGGCAATGAGCACCGAGAAGCGCAGGCTGCCGTTTTGGCTGGCTGGCTGCTCAGCTAGCTTAGCTGCTCCCGAAGTCACCTTCGAAAAGTCGCGCGTCGTAGGCGCAGCCCCTAAAATGGCTCCCCGCAGCCACGCCCACACGCCGGCGTACACCGCTGGCCCCAGGAGTAGGGCCGCTCCTACCACCGCCACCATGCTAGCGGCGGCTTTTTTTATCGCGCAGCACCCGCAGGCCGGGCAGCCACAGCAGCCCCAGTGCGCTGGGCAGCGCGATATTGATGACCCACAAGCTCAGGCTAGCCGATAGCACGGGTAGCGCGGGCTGGCCTAATAGCCCGAATAAATGCGTGGCCGACAACTCGCGCACACCCACGTCGGCGAGGGCGTTGAGCGAGGGCACCAGCGACTTAAACAGAAACGTGCCCGCTACCGCCGCTACCGCCGGCCCCAGCGGCGTGCGCACCCCGTAGGCATATAATAGCAGCAAGAACTGCCCGCAAAACACGGCGTACCGCAGCCCCGACAAGCCCAGTACCGCGTGCAGCTCGCGGGCGGTGTAGGTCGGCATTACGGCCAGGTAGCGGCGAAAGCGACGCAGCGGCTTTACCAGGGCCAGCACCGCCAGCAGCAGCCGCGAGCGGTAGAGCGGCAGCAGCGCCGCCGCGCCGCCCAGCCCAAAAGCCAGCGCCACCCCCACTTGCGCCGCCGGGTAGCCACCCAGGTAAAACTTCAGGATAAAATACAGCAGCCCCGCGCCGCCCGCCAGCACGGTAGCCACCAGCTGCGCGTAGCGGCCCAAAAACACGGCGCCCACCGCTTCGAGCCGGCGCCGGGCGTGCAGCTCCAGGATGCGGGCGGCGTAGTCGCCCACCCGGTTGGGCGTCGCAAAGCCCAGCGTGAGCCCCAGCAGCACCGCCCGCAGGCTGCGCCCAAAGGAATGGCCCGGCTCCAGATGCCAGGCCAGCCGCTGCCACATCCAGGCTTCGAGGCCCCAGTTGAGGGGCACCAGCGCCAGCGCGGCCAGCACCGGGCCGCGCCCCGCGCCGCTCAGCGTGGCCGCCACCAGCCGCCGCCAGGCCGCTGCCGTGTCGGGCGCCGCAAACACGGAGTGGTAGAGCAGCCCCAGGGTGAGCAGTGTAATGCCCACTTTGCCCAGCAGCACCCAGCGCGAGCTGCGGCGCGGTGGCTGGGGGCTTACTGGGGCGTAACTTTGGGCAAGATGGCCGTTTCCCGCACCTTGTCTTCCCCGCCCTTGCAGCGACTGCCCCCGGCCGAGAAGGTCATCATGGGCGTCGACCCCGGCACGCAGATTATGGGCTACGCCGTCATTGAGGTGCGCGGGCAGCACGTGCAGGTGCTGCAATACGACGTTATCAACCTGAAGGCCCTGGGCTCGAATCACGCCGTAAAGCTAAAGCGGATTTTCACCCGCATGCTGGAGCTGATTGACGAGTTTCTGCCCGACGAGCTCGCCATCGAGGCCCCGTTTTACGGCGTCAACGTGCAGAGCATGCTCAAGCTGGGCCGGGCCCAGGGCGTGGCCATTGCGGCGTGCCTCTCGCGCGATATTCCGTTTGTGGAGTACGCGCCCACCAAGGTCAAGCAGGCCGTCACGGGCTCGGGCTCGGCCGATAAGGAGCAGGTAGCCCGCATGTTGCGCCAAACCTTAACGCTCCCTCCCATCGAAGAGGCTCCCAAATTTCTGGACGCTACCGATGCGCTGGCGGTCGCCCTCTGCCACCACTACCAGCAGGGCAACAACGTAAAGGCCGGGAGCAAAAGCTGGGGGAAATTTCTGGAAGACAACCCCGGCCGCACCCTCGCCGCTACCACGACGAAGAAGGCCGCTACCCCTAAAAAACCCAGCTAGGCGGGGCTACACCGGTAGGTACTAAGCCTGATTTGACAGACCGGCCCTTGCCACCGACGAATAATAGTATTTAGGCGGGTTCAATCAGGCCCGGGCCTTCGTTCGGATAGCAAATCTGGCTATTGAAATAATTCACGTACGGGATGTTAAGACAATTTAGTAGCTTTGTTCCTACCAAAACACCTACCGGCTTACGATGGGTACTAATATAAAATTACCTCGCTCTCCTATTTCTAGCCTCCGTTCTTTTTTCACCGCCTTTGTTGCTGCGCTCCTGCCATTGGCCGGGCCAGCACTGGCGGTACCTCCCTCCCTTAGCACGGCCAAAATTGGCCACGAGCTTCTCGCTGTGCGACTGCTACGTTTGTAGCACTACCAATACCCACTTCGTCGCTGTGACGGCTGGGCATTTCACTTACAAGTACCCGCCGAGGCTGGCCTGTAAACGCAGGTCAGCCTCGGTGCTTAAGTAGCCGTTTCGTTGCTGCCGATAGGCAATGCCGCTAGCCAGTACCCATCGGGCTGGAGCGTGGAGCGCCGAAAACAAGTCTTATTGAAAAAAGCCTTTTTCTCCGCGAAGAAAAAGGCTTTTTTCATTTTATAATGCGCCAATGCGGTTGTCATAATTATATTTCGTGCGGCTTACTGTTGCTTAGGGCTGCCGCGCATTTTACTTGCTATCCTATGTCCCCCTCACTACCTAAGAATGAGCCGCTTACTGACCCGGCAGCCGACGCATTGGCTCCTCCCCTAGCCGCCGAGCTAGCGCTGGCCCAAGCCGAGGTCGCCGACCTGCACCGCCAGCTAGCCGAGCTGCGGGCCTTGGCTAGCATCCCCGAAGACAATCCTAACCCCGTACTCCAGCTCGATGCCATGGGCCGGCAGCTCTACGCCAACGCGGCGGCCCGGCGCCTGCGCGAGGGCTTGAGCCGGGCCGACCAGGTGTGGGTGCGCCAGCAGCTGCGGGCGGTGGCGCAGGCGGGGGGGGCCGACCAGTACATCCGCGTTGGCAAACGCTATTTTATGCTAAACGTGGTGCCCTCGACGGCGCCCGCTGGCAACGTCACGCTCTACCTGGCCGAAACCACGGAGCGGGTGCTAGCCGAGCGGCAATTAGCCGAGCAGCAGGCTTTTACTAGCGAAATACTAGATACTACGCCTAGTGCCATATTTGTGCGTGATGCGACGGGGGAGCTCGTTTTTGAAAACCGGGCCGCTATTACGCTTCGCGACCAGCTAGGCTACCTGCGGCACGCGGACGCCTCGGCTCCTACCACGCGTCAGATTGACGAACGCGCGCGTTACTTAGCCGCCGACGCGCAAGTGTTAGCCACCGGCGAGCAGCTAACCAATGAGAATGGCCTCACCCTGGCTTCGGGCGAGGTACGCTATTTTCATACCGTGCGGCGCCCCCTGCGGCGAGCCGACGGCACCTGCCAGGTGCTGGGCATTAGCACCGACATTACGTCCCAAAAGCTGGCTAGCCAGGCGCTGGCGCAGCGCGAAAAATTGTACCGCGATCTGATGACGTACTCGCAGGCGCTCATTTGCACGCACGACCTGGAGGGCTACCTGCTCACGGCCAACCCGGCGGCAGCCGCGATGGTGGGCCTGCCGCTGACTGCGCTGCCCGGCCTGCACCTCACCCAAGTGTGCCTGCCCGAGAACTATGACGTAACCGTACAGTACCTGGCGCACATTGCGGAGACTGGTAGCCTGCGCGGGGTCACGGGTATTCCGGGGCCCAACGGCCAGCGCCGCTACTTGCTGCATGCCAACCACTTGGTGCGTGAGCCTGGGCAGCCACCCTACGTTATTATCTACGGCCAGGATGTGACGGAGCAGCAGCTGGTTGAGCGCGAGCTAAAACGGGCCAAAGCCGCCGCCGAAGCGGCCGTGATGGCCCGCGAGAATTTTTTGGCCAACATGAGCCACGAAATTCGGACGCCGCTCAATGGGGTGCTGGGGATGACGGCTCAGCTAGCCAAAACGACGCTCGATGCGCGGCAGCGCGACTTTGTCCACACCATTCGCCACTCGGGGCAGCATCTACTGCACGTTATCAATGACGTGCTCGACATCGCCAAAATCACGTCGGGCAAGCTTAAGCTAGAGGTCACGGCCTTCAACCTGTGCGAGTCAATAGGAGAATCGATGCGCTCGCTCGTTATTCAGGCCCAGGAAAAAGGCCTGGAATTTCGGGGAGTGCCGCTGCGTACCACTTGCACTCACCCCTGGGTACTCGGCGATGCCCACCGCCTTATCCAGATCCTTATCAATTTGGTAGCCAATGCCATCAAGTTTACCGAACCGGGTGGGCAAGTGACGGTGGTAACTGAACAGCTCGCCGAAACCGGTACTACGCTCACCGTGCGCTTCAGCGTGCAGGACTCCGGCATCGGCATTGCGCTGGACAAGCAGGAGCTGATTTTTGAGGGCTTCACGCAAGCCTACGCCGACACCGCCCGGCGCTACGGCGGCACGGGCCTGGGGCTCAGCATTTCGCGGGCGCTGGTGACGCAGCTCGGGGGCGAGCTTACGCTCACCAGCGCCCCGGGCGAGGGCAGCACGTTTGCCTTCGTGCTCACCTTGCCCAAAGCCGCCGCCGTGGATATTCCCACGGCTTTCTCGACCGCTACTTACGATACGGGTGCCCTGCACGGCCGCCGCCTGCTGGTAGTGGAAGACAATGAGATAAACCGCACCGTGGCCCGGCTCCTGCTCGAAAGCTGGGGCGCATGGGTGGAAGAGGCCCAAGATGGCTTAGCCGGGGTGGCCATGGTCCGGCAGGCGCCGCCCTACGATATTGTGCTAATGGATATTCAGCTGCCCGGCCTCAGTGGCCTCGATGCCACGGCGGCCATCCGGGCACTGCCCGATGCGGCCCGGGCGGCCGTGCCCATTGTGGCCCTCACGGCCAATGCCTTCCGGGCCGACTGCGAACGCTACTTGGCGGCTGGCATGGCCGCTTGCCTGGCCAAACCATTTGAGGAAGCCGATGTGTACCAGGCCCTGGTAGGCGTGCTGGCGCCGCCCCCCGCCTACGACCTCACCAAGCTGCGTACCCTGGCGCGGGGCCGCGAAGAATTTGTGCTAAAAATCGTCCGCTCCTTTCTGCACAACATGCCCAACAGCTTGGTCGAGCTCCACGCCGCCGCTACCGCGCAGCAATGGACTACCGTTGCCAAAATTGTGCATCACATCAAGCCCAGCCTCGAATCGCTGGGCGTGCGCCACGTGGCCACCGCCGTAGAGCAGCTCGAAAGCACCCGCCCTGCTGAATACAACCAACTGCCAGCCGCCGTGGCCCACCTGATGGCCCAGGCCCAGCGCGCGCTCGACACCCTCCCCCGCGAACTGCCTGCCGAATGCTAGCTCATGCCAGCCTCAGCCTACAAGCTGCGCAGGCTGTGCTGAAAGGCCTCCTGATACGATTTTCCAACAGGAATTTCATAAGGACCCAGCTTGAGCATAAAATCCTCGATGGCTTCAACGCGCTGCATATTAACAATATAAGAGCGGTGCACGCGCATAAAATGGCTAAAGGGCAGCCGCTCAGTCAAGGCCTTCAGGGTGATGTAAACGATGTGCTTTTGCGTGGGCGTCACGAGTACCGAGTAGGTCGAGAGCGCCTCAATGTAGAGCACTTCGTTGAAATCGATGCGTAGCGAGCGGTTGCCAACTTTTACAAACATATCGGCGCTGGGCGGCCCTATAGCGGGCACTGCCCAGCGCCTGGGGCGGACGGCTAGCACCTTGGCTACCGCTTGGCTGAAACGAGCGAACTCCACTGGTTTTACCAGGTAGTCAACTACTTGCATCTCAAAAGCCGTCACAGCAAAGGTGCGGTGCGTAGTTACCAGCACGATGGCCGGCGCCGGGCTGGGCAGTAGTTTGGCTAGCTCCAAACCCGTGAGGTTGGGCATTTCGATATCAAGCAGCAACAAATCGCACTTGCCACCCTGCCGAAAAAAATGCAGCGCCTCAACGCCTCCGGGCAGCGAAGCCGTCAGCTTAAGCTCAGGTGTGAGGTCAACTAAGTACTCTAAGGTAAGTCGGTTAATCTCATTGTCATCAACGATGACGCAGGTAAGTGGAACTGAAGTCGGCATCGTAGCGAATAGCACTAAAGAAATAAAATTAGATAACGCCAGTGAGGCAGCTGCTCTTAGCTAAAATATTTAAGCAAACAACGCGATTATTACCAGATGCTCAACCCTAGATTATGCAACCTTATACTTAGCTATTTTTAGTGAGAACTGGCTACTAAGATAAGCTTGCACCGAAGTAAACAAACAACTTTAGCCTGTATTTTTTCACGCAATATGCTTTCTGCCAATTGTATATTATTTTTACAGTATAGCTTGCAAAAGCATACCAAAGCTCAGCAACTACAACTAATCGTTAAGCGCTAGTCAAACTTTTACTTGATATTATATCATTTTTTTGCTTACTAAACAGTCCTTTTGATAACTGGGTAGTTGGCGTTTAGCAGCGCCTCGAAACACACGTGCAACGCTGCTTCGAAGCGCTACAACCAATTAGCTTTTAACAAGGTGACTTAACCTTTACGCGCAGCTAGTCTACTTCAATTTCGCCGCGCAAGTAGGTGACGGCGTAGCCACCAATATCCACGCGGTCGCCCCGGAGGCGGCACCACAGCTCGCCACCCCGCACCGATTCCTGGCGGGCAAACAGCTCGGTTTTGCCCAGCTTGGCGGCCCAAAATGGGATAAGCGTACTGTGAGCCGAGCCCGTAACGGGGTCTTCGGGCACGCCTACTTCGGGGGCAAAAAAGCGCGACACAAAATCGACGCCAGCGGGGCCGGGCGCGGTGGCAATCAAGCCAATATAGCCCAGGTCAATGAGCGCGGCAAAGTCGGGCCGCAGGGCGAGCACTTCATCGGCGTGGGCAAATTCGACCACCAAGTCGCGGGAAGCCAGCACGGCTAGCGGTGCGGCGGCGCCGGGGCCCAGCGACCGCATCAGCACCTCGGGATGCTGCTCGCTAGCGAGCAGTTGCGGTGGCCGGCTCGGAAAGTCGAGCACCAGGCGGCCATCGGCCTCGCGGCGCACCCGCAACGGGCCGCTTTGGCTCCGAAATACGATTTCCGGCTTGGGGAAACCGCGCTCCTGCCACAGCACGTGCGCAGTAGCCAGGGTAGCGTGGCCGCAAAGGTCGATCTCGAACGTGGGCGTGAACCAACGCAGGTGAAAATCAGCCTCTTCGCCGTTGAGCGGGATAAAAAAGGCCGTTTCAGCCAGGTTGTTTTCAGCAGCTATCTGCTGCATGGTTTCGGCAGGCAGCCACTCGGTAAGTGGGCACACGGCCGCCGGGTTGCCCGTAAAAGGCTGACGGGCAAACGCGTCGATTTGGTAAATGGGAATGGGCATGAGCAAGAAATAATAAAGCAACTGCGCAGGAGCTGCGCATTGATTGCGCAGAACAAGTCTGCTTGCAAAGATGCACTTGACTCTTGGCTGGCCGGCTTACATTTCCTGGGCGGGACGCGCCGTATGCTAGCCATCACTAGGGAGGTCGTTGCTTGTATCTGGTGGCCAGGCACTGAGCTACGCGTTTGCCAGTAGTAATTAGGATGCTGGCGGCTGACAACCAGCGGCGCATAATATTGGAGCGCTAGCGATGGGGGAAGTAGCTAAGCTAGCCAGCCGCTTGCTAATCAGTTATCTGCCAATAGCTAGCCCAGACGCCGGCCTGGGCTGCTAATAGCCAGGCTGAAGACCTTCTCCGGCCAGCAGACGCCCAGCGCAAAGGCCCTGAACAACTTCCCATAGATATAAAAGCCAATGGAATTAAGCCCGGGCCACCGCTGAACACGGGCTGGATAGAGGGCGTAAACTATCACTAGCCAACCTTACTTATTTACCTACGTGCTATGGCTCCCGATTATCAACCCATCGACTGCGGCTTTTACGACATGCTGGAAGCCGCCGCTACCCGCAAGCAACAAGTATACTTGCAGTACTTCAACGACTTGCGCCAGCTTTGCCAAGGTAGCACCAGGCTCAAAACCTTTTTTACCCGCGAACACATCGAGTACGCGCAGCTAACCTCGGGCGACGAAATTCGCCTCGACCACATCATTCGGCTCGACGATACCCCCGCCCCCGCTTACGCCGACTACCCCGATTTTCGGTGCGGCTGCTAACCCCTACTTTTGAAAAAGCGCGGCCTTGCGGGGCCGCGCTTTTTTTAGGTCCAGTACTGCATTGGCGCAGCTGGAAAACGACGCTGCCACTCGGCGTAAAACCACGCCTTCAGCTCCTTCATGGTGGGCAGGTCGTAGACGTACTTGAGGCCGCCAAATTTATTGCGCTTCACGGTGCGGGTGCTCTCCTCCAGGTCGAGCGTGGTGTTGGGGTACCAGCCGAGCAGCACTTCTTTCGAGCCCGGCGTGAAGCGGTGGGTGATGAACTCCACGGTGAGGTCGCAGTCAAAATCGAATGCCGCTTGCAAGCGGTCGAGCAGCTCGCCGTAGTGCTGCTGCCAGTCGGGCAGCGGCATGATGGGCGCCAGCACCACGCCCACCGGGTAGCCTCCGCCGCCCTGCGCCACCGGCAAGGCTAGCCGCCGCAGGGCCTGAATGCGCGCCTCGATGCTGGCCGTGCCGCCTTCCAGCTGCCGGGCCAGCGGCTCGGCATTGAGCGAGGCGCGGGCGCGGGTGTGGCCGTGGTGGGCCAAGCCCAGCAGGCTTTCGACGTGGTCGTACTTACTCACAAAACGCAGCCGCCCACCCTCGCGGCCCGCAAAATAGCGCACCGTTTCGGCCAGCGCCCCGGTGAGGTGCTCGATACCCAGCACGTCGGTGTAGCAGCTCGCCTCGAAGCTCACGGGGCGGTCGGCGCGCTCGTAGGCTTGGGTGTTTGCCAGCAGCTTGGGCAGGTTGGCAAAGGCACGCACCACAGGCGGGCCGCTGAGGCTACCGGCCAGGTAGCAATACTGGCAGTGGGCAGGGCAACCTTCGGCCAAGTTGAGCTGGTAGTCGGCTGAGGGCGGTGTGGGTTGCAGGCGCAGCGCCCCGGCCGGGGCGTTGACGACGGCCAGCGTAGTTTTGGCGGTGCGGTAGGTGGCGCGCTCATCGGCGCCACGCAGGCCGGTGAGGCGGTTGCTCTTGAGCAGCTCGACCGCTAAGCCGAGGGCCGTGGCGCGGGCCAATATCTGCTGGCCATAAGCCTCTTGTAAAGCATCGGGCGTGAAAAGCACGCGCTTGGGCAGCCACAGCTTGGCGCCGTGCGTACGAGGAGCAGCCTCATTCGGTAGTGGGGCCGCCACCAAAGCTGGCGCATTGAGAACGGGCAAAAAGAGATCGGTCTGCATAGCGCTATCAACAGCGGCCACCCGGCAATGGGTCCTTTTCGCGAGCTAAACGCCTCAACTTTTAGTTCTGTCAACCAGCAGATTACCAGGCAAGCCACCGATTATTTTAGGTATCTCATGGCACTTCCCTCCCCCGCCCCGCTGATTCTTACGCTCACCCTCGACGAAGCCAGTCAGGCCTTTTTTGATGAGCAGCGGCGGCAGTATTTTCCATCCAAAATTAACTACCTCAGCGCACACCTCACGCTGTTTCACGCGCTGCCGGGAGTCGAGTATGACGCCATCGCCAGCTACCTGGCCGAGGTAGCCGCTGCGCAGCCGGGGCCGCTGCCGCTGCGCGTCACGGCCCTGAAATTTATGGGCCGGGGCGTGATGTATACGCTCGAAAACCCAGCCTTGCCGGCGCTGCACCGGCGCTTGCAGCAGCACTGGCAGGCGTGGCTCAGCCCCCAGGACCAGCAGGGCCTACGCCCCCACATCACGGTGCAAAACAAAGTGGACCCCGCCGTGGCCCGCGCGCTGCACGAAGAGCTAGCCGCCGGGTTTCGGCCTTTCGAGGCGCAGGGCACGGGGCTGGCGCTGTGGGCCTACCGGGGCGGGCCCTGGGAGCAACTGGCGCAGTGGCCACTTGGTGCGGAGCCGGGCTAACGGATAGGTAGCCGCCCGGCAGCCAATAATTCCAGCGCTGCTTTGACTTTGCATATTCAGCCTTCAAACGTACTGTTGGCAGCAGCGCGTTTACTTCCAAATTTTCACTTACTTGCCTTAAAACAGCGCCTGGGTGTAGGCGATCGAATACAGATACTTGTAAGCAATGGCGGAGAATAGCCGGGTCTTTTCGCCAGTTGCCCCTCGCTGGCGCAGGCTTTGGCTGCCATCTTTGTATAGTATGAACCTGACTACCCCTCCCGCGAAGCCCCTGACCGCTGATGTTATCCTCATCGGCGCGGGCATTATGAGCGCCACGTTGGGGGTTTTGCTAAAAGAGCTCGACCCCAGCCTGACCATTGCCATCTACGAGCGGCTCGATGCTGTAGCCGCCGAAAGCTCCGATGCCTGGAACAATGCCGGCACCGGCCACTCGGCCTTTTGCGAGCTCAACTACACGCCCGAGCTGCCCGACGGCAGCATCGAAATCAGCAAGGCGGATAAGATTGCCGAGCAGTTTGAGCTCAGCAAGCAGTTCTGGGCCAGCCTGGTGCAGGAAGGCAGCCTTCCCGAGCCGGGCGCGTTTATCCACAGCATTCCGCACATGAGCTTTGTGTGGGGCGCGGCCAATGTGGAATACCTGCGCAAGCGCTACCAGGCGCTGCTGGGCTCGCCGCTGTTTCGGGGTATGGAGTTTAGCGAAGACCCCGCCCTGATCGCGCAGTGGGTACCGCTGGTGATGGACGGCCGCAACCCCAGCGAGCCCGTGGCCGCCACGCGCATGGCCATCGGCACCGACGTCAATTTTGGCACGCTTACCCGCTCGCTGTTCGACCACCTGCGCCAGCAACCTGGCGTCACGTTTGAGCTAAACCAGGAAATTGAAGATTTTCGGCGCAAGCCCGACGGCCTGTGGCGGGTTAAAATCCGCGACCGCGCTACCAGCAAAAGCCGCAAGGCGCGCACCCGCTTCGTGTTTATTGGGGCGGGCGGCGGCTCGCTCACGCTGCTCGAAAAATCGGGCATTCCGGAGGCCCACGGCTTTGGGGGCTTCCCGGTGAGTGGGCAGTGGCTGAAGTGCGTGAACCCGCAAGTGATTGCCGAGCACGACGCCAAGGTGTACGGCAAGGCCGCTGTGGGCTCACCGCCCATGTCGGTGCCCCACCTCGACACCCGCCAGATCAACGGCCAGCGCGAACTGCTGTTTGGTCCCTACGCCGGCTTCAGCACCAAGTTTCTGAAGAAAGGCTCGTACGCTGACCTCTTCCGCTCCATCGAATTGGGCAATATCCGGCCGCTGCTGTACGCTGGCGCGCGCAATATTCCGCTCACCAAATACCTCATCGGGCAGGTGCTCCAAACACCCGAGCAGCGCATTGCGGCCCTGCGCGAATACTGCCCCGAGGCCCGGCCCGAAGACTGGCAACTCGAAGTGGCCGGCCAGCGCGTGCAGGTTATTAAAAAGGACAAGAAGAAAGGTGGTGTGTTGGAGTTTGGCACCGAGGTGGTTACCGCATCCGACGGGTCCATTGCGGCGCTACTGGGCGCCTCGCCAGGCGCCAGCACGGCCGTAAGCATCATGCTCGACCTCGTGCAGCGCTGCTTTCCCGAGCACGCCGCTTCGCCCGAGTGGCAGGCGGTTTTTCACCGCCTGGTGCCATCCTTTGGCCAGCCGCTAGCCAGCAATCCGGCGCTGACGGCCTCGGTGCGGGCGCACTCGGCCGAGGTGCTCAAGCTAGCCTAGCTAGGAGGTATCACCCCAAAAAAGTTGCTATTTGTTGAAAATCAGCAATTTATATTGAACAAAAAAATCCCTGGCGTCATGCTTCGACAAGCTTAGCATGACGCCAGGGATTTTTTAACATCTTAGCTTACAGCAGGTAGCAGCCCCAATAACCAAGTTCTTACCGGTTGTTCATTTGCTGAAACCGGGCGTCTTGCTCCGCGCGGCTGGCTAGCCGCATTTCCTCCGAGCTGCCGTAGCCAACTTCGTGTTCGCCAGCGGCTAGCCTAGCCAGCACCGCATCGGCAAAGGCATCGACGGGTTCGCCCCAGGTGTGCAGGCCGGGGCCGCCCAGGTCGGTATTGACGGCGGGCGGCACGAGCTCCAGCACCCGCACGCCAGTGGGCGCCAGCTGGTGCCGCAGCGAGAGCGTGAACGAGTGCAGCGCCGCCTTGGTAGCGCTATAGATAGGCACGAAGGCCGCCGGCGCAAAGGCCAGCCCCGACGTCACGTTGAGGATAATGGCGGCCGGCTGCCGCTGCAAGTGCGGCAGCAGCAAGGTGGTGAGGTGAATGGGCGCCTCAAAGTTGATGGCGATCTCCTGGCGCTGGGCTTCCCAGCCGCTGGGGCTGGCATCGGCCTGGGCTAGCTGCACCCGATTTTGGATACCTGCGTTATTAATCAGCACGTTGAGGGCTGGGAAATCGACCTGCACTCGGCGGGCTAGCTCGGCACGGTCGGTAGCCTGAGCCAGGTCACACGCGTAGATGTGCAGGCCGGGTACTTGCTGCTGGGCTTCGCGCAGGCGGTCGGCCCGCCGCCCGCAGATGATGACTTCGCTGCCCGCTTGGCGCAGCCGCTGGGCTAGGGCCAGGCCAATGCCCGTGGCCCCGCCGGTGAGCAAAATGGTGTTGTTGCTGAGGTTCATAACTAAATGAGGTTGGTAACTGAACCAACTTGCTTGTAGTAACGCAGGCTAGCCTGGACGGTTTTGGGCAGTTGAGCTCTTACCAAACTTCTTTTTTACGCTGGGGCTCCGCGTGGCTAGGGGGTGATGGTGGCGATGCTGCCGTCGGCGCTACGCTTGAGCTCCGTCACTTTCACGTTGCGCAGCCAGGTCTTGTTGCTCAGCTCGGTATCGTGGTAGAAGATGTACCACTTACCTTTAAATTCCAAGATGGAATGGTGGGTGGTCCAGCCCTGCACGGGCTTCATAATCACTCCCTTATAGGTAAAGGGCCCGGTGGGCGAGTGGCCCACGGCATACACCAGCAGGTGCGTATCGCCGGTCGAGTACGAGAAGTAATATTTGCCCTGGTACTTGTGCAGCCAGCCGCCCTCGAAGAAGCGGTGCTTGCTGTCGCTAGCCTTCAGCGGCTTACCCAACGAGTCCAGAATCGTGATTTCCTTTACCGGGCCGGCGAAATGCTGCATATCGGGGCCGAGCCGGGCTACGCGGGCGCCCACGGCCGGCTCATTGCCGTCGGGCTTTTTGTCGGGCGCGGTGGGGTCATACTTGCCCATTTTCCAGCGCTGAAGCTGCCCGCCCCACAGGCCGCCAAAGTACAGATACGCCTGCCCATCGGTGTCGGTAAACACGGCCGGGTCGATGCTGTAGCTCCCGGCGATGGGCGCTGGATCGGCCTTGAATGGCCCGCTGGGCGACTTGCTCGTGGCCACTCCCAGGCGAAACACGTCGTGCTTGTCCTTCACCGGAAAGTAGAGATAGTAGGTGCCATTTTTGAAGGCCGCATCGGGCGCCCACAGCTGGCGGCCAGCCCACGGAATATCCTTAATGTCGAGCGCTACGCCGTGGTCCGTCACTTTGCCCCCCACGCTATCGAGCGATAAAATATGGTAGTCGCGCATGGCGAAGTGGTCGCCATTGTCGTTTTCCGGAATGCCGGCCTCGATGTCGTGCGAAGGATAAAGATAGATTTTCCCCTCAAACACGTGGGCCGAAGGGTCGGCGGTATAGATAGTACTGATAAGAGGCTTAGCCAGGTACTTGGGGCCAGCCGCAGCGGCTGGGGCAGCGGTAGTAGCGGTGGTTTCTTGGGTGGGTTGGCTGTGGCAGGCGGCTAGCACCAGGGGCGTGGCTAGCACCAGCGCCGAGCGAGAGAAGAAGGAAGTACGCAACATTTTGGTGGGCTTAAGGAGTAGAGACGCAAGGTACACGCCGCCGCCTTGCCTCACCTACCGGTTTCGTTTTGAAAGGCTAGCCTTTCGCTACCGACTGAGCAAGCGGCTGATTTACCGGTTTTTATTCATGAAAATTCAACCTCGTAACTTCAATCCCGGTTGGGAAAACACGCTCTACCGCATCATTTTCGAGTCGGATACGCGCAGCGGCCGGGCGTTCGATATCGGGCTGTTTTTTGCCATTATCCTGAGCGTGCTGGCCGTGATGCTCGACAGCGTGCGAGCCATTCACGCAGTGCATGGCGAGCTGCTGCTGGGGGTAGAATGGTTTTTTACCGGCCTGTTCATCGTCGAATACTTGGCCCGGCTCCTGGTAGTGCGCCAGCCGCTGGCCTATGCTTTTAGCCTGCTGGGCATCATTGATTTTTTGTCGATTGTGCCCACGCTGGTGGCGCTGGGCTTTGCGGGCAGCCGCTATTTGCTGGTTATCCGCACGCTGCGGCTGCTGCGCGTATTCCGGATTTTCAAGCTGGGGCGTTTTGTGGGCGAGGGCGAGTTTATCGTGACGGCCCTGCGGGCCAGCCGGTTCAAGATTCTGGTTTTTTTGTCGGCCGTTTTCACGCTGGCCGTGGTCATGGGCACGCTCATGTACGTGGTCGAGGGTGGCAGCAATGGCTTTACCAGCATTCCTAAAAGCATTTACTGGGCCATTGTGACGGTGACGACTGTCGGCTACGGCGATATTTCGCCCCACACCGTGCCGGGCCAAACGCTGGCTTCGCTGCTCATGATTTTGGGCTACGCCATCATTGCCGTGCCCACCGGCATTGTCTCGGCCCAGATGTCTAGCTCGGCTGCCCCTACCCCCGGCTACAAGCTAGCCCGCTGCACCGCCTGCCAGGCCGAGGGGCATCGGCCCGAGGCGGCTTTTTGCTGGCACTGCGGCGGGCCGGTATAACAGCTTTTTTGGGCTTACACCTGTTAGCAAGCTAGCGGGCCCTGGCCGCGCATCGCCTATCCGATTTTCCTTTTCATGGCTGACCTGCTTATTATCCGCCCCGCTACGCCGGCCGACATTCCGGGCCTCACGGTGCTCATCAACCGGGCGTACCGCGGGCCGGCCTCGCAACGCGGCTGGACGACCGAAGCCCATCTCTTCAACGGGCCCCGCATCAACGAAGCAGCCCTGCGCATCCTAATGCGCACGCCATTTACGCGGCTCTGGTGCTGCCACGAGCACCAGCGCGGGCTGGTGGGCTGCGTATGCCTCACGCGCCCGCTCGGTGATGCGCTCTACGTGAGCCTGCTGGCCGTGGCCCCCGAAGCCCAGGAGCTCGGCGTAGGCCGCCGGCTCCTCATTCACGCCGACTTGCGGGCCCAGCAGCTCAAGTGCATTCGTATTCGCATGACCGTGCTGGCCGAGCGCCCCGACTTATTAAACTGGTATAGCCGCCGGGGCTACTACCAAACGGGGGAGGTCGAAGACTTCCCGGCGGGCCTGGGCGCTGGGCAGCCCTTGCGGCCCCTACGGCTACTGACGCTCGAAAAACCGGTTTCGCAGGCGTAGGGATTTTAATATTCTTTCGCCTGCTTGTCGCTAATGTTGGGCCTGGCCACTACCTAGCCGGCTGCCAGCAAACCATTTTTTGAGTAGTTAGGCATCGGCAAACCAGCAGCTTGGACTACAAAGCCCAAGCTACTGACCACCTGCTCCTTAAACGGGGCAGGCAAAGTAAAAAGGCTCTTCCCGAAAATCTTGTCGATTTTCGGGAAGAGCCTTTTTTAGCAGTATTCTCAGGAATGACTAGGCGGCTACCACGCTGGCGGGCTGCACTTTCACTAGCTCCTCAAACTGGGCTTCGCGGGCTTCTATTTCTTCCAGCTTCAGATTGAGCAGGCGCTCGGTGCCAAACTTCTCGACGCAGAACGACGCCATGGCCGAGCCGTGGATAACGGCGCGCTTGAGGTTCTCAAACGAGCAGTCGTCGGTGGCAGCGATGTGGCCGATGAAGCCCCCCGCGAAGGTATCGCCGGCGCCGGTCGGGTCAAAGACTTCCTCCAGCGGCAAGGCCGGGGCGTAGAATACCTTGTTTTTGTGGAAGAGCATCGCGCCGTGCTCACCTTTCTTGATAATCAAGAACTTGGGGCCGAAAGCCAGGATTTTGCGGGCAGCTTTCACCAGCGAGTACTCGCCGGAAAGCTGGCGAGCTTCCTCATCGTTGATACTGAGCACGTCCACCATTTCGATGGTGGCGAGCAACTCGTCGGGGGCTACGTCCATCCAAAAGTTCATGGTGTCGAGCACAATAAGCTTGGGGCGGTTGACGAGGCGCTGAATAACGAGGCGCTGCACCTGGGGCGCCAGGTTGCCGAGCATCAGGTACTTGCAGTTCTGGTAGGCGTGGGGAATAATAGGGTCGAACGAGCCGAGCACGTTGAGCTCGGTAGTGATGGTTTCGCGCGAGTTGAGGTCTTTGCTGTACTTACCCGACCAGAAAAACGACTTTTCGTCGGGCTTAATTTGCAGGCCTTCCGTGTCTACCCCGTGTTCTTCGAGGGTCAGGATATCGGACTGCGGAAAATCGCCGCCCACTACGGCTACCAGGTTTACCGGCTTGGTCGAATAGGAAGCTGAAAGGCTGATGTAGGTAGCCGCGCCGCCAATGATTTTGTCGGTTTTACCGAAGGGGGTTTCCAGGGCGTCGAAGGCCACGGAGCCGATAACGAGAAGGCTCATTTGGAGAGAATGAGTGGGATTGTGAAAGAAGTGAACGTGCGCTCAACGGCACAAACAACAAAAAAGTCCCCGGATTCGCATCCGGGGACTTTCGCGAGGGTAAATAATGGGGCTCGAACCCACGACCTTCGGAATCACAATCCGACGCTCTAACCAGCTGAGCTATATCTACCGTGTGGTGGTTTGGGACTGCAAAGATAGGCGCAGGATGATGCTACGCAAGATTTTTTGCGGAAAAATCTTGCGCGGACGCGTTCACCTCCCCTGGGCCCAGGCGGCCCGCGCAGCAAAATAGCCCGACCTTTGCCGCATGGATACCCCCGCTACCTTCGCCGATTTCAAACTTAATAAGCAGTTGCTCACGGCCGTGGCCGAGGCCGGCTTCACCGAGCCCACGCCGGTGCAGCTCCAAACTATTCCGCTGCTGCTGGCCGGGCACGACGTGCTGGGCATTGCCCAGACCGGCACCGGCAAGACGGCCGCTTTCGGCCTGCCGCTGCTGATGAAAGTAAAATACGCGCAGGGCGAACACCCTCGGGCGCTAATCCTGGCCCCGACCCGCGAGCTCGCCATTCAACTCGAAAAGCACCTGAAAAAGCTGGCCGTAAACACCGACGTGCGCATTTTTGCCATCTACGGCGGGCTGGGGCCCAAAACGCAGATTGAGACGATAAAGGCGGGGCTCGACATCCTGGTGGCCACGCCGGGCCGGCTGATGGAAATTTACCTCAAGGGCGACCTCGTGTTGAAGAGTCTGCAAACGCTGGTGCTCGACGAGGCCGACAAGATGATGGATATGGGCTTCATGCCCCAGATTCGGCGCATCCTGGAAATCATTCCGCGCAAGCGCCAGAACGTGCTGTTTTCGGCCACCATGCCCGAGCGGGTGGCGGTGCTGAGCGAGGAGTTTCTGGAATTTCCGGTGCGGGTGGAGGTGACGCCGCCGGCCCAAACGGCCCAGACGATTACCCAGAGTTTGTACGAAGTACCCAACCTAGCCACCAAAATCAACCTGCTCGAATACTTGCTGCACCGCGACGCGGCGGAGATGAGCCGGGTGCTGCTCTTCGCACGCACCAAGGAGAATGCCGACCAGGTAGCAGAATTTCTGAAGCGCAAGGCGCCGCTGGGCGAAGTGCGGGTTATTCACGGCAACAAGGGCCAGAATGCGCGCATGAACAGCATGGATGCCTTTAAAGAGGGCAACGTGCGCTACCTGGTAGCCACCGACGTGGCGGCCCGCGGCATCGACGTGCCGCAGGTGAGCCACGTCGTCAACTTCGATGTGCCGCTCATTTACGACGACTACGTGCACCGCATCGGGCGCACGGGGCGGGCGCGGCACACGGGCGCGGCCATCACCTTTGCCGACCCCACCGAGCGCCAGCACATGGAGCGTATCGCGGAGCTTATCAACCAGGAAATACCGCTGCTGCCTATTCCGGAGGAAGTAGCTACCACCAGCACGCCCTTCGTTGAAAAGCAAGTGCAAAACCGCGCCCTCGACGAGCAGCGCCGCCGCCAAGACCCTGATTTTAAAGGTGCTTTCCACGAGAAAAAGGAATGGATAAAGCCCGGCGTGACCATCGACAAGCGCACCGGCAAGCCTTTTGAGGAAGGCAACCACCACAAGAAAAGCCAGAAAGGCAACAAGAAAAACCCCGGCAAAAAAGGCGCCTCATCGCCTAGCATGAAAGCTATTAAGGCGCGCCCCCGCCGCCGGAGCAGCTAGGCAGCCTGCCTTTGGCAGAAAAGCTAAACGTAGGCCATTATATAGGCAATCGTATACTTAGCCCGCTGGCGCAGCAAATTAATACGATGGGCCACCCAAGTGCTGCGTGAGTATTTTAAGCCTGGAAACAGAAAAGACCAGTAGCGTTTTAGCTAGGGTAAGGTATCCAGGCAATTTGTAAGATACTAGCGATGGGCCGGCACGGCCTGTTTTTATGGGTGAGCAAGGACCTGTCCACAAAAGCCGGATATGACCTATACTGGCGAATGCGTTTAGTCTGCTTCATTACTCCTATATTTGCAAGCGTGCAAGTTTAGCTGTGCCTAATATTAATAAAATTTATTATAATTTATTTTTCTAAATAAGTCCGTCAACGGCCTTGGCTGCTACGTTCGCTTCCCAAGCTCAAAGAAATTAGTTAAAATAAGTCTGACAGCTATTCTTACCGGCCCACCCCGCTTAGCCTACCCAGCGCCGAACTTCTTGCCATCCTTTTCTACTAGTTGCTAATGGCCATTTCTGTTCACATTGAAATTAGTGTAGCCGGCAATGAGCCGCTCGCTGACTACCAAAGCATTACTATTAAACAGGAATTGTTTGGGCACCATTCATTTCAGATTGTAGTGCCTTATGAGGTGCTGGAAACCAATCGCAACGACGGATTTTTTCATGAAGCACACCAGCAGTACTGTGGCCAGCCCCTGAGTGTAATTATCACCCCCAGAGAGGCAGCGGGGGGCAGTAACAGGCTAGATTTTAAAGGAATTATCACCCACATTCAGCTAGCCAACACGGCTGACTTTTCCTGCCACTTCGTGCTCAGTGGATTCAGCCCCACCTACCTGCTGGAAGATGGCACGCAGCGCCGCACGTTCCTTAAGCAAAGCCTGAAGCAGATTTTTAGCGAGGTACTGAAGCCTTACCCGCAAAACCTGGTGAAATACGGTGCGCTTCAGCCCCAAAATCAGGACCCGGTGAAATACACGGTTCAATATAGCGAAAGTAACTACGTGTTTCTGAGTCGCCTGGCCGATGCGTATGGCGAGTGGTTTTACTACGATGGCCAGTCTATCTGCCTGGGCCGGCCCGCCACCGACGAAGTACTGCCCTTTACGGTGGGAGGTATGCAGGCCTTCACGATGGGCATTGAGGTGGCCCCGGCCCGCTTTTCATTGCACCAATACGACTACCTGGCCCACGCTCCCTACGACGGCGAATCGGAGCAGCAGCTGCTTACCCAGCTCAACCCTTTTGCGGCCGTGGCACTGCAAAAGTCGGAAGCCCTGTTTTTGCAACCTGCGCACTACCTGGCTCCCCGACACATTCGGGCGCAGGCACAGCTTAACACTACTATTAAAGACCGTAAAGCCAAGCATGTAAGCGGCTTAGTTACGTTTCAGGGTAATGGCGAAGACCCGGGCTTCGGGGTAGGCAAGGTCATCAGTGTGCAGAGCGAGGGCACCCCGGCCGACCCTACGCAGCACAGCTACGGGCGCTACCGCCTCACGGCCGTAACGCACCAGGTGCACGCCGACCAATACGACAATACCTTCACGGCGCTGCCCGAGTCGGCGGCCAACCCGGCAGCTAATCCGCACGTGCAGGTGCCGCTAGGAGCCCCCGAGCTGGCCGAGGTCATTGACGTGGCCGACCCTAAAAACCTGGGGCGCATCCGGGTGCGCTTTTTATGGCCGGTAGCGCAGCCCAAGCAGGCCGAGTCGGGCTGGCTGCGCGTAACTACGCCCTACTCGGGCAACGGTAAAGGCCAGCTTTTTACGCCCGAGCCGGGCTCGCAGGTGCTGGTAAACTATGAGCAGAACCAGGCCGAGTTTCCGGTGGTAGTCGGCAACCTGTTTCACGCCCAAAACGCCCAAAACGCCCGTTATACTACCCCCGACAACCAGCTTAAGGGCCTGCAAACCGCTGGCGGCAACAAACTTGTGCTGGCTGACAAAACCGGGGAGCAGAAAATTCTGCTTTCCAACTCCAATAACAAGACGACGGCCATCGAAATCAGCTTCAAGGATGACGGTAGCATCCACATCCAGAGCGACGGCCCGGTGACAGTGAACGGCAGCATCATCACGCTGGAAGCCGGCCAGGAAGGCGAAATAAACCTGCGCGCCAAAAACATTGCTATCGAGGCCGAGCAGCAGGTGCAGATAACGTCTAAGGCCGCCAGCATCATGCTGAAGGCCCAGCAAGACGTAGTAGCCAAGGCGACGGGCAGCCTCCAGCTGTCGGCCCGCGAGGGCACGCTGGCTACTACCCAGAAAATGACGCTGAACGGCGGGCTGGAGGCCGACCTCAAGGCTACGTTGGTTAAAATCAATTCTTAACGCTGCTACGTTCCGGCAAGGCGATTAACCCCCAATTCCGAGTTGTCCCCATGAGCAAGCCTGCTGCCCGCGCCACCGACCTGCACACCTGCCCCGTGTCAACGCACAGCGGTGGCCCGCTGCTGGCTGGCAACCCGACCGTATTAATTGGCTTCCTGCCAGCCGCTATGCTCGGCGATGCCTGCGTGTGCAATGGCGCCTCCGATACCGTGGTGCAGGGGGCACTGTCGGTGCTTATTGGCGGCCAGCCGGCGGCCCGCATGGGCGACCTCACGGCCCACGGCGGAGTTATCACCACGGGCTGCACCTCAGTGCTTATCGGCGATGTAGGCCTGTCGGGGCTAACGCCCGAGATGCAGGCCGAGGGGGCCGCCGCGCAGCCCCTGGCCCAAATGCTGGCCCTGGGCCAGGCGGCCCGGCACGGGTCTGCCGGCTGCGAGCAGTGCGAATAAAGCCGCCTCTCCTTAGCCACTTACCCCCTTGGAAACTACGCAGCTCGCCACCTTTGCCGTGCTCGATGCCGCCCGCCTGGGTGGCAACCAGCTGGCTGTGGCCCAGCAGCTAAACGGCGAGTTTACGTCGCTCTATAAAGGGCGTAGTGAGGAGCGGCTAGCCGATTTTGCGCCCTATCTTTTTTCGCTGGAAGCCCCTACGGCCTTTAGTGAGTGGCTGCTGACGCTGGGCTGGGGGCGGGCGTGGGGCATCTTTTGCTGCACGGCGGCCCCGGCGGCCGAGTTGCATCAGCACCTACGCCGCTTCCTGCTGGTGGGCCTCGAAGGCGAAAAGCCAATCTATTTTCGCTTTTATGACCCGCGGGTGCTGCGCACGTTTCTGCCCACCTGCAATGCTGAGCAGCTTCAGCGCTTTTTTGGGCCCATTGCGTATTTCTGGCTCGAAGACGAAGACCCCGCTTATGGCTCGTACTACCTGCTTGGTGAGGAGGGCCAGCTGCTGGTACACCGCGTGCCCCACGCCGAGCTGCTGGAAACGTTTGGCTAATCCTGAGCGGGGGTTTTTAAGTATTCAGCCAGTAGCTTTTAGCCGCTGGCTGTTAGCTCATTTTCTGATTAACAGGATCCTATTAAATAGCCAATGTGCGTTTACTTTTGGCCGACTACTTAGCATGTAGAAGCAACTTATAGAGATTTGCCTGGCCACTCCGCAAGTCCCTAAAACAACGCTCAACTCCTTCCGCCCCACTCCCCCGTAGCCACTATGAATCCCGCGCTCACTATCAGCCAGGCCCAACTGGCGGCCCTGGCCCGGCCGCCGCAGCAACGGCACCGCACCCAGCTGCTGCGGGCCATGGAGCAGCAGTGGCTGCATCACCACGCCGCCTGGCAGCCCGGCCCGGCCGAACCAGCCAGCCCGGCCCGCGCCGAGTTTTTTGGGCAGGTATATGACTGGGCCGTGGCGGCGCAGCTGGCCGACTGGGCTGGCCTGGCGTTGGCCGGGGCCCTGCTGCTGCGGGCCCGGTGCGCCGGCTGGGCCTCCGAAGACAGCGAGCAAGCCCTGCGCTACCTCGAAGATGCCCCCGACCCCGACCCGGCCCTACACTGGCTCACCTACTGCTTTGATCAATAAGACTATGCGTTACGCTCGTTTCCTTTTTTTGGCCCTGGCCCTGGCGCTACGGCTGCCCGCGCCGCCACTGGCGGCCGCGCAGGCCCACCCTAAGGCTCCGGCCAGTAAGCCGGGGGGCTCGGCGCGGCAGCAGCGCCGGGCCGCCGCGCAGCGGGCCATGGAGCAGGAGTGGCAGGCCCACGCGCAGGCGTGGGGGCCCGGCATCGTGGTGCCTTATTCGGCCGCCAAGCGCCAGGTTTTTTTTGGTCAGGTGTATGACTGGGCCGCCGCCAACGACCTCAGCGGCTGTCGGTGCGTAGCCAAAACCGGGGCCCTGCTGCTGCGCACCAAGTGCTACGGCTGGGCCCCTGAAGACACCGAGCAGGCCATGCGCTACATGGAAGACGATGACCCCAACGCGGCTCTCCAGTGGCTGGAATATTCTTTCGATCAGTAACGCCACCCGATGCCTTGCCGACGTAGGGAACACCACCACGCAGCAAACGCCTAGTTATTTGATTTGCAGTCTTATGCATACACTTTGTTCGGGTTTATTTTCTTTGTTGCTTATGCTGCCTCCCGCTGTGAGCCCTCGCCCGGCTGGGCCCCGGCCCTCGCCCATCATCCCGGCCTACCTGGGCACGTGGCAAGCCGGCGAGGTACTCACCCTCGACAAGGCTGGCCACCTCGTAGTGGATACTACCCGCGTGGATCCCATGTGGAGCAGTTCGAATCTGCTGCCGCCCGGCGTGCGCATCCAGTTCACCGATGGTTACGACAAGCCCGCCGATGTGGCCTACCTGGAGCTGCACATCCTGCCACCCTTCCCACCCGATGCCTGGAAGTACCCGCCCCTGAAATACCACTACACGGGCGAGGATAATGCCCCGCGCCCCTTACAGGAAACGCTGAGCTACAACTTTCATATGGACCTGAACCACGGCCAGGACGTGGTGGACACCTTTGGGCCGGTGGGAGCGGTACTCACCTCTGTCAGCTACTATGTAGCTGCGCCCCACCAGTGGGACGGGGAGTTATTTGTAGCTAAAAACCGCCAGCAGATGTGGTGCGACATAGGAATACCAGTTTACACAAAAGGCTCAACAGGCAAAGTTGTTAGTAATGTGATGACTGCTGGCTGGCAGGTATACCATCGGGTGGCCGAGTACCAGCGGCACTAATGTGCGTCATGTGCGCCTGTTTATTACTAAAATCTTCTTATGCATACACTTTGTTCGGGTTTATTTTCTTTACTGCTTATGCTGCCTCCCGTTGTAGGCCCTCGCCCGGCTGGGCCCCGACCCTCGCCCATCATCCCGGCCTACCTGGGCACGTGGCAAGCCGGCGAGGTACTCACCCTCGACAAGGCTGGCCACCTCGTAGTGGATACTACCCGCGTGGATCCCATGTGGAGCAGTCCACATGTGTTTCCGCCCGGCGTGCGCATCCAGTTCACCGATGGCTACGACAAGCCCGCCGATGTCGCTTACCTGGAGCTGCACATCCTGCCGCCTTTCCCGCCCAATGCCTGCCAGTACCCGCCCCTACAGTACCAATGCACGGACGAGAACAGCGCCCCGCGCCAGGAAACGATAAGCTACGACTTCCATATGAGCCTGAACCACGGCCAGGACGTGGTGGACACCTTTGGGCCGGTGGGGGCCGTGCTTACCTCCGTCACCTACGAAGTGGCCGCGTCCCAGCAGTGGAGTGCCGCGTTCTTCGTGGCTAAAAACCGCCAGCAAATGTGGTCCCACGTGGGTATTCCAGTTTATACAAAAGACTCAACAGGTAAAGTCGTTAGTGATGTAATGACTGCTGGCTGGCAGGTATACCATCGGGTAGCCGAATACCAGCGGCACTAGCCTGTTAGTTGATTTGCGCCTGTTTATTACTAAAATCTTCTTATGCATACACTTTGTTCGGGTTTATTTTCTTTACTGCTTATGCTGCCTCCCGTTGTAGGCCCTCGCCCGGCTGGGCCCCGGCCCTCACCCATCATTCCGGCCTACCTGGGCACGTGGCAAGCTGCCGAGGTGCTCACCCTCGACAAGGCTGGCCACCTTGTGGTAGACACCACTCGCGTGGACCCGCAGTGGAGTAGCCAAAACTTGTTTCCGCCCGGCGTGCGCATCCAGTTCACGGATGGCTACGACAAGCCCGCCGATGTGGCCTACCTGGAGCTGCATATCCTACCGCCTTTCCCGCCTAATGCCTGCCAGTACCCGCCCCTACAGTACCAGTGCACGGGCGAGAACAGCGCCCCGCGCCAGAAAACGATAAGCTACGACTTCCATATGAGCCTGAACCACGGCCAGGACGTGGTGGACACCTTTGGACCGGTGGGAGCGGTACTCACCTCCGTCACTTACGAGGTAGCTACATCCCAGCAGTGGAGTACCGCGTTCTTCGTGGCTAAAAACCGCCAGCAGATGTGGTCCCAAGTGGGCATTCCAGTTTACACAAAAGACTCAAAAGGTAAAGTCGTTAGCAATGTGATGACTGCTGGCTGGCAGGTGTACCACCGGGTAGCCGAGTACCAGCGGCGCTAGCCTGTTAATTGTGTTGCGTTAGTCTTACCTGTTTTTCTACTTCTCTTGCCATGCAGCCCATTCCCAAAAAGGTCGCTCCTACTAAAGCCAGTCTGCAAAAGCTAGCTATTCAGGGCGCCAAGCCAGCGGCTAAGGCGAAAGCCCCGGTAGTGTCGCTTAGTCCCGAAGAGTTAAAGCAGCAGCAGGCCAAAGAAGTGACCCTGAGAACGAAGGCTAACGAATGGCAGAAGGACCCTAAGCTAACTGCCAAAGAAAAGGAGCTGGGGCTTTATACGGTTGATAAATACGGAAACGCTCACAAAGACCCCGACCTAATAAACCGTGAATCAACGGACCTAGCTGTGCGCGACGTGGTACAGCTGTGCAAGAATAAGCCTAAAAGCAAATTGATTACGGTGCAGTGTGTACCGGGTGTGCGCTCAACGCGTGTGAAAACATCGAAGGATGTGATAGCCTATACTCTAGCTGACCAACAGGCTGCCCGTGGTGAAGACCTAAAGCTTAAAGTAGATTATAATAAAGTGGTGGATTGGGAAGGAGGCTGCTACACCCAAGGTTATATCCCGTGGGGATTGCAGCTGAGAGTACTGGAAGAAAATGTAGGCACTCAGGAGAAAGCGGTGTCGCGACAGACGGTAGCAGTAATAACTACGCGCCGTAATCTGGAGGGCAAGTCAGTATTGCAAGGAGATAAAGCCGGAGGCCGCTCGGGTGTGACAATAGGTGTTGGGGTAGATATTGGGCAACAGTCAGATGACGGGCATCGGGAGCAGCTTCAGAAAGCAACTATGTATAGTAAGGAAAAGCGTTTTGGCTATGACTCGGCAAAGGCTACCGCCTTATCTAACAAGCTCAAGCCTTACATGAGTCTGAAGCTAACGGATGCCTGCGCCAAGCTCATAAAAGTTCCTCTTACGCTCACAAGTGAGGAAGTTGAGTTTATGACCTACCAGGCTTTTATGGCTCACACCAATGCTGCCATTGATGGTTATAAATATGCTACCCATAAGAATTGGAGCGACCTAGGGGCCGAGGAACAAACGGCCATTCTGGGCTACGTGTACCAGACGGGCAGTATGCCACCAAGCCTCTACAAGGCCTTTGGCAATTACAACAAGGAGCAAGTGCTGGCAGCCTACAAAGGCCGCCGCGAGTACGGCTACATCAAAAAATTCTACGACAACGACACGGACTCGGAGCGGGCCAAGGCGCACGAGGCCGCCAGGGGCCAGAAGCAACCGGCCACCCAACCGACCGCTAAACCGGCCGCCACCAAAACCGCTAAGCCTGCCCCCACCGCCACTACTACCTCCCCGGTAGTAGCCCCGGCCAGCACCCAGCCCAAAGCTCGCATTCAGCTGGGCACTACCACGGTGGCCCCGGTAGCTACTGCCACCACTGCCCCGGCCAGTCCAAAGGCTGCCGCAGCTACCACTACTACCCCGGCCGGCCCGCCGGCCCCTAACCGGCCCACGGCTCCTGCTACTACCACCGATACCACTACCACCACCGCACCCACCCACCAACATTCCTACCAGCAAAACGAATACCGCGAGCAGATTAGAAACCACGACCAGCGCGGCAAAGTAGTACCCCCGAGCACCGCCCCCGCCCCTACCGCTGCCCCCGACTCTACCCACGCCGCCGGTGCCGTAGCTCCCCTGACCTCCCGAACAGCCACCCTCCAAGCCAGGATTCAGTACCCCGCGGCCCCGCGGCAGCTGCCAACGACTGCCGCTCCGGCGGCGGCCGCTTCGTCGCGCTACCCACCCCCGCCGGCCACCACGCGCTCGTCTCCGACCAGCAACCACCCAAAGGCGAATGCCTCGCCGGGCAGTGCCCCCGCCGCAACACGGCCAGCGGCCGCGGGCGGCGCAGCGCGATTGCAATACCCGGTAGCCACCGCGCAACCCGCGGCGGCCAGCCCGGCGCAGCCCGGCCCCAAGACCAAGCATATGCCGCCCGCTCACCCAGCCCGTGAGCACCTGTCGCGCGGGGCCATGCAGCGGGAGCTGAAGCCGGTGGGTAGCCCCGAATAGAACTTGCCTGCTCCAACTGGCAGACGAAGGCCGCACGCTGTTCGGCTGGAATGATCCACTGCGACGGCCCCTGAAAAGGCTTGAGCTCGTTTTTTTGAGCAGCCGTGCCACCATCGCCGTCGAAAGGTGTTCGGCCCCCTGCAACCCGACCAGCCGCTCGGCCAGCGGGCGCAACTGCCAGCGCGGCTGCTCAGCGGGCGGCGCGTTCTATAGTCTTGGCAGACCTGCCGGGCACGGCCGCCACCTCAGATACCGGGCGGCGACCTGGCTGCTCATCGCTGTTGAGCAGAAGCTGGATCTGCTGGACTGCGGCCACTGGCGGCGGAAGTTCCTGCGCCACCCGTCCAGCGCTTGGCATTCTTCAATGGCCAAATGCAAGTGGTATTGTAGCATATACTGAGCACTTTACAAACAAAAAACAGCCAACTTACTACTGATTTTTAACTACTAGCTCACTAGCGCGGTTTCGGCGTCGCTGGACAGTAGTGCGGACTTTCAGTCCGCGAGTGAAACAGGTCCAGCAACTTGCGGACTGAAAGTCCGCGCTACTGTCCAGCTGTACACTGACGCTCTAAAACTTCGGGTGGGCTGCGCGGGTGGCCTAATAGCCCACGGCCAGGGTTTTGCGTATGCTTCTTTCCCCTCTCATTCAGTTGTGATTATGAAAGAAGTAGCCGCTGGCGTCCACCAGCTGCGCATCAAGCGCTTTGTAAATGTCTATTTTGTGGAAGCCGGCACCGATGGCGAGTGGGTGCTGGTTGACACCGGCTTGCCGGGCTCCGAAAAGGAAATTCAGGCGGCGGCCGACCAGCTGTTTGGGCCGGGGGCCAAGCCGCTGGGCATCCTGCTCACCCACGGGCACCTCGACCATCTGGGCTCGGCCAAGGCGCTGGCGGCCGCCTGGCACGTGCCGGTAATCGTGCACCCGCTCGAGCTGCCCTACGTCACGGGCCGGGCGCTGTACCCACCCCACGACCCCACCGTGGGCGGCTCGCTGGCCTTCGTGAGCCGGTTTTTTCCGACGCAGCTCCCCGACCTCAGCGCGGTGGTCGAGCCGCTCAATACCGACGACCCCACCGTGCCGTTTCTGGCTAGCTGGCGCTGGCTGCACGTGCCAGGCCACGCCCCGGGCCAGGTGGCCTTCTTTCGCGAGGCCGACCGCACGCTGCTCGGAGCCGACGCCTTTGCCACTGCCGACCACGAGTCGGTGCCCAAGCTGCTGCTTCAGCTGCCCCAAATCAGCGTGGCCGGCGCACCCTTCAACTACGACTGGCAGCAGTGCCACCAATCGGTGCAGCGGCTAGCCGACCTCGAGCCGCGCGCCATTGGCTGCGGCCACGGCCCCGTCATCACCGGCCCCCAAGCGGCCGAGGGCCTGCGCCGCCTGGCCGATACCTACCCGCTGCCAGCCCAGGGCCGCTACTTGCACGAGCCCGCCCGCACCGACGCCAGCGGCGTCGAGCACCTGCCGCCGCCCGCTAAGGACCAGCTGCCCAAGCAGGCGGCCGCCCTTGGGGCGGGCCTGCTGCTAGCCGGCACTACCTGGCTGCTGGTGGGTGGCCGCCGCAACAAGCAGCGGCCCCAGCGGCTTAAGTAATTAGCTATTGGCTTTTAGCTGCTAGCTGTTAGCTTATTTTCTGATTATCAGACTCTTACTAAACGGTCAATGCACCTCTACTCTTGGCCGACTGCTTAACAACAAACGCGCTATTTTTGGGGCTAGTCGGGGTAGCCTTAGCGGCCGGCCGGCTAGCCCTTTTTCGGCGTTTTTCCCCTTGCTCATGACTCGCTACTTGCTGGCCACGTGGCTACTGGCGCTGGCGCCGCCGCCCGAGCCGCCCGCGGCCTTTTATACCACCTATACCTACACGGCATACACCGTGCACGACCTCACTACCGGCGAGCCGCCCACGCAGGTGCCGGGCGTGGGCGGCACCCTGGCCCTGCGCGCCGATGGCACCTACGACAAACGCCTGAGCCTGCTGCTGGGCGACAGCGGCCCGCGGTTTTTTACCCAGCACGGGCGGTTTGTGGTGAAGGGCGATAGCATCATCTTTCGCTTCACCGACCTCAAGGGGAGCGACGTGCAGCGCGGCACTTTCCGCTACGTGCCCCAAACCCAGCGGCTCACCATCGCCCTGGCGGGCTACCCGGCCGGCAACAAGGGCGTGTATGAGCTGGTGGCAACGCCGCCCACCGAGCACTAGCGCCGGCCACGCGCCGGTTGGCCGCCCGCGTTGAAGCGTAGTAACTTGCACCCCCGTTCGGCCCGCCCGAACTGTTAAATGTTAATTGCTAACTGATAATTGTAAAAGATGGGACGCGCATTTGAATTCCGGAAAGGCCGCAAAATGAAGCGCTGGGACCGGATGTCGAAAGATTTTACCCGCATCGGCAAAGAAATCGTGATGGCCGTGAAAGAAGGCGGCCCCAACCCCGACTCCAACGCTCGCCTGCGCACTGCCATCCAAAACGGCAAGGGCGTGAACATGCCCAAAGACCGCGTCGATGCCGCCATCAAGCGCGCCAGCGGCAAGGATGAGAAAGACTACCAGGAGGTTGTGTACGAAGGCTACGGCCCCCACGGCGTGGCCATTGTGGTCGAAACCGCCACCGACAACCCCACCCGCACCGTGAGCAACGTGCGCCTGTACTTCAACCGCAACAGCGGCGCGCTGGGCACGGCAGGTTCCAGCGATTACACCTTCACCCGTAAAGGGGTATTTAAGCTAGCCGCCGAAGGCCTCGACCGCGACGAGCTGGAGCTGGAGCTCATCGACGCCGGCGCCGAAGACGTGTACGAAGCCACCGAGGAAGACGAGCACGGCGCCGAGCACAAGTACATGGTGGTCGAAACCGCGTTTACCGACTTTGGCCAAATGCAGAATGCGCTGGATGCCAAAGGAGTAAACATCGTG
>Ga0160428_1000761_pt1 | contig 30926 bp, 19 predicted proteins | sample SolpanmetagenomM_FD_108198 | JGI IMG/M metagenome (GOLD analysis project Ga0160428, IMG submission 108198) | Solar panel surface microbial communities from Lawrence Berkeley National Laboratory, California, USA - M | ecosystem: Engineered > Built environment > Solar panel > Unclassified ... | reverse complement strand
TCAGTTCGAGCTCGATGCAGTCAGCGGGAATCCGGTGCTTGAGCAGGAGAAGCTGGACACGGGCGGCGAGATCTTCTTCCCGGAGATTTGAGGCTGACACGTTTATCGAAACCGACAGGTCCAAGCCCTCTCGACGCCACGCCGCCTGCTGAGCCATCGCGTTGTCGAGCACCCAGGTCGTGGCGTCTCGAACCAGTGACGTTTCCTCCACCAGAGGAATGAACTCGCCGGGAGAGACTTCGCCGAGTGTTGGATGATCCCATCGCAGCAACGCCTCGACGCCAATGCATCGTCCCGACGAAAGCTCGAACCGGGGCTGATACACCAGGCGAAGTTCGCCGGCACGCCGCAACGCTTCGCTGAAGGCCGCTAGAAGGCCGAAGCGCCGTTGGTAAGCTGCATCGCTTGCCGACGAATAGATGCTGATCACGCGTTCATTTGCGCGCGCATCCTGGACCGCGCTGTATCCAGTCCGTAGCACGTCCTGCGGACTGACGGTGCCCAGGATGAATGACGTGAGCCCTAGCGCCGGGGTCGTGCCAAAACCGATTTCCGCATTGTTGCTGATCGCCGCAACCTTTGCCGCAATGCCCGAGAGCGCGGCCTCGCCGATGTCATGCGTCGAGAGCAACGCAAGCTGTGTGGCGGCGACATGATAGGTCTTGCAAGAGGTCATCAGCGAATCGGCAAGCGCGCGGACCGCCCCCCGCACGATCTCGTCATGGTGTGCCGGCCCCATCACGCGGCCAACGCTGTCGAGCTCACTGTTCCGCGCCAGGTCGATCAGCACCGCATGATGCCGTTCGCCTGGGTGATCTCGGCCGAGGTCCTCGAGGTCCTCGATGAATTGGTTGCGGTTCGGCAGGTGGCTTACCGGATCAACACGCCCATAGGCGTGCCGGAGCTCGATCTGCGCCATAACCATGGCGGCTAAATCCTCCAGCGCCGACATCTCTTGTTCGGTCGCGGTTCGGGGGGTCGCGCCGACTACGCAAAGCGATCCCAGGCAATGGCCTTCGTTCGTAGTCAGCGGCGCGCCGGCGTAGAAACGCGCGCCGGTCCCGGCGAGCGTGCTGTCGGCATATCGCGGATTGGCGAGGAGATCCGGGACGACCAACCTGTCCCGGCTTTGCGTCACTTCGTTGCAAGGCGCGTCATGGCGCGGCATCTGCGTGTCCGTTAAGCCAAGGCGGGACATGAACCATTGCCGGTCGCTGTCCGTGAGAGAGATCGCGGATGCTTCAAGCGAGAAGATTTGCCCCGCCATACGCGTGATCCGGTCGAAACTGTCGCTGGGCGACGCGTCGATCAAATCCAGTTGGTGCAAGGCAGCGAGACGGGTAGCTTCTGGTTCGTAAGGCATTTCGGCACTCCACAGACCATTGAATTAGCCCGCGAATCGCTACTTTTTGGTATATTTACGAAGATCAAGCGGATGGTCGCGCAGCCACGAACCACCCACGAAATAGTCTGATATTCTGCTCCGAATCACATCGCGACACTCACTGTCGCCAAGGCGCGTGAAATGCTGCAACTGTCTTTTAATGTGCCGCTCGCGCATGTGTTATTAATTCCACCAGCCTAAGCGGACGCTTTGCGAGCCAAGGAACACGCTGATGACGACTGGGCGGGAGGAAGACGACCGTGTGTCTACGCTCCAAGGCTACGGCGTTCTTGACACTCCCAACGAAATTCAGTTCGATTCCATTGTTCGGGATGCGGCTAAGGCTCTCGGGTCACCGATCGCGCTAATCTCGCTTGTCGACGACAATCGGCAATGGTTCAAAGCAAAGGTTGGCCTCGAGGCGAGCGAGACTCCCCGATCAATCTCCTTCTGCACCCATGCGATTCGAGGACCCGAAGTCATGGTCGTCAACGATGCGACCAAGGATGAGCGGTTCTTACATAATCCGCTGGTTACGGGCGATCCGAACATTCGATTTTATGCGGGCGCTCCGCTGACAACGGAGAGCGGTCGGCGGATTGGAACGTTGTGTGTCTTGGACAGCAACGCGCACGAAGGCGGTATCACCGAGCGGGATCGCGCAACCCTTGAGAGCCTCGCTCGCCGCACCATGGCAGCCTTGGAATTGCGCAAGTTATCAAACGAACAAGCAGCGGCGTTGGCGAAATAGTCGGGATCTGTTTCTGTCAGACAGTCTGTTGCCGTAGACTTTCGGCCACGTTGATACGGTTATATTTTCTAGCGCGCAATTCCGGTGTTTTGACCGAACGGTTCTGACACCGCGCACCGGCGGCTTTGACCGTTCCGATCCCCGAGATCTGTCTGGCAGGAAATTTCCCTAATCAACGGGTCCAGCGCCATCGAGCGAGTAGAAGAAGAGCGGCTTTAGGGGTCGGCCGAGCCATCGCTGAAAGACCGAGGTTGAGGGCGCGAGAAGCGCCCATCTCACTACCGTTCGCGACAGGTTCTCAGACAGTCCTCTATGGGGTTCCCAACAACCAAGCTTTTCTGCGGGTTTATGAAGGTGGTGCCCCACAGGGGACAAAGATGGGCACTCAGATCATTGGATAATTTCGGTCGCTCGGGTGTGAAGTCATTCGTCGGCCGACGTAACAACGCAAAAGTAGGCGCTGCGCGGCGGTGTTGGGATAACGGAGGCACGATGGACTTGAACCGCTAAGACCCGCATCAAACGCACATGAATGAAAAGCTTGGATGGAGCTTCGAGATTGGCTCGGAGGGCGATGTGATCCTCGCGCTGAAAGGGCACCTGCATCCGTTGGGCACAATGGCCGAGGTGCTTCCATACATGGAGGCGTTCCTTGCCACGGCCGAACACGCGTTCGAGCCTCGCTTCGGTGGGCGCACCGTGGATGCGTGGGACCAGTGCTGGATGCCTGTCGGCCCACTTAACGGCGGCACCGCCTCGTTTCCCACGACTGTTGGACTGTACCGCGCCATCCTGAACGGACAGATCGTCTATATCGGAAAAGGGCGCGAGCACGCGAACGGAGGGCTGCGTAAGCGCCTGAGAGATTATACCCGATCTAGCGATAGTGCGCGCCGAACCGGTGCGGGACCAAGGATGTGGGAAAACCGCGACCGCATCCTGATCGAGCTACTCATCACCGGCGCGGATCGGGCCGCTGCGTTCGTTGCGGATCAGATCGAGGGGATATTCATCGAGCGCTACGATCCGCCGTGGAACGTGACCGGTAGCGATCCACGCTGAAGAAGCAGTACCGGCATGGTGTGGCGGGGTCGGCGTTGCGCCGGGCAAAACATGCTCGGGCCGTGCTTCAAAGATCGATCGTCATGTAGACCGAGGCGACGCGCCCCGCGATCAGGCGATACGGACCGGCACCTTCCAGTTCATAGCCGTACACGTCCCCGACGTTGCCGACCTGCGCGCTGATCGTAGCACTTACCACTATCTGTCGTGCTTGACGGACGCGTTTCCCGCCTACGATGGGCAAGCGACAGACCGATCGACCACTAAACTATGCCGAAATCAATGTCCGCCGCGATACCGGATTCGTACTTCCTTCACGATGTGCATCCACGTAGCGTTGGGGAAAGGGGCAGACGGCAGATGGACGATAAGCAGCGTTATCTGTTGAAAATCAACGAGGCGCCAGATCGCGCGGCGCTGCGAGAAATCATCGATGAGCTTGCCGGGCATAGCGACCCTAACGTGCGCGCTATACGGTTCATCGCCGGCCAGCGGAGCGCGGCCTTGCGCCCGCGCGCCGGGGAGAATTTCGCGGCCGCCTATGGCATATCGGCACCGACCGGCGCGCCCTTGTACCGATACAGGATCGACGACACCGCGTTCGAGCGGCTCGGCACCAATCTCGCGCGGTGCGGCGGCTATCCGGCGTTAGAAAGGGGCACGATGCCCGCGCTGTTCGTGCTGTGGGCGGCGGAGTGGTTCCGGCGGCGCTATCGCGGCGGCGGGCATTGCTGGGCCAATCTCGTCGCGGCGCTGGGGATTGCCGAGGATCAGGCGCGGCTGCGCCAGCTGACCGCAACCGGCCTAGCGCGATGGCGAAGGGATCTGCGCAGGTCGGGTGCGGGGCGAGAGTATCTCGCTACATTGGCACGCGAGGGCGGATTTCCGGTGGCCGCGGTGGAAGGCGGCCGCGGCTGGGCAGGCGACGTGCTCGCGGCGATCGTTGCGCCGCTGCTCACCGATCCGCACGCGGGGCAGGACACCGCCGAGGTGATCGCCCTCGCGCAGCGGGATCGGCTGCCCGCGCTCTACGCGGACGAGGAGTTCACCCTCCTTTGCGCCGATCTAGCGCTGGCGGTGGCGGAAATCCGTCGTGAGGCCGAGCCGCGCGCTCGGGCGAGCGGTCTGCCGCTGCCGGCTTGGCTCGCCCTACACCGGCCCGATTGGCGAGACACGCTGCCGCTGGCAATTACCGGCTCGGGCGCAAACGCTTTGCTCGGGGCGCTGCTGGAGGTAGAGGCCGCGGCGGTTACCGGGCGCGGTGCGCGGGTGGAGCGGCTCCTCGCCCGATCAGGGCGGGACTGGCGCGAAGTGGCGCGGATCAGCTTCGATGGGCCGGTAGACGGCGTTGTAATGCGCGGGATCGCGGCGGAGGAAGGCCGCCTGCGCGTGTTCGCCTCAGGCGAGCTGGCGCGCGCACTGCCCGGCGAACTGGGCATGGTCGAGCCACCCGTCGACGGCGAGCGCGGCTGGACCGCCCGTGGGACCAGGCGGGTGCGCGGGCTTCTGGAGGTGCCGTTCGCTACGGCGGTTGAACTGGACCTGCGCTCGGGCGAGCGCCGCGTCGCGCAGATCGCATTGCCTGGCGGCAAGTCGCAGCGTGGGCGATTGCTGGTGATGACCATTGAGGCCACGGCTGACACCGGGCCAACGCTGCTGCGCGTGGAGGGCAGCGGATCGGGCGCGTACGTTGCCGATACGGTGGTGGTGCGGGTGCCCGAGGGTTGGCGGATCGAGGCCGGCGACGGCGAAACGGTGGAACCGGCCGGCGGGGAAGATCCCCGGCTTTGGCAGGTGACCGGCGGCGCGGTGGTCACCGATCGCGAGGGCGACTGCTATCGCATCCGCACCGGCCAGGTGCGCGACCGTCGCGACCGGCTGGTGATCGACAGCCACACGGTCGGCTGGGCGGGGGTCAGCGGCGATGTTGACCTGTTCGCCGGGCCGCCGCAGATCCGCACAAGCGATCCGGCGCGCGGCGCGTTGTTCGTGCGCGCGATCGGCAGCGGTCGTGGTGGCTGGCGGCGTGCGCCCGCGCCGTTGCCGGTGGGCCATTACGAGATCGGCTGGCGGGACGGGCCATTGTTGCTCGATCGGCGGCGGGTGGCGGTGATCCCGGCGGGCGCGACCCTCGCCTGCGCCGGACGGGGACGCGGCGCGCGCTGGTCGCCCGCTGGCTGGGATGCGGTGCGGATCGTGCCAGCGGACCACGCGCCGGTGCGGGTGACGGCGGACGGCTGGTCCGCGCGGCCGGTCGACTGTGCCACCTGCTGGTTCACTGCCGCGATCCACTGGCCGGGCGACGCGCCCGCACTCGAGGTGCGGATCGCATTCCCCAGCGAGGCTGCGATTGCGAGGTGGGACGGCACGGTGCTCCGCCCCGACGCGCAGATCACGCTGGCCGAGCTGCGCGACCTGGTGGCGGTGGATCAGGGCGCAATGCGGATGTGGGGCGAGCTCGTCGAGCCCGGCTGGCGGGGGCAGACCACGATGACCTGGTCGTTCGAGAACGAGCTGCCGTTGAGCTCGACGGCGGCGGACATCGCCAGCCTGCTGCTGCCCAGCTCCTTCATCGACGCTTCGGTGCGGCTGGGCATGCTCGATGGGATCGAGACCTATTGGCACGTTCGGCAGTTCGCGCTGCGGCTGCACCGTGAAGGCGGCGGGCTGGTGGCGAGCGCGGGCGTGGTCTCGCCCGATGCGGTGATCTGCGGCCGGAGCTTTGCGGCGCCGCAGGAGGAAGTGTGCTTCGGCGCCTGGTCGCTGGTGGTGGAGGCTAATCACCGGCCCTTCACGCTGCCGCCCGACGCACGCGGTGGTTGGCTAATCTATCTGCGTGACGGCGACACCATCCTGTCGCGGCCCGAGATCTTGAACGGTCCGGTCGGCGAGCCTGGTGCGACGCCGCTCGCCCGGGCGATGGCGCTGGTGCCCTGGGACGGGCTTGCAGAGGCGCTGGACACGGTGCTGGCGGAAGGCGCGCCGGAGACGATCGACGCGCTGGTGGAACTGGTCTGCTCGCTGCGGGGGCTGCCGCCGGCGACGTTCGAGGTGCTCAAGCGCTTGCCGAGCCACCCCGCGGTGCTCGCCCGCATGGCGTTTGCGGCGCGGGCGGAGCAGCGCGACGCGGTGATGGCGCTGTCCGATGGATTGCCCTTCGCCTGGTGCCTACTACCACGTGCAGCATGGGACTCTGCGGTCGATCACGTCTTCGGCGGGTTGATGGCGCAGATGGCGGCGGTGCCCGGCGGTGCGGGCTATGCCATGCAGGCGGTTGCCGCGACGATCTGCGCGATCTGCGTGCGCGAGCCGCTGCTGGAAGCGGTGCTGAAGGACAACTTCACCGCGGCGCCCCGCGCACAGGCGGTACAGCTGTTCCTGCAACGCGCCGCGCACCGGCTGGACGATCGCGTGGAAGGCAGCCGTTATCGCAAGCGCGGCCTGCCCGTGCCCGCCGATCATCTCGAGCGACCCGCGCACATGATCGAGTATCTCGACACGCCGTTTGCCGCCGCGCTGGCGGTGAAGGGCCGATGGGTGCCCGATGCGGACGAGGTGCGCCACGTGAAGGCGGTTGCGCGTAATTTTCCGATCTTCTTCGCCGACGCCTTTGCGGCGAGCGTTCAGGAGCTTTCGTAACGTGGCCGATGCCGATCCCCATTCCGTGCTGCGCCCCACTCCCGGCCCGCTGCGCACTGCCGAGCTGATCCGCGACCGCGCGGTGGCGGCGGTGCTGGGCCAGTCCGGGCTCAGCCATCCCGGGCTCGCCACAGAGATCCGCCGGCGCTTCGGCGGCACCGACGTGGCGGGGGGCGCGCTGGTGCGCGAGCCGGTGATCGAAGGCGCGGCACCGTTCGTCTCCTCCGGTCGGACGTTTGCAGATTGTGCCGGCGATCCGCTGCACCCCGCGGTGATCCGCGCAATCGCCAGCGAGGGCGCGGGCGACTATCGGTTTCCCCCTGAGGCACAGCCGTACAAGCACCAGCTGGAGGCCTGGCGACACCTCGCTGCGCCCGAGCGCCGGTCCGTGCTGGTGTCCAGCGGCACCGGTTCGGGCAAGACCGAGTGCTTCCTGATGCCGCTGCTCAGCGACCTCGCCGCCGAGGCGGACACCGCAGGAAAGCTGTCGGGCGTGCGTGCGATCGCGCTTTACCCGCTCAATGCGCTGATCGCGAGCCAGGAGGAGCGGCTGCGCGCCTGGTGCGCGCCGTTTGGCGACCAGCTGCGCTTCGGCCTTTACAACGGGCTGACCCCCGAGCGCCCGCTGCGCACCGACACGCCCCGGCCCGAGCAGGTCCGCGACCGCGAAACGCTGCGGCGCGATCCGCCGCCGATCCTAGTTACCAACGTGACCATGCTGGAGTATCTCAGCGTCCGCCGGATCGACCGGCCGTTGATCGAGAACAGCCGGGGCAAGCTGCGCTGGATCATCCTGGACGAGGCGCATAGCTACATCGGCTCTGCCGCGGCGGAGATTGCGCTGCTGATCCGCCGCGTGCTGCTGACCTTTGGCGTCAGGGCTGAGGAAGTGCGCTTCGTCGCCACGTCCGCGACGATCGGCGGCCAGGAATCGGGGGCGCGCGACGTGACCGACGAGCTGCGCCGCTTCCTGCGCGATCTCTCGGGCGCGGACGAGCGGCGGGTAGAGATCGTCACCGGCGAGCGCGAGACCGTGCTGCTGCCCGCGGCGGGTCAATCGCGCACGCTCACCCCCGCCGATCTCGCGAACCGCGACTCGGTGGCGGCGCACCCGGCGGTGCAGGCATTCGTGCGGGCGGCGGAGACCCGGCCGGTGCTACTGGCCGAAGCGCGCGCGCTGCTGGCTCCCGTCGGCGCACCGGTGGAGGCGGCGATCGGGGCGGTGGCTTGCGACGACGATCAGCGCGGGCCGCTGTTGCCGCTGCGCGTGCATGGCTTCCTGCGTGCAGTGCCGGGGCTGTGGAGCTGCCTTAACCCCGAATGCGCCGACACGCCGGCGGACTGGCCCTTCGGCGCGGTGCTGACGGAGAAGGTGGACCGGTGCCCGGCCTGCGAAAGCCCGGTGCTGGAAGTGAAGACCTGCCGCGAGTGCGGCGAGCCCTATCTCGAATGCGAAGAACGCGACGGGCACCTCCATCCCGCCACCACACCCGCCACCGTCGACGAGTTCGCCGCCTCGGGGGATCGCGAAGCGCCTGAGCCGGATGATACCGCCCCGGCGGCGTCCGACCACGAATATCACGCGGTGCAGATCGCGCTTGCGACACGAATGATCGACGGTGGGCGGACGATCCCGGTGGAGCCCGTCACCGGCCGTCGGCCCGATCGCGCCGACGAGGCCACGCGCCCGCACCGCGCCTTCCACTTCGGTGAAGGAGACTCATGCGGCGCCTGCGGCGCGGCGAAGGGCGCGAGGGGACCGGTGCTGCGCCCGCTGCGCTATGGCGCGCCGTTCCTGATCGGCAATGCCGCGCCGGTGCTGCTGGACGGCATGCCCAAGCCCTCGAGGGACACGCTGGGCACCTATGCGCCGCCTGCGGAAGGACGGCAGCTGCTGTCTTTCACCGACAGCCGTCAGGGCACCGCGCGCTTCGCCGCCAACCTTCAGACCAATGCCGAGCGCGGCTATGTCCGCGGCTTCCTCTACCATGCGGCGCAGGGCAGCATGGCGGGCGGCGATGACGACGCCAAAGCCGAGGCTCTCCGTGCCGAGATCGCAACGCTCGAACCCATCGCCGCGAGCGTGCCCAGCATCGCCGAGCTTGTTTCCGCAAAGAAGGCGGAACTCGCGGCCTTGTCCGCGCCATCCGATCGGGGGATCGGCTGGACCGAGATGAAGGCCGCGCTGGCCCAGACGCCGGAGGTGGCGCACTGGATGACGCGGGTTTGGGGCCTGCGCGATGAACGCTACAAGGCAGACCCGCTCGCCTTTGCTGAGTTCCTGCTGCTGCGCGAACTGGCGCGCCGCCCGCGCCGCGCGAATACCGTCGAAACGATAGGGCTGGTGCGGTTGCGCTTCGACGCAATCGACAGGGCCCGCGCTGTTCCCGTGCCGCTGGTCGATCGCGGGCTGGGCGCGGACCACTGGCAGGGGCTGCTGTACACGATCCTCGACACGACCGTGCGCGCCAACTTCGCCATCCGGGCAAGCTGGGACGATGCGCATTGGCTCCATTCGCGCACGCCGCTGTCACTGCTGCTCGCGCCGGGCGAACCCAGGCAGGGCGCGCGCGAGATCACCTGGCCTGCGGTGGGGAGCGGGCCGGGCACACCGTCGAATCTAGCGCTAATCCTGGAGAAGTCTCTCGGGCTTGATCGCAGCGACAGTCAGGACCGTGCACGGCTCAACGAAATGCTTGAAGCGGCCTGGGCGGCATTGTCGCCGCTGTTCGCCAGCCAGGTCCAGCCCGGATATGCGCTGGACTTCGCCAAGGCGCGGATTGCCCCGGTGACCACGGCGTGGCGCTGCCCGGTGACCGGGCGGGTGCTGCCGGCGCTGGCGCTCGGGCTTACGCCTTACGGGCACCGCGAAGGGCTGCTGACTTCCAGCCGCGCGCCGCAGCCGATCGCCTTTCCACCGCTGCCGCTGGCCTTTCCCCGGGGAAATCAGGTGGAGGAATTGCGCGCCTGGATCGAAGGCGATCCGCAGGTCGCCGCGCTGCGCCAGTCCGGCGACTGGACCGATCTGCACGACCGGGTGGCGCTGCTCTCTCCCTATCTGCGCGCGGCCGAGCATTCCGCGCAGCAGCCGCCCGCGCGCCTTCGCCGCTTCGAAAGCGAGTTCAAGCGCGGCGAGATCAACATCCTCAACTGCTCCACCACCATGGAAATGGGGGTGGACATCGGCTCGGTTTCCGCGGTCATGATGACCAACGTGCCGCCGGCGCTCGCCAACTATCGCCAGCGCGTCGGACGCGCGGGTCGGCGGCGACAGGGGTTCGCGTCGTCGCTCACCTACACCCGCGACAGCGCGCTCGATCGCGAAGCCTTTCTAACGCCGGACCTGTACCTGTCCCGCCAGACCCGCGCGCCGCGGGTAAAGCTGGACAGCCGCCGGATCGTCCAGCGCCACGTCAACGCGCTGCTGCTCGCGCGCTGGTTCGCCGCCTGCGGCGGCGAAGCGATGAAGACGCGGGTCGGCAACTTCTTCGGGCTGCCCGACACGCTGGGTGCCGCCCGCATCGTCGATGCACCGGTCGCAACCTGCCTCGCTTGGATAGATGCGCCGAGCACGGCCGAGGCGATGGCCGACGAGGTGGCGCAACTGGTCCGTGCTACGGTGCTGGAGGGAAACCGTGACCTGCACGCCGCGGCGGCGCAGGCGCTGGTCGCCGCGACAGAGGCGGTGGCGCTGGAATGGCAGACGATCCAGGCGCAGGCGGAAGGGGCGCCGCCCGAGGGCAAGGCCAGCCTGCACTTCCAGCTGGAACGGCTGGTGCGAGACAATCTGCTGAAGGAACTGGGCTATCGCGGCGTGCTGCCCGCGCACGGCTTTCCCACCGGAGTGGTGCCCTTCGTAAACGACGACAAACCCGCCGCGGACGAGCACGCGAACGACGATAGCAGCCGGCGCCGGCGCAGTTTCCCCACCCGCACGCTCGACATCGCGATCCGCGATTATGCGCCCGGCGCCGAGGTGGTGGTCGACGGGCTGGTCTATCGCTCTGCCGGGGTGACGCTCAACTGGCAGCGGCCCGCACAGGATGCCGAGGTGCGCGAGATCCAGAATCTGCGCATTTTCTGGATGTGCGCCAACTGCGGTGCCGCGGATTCCGGCGCGGTTGCGCCGGACCATTGCCCCGCCTGCCACGCCGACGTGCCCGCCGATCGGCAGCGCCGCTTCCTCGAACCTGCCGGGTTCACCGCAGACATGCGCGAACAGCCGCATGCGCACACCGACGAGGTGACTTATGTGGAGCCTGAGCTGGAGCAGATCGTAGCGCGCGGCGCCGCCTGGTCACCGATGGCGGTGCCCTCCTTAGGGCGGCTGCGCGCGTCGAGCGAGGGGCTGGTGTTCTATTCGTCGCGAGGGCCGACCAAGGCGGGCTATCACGTCTGCCTCGAATGTGGTCGCGCCGCACCGGCAGGCGAGGCAACTGCCGCGCATCCGCTCAAGGATCACCTGCCGCTCCGCTTCACCCGGAAGGGTGGCGACGGCACCTGCCCGGGAAACGCCAAGCGGTTCAAGATCACCAACCCGATCGCGCTGGGGCACGAGACGGTAACGGACGTTGCCGAGATACAGCCCGCCGGGCTCGACACGGAGGGCGCGGCTTGGGCGGCAGCGTCTGCGCTGCGCGAGGCCCTCGCGCGACGCCTCGGCGTCGAGACGGGCGAACTGGGGCTCTCCGCCCGACGCGTCACCGGCCCGTTGGGTCAGCCGACCCATTCGCTGTTCCTATATGACCGCGCCTCCGGTGGGGCCGGCTTCGCTCCGCAAGCTGCGGCGCTGTTCGATGCGCTGCTCAAGGATGCGGTGAAGATCCTCGATTGTCCGCAGCCGGGGTGTGTGCGCGGCTGCTCGGCATGCATCATTGCCCCCGATCTCTACCGTCAGGCCGAGGTCGTCGATCGCCGGGCCGCGCTCGCCTGGGCGCGCGAGGCCGGGGCCGCTTTGGCGGAGGTGCCGGAGGAGGACCGCGCCGGGCCGGGCGCGGCGTTGGTGCGATCGGTGATGGACGAGGTCGCTGCTGAGGTGGACGCAGGTGCCCGCGAGGTGACGCTGTGGCTGGCCAAGGACAGCGATGTTTCGGCGCTCGCGGGTGGCGGCGTGCTGGCGCTGGCCCGGCGGCTCGTCAATCGCGGCGCGGCGGTGACCCTGGCGGTGGCGCCCCTGTGGCTCGCGGGGCTGGACGCCTCAGCGCGACTGGCGTTACGCGATGCAGCCATGCGATCGGGCGTGCAGCTGCGGCAGGGCACCGCACGCCCCTACCCCAACGGCGCGATTACCATCGCCGCGGCGGGCGCCTCCGCCTGGGTGTCGCGCGACACTGCGGTCGGGACCTGGGGCAACAGCGGGACCGTGCCGATTGTGCGGGTGCCCGCCCAGCGTGAGCCGCTGCTCGCGCCGGTGGACCTGGCGTCGCTGCTGCCGGCATCCGGCACCCGCTTCCTCGAATTGGGCGACACGCTGGACGGCACGATCGCCGGCTTTGGGAAGCGGTTCGCGCGCGCTCTGCTTCCCGCTATTCGTGCGGCTGGCGGCATGGGCACATTGGCCGGGATCGGCTACACCGACCGATATCTGCAATCACCTCTTGTGGCGCGGTTGCTCGCCGAGGCGCTGGCGGGGTTGCGCGATGCTTTGGGCGGGGGCGCGACACCGGTCCGGCTCGTCACCAATCGCCTCCGGTCCAACGAACGCCAGCCGTTCGCGCCCGACCACGACTGGCAGGACGAGGACGACCGCGCCGAGGTGTTGAGGGCGCTGCTCCAAGCGCGCGATTTCGCCCCCGAGCTAGTCGAGCACGGCGCCGACCATGGCCGCACGATGGTGCTGCGCTTCGATGGCGGCGCGACGGTGCGGATCGTGCTCGACCAAGGCTTCGGTGCGTGGCGCACGCCCTCCTTCGCTCGCTGGCCGCATTTCAGCGACGCCGCGGTGACGCAGGTGGCGAAGATCGCGTCCTATTCGGCGCTGATCGCCGCGCGAGGGCCTAGCTATGCCGTTGTGACTGCGTAAAGTGCCGCTGAAGACCGGGGGATATAGATGCACGCCGAGCAGGTAATCGCACCCAATCTTTGGGTGGCGGCGGCGTTCGGGAACCCCTGGCTCGGCTTCGCGCTGGCTATAGCGATCCTGGTGTGGTCGGTCGCGATCATCTGCTGGAACTACCGCCGCTACCACGGTCCCCTGGTGGCGGCGCTCAAGGTGCGCCTCGAAGCGACGGCGGGGTGGGTGAGGCGGAGAGCGACGCCGAGGCGCAGGATCGCTTCGCCGCCGATTACTACGCGATCGACGACGCGATGCTGTCCGGCGGCCGCGATGGTCGAGCTCCGCCACGCCTGGATCGAGTTCGGCGAGACCTTTGTCGACAGGAACGGCAACCCGCTCCAGGCGACCACCCGCCCAGAGGGGATTTTTCTCCACCTCGGTGACGACACGCGGGTGCTGGCCTGATGGACGAATATTTTCGTTGCTGTTGGCCTCACCTTGACGTTCCTGGGCATCATAGCGGCGCTGGTCGGCGCGGTGACCGCGATGGGCGGCGGCGCAGACATGGCACGCATGCAGTCCGCGCTGATCGGCCTGCTGACCATCACTGCGGCAAAGTTCTGGACCTCGATGGGCGGCGTGCTCGCCTCGATCATCCTGCGCTGGGTGGACCGGCGCTGGCATTCGAAGGTGCAACGCGAGCTGGAGAGGACCGCTCCTCCTACGAGGCACATTCAAGATCGGGGTATCGGTGAAACGACTTTGACAAGGAGCGCGACCGTCAAGCATGACAGCAATACGGGGGATGTGTTGAGTGGCTAACAGTTTCTACGAACGACCGATTTTAAATTCGCCCTATGCTCCGCCGTCGCTTCATCACCAGCTGGATGACAATGGGCAGCCGCTTGAGGGCGAGCCGATCAAGGGGCGGCGTCCGTCTAAATTCATCGTTCCCGTGCCGGCTTCGCGCAAAAAGGCTGCTGCGGCGCAGGCGTCGCTCGACCTCGAAACTTACACTGAGAACGCCAAGATCAACGAGATTCGCGGCTATGTCGACACATGGCGCGCTGTCCCGAGAGCCGCCGACTGGGGCGTCACGCCCGCAACGCAGCGGCTGCTCGAACACTGGCGGCGCCCGAAGGCCGAGTGGGTAGGCCCGCGTCCCTTCTTCTGCCAGATCGAGGCAGTCGAAACGATGATCTGGCTGACGGAGGTCGCGCCCCGCTGACCTGAGCCCTTCGGATTGGTCCATTCATTGTGAGAAATTCCCGGTTAGGTTTGGCAGGTGCCGGACGAGGGAATTTGTCGATGAAGAAGTCGAGGTTCAGCGAGCAGCAGATCGCGTTCATCCTCAAGCAGGCCGAGGATGGAACGACCGTGGAGGAGGTATGCCGGAAAGCCGGCATCTCAATCCAGACTTACTACCGATGGCGCAGCAAATACGGAGGGCTGATGCCGTCGGAGATGAAGCGCTTGAAGGTGCTGGAAGAGGAGAACGTCCGGCTGAAGCGGCTGGTCGCGAATCTCAGCCTGGACAAGGAGATGCTGCAGGACGTTATCCGCCGAAAAATGTAGGGCCTGGTCGAGCCCGGGAGATCGTCGGCTATTTGCAGGCGAGCTACCAGGTCAGCGAACGGCGAGCTTGCGGCGCGTTTCCGATCAATCGATCGACCCAGCGCTATCAGTCCCGCCGCCTCGATCAGGCCGGCCTCAAGATGCGGATCAAGGAGTTGGCTGCGACCCGTGTTCGCTACGGGTACCGACGCATCCATGTGCTGCTCCGACGGGAGGGTTGGGAGATCAACCACAAGCGCACTCATCGGCTGTATCGCGAGCTCGGGCTGCAGCTGCGCAACAAGACGCCCAAGCGCAAAGTGAAAGCAAAGCTTCGCGATGACCGGACGCCAGCGACGGCACCCAACGAATGCTGGTCGATGGATTTTCTGTCGGACCAGCTGTTCGACGGGCGCAAGATCCGAGTGCTGTCGATCGTCGACAACTTCACCCGTGTGTCGCCAGCGCTCGACGTACGGACGAGCTACCGCGGCTCTGACGTGGTCGAGACGCTCGACCGCATTGCCGCGGTACACGGTCGCCCCAAGCGCATTCGTCTGGACAATGGGCCGGAATTCATCTCGAAAGATCTCGACCTGTGGGCGTACCAGCATGACGTAGTGCTGGATTTCAGCAGGCCAGGTAAGCCGACCGACAATGCGTTCGCGGAGGCGTTCAATGGCAGGGTGCGGGCCGAATGCCTTAACGCATACTGGTTCTTGAGCTTAGACGACGCACGGGTAAAATGTGAGGCGTGGCGGCGCGATTACAACGAGCACCGTCCGCATAGCTCCCTTGGCAACCAGACCCCGATGGAGCGCGCTTTTTCCTCAGGGCAGGCATGCCTGCCCTGAGGAAAACAGAGCCGGTTTTCTCATAAAGACCGGACCAAAGACGGGGTGAGGCTCATTCGTGGTCCAGACTATCATAGTCTCTGGGCCACTCAGCGGGGGGCAGATCAAATGACCGATTGTGAAGCCCAGCTATCCGCTCGCGAATGTCGTGATGGAGACTTTAGCCGCCGTTTCCGCGCCCTCCGTCTGGCGCCAGTGTAGTCGCCCATCTCCAAGCGTTGGCTCGAAGCGCGTTAAACCGCCCGTTCGTGAATCGGCGTCGAAAGCGAGACCCTGCTGCTAGGGAAGTAGTTGACTGCAATCTTTTGAAAATTGTCGGTCAGGGAGGGGTTCCGATCGGTAGTCCCCTACCATGTAAGTTTCAACGCAGCTCCGATGGCTTAGCGATACTTTGCCAGAGCCGAGCTTTCGGCGCCGATCCACAGCCAGCGCCATCGAATGATGGGAGCACAAATTTGGTTCTCGCTCGGTTAAACCGTGACGGAAAGATCGGGGCCATGCATCTATGCTGTGGTCAGGAGTGAAATGAGGCACGTAACTACTGAACTCGTAAACTGGGTTGCCCGGCAGATTCTGCCGCATGAGCCCGAGTTGCGACGGTGGCTCCGGGCCGGATTTCCTGGCGTTGATGTAGATGATGTCGTTCAGGAATCCTATTGCCGGTTGGCCGCGTTGGCAGATTTCAAGCGTGTAGAGGATCCACGTCGTTATCTGTTTCAGACAGCCCGAAACGTGGTTCTGACCGAGCTACGCCGGGCTCGCGTCGTGCGTATCGAGGCCGTTGGAACCATTGCCGATCTCGAACTTGCGCTAGCTGCCGACCATCTGTCACCTGAACGTATCGTCGCAGGGCGGGGACTATTAGCGAAAGTCGAACATCTTTTAGCCGCGCTTCCAGAGCGAAGCCGAACCATCTTTCGCATGCGAAAGGTCGAAGGACTGTCGCAGCGGCAAATCGCAGAAGAATTGGGCGTGACTGAGATGATCGTTGAGAACGATCTGGCACGGGGATTAAAAATTATCCTTAGTGGCCTTTCAACAGATGACAGGGCAGACTTGCCATCGCGAAACGAAAGGAACCGCAATGCGCGACCATCCTGACGCTATCGACGTTGCTGCTGCGCGGTGGGTCGCGCGGCTGGATCGCGCACCAGACGATGCGAACTTAGCATTCGAGGTCGACCGTTGGTGTACAGAACATCCGCGCCACGTTGGTGCCTTGCTGCGTGCCCGTGCTGTTTGGAGTGGGTTGGACGCGGCCGATGCCCGCATAGTAGCGAGACCATTATTCTCTCGTCGGCGAGTACTGACGGTCAGCGGGGGCTTAGCGGTTGCTGCCGCGGCCGTAGGCCTGATCTGGCTAGAAACACACGGCAGTATGGGCATAGAAACGGCTGTCGGCGAACGCCGTCTAGCCAAGCTTGAAGACGGATCAACCATCGTTCTCAACACCGCTAGCCGCACTCGTGTGCGAATGACGCCAGAGCAGCGGTCGGTAGCGCTTGACGATGGCGAGGCCTGGTTCGCGGTAGCAAAGGATCATGCTCGACCGTTTGTGGTCTCTGCGGGCGATGTCCGGGTTCGTGCGGTTGGGACGGCCTTCGCGGTTCGCCGTTATCTGGGCCGCGCTGAGGTGACGGTAACGGACGGGCGTGTACGAGTCTGGTCTGTTGCTGCCCCGGAACGCTTCGTCATGTTAAGCGCTGGCAAGCAAGCAAGCGTAGCAGATGTGTCCGGTACCGCCGAAACCGTCGTCGCAAATGTGAATCCCGCCGAGTCATTAGCATGGCGACAGGGTGAAATCATACTCGATGGTATGACTTTTGGCGACGCTGCAGCCGAGTTCAACCGGTACAATACGCGACAATTATCCGTCGATACACAACTAGCCGACCGCAGGGTCGTGGGTTGGTTTCGCACCGATGATCTGGACGGGTTCGCACGCGCGGCTGCGATAATGACGGGTGCGAAGATAGAGAGAGACGGCACTGATTTACGGATCGTAAAATAAATCTCGCAAATCCTGACGGAAACGGGAGCGCGACGCATCTTCTCCTGCAGACGCGCTAAAGACGCGGTCGGCAGATCGTAAGGGGAGGATTATAATGCGTTCGCAGTTCTATATGGGCCTTATGTTGACCAGCGTCGCGGTTGCCGCATCGCCAGCAGTTGCTTTCGGACAGACCCGAAACTTTGATGTCGCCGCACAGTCGGCATCGACCGGTATCGTCGCATTCGCACGCCAGGCGGGCATTCAGATCATTGCGCCTGAAGACGCTACGCGCGGTCGACGGATCGTCGCAATCAAGGGCAATCTTGCAGTCGCCGACGGCCTCCGCCGGATCGCTAGCGCCTCCGGTCTGAAGATCGTGTCATTCAATGGCCGCACGGCTGTGCTCGCGACTGGGGTTATGGTGGCACCCCGCTCGACAACTCAAGTGTCAACCGCAGTTGCGCAGGATACAACCGCCCCAACTGCGGTGAGCGCATCTGATGAGAACGCGGACATAGTCGTCACGGGGCAAACAACCCGTAATCGAGCTCTAATAACATCGTCAGCTGATATTACGTTAGCGTCGCGTGCCGATATCGACCGCAAGGCTCCGCGGTCGACCGCTGACATGCTCGAACTGGTCCCCGGCATCTTCGTCGAGTCGACCGCGGGCGCCGTATCGAACAATTATTCGGTGCGCGGCCTGCAAGGCGGCGGCCAGCGCTTCATCCAGCTGGAAGAGGACGGCATGCCGATCCTGTACAGCGGCGGCGGTGCCGATTTCTTCTTCGACCAGGACCTGACCATCGATCGCCTCGAAGCGGTGAAGGGCGGCTCGTCGGGAGTGCTGACCGTCAACGGTGCCGGCGCGACGATCAACTTCATCTCAAAGACGCCGAACTTCACGCGTACCGAAGCGATGGCGCGCGGCAGCTACTACAATTACGGCCAGAAGCGTGGCGAAGTGTACCTGTCGTCGCCTATCACCGACAAGCTGGCGTTCAACGTCGGCGGCTATTTCCAGTCGAGCCCCGGCGTGCGCGACAACCCGTTCGACTATCGCGGCTGGCGCATCAAGGGCGCGCTGGAATATCGCCCCGAGGCCGGTGGCTATATCCGGATCTCGGCCAAGGGCGGCGATATCGAGAATGCTTATTACGCGGATCAGCCGTACCGCTTCATTGATGGCGAGCCGAGCGGTATCCCGAGCCTCAGCACCCAGTTCGGCAATGTCGGCGGCGATGCGTTCAAGAGCATCCAGGTCCCGGTCTCAACCTTCGCGCATCCAAGCGGCTTCCGCGAATTCCGCTATCAAGATGGCATCAAGGCGAAGACTGCTCAGTTCCGCATCGACATGGAAACGCCGGTCAGCGACAGCGTCAACCTGTTCCTGCACAGTCGCTACCTGAAATACTCGTACGACTTCAACGGCCTATTCCCCGGCTCGGGCACCGGGAATGCCGGTCTGACCAGCGCGGTCAACTATCTGACGCCCGGCGCCGGGTCGCCGATCAACGACCTGTTAACCGCGGGCCGAACGGCGTTTCCGACCGCGACGCGCTTCGGCATCCGCAACCTGCGGACCGGCACCGTGCTCGGCAGCAATCAGACTGCGGAACTCAATGCGCTGAACGGCAATGGCTTTCTCCAGCGCACGACGCTCAACCACGATTACATCGACGGCAAGGATTTCGGTCTGAACGGCGGCGGCACGTGGGAATATGAGAGCGGCGGGTTCAAAAACTCGCTGACCGTCGGCGCGATGTATTACGACGTGACGCGCGAGCAGGACCAGTCGGCGACAGCGAGCGTCGTCAACGACGTGCGGTCGAACAGCGACATCTACGACATCGTCGCGCTGAACGCAGCAAACGGCGTCGTCGGTACGCTGTCCGATAACGGCCTGGTTTCGTATGGCGACTGGGGTGCTGGCATCCGCACGCGCAAGGACTCCACCGTCTCGTTTTATGCCAATGACGAGCTGTCGATCGGCGACCTCCATCTCGACGGCGGCATCCGCTGGGAGCGCGACTCCGCGACGTTCCTGGACGGCCAGGCAGCGGCGGTGAACCAGGCGGTGCAGCCGGGCGTGCCCGGCCTCATCCGCACGGTCGGATCGACCTTCGACGGGACCTTTGCACGGACGCAACGGACGCAGTCGAAGGCAGCGTACACCGCCGGCGCGAACTATCAGTTCACGCCTAACCTCGCGATCTACGCGCGCTATGCGAACGGTTTCCAGACCAACAACACTGATCCGATCACTACGATCGAACTGTATGAGGCGGGCGTCCGCTATCAATACCAGCGCTTCATCAGCGGCTCGGCGACGATTTTCCAGACCAACTTCAAGAATCAGAACTACAATTTCGCCAACCCAACCAACCCTTCGCAACAGCAGAACATCAACGCCGACCTACGCACGCGCGGCGTCGAAGTGGATGTGAACGTCCGTCCGATCACGTGGTTCTCGGTGGATTTCCAGGGCGTGTTCCAGCAACCCAAGCTGCTCAACCTGGAGATCGACGGCGTCAGCCAAGGTGCACAGTACGAAGGCAACCGCCCCGAACGGACGCCCGCCAAGCTGTTCACGATCACGCCGGCGATCAAGCTGCCGAATGGCTTGGGCGAAGTGTACGGCCGCTACAAATATGTCGGGCGCATTTTCGCCGATGCCGGCAACGGGGTCGCGCTCCCCAGCTACGGCGTGACCAGCGCGGGGATCACGATCAACGTCAACGACCGGATCCAGGCGAACTTCAACGCCGACAACATCTTCAACGTCGTTGGCCTGACCGAGGGCAATCCGCGGCAGGGCCAGACACAGGCGGTAACCGATGGCTATTTCTATGCCCGCGGCATTGTCGGCACGACCTATGGCGGATCGGTCACGCTGAAATTCTGATCGACCGATGATGTGAGTGTTCAAACGGGGCGGCGAGCAGGCAACTGTTCTGCCGCCCCTTTCGCGGAGTGACAATCATGAAGACGATAGCGCGCATGGCGATGGCGGGTGGCCTCGCACTCCTCACCTGCGCCGCGGCGCCGATCACGGGTCGACCGGAACTTGCGTATCAGTTGACCGAGGGGAAGAACCTCAACGCCTTCGTCCGCGACAAGGCGGTGGCGGCGCATGTCCTGCTGCGCAACGGTGACGATCCGCGCATCCTGGTAGCGTTTCCGGCGGGCAACAGCGGTGTCGGCCTGTGGTTCGCGAACACCGCACGTCCCGTGACCTGGCGGCTGGACCAGGCGCCGCTACCGCTGAACCGCGGGAGCCTGCACGGTATCGTCGCGGTCGCGACCGTCGATGCGCCGCGGTTGGTCCCAAAGCAGGCGGTGTTGTCCAATATCCGCTTCCTGCGCGACTATCAGGCGGTCGGTACGTTTCCCAAGGAACTCACCGCGACGCCGGTAATCGCCGGGGACACGATCACGTGGCGCCGCAAGCGCCTCGACGGCGCGGCAGGCTATGAACTGACGCTGCGGGTTATGGCGGGACGGATCGACCAAGGCGCGATCGTTGCCGGCGCGAACGGGCAAATTCGGTTGGAGATCACGGCGCTGACCGGCGACGCACCGTTGACCCCGATCCCGGCGGCGGAGTTACTCAATGCGACGGCGGCCGCCGATCCCGCCGCGCGCAATGCACTGGCGTTTCTCAGCTATCGGGAGAAGTTCCTGGCGGGTTCCTGGCGCTTCGATACCTATTTCGGGCGCGACACGCTGATGTCGTTGCGGCTGCTAATGCCGGCCCTCAAACCCATCGCGATCGAGTCGGGCCTCAATGCGGTCATCGCGCGATTGTCGCCCGGCGGCGAAGTCGCGCATGAAGAAGGGATCGGCGAATTTGCGATCCTCGCCAATCGCAAGGCGGGCCGTAGCGCTGATGCCGCCGAACTCGACTATGGCATGGTCGACGACGATTACATGCTCGGGCCGGTCGCCGCCGACTATCTGCTCGGGGCGGGCAAGCAGCGCGCGTCCGCCTATCTAGCCGCGCCGCTAGCAAGCGAGAGCCAGCCAGGGCGCCGCGAGCCGGTCGGTGCGGCGCTGGTTGGCAATCTCCGCTTCGTGCTGGCGCGGGCAAGTGCGTTCGCCGCAGACCCATCGGCCCGCAACCTCGTCGCGATCAAGCCCGGGCGGATGACCGGCGAGTGGCGCGACAGCAATGAAGGCCTTGGCCGCGGTATCTACGCCTATGACGTGAACGCCGCCCTGGTCCCCGCGGCGATCGAAGCCGCAGACCGCCTCGCGCGGGCCGGACTACTCGACAGATATCTGTCGGCGGCCGATCGCGCGGCGTTTGGGCGGGCCGGCACGATGGCCGACGTCTGGCGGACAAAGGCGCCCGCGCTGTTCCGTGTCGAGATCCCTGCTGCATCTGCCGCGGCGGACGTGCGGCGCTATGCGGCGACCCTCGGCGTGCCCGCAGCACCGGCGCTGGCGGCGCTGGGCAAGGCCCCGGTCGTATTTCATGCGCTATCTTTGGGCGCCGATGGCGCGCCGGTGAAGATCGTCAATTCGGACGAGGGCTTCGCGCTGTTGTTTGGGCGACCGTCCTCCATCGATCTTGATACCTTTGTGGGCGGGATCATGCGGCCCTTCCCGGCGGGTCTGATGACCGACATCGGGTTGCTGGTAGCCAATCCGGCGTTCGCCGATGGGGCGGCACAGGCGCGCTTTACGCCCGCGGCATATCACGGCGCAGTCGTCTGGTCGTGGCAGCAGGCGTTGCTGGCGGCGGGGCTTGAACGCCAGTTGCAGCGGACTGACCTGCCCGCGGCGACCCGGACTCGGCTCAGGACGGCACAGGCGGCGTTGTGGCGCGCGATCGCGGCAGGCAGGACGATCCGCGGATCGGAACTCTGGTCTTGGGCGTACAAGGACGGCGGCTACCGCATCGTCGCATTCGGCGCGGGCAAGGCCGATGTCGACGAATCGAACGCGGCGCAATTATGGAGCACGGTCTATCTGGCGGTGCAACCGCCCGGAACTCGCTAACCGGCGAAGAAACCCGTGATCGTCAGGCGTCCGGTTTGCGAGTCGGACGCGAGCGACACGCCGTCCGCGATCTCACCCGAATGCAGCAGGCTGCTGCGATACAGCAGCGCACGATTGTACACGCCGTCGATGCGCGCAATTCGTTCGAACAGCGGCGTGTCACCGGCGATATAGGACTCGGGTGCGCCGTGCTTCACCAAATCCCGGTTAAGCGCGGCGAAATAAGGATCGCGGCGACTGGCGTCGATCGTCTCGAACCCGGTCGAACGATGCCGGTAGAACGCGGTACCGCCGGTTTTGTCGGGCACGAGATAATGGATCAGCGCCAGCCGTCCAGGCTCCACCGCATCAACGTGCGGCAGGCGTTGCTCGATCGACAGCGCGGACGGCGCCATCGTCACGATTGAGAAGCGCGCCTCCAACACCGACAGCCCGGCCGACATCCCAAAAACCTGCTTCGCGATCGTCGCGATGAGCGCCCCTTGATCGCGCATATAGCTATCGGGAAGCGTTGCCGCGATGCCGGGGTAGTGTCGTCCTGCCGGACGATAATCCTGGGTCGCGGCAAAAACTCGCAGCGCGTGGGGATCGGGGACGAAGTGGTCGATGACGACGACGGGTTCCCCCTCCGTGCCGATACGACGTGCCCGCACGTCGGGCGTCGTCATCGCGCGGCGACCTGCGGGTCAACTAGCGCTGCGATCGCCACGTCATGCAACGGCAGCGTCGGCGTCGCGCGTGCGATGACCGTCTCGATCTGGTCGAGCTGGCGGCGGTTTGTCACCGCATCGAGGGTATCGGCCAACGGCGCATGGCCCAAGGCGCCCACCCCCTGCCCCTCCAGCACCGCGAGCCAGCTTGCCTCGCGGAACAGTTCGTCGGCACTCAGCATCAGCCGTCCAGCACGCGCGTATTGCGTCATCTTGTCGATCAGCGTGGGAGGCGGCGTCATGTGACGCGTGTGTCGCCAGAGCGGCGCGTCATGGCCCTGCGTGGCGTGATAGTGAAGGATCAGAAAGTCGCGAATGCCGTCCATGTCGCGCGCGAACAGAGTGTTGAACTGACGTGCCAGCGCGGGGTCGCAATCGGCATCCGGGAACAGCGTGATAAGCTTGGCGATGCCACTCTGGATCAAGTGAATACTGGTCGATTCGAGCGGCTCGAGGAACCCCGATGCCAGCCCGATCGCGACGACATTGCCGCGCCATGCCTCGCGCCGGAACCCTGCGGTGAAGCGAAGCATGCGTGGATCCGCCAGCGCTTCGCCGTCGAGGTTGGAGAGCAGGGTCGCCACCGCCTCGTCGTCCGACACGAAGCTGCTCGCATAGACATAGCCGTTGCCGGTGCGGTGCTGGAGCGGGATCCGCCACTGCCAGCCGGCGGGGCGCAGCGTCGACCGCGTAAACGGCGTCGTCGCGGCGATGCGCGCGCACGGCACCGCGACTGCGCGGTCGCAGGGGAGCCAATGCGACCAGTCCTCGAACTGCGCCCCCATCGTCTCGCCGATAAGCAGGGCACGAAAACCCGAGCAGTCGATGAAGAGATCGCCTTCCAGCCGCTCGTCGCGCTCGCTGGTCAACGCGGTGACGAAGCCGGTTTCGGGATCACGCTCGATATCGCGCAACAAGCCCTCGTGCCGGACGACGCCGCGTTTTTCGGCAAGTTGGCGTAAGTGGCGGGCGTAAAGGCCGGCGTCGAAATGATAGGCATAGCCGAGCGTCGACAGGATCGACCGTGGGTCGTCCACGGGTTTCGCGAAGCGGCCGGCGGCGGCAAGCTGCGCGGCCAGCGAATAGGCCGAAAGCGGCCGATCGAGCCCATCCGCCTTGGCCCGCAGCCAGTGCTGATGGAACGGCACGGGTCCAAGATTGACGCCGTAGCGGCCGAACGGGTGGAAATACCGCGTGCCGGGTCGCGCCCAATCGACGAATTCGATGCCGAGCTTGAAACTCGCTTTCGTCGCCGCGACGAACGCCGCCTCGTCCAGTCCGATCAACTGGTTGAACCAGTGTATCGTTGGGATAGTCGCCTCGCCGACACCAACGGTGCCGATTGCGTCGGATTCGAGGATGCTGATCTTGACCAGGTCGCCGAATGTGGCGCTCAAGGCCGCGGCGGTCATCCACCCCGCGGTTCCTCCGCCAAGGATTACAAGACGTTGCACGCGCTTCATGCTACGTAGTCCTGCGCAATTTCTTTTGGATAGCAAGCTGCTTCCTTACTCGTGCCCCGCACGACGGTCAGCATTGACAGGTGCCCAATGCCCTGAAGTCCCGGTTGGCCAGCGGCTTTCAGCTAGCGTGTGATCGATCAAACTAGCCCGCGTAGACTGGGCCGTGCGCAAGCTCCGTAGCGAGGCAGCCACTCGGACACGTTGACCCACTTTCGGACGTTCAGAGCGATCAGTCCGATCCCCAGTTCCGGACGTTCGTTCAGAAGCTAGCGATAGAAGCCGCGAAACCGTCCTTTTTGCGTTGTTGATAATTGATCGAAAATCTATCGTAAATAGGTAACTTCGAGATCTTATAAGATCGCCCTCGTATAATCTTACCATTTGTTATTGGCGAACGATTAAAGCGTTTTTGTCTACTACGTAAAAACGTTCTGTTGGCTTGCCGATCAGAAATCCCTGAACCTGATCGCAACCCCACTGTCGCAAAACAGACAGTTGCTCTTCCGTTTCAACCCCTTCGGCCACGATGATAAGGCCTAGGCTCTTACCTAGACCAATCGTCGCCTTGACGATCGATGACGACGAAGCGTGGCTTTGCATCGTGGCAACGAAGCTCCGATCAATTTTAATCTTGTCGAAGGTGAATTCTTTGAGATTGCTGAGCGAAGAATGTCCTGTACCGAAGTCGTCCATCACGACCTTGGCGCCGTACTCCCGCAGCTTCTCGAGGGTGGCGAGAACGTTGTCGCGCTGAAAACCCAATAGGGTCGCGCTTTCCGTCACTTCGAGCTCTAATCGGTCGAACGCGACGCGCCAACGCAGTGCGGCATCGCATATCTCGGCCGCGAGGCCGGGGGAGCGAAACTGAATGGGTGACAGGTTCACGGCCAGCGACACCTTCGGATCCCAGGTCGATGCGGCGCGCAATGCCTGATCGATCACCCACGATCCAATAGTTCCTATGAGACCGCTCGACTCGGCGATGGGTACGAAAACGTCCGGTGGTATGTCGCCCCGCCTGACCTGCCCCCATCGAGTGGACCGGGTTGATTGTTAGTGGACTATGCTCGCCGCCGCCATATCCGGACGGAGGTGAAGCGAAGCGGAACCGGAGGCCGGATATGGCGGTGACGCCGTTTCCGGGGCCGGCGGTCGGTAGCCCAGGCTGCTGTGCGGACGGACGGTGTTGTAATGCCGCCGCCATGCTTCGATCAGCACCTTCGCCTCGGCGAGGCTGTAGAAGATCTCGCCATTGAGCAGTTCGTCGCGAAGCCACCCATTGAAGCTCTCATTATAGCCATTCTCCCATGGTGATCCCGGTGCGATGTAGAGCGTCTTCACGCCGATTTGGCCGAGCCATTTCTGCACCGCATTGGCGATAAACTCGGCGCCGTTGTCCGACCGTATATGCGCAGGTGGCCCTCGTGTGACGAACAGGTCGGCCAACGCCGCCAGCACGTCTTCATGTTTGAGCTGACGAGCAACGACCAGCGCCAGGCACTCTCGACTGGCCTCGTCGATGATGGTCAGGATGCGGAACTTGCGACCATCATGCGTGCGGCCTTCGACAAAGTCGTACGCCCACACATGCCCTGGATATTCCCGGCGCAGCCGGATGCACGAGCCGTCGTTCAACCACAGCCGCCCACGTTTCGGTTGCTTCTGTGGCACCTTTAGCCCCTCGCGCCGCCAAATCCGCTCGACCCGTTTATGGTTCACCGTCCACCCGGCATGGCACAGCAATGCCGTCACCCGGCGATAGCCGTAGCGACCATATTGCTTTGCCAGCGCGATGATGTCTTCCGACAACGCCTGTTCGTCATCCGCCCCGCGCGGCACCTTGCGCTGCGTCGATCGATGCTGGCCCAGCACTCGGCAGATCCGTCGCTCGGACACCGGAAGCGCTCGTTGCACATGATCGATGCAGCGTCGTCGCCGCGCAGGGCTCAGAAGTTTCCCCGCGCTGCCTCCTGCAAAATCAGCTTGTCCAGCGTCAGGTCCGAGATCGCCCGCCGTAGTCGCAGGTTCTCCTTCTCCAGATCCTTCATCCGCCGCGCCTGGTCGATCTTCAGCCCACCATATTCCTTGCGCCAGCGATAATAGGTCGGACCGTTCCAGGAGCGGCTCGATGCTCTGCTGGTCGAGAACGAGGCGCGTCATCGTCGTGACCGACTGCGGATGACGCGCATCCACGATCTGCTGCTGCGCGATGGGTTCGAGGGCTCCTACGATGCGGTTCGGCGCTACGCCGCACGCTGGTCCGAGGCGCGGCGCAAGGATCCCGGCGCCGACGTGGCGGCGTTCATCCCGCTGCTGTTCAAGCCGGGCGAGGCGTACCAGTTCGACTGGAGCCACGAAGACGTCGAACTCGCGGGCAAGCCGATGCGCGTGAAGGTCGCTCATATGCGGTTGTGCGCGTCGCGGGGGGTCTACGTCCGGGCCTATCCGCGTGAGACGCAGGAGATGGTGTTCGACGCGCATGCGCGCGGCTTCGCCTTCTTCGGGGGCGTGCCGCTGCGCGGCATCTACGACAACATGAAGACCGCGTTGACGACGGTGTTCGTTGGCAAGGAACGCGTGTTCAACCGTCGCTTCCTGGTGATGGCGGATCACTACATGGTCGAGCCCACCGCATGCTCGCCAGCTGCAGGCTGGGAGAAGGGCCAGGTCGAGCATCAGGTTCAGACGGCCCGGGGGCGTCTGTTCCAGCCGAAGCTGCGGTTCGCCAGCATGGAGGAGCTCAACGGCTGGCTGGAGGCCGAGTGCGTCCGCTGGGCAGCCAAACAGCCGCACCCTGAGCACAAGGAGATGACGGTCGCGCAGGCACTGGAGCTTGAGCGTCCCGCGTTGCAGCCGATGCTCGCGCCGTTCGATGGCTTCCACGAGACCCAGCACGCAGTGACCGGCACCTGCCTGATCAGCTTCGATCGTAATCGCTACTCGGTTGCTGCCAAGGGGGTCCGCCGGGCAGTGCAGGTCCGGGCATATGCCGATCGGATCGTCGTGCGGATGGGTGAAGAGATCATCGCCGAGCATCCCCGGTTCTTCGGGCGCGACCGCACGATCTACGCCCCCTGGCATTATCTTCCGGTGCTGGTGAACAAGCCTGGAGCGCTGAGGAACGGGGCACCGTTCCAGCACTGGGATCTGCCGATCTCACTTGCCCGGCTGCGTCGTAAGCTGGGCAGCGACAATGATGGTGATCGGCGGTTCGTGCGCGTGCTTGCGGCCGTGCTCACCGATGGGCTGGAAGCGGTCGATAGCGCGGCGCGCGAAGCGCTCGATACCGGGGCCATCAGCGATGACGTCGTGCTCAACATCCTGTCGCGACGCAGGGAGCCACCCGGTGCCGTATCCATCGATACGCCCGAAGACCTGGCGCTGATGCATCCGCCGATCGCCAACTGTGCCCGCTATGACAGCCTGCGAGGTATCCGTGCAGCGGCATGAGATGATCGATGCCATGCGCAGCCTGGGCCTCAAGGGCATGGCGGGTGCGTTCGACGATGCGGTCACCACCGGGGTTCAGCGCAAGCGTACAGCGATGCAGATCCTGACCGATCTACTGCGCGCCGAAGGTGCGCATCGGCATGCCGCCTCGATCCGCTATCGGATGAGCGCTGCCAAGCTGCCGGTCGTAAAAGACCTCGATGCGTTCGTGTTCGACGGCACGCCCATCAACGAAGAACTGGTCCGCTCGCTTCACGCAGGCTCGTTCCTGCCAGGCCGCCGCAACGTCGTGCTGGTCGGGGGCACGGGCACCGGCAAGACCCACCTAGCTAGTGCGATCGCCGCCAGCGTCATCCGCGCCGGTGCGCGCGGTCGCTACTTCAACACCGTCGATCTGGTGACGCAGCTCGAGGAGGAGACGCGGATCGGGAAGGCGGGCGCGCTCGCCGCGCAGCTGCGCCGCCACGAGCTCGTGGTGCTCGACGAGCTTGGTTATCTGCCGTTCGCCCGCTCGGGCGGGCAGCTGCTGTTCCACCTGATCAGCAAGCTCTACGAGCACACCTCGGTGATCATCACCACCAACCTCACGTTCGGCGAATGGCCCAGCGTGTTCGGCGATCCCAAAATGACGACGGCGTTGCTCGATCGCATCACTCACCACTGTGACATCGTCGAAACCGGCAACGACAGCTGGCGGTTCAAGAACCGTAGCTGACCCACACGAAGATGACCCGTTCTCGCTGCTCGCGCCTCCGGTCGGGCTCCGCCCGCCCTACGCCGCAAGCAGCGAGAACGGTGCCCGGATCAGCGTCGTACGCCATCGCGATCGGGGGGTCCCTTTTGCACGCCGATAGGGGGTCCCGGTTCGACGCCTATTTACAGTCCAGATCGGCGACGAAAACGTGCACCGCGTGCGGGCGGTGATGGATGAAGTGTTTGGAGCGCAAAACTTCGTCGCACAAATCCAACTTAAAAAGTCCGGTGGTGCAACAAGTGCTTATCTCTCTGGCATCACGGACTTCGTTTGCTGGTTTGCCAAACGCCGCCCCGCTCTAAAATATCGTTCGCTTTATCAGTCAGACGGCTCGCGCCGGGATGATGATTATGGACTCGTCGAATATGACGTCGATCAATGGCTCACAAAAACGCAAGCTGTCAGCGAGGGGCGTAGCGGGAAAGCTTTGCAGCTAATCACGCTAACCAGTCAGCGGCAAGGACCAGAACTTCTGGTCGGCGCGGGTCAACCGCGACGTGCGGCTGATCGTTCACAAGACTGGCGATTCGCTACTGGTCGCCTATGTCGCCCACCACGACGACGCTTACGCCTGGGCCGAGCGGCGGCGGATCGAAGTGCATCCGCGCACTGGAGCTGTGCAGATCGTCGAAGTGCGCGAGCGTGTCGAGAACGTCGCGCCGCCAGAGACGTTCGATTTCGTCATTCCCAAAGCGGCGCCCGCCACCCCGCAGCCGCAGTTGTTCGCCTTGCTGGGCGACGACGCCCTGCTGTCGATCGGCGTGCCAACGGACTGGCTCCCCGATGTGCGGACCGCAACCGAAGACAGATTCTTTGCACTGGCCGAGCACTTGCCGGGAGAGGCATCCGAGGCGCTGCTCGAATATGCGGCGACCGGCGCGTTGCCGGTGCCCGTGCCAGGCAGCGCCGATCCCTTCGCGCATCCCGACGCGCTACGGCGTATCCGCCCGATCGCCGACCAGGACGAGCTGGAGCAGGCGCTGGCGTTCCCGTGGGAGAAGTGGGGCGTTTTCCTCCACCCATCGCAACGCGATCTGACCGCCCGGACCTTCACCGGCCCCGCGCGCGTCGCGGGATCAGCTGGCACCGGCAAGACGATCGTCGCCATTCACCGCGCCGTGCGGCTTGCACGTGAGAAACCTAAGGCGCGGATTTTGCTCGGCAGCTTCTCGCAGCCGCTCGCAGATGCCATGGCGAAAAAGCTGTTGGTGCTGGCGCCAGAAACCGGCGGCATCGTACCGCGTATCACTACGGTTTCGTTCCGCGGTATTGCCGAACAGATGTACCAGCTGGAACACGGCGTGCGCCCACGGATCGCCTCGGACGCTGTCCTGCGCGAACGACTGGCCGAAGCGGCGGCAGCCGTGCAGCTCAAAGGCTTCTCGCCCCGTTTCCTGTTGTCGGAATGGACGAACGTCATCGACGCTTGGAGCATCGTGTCGCCGGAGGCATATGCATCCGTCCAGCGCATGGGCCGCAAGAGCCGGCTCGGCCCGAACCAGCGCGAGCGACTGTGGCCGGTGTTCGAGGCGGTTCGGGCGGCGCTGAACGCCGAGCGCTATACGACATGGGCGCAGGTGTTCAGCGGACTGGCGAACGGGCTGGCCGATCGGTCGCGCAAGCCGTTCGATCACATCGTCCTCGACGAAGCACAGGATTTGGCACCGGCTGAACTGCGCTTCTTCGCCGCGCTCGCACCCACCGGGCCCGATGCGCTTTTCCTAGCAGGCGACATGGGTCAGCGCATTTTCCAGCATCCCTATTCATGGGCAGGTCTGGGGGTGGATGTGCGCGGCCGATCGCATACGCTCAAGGTCTGCTATCGAACTTCGCAGCAGATCCGGCGGGCGGCGGATCACTTGCTGCCCGCCGTTCTGCGCGAAGTTGATGGCATCGAGGACGAGCGGCGCGGCATCGTCTCAGTATTTGACGGCCCCACGCCGCTGGTCGAAGTTTGCGAGAACGCTGAAGCGGAAACGAGAACAGTGTGGGCGACAGTCACCGCGTGGCTTCAGGACGGCATTGCAGCGCGGGAGATCGGCGTCTTCGTCCGCACACCTGTTTTGATCGGACGCGCCCGCGCGGCACTCAGCAGTTTGCCCGGCGCTGATGACATCACAACAGTGCCAATGCACTTGGCCAAGGGGCTTGAGTTCCGCGCCGTCGTTGTGATGGCCTGCGATCAGGGTGTTCTCCCGCTCGACGAGCGCGTCGCCGACGCCGCCGACGAGGCGGAACTGGACGATATCTATGAGACTGAGCGGCGTTTGCTCTACGTCGCTTGCACCCGCGCCCGTGAGCATTTGCTGTTGA
>Ga0160428_1000760_pt1 | contig 30976 bp, 32 predicted proteins | sample SolpanmetagenomM_FD_108198 | JGI IMG/M metagenome (GOLD analysis project Ga0160428, IMG submission 108198) | Solar panel surface microbial communities from Lawrence Berkeley National Laboratory, California, USA - M | ecosystem: Engineered > Built environment > Solar panel > Unclassified ... | reverse complement strand
TTGAGGATCTGGCTCGACTATTTCGAGGGGAAGTGGCACTTTACGGTGGGCGATGCGTTCTACAAGGGCTTCGTTGTCTGGGAGTGGCCTCAGGATTTCTGAGATGGGGATGCCGTTGATGAGTGTGTCCGGCATGTTGGTGCTTGAATCTGAAAATGTTGTGGATAAGGCGAATTGTGGAGGATTACGATTTATGGCTGCGCCTGGATTGATGATGAACTTATGAAGCGACCTCTATTGAGGAGAGCACCTATATCAATGACTGCTTTACGGAGCTGCTACTCACTGCCAAGGAGACAACTGCTGACATAAGCAGAAAGTTTCGGACGAAAGCTGCTTGAGGGAGAGACGGTAGTCCTGGTCCTCGCTACCTGTCCTCAATATGCCTGTCAGTATTGACCAGGACCCGGAAGTCGTAAGTTTTGTTGCTACCCGCTGTGATTATCTCCTGCGTCACAGCTCGCGAGAACGATCGGTGATCATTGAACTCGATCATGTTGCGAAGCACGAGCGCGAAAGAAGTACGCCATGAACACAATCGCAACAACAATCACGTCATGCTTATGACAGATCGACTTACGAGCTTGATCGAGTGTGCAGCAGAATATCGCATCCGGTAAGCACTTTACACGTCGAAGGAACACGCCTTATGATCTCCAGTGTATATGTCCGAGAGATCAAGACCGAAGATCCTCTTTTCGTGGCTTTAGTATGTGCATGAAGATTATTTCTAGCGTCTAGCGTCCGCACATGAGGATCGTCGTACTCTTGAGTTGTGCTTCTTGGTGGCAGGAATACACAATTGCGACGACAAATTAATTTGAATTTCAAGTTCAAGCAGCTTGTTGATTGCTCGGTGTATCAATCGTCAGGCTTGTCAGGCTACTTGACAGATTCTCAGCCTAGTTGCTTGTATAGGTGCTACTGTAGAAGGCGTACAAGCATGTCTATAATGCCCTTGTATGACATTGTTTGGCCAAAGCAAAAATAAAGGCAGGCAAACTACTAACATGCCTCGTGCAAACATGGGTGCATGTCACCAAGTATACTCTTCGGAAGGCGCGGCAGATTGGCAAGATAAGGTTTTGTGGCCCGCGCTTGAACATGTTTCAGGCTCAGGCACCAATCGAGTGACGGAAGTAGTACAGCAACGAGAATCGGGTGTAACCTCACTACCGGCAGGCTACTGTCTTTGTACTTTTATCGTTGCCATGCACACACAGACGCCGTCACTGTAGTAGTCGATCACCTTGTTGCGAGGTGTATGACAATAGCAGTAGTCCTCGGCCACCGAAGCTGGTGCGGATGCTGCCGGAATTGATCGTCGTCATCCTTGATTCGGGACGAAACGTGGCTCCATATTAGCGCGAGCAGAAGAACAAAAATAATCCTCTCCATGCATGCAATCCAGTCTGATATCTCTCATAACTTGTCCTCCTGCAGGCAGCCCTCTTCATCATCAGACCAAGTCCAACGCGCTTGTGCTGGAAAGGAGAGAGGCACGCTGCTCTGCAGGCCGCTCGAAATCGCCGTAGGGTAGAGGAGGACCCAGGCAAGCGTGGGGTTGGCTTGGTGGGTCCAGCATTTTAAAACTGGTTTTGACTACACCGCCCAGAAGTGAGGCAGCCTTGGTCGTCTTTCCTTCCACCTAAAACGCGCAGCTCTTCTCCTTCATCTCACTTCGCTCTCCTCCCCCATCTTTGGCTCTCCGGTCTGCTGACAGTTGCCACCCTGTCAGCTACGGTGCCGTCCACTCCTTATTTTGGTTGTTGCCTTTGCGTTTCGACTTGTCGTTCGCAATTTTCACTCTTTTTCACTTAGATTACACATCGCCGTGTACGTACTTTCATCCTGTTGCCTGGTGTGACAGTTCAGTTTGTAGCCTTTCCGGTTTCAGATTTTCACCTGTCATTTCATAGCTGAACAGCAGCGAGCAATTGCTGACAGAGCAAACAGAGCAACGTCTGCGCATCTAATTTCAATCTCGACTTGCCATTCTCTCAGCTGGACATCGAGATAAAATCATAACAATCCTCGACACTGAATCTTTGTCTGTGCGCTGGACGGCAGACACTGATTTCAGAATTGAGAATAACCCAGAGTCGCCTTCTTCTGGCGCCCTCGAACAACATTAGAGATCGACGACTTCACTGCTGATCATGGTCGACATTTCCTCTTCGCCTTTCCGTTTAGCTTCGGATGATGATGCCAATTCCAACAACAATCCTGCGTATTTCGGTCGTAACCCTCTCCAAGAGACAAAAGACTTTGACACCTCATTCTCTTTTCCGGCGAGACCATCTCAAACTCCAGTGCGTCATGGCCGTCAACCATCGGTGTCAAGCAATCAAGCCACTTCCAGGACGAATTCACATCGTCGCAATGCATCTCAAGCTCACGAAGTTTCAGCCATAAGCCAATTCCAATCTTTCAGCTTTCCTTCTACGTCCGTGCAGGCCTCACCAAGACCTGCCACTGTTGCTGCATTTGACAGTTCTGCTACGCCAACACGAGGTGGAGGACGTGGACATCGCAGGACTGCAAGCGAGTTTGTTGGAGGTGATTCAAGAACTGGGTCAGCCACAAAGCTGCGCCATTCTTCAGTGGACGGAGGCGGTATTGTGCCTGGTATCGCGATCAACGAAGCATTCGAGCCATTTCCTAGGCCACTAGCCGCACATGGCCGGAGATCTTCACTTGCAGTCACACCTCTTCGCCAGTCCACTTCTCCCGAGCCTCAAGTCATCGACCTTGATGATGCAGTGGATCGTGTTGAAAAGAAAGAATCTGCTGATCAAGAGACTCCACGAGCAACACACGGTTTCGGTTCTGGTAACTCGTTTACGATGTATTCTGTGGCAGGTGGAGGGACAGGTGCTCGCCATCAAGCTAGGATGTCGTCAAACGGATATACACCCACACGTCGTCCGATGCCTCGTGCTCGTGTTGGTTTCGCTGATAGGGTCGATTTCATTTCAAGACCGCTGTCCACCATCTCCTCTCAAAGTGGCAGCTCAATGTCCACAATTCGTCATTCTATGTCAGTCAGCAGTGCCTCGGGATATCCAGCCACCAGTCCTCTACGCATGGAAGAGCCAAGCTACGCCAGAACCTCGCCTGAACGTTTCGAGTTACCAATCAGGCCCAGGTCAACTGATCCGGTGCTCACACCGTCCAGTTCTCGCACTGCTTTGGGGGTCTTTCCCGCAACCGATGTGCAATCGAGGCCAAAGTCTGCTCAGGCCTTCACTGAATTCAGCTCTCCCTCAAAGAACAAGGACTTGGCTCGTAAGACAAAAACTGCTGCCACAGACAAGCCAGCTAGCACGAAGCCTAAGCGCAAGATGGGTGCGTGGGCTCACATCCTTGGTCGTCACTCCAAATCAACCCTACCGCCTCATGTCAATTCTCAACAGCTCAACTCTCCTGTCCTGCAGGAGTCCTCGCCTGAGGTATCGCCCGAGCCGACTCCAGTCGAGCTCAACGTCGACTTCAATGCAGACCCAACAGCTGTCTTGTCGGACCCTGCTCAATCAGTCCTCTCCGCGAGTGCACCCGCAGAGTCTTTCATACTCAGGCCTAAAGTGTCTACAATTCTGGAAGAGCCTGACCGCACGTCAACCATGATTGATCTCGATCTTGCTCTTGATCTGTTCAATGCTACACCTTCGAAGACACTTAAGGCACGCAACTTCAACTCAGCTAGAAGGAGTATGCATAGCGGTAGTATTTCTGGACTTTCCAGCCCTTCTGGTCATCGACGTGCTGAAAGTGCACCTTCACACGTCATCTTTGATCCTGACCAGTACAGAACAGCACATAATGGTTCCACTTCAGGTCAGAGCTTTGAAATGGAGGATGTTTTCGAGGAGGATGAGAGCAAGTTTGGAGATGTCTCAGATGCTCTGACTTTTGACAGTAGCGCTAATGCATCTGGACCGACATCATTCGAAGGAGACCGCTCACGCATGCTGGAGTCACAGCAAAGACCTGCATCTTCTCGTGCAGATCAGGCACACATTCGCTTCGATGACGCCGCTCGCAAGTTGCAATTCCACCGCAACTCGACTGGAGGTTTTCCCCAGTATCGTAGGCACAGTCAGACGCCTATATCGGGCAGGCCTGTCACTTTGAGCTCGGAGACTGTCAAGGATCCACAACCTGCTGCTATGTCGATGACACCGCAGATTTTCTTCTCCAACGACGCTAATCAAGCAGCACATGTACATCCTCAGCCTGAGCTGCAGCAGAAAGACTCGATCCTGTCTCGTCCTCCTCTTATGGAAGCGTCCCTACCCTCCGAGACATCCTCTCCATTCACTTCCAGTCAAGCAGGATTCAATCAACAGCATCGAGGCAGCACAACCACAATGGCAACTTCCTTTGTTGAGTCTGCAAAGTCACCTAGTATTGGCATTGGTGAGCCAGGGCCGGAGGTTCGCTCAAGTGATGATGTCGTCATCCCCATGGTCGAGCAACGCCCAGCTAGCTCCCGTACTCCTCTTCAGCCTCTCAACTTCACCAACAATCGCTCTCGTGGCGGCATGCGCTCCGTCAGTTCGACCATGAGTCTTGCTTCGGCCGCAGAGTCAATATCGAGACGTAAACGTGCCAGTCTTGGTAACCTGTCTCGACTTCTCAGTGGTAATAGGAGCTCACTGTCAGTCAACGTTCCCGAGGACAACAATACCAGCACACCGAAAACACCAAAAGCATCCCACAGACTCAGCCGAGTCTTCAAATTCTGGAAATCAAAGCCATCTCCAGCATGAAATCTCAACTAATTTCTTTTCTTTCCTTTCCTTTGTGTCTAGTTTCACACTTTCTGCAAACAGCTTTTCAGCTTGTACATATACGACGAGGGTTTATACCAGCTGTCTTCGAATATCATCGGCACAACGATGAATGGACAGCATATGATACGACGCACTTTTACTGATGACATGACATGACAAATATTGGGAGCAACGGGACACAGGAATATGGTGCATGGACACACTTTGATCATTTGATCATGATCATGAACAAAACTTCTCTTCTTTTATGATGACAGGATTCATAGTACATACCCTCTTTTGACTGCTTTGCAGTTCCAGATAGCTTTACTGTTACTCAACAGCTACTCAATACTTTCGTAGACCAATGGCACTTGTCCATTTCGCAAATGAGTCTAGACTTGATTAATTGTTGATGTGACGTTGAGCTACTCCACTAGAGAACGCGCCAGAGCTGTAAACGTGGAGATCTTTGAACCCACATAGGAGACAAAAACAACAGGTTAGCACGTTCCCAGCTTTATTGTTTGTTTGTTCTTACCCAAGCAAAAAGTCGTCGAACAGGGGATGGAGATTAGTAGTTCAGGACGTGATGTTGGGAGCGTGCCTTTTGAATATATGACGTCCATGTCGTCTTCCTTTTGTCTCATCCATTCCTCATCCAAGACAGGAAGCCACACTCCTTACAGTAAACAAATCACTGCCGAGCCTGGCAAAGACACACACTCCTTCCTTCCCTGACTGCTTTACTTTGAGACATTTATCCATCGTCATTCTTTTCACTTTTGACGTCTTTTTCCGATCTATTCTTTTCTCCATTCAAAACAACAAACCACCAACATGAAGTACCTCAACGCAGTACTAGCATTAGCATTCGTTGCTGTTGCATCTGCATCTGCTGCTCTGGAGAAGAGAGCCCTCACACCTGTCACCATCACTGGCAATGCATTCATGGTTGGCTCAACAAGATTTTATATTCGTGGTGTGGACTATCAGCCTGGTAAGATTTGACAGCTACTCATCACCATCAGTCAAATCAATCTAATACGCGTAATCAGGTGGTTCGAGTGACCCGGTCGATCCATTGGCCAACCCAACAACTTGCCAGAGAGACATCCCTTACTTTAAGCAACTCGGTATCAACACAGTCAGAGTATACACCATCGACAACACCGCCAACCACGACGCCTGTATGAACGCACTCGCGGATGCCGGTATCTATGTCGCCTTGGACGTCAACAACTACAAGTACTCTATCAACCGTGCTGCACCAGCTGCTTCATACAACGCTGTGTACCTACAAAATGTCTTTGCTGTCATCGACGCTTTTGCCGGCTACACCAACACACTGCTTTTCTTCTCCGGGAATGAAGTTGTCAACGACCCTACGAATACCGATTGTGCTCCATTCATCAAGGCTGTTGACCGTGATATGAGAGCTTATATCAAGGCGAGAAAGTACCGCTCGATTCCTGTAGGATACTCTGCTGCGGATGTTACTTCGAACAGATATCAGCTAGCTGCTTGGATGAACTGCGGCAACGCTACCGATCGTTCTGATTTCTTGTTAGTCCTGGTAAATCTCCTTGTCATGTGGAAGCCATAGCTAATCAAAATTATAGTTCTTTCAACAGCTACTCCTGGTGCGATCCTAACACCTTTGTCGGCTCAGGATGGTCTGATCTTGTCGCTCTCTACTCGAACTACAGCATACCACTATTCTTGAGTGAATATGGTTGCAACGAGAACCCGCCTCGTCCATTTCAAGAAGTGCAAGCTTTGTATAGTACGCAGATGACAAGTGTTTACTCAGGAGGATTGGTCTATGAGTGGAGTGAGGAAGCTGATAACCCGAACTTTGGTCTGGTCAACATCAACTCGGCTACTGCAATCACACCAAAGACTGACTTCAACAATCTAATGGCAATGTACAAGGCGAATCCTTCACCTACTGGTGATGGAGGTTACAAGACTTCAGGAACACCTCTTGAATGTCCTCCACAGAGCCCCAACTGGAACGTCTCTACCAGTGTTCTGCCAGTCATGCCAGTTTCTGCACAATACTACTTCTCTAACGGTGCTGGTAAGGGTCCTGGACTTTCCGGACCAGGATCTCAGACTTCAGGCGCAACTGCACAAGGGCCTGGCGTTCCAGCAAGCGCAGCTAGTGGTACATCCACATCAAGCTCCAGCTCAGGCACTGCTACGCCGGCCAAATCAGCTGCTGGAGGAAACTTGAAGGGGCAAGAAGGTGCCAGTAGCTTTGCTCTCATGGCTGCAGTCGTGGCTGTGAGCTTCCTTGTTGGTGCTACTGGATCACTATAGAGGAGATTTACTTGGTTATGGAGGCGCAAAGGTCAGTGTTATGGGAGATGAGGCATAAGAGGAGGCGATGACAGCTGTATGATACGATAAAAGCAAAGCATTATGATAGCATGTATGGTTATATGATAGAGAATGATCAAGGCTGGCATTGAAGTTTCACGAAAGTCCTCCTCACAATCCTGACCTTCAGTACAGACTCGTCATGACCATGCTATAGGCTGTGCTGACCATTACATACATAAGATGCTTTGTCAATTTTGAGTCCCTTGCAAAGACCACAGCTCACGGACTTGTCTCCGACATTGCAACATTTTCGAACTTTTCGACCACATCCAGCTCAACCCATTCGAAGACTCTGTCAAGTGCCAGCTCCATCCCCATATACTCGCATCTTCGACCTGTGATACCAACAGTCGTTTCACAACAGTTACACTACGATACACCTCGTATAAGCAGTATCACACTCTATCTGCCATCACCAAAACCTACAAACTACGAAAGTAGCAATAGCAATAACAACAGCAACAACATAAACCAGCCTCTTCGTACAGTACAAATCCTCCACCTGCACACACCAATTGCACCCAAACCAACCTTCTACCACCACCGCCACCACCACCAAATAACAAAAGAAAGCACAAATGGGTCGCGAACTCCAAAAGAAAAAGAACCGCTCCGGCAATCCCAAAGTCCGGCAACGTTCCTCCAAAAAGCCCAATGGCAAAGCAGTCATCCTCAATAACGCACTCATCGCCGCAAACTGGGATAAAAAGCAAACACTAGCACAAAATTATGCAAGATTAGGGCTAGCGAGGAAGTTGAATGGGAGTACGGGTGGTGTTGAAAGTGGTGTGAGCAAAGAGAAGAGGAATGAGGATGTGTTAGATATTCGACGGGTGAAGAGGGGAAGGGAAGGCGATGTTGGATCCAAAGCGTTTGAGAAGGGTGTTGGAGTGGGCGAAGTGAGGATTTTGAGGGATGAGCAGGGGAGGATTGTGAGGGTCCTGGATGATGATGATGATGATAATGCAGGAACTGGTGAGAAGAAGAGACATTGGGCTGGCGAACTAAACGACCCATTACGCGCACTGGAAGAGAGTGAAGATACTTCTGACGACGAGATGGACGACCAAAAAGAAGAAGGCGACGACGACGAATTCACATCCTTTTCCGACGACGACGAAGATAAAAAAGAAGATCGCGCCGGCCACCTTCAACACATCTCGTCCCTCGTTGGCGCCAAAACAACGCCCTCAAATGACGAGAGTCCACACTCCATTGTCTCGCAACTGACCGCCATGGCCAGCATTCCCGGCGCCAAAAAACCACGCAAGCAATCGGAGCGTGAGGCCGAGTGGTGTCAGTTATTGGTGGAGAAGCATGGGAGGGATTATGGGGCTATGGCGAGAGACGCGAAGGTAAATGTTATGCAGCAGAGTGTGGGGGACGTGAGGAGGAGGGTTGAGAGGTATCTTAGGAGTACCAAGTGAAAGGGATGACCCTGGGCCAGCAGACGGGTGTTTGATTACTGAAATGCTCTGGATATTTGGAGCACCATCGAAGCCAGATACGGCAAGTTTCCTACTGGTTGCAGCAGCAGCAGCAGCAGCACATCGAGAACATCCCTTTTTGATGCTGGGCGTTATGAGGTCGTGGCTTTGTTGCAGTCATCATAGCGTTGTGGTACCATCGGCAACAACCAAGGGCGAGGAGCGAAGCAAGTTAAGCACGGCTTCTTCACTATGATGATTGGGTTGGAATAGGAAAGGAATCGTTGCAATTCATCGACGTCAGGTGGCATAGAGGTTTTCTCAGCCAGAAGAGCTAGTCTACAGGGACCCGAATGGGGGACGGCAGGATACAACACAGTCTAAAGGAAAGGTAGCAAGCAGATGAAGTTTGACGAATTCAAAATGTATCAACCCTATCAACCTCTACAATACATGTCTTCAAACTTGGAGCTACTTGTCTATCCTTGTAACGATATTCCCATGAGCTAATTCATCTGCACGTAATTACCTACACCTAACTGTTAGCAAAAGGACAAACCAGAATCAAGACAATGAGGAGAGAGCAATAGACCAACCAGGGAACTGTCCTTCTCGTCCACCTATCCTACCAATCCACCAAGCATTCACATCATCCGTCCTGCTGACAATCTCAATCGTCTCTCCAGCTGAAAAGCTCAGATCACCCTCTGCGCTCGCCTCGTAGTCATACAGCGCCTGACAGGTTTCCGCCTGAGGTGCACCACTGAAGCGTCCCGGCTTCGGCTTTGGTGGTGGGGGTTTCGCTTTTGCTGCTGCTGCGTTGCCCCACTGATCTGCGCCTGTAGATGGCGAGCCAGGAGTGTATGCAGGAGGGGTGTTGTATGTTTGTGAGTCGACTGATTGCCTGCCGTATGCGGATGATGATGCTCCACCATTACCAATTGCGAGTTGTGGCTTGGCTCCTCCGATGGCAGGGCGCATGCCGTATTTCGATGCTGCGGCGGACTGACCTGGTCTTCGTCCTCCTGTTGTCTTGTAGTGCACTATTGTCAATTGCTCAGCTTGCTCTTGGATGTCTCCTCGCTTCTCCTCGAAAGCAGCTTCGATCGCTTTGGTGAGATCAAAGTAGCCAATGTCAATGCTCTGCATGCGTTCGTGTAGCGTGTAGAAGACATTCAGCTGCATAAAGTAGAAGGATTGGAAAAGTGGGCCGATGAATTCGCTTTCGAGCATAAACAGCCGTGGTAGTTCGTCCTTGAGTAAGTCGTTAAAATAGTTGTACTCTTGTGTAGCTTGCTCGCAGTCCGCCTCCGCCTTGTACATTGCCTTTTCATCTTTGAGGGTCTTATCTTTCTTGTCTTGCAGTTTCTTGAGGGTGGCTCGGTGCCGATCGTAGTCGATTTGCTTGTGGTCGCGCTTCTTTGCTACTTTGCTGATGATTTTGATGACACCAAGGAGCTCTACTGCAGGCTGGATGACGCGTGATTCAATCATTTCCAATTCAGGCTTTAGCTGGTCTTGCAGGTCGCGGACGATGGATTCATATTGCTCGCAGGCCTCGATACCTTCTGGATTGCCTTCCGGGATGATGGAGTTTGGATCGGACATGCGGCCGGATATGGGTTTGTAGATTTCTGCGATAGCTTTGGAGAATTCGATTTGATGATTGAGCATGCCTGGATGTGTTACTCTTTGTATTGCTCTACTTTATGCTCGGATCAACGAACCATTAATAGCCTCAAAGTATCTAACGGTGGTCAGCTTGTGTATCTTCTGCGGCTTCTCATAGCGCACCTACTTTTTGGATTCACTATGCAACTTTGTGGTTTCCTTTTCAAGATCTTCGAATCGTCTTTCTGCATCTAGGTAGACTGCATCTTTTGTGATATCTCCCTGTGGTTCATCAGATCTCTGCCACGCTGGTGAAATTCAGCAAGCCTTGTCATACCACATTGAACCTCTGCTTCAGCATTTGAGGGGCCTGTCTCATCAGTCTTCATCCAGTCTCAAAACTCTTGATATGCTCACCCTGACGGCGGTTTTCGTGAAACCCTTCCAACTCATTTTGAAGTCTTTCCGGTATGTCTAGGTAGAAGGGTGTGTTGAGAGTGGCTAGATTGCTGGACAAAGAAGAAGTGAGGAGCTTCGGTGACGATTGGAGGTGGCTGAGTAGTAGGAAGGCTCAAAGTCGGCTTGGCCTGGCGCAGCTGGATGTAAAGGATGCTTTAGACGTTCTCGTAGGATGCGACTGTTTGGCTGTGATTGCGAGACACCACGTCAGCTCTCTTGATCACGACGGCGTCGACTCCTCCTAGCTGTTGACGTTGTGATTCGTAAGTGACCGCCTAAGCACCACCCCACCGGGCCAGACATCGCCCCCCGCGGTTAGTCCGAGGGAATAGTCCAAGCTCAACTTTTGGTTTGGTAATCCTTATCCTTTGCCTCCCATCCAATTCCTCTTCGTCTTCTACATCACACACAATAATGTCTTCCATGACACCTCAGACCCTCAGACAAGCCTCGCGGCTATGCTCGCGGCGGCCGTCAGTCGCTTTGTCGATGAAGACACCGCTGTTTGCGACCTCTGGCCCTCGCTCAGCTGGGAGGCGAAATTACGTTTCGGAGACGAAGAGTGATAAAGCTACAGTAAATGTCGAGACCACAATCCTGGCAGATCAAAAGAAGTTCATGAAGCAGACTGGAGTCAGAGCGCAAGATGCGACAATGCCAACGACGGGCATGAGTGCCGACGCAATGATGAGTCCGACAGCAGGAATATTGAAGCAAGCTACAATCATGGACGAAGGTTCTCGACCCATCTACCTTGATATGCAAGCAACGACACCTACGGATCCTCGTGTGGTCGACGCTATGTTGCCGTTTCTGACTGGACTTTACGGAAACCCCCACTCACGAACGCATGCTTATGGATGGGAAACAGACAAGGCTGTTGAGCAAGCTCGCGAGCACATTGCAAACCTCATTGGTGCAGACGCAAAGGAGATTATCTTCACCAGTGGCGCCACGGAAAGCAACAACATGAGCATCAAGGGTGTCGCCAGATTCTTTGGTAAAGGTGGCAAGAAGAAGCACATCATTACGTGCCAGACAGAGCACAAATGTGTTCTCGACAGTTGTAGGCATATGCAGGATGAGGGCTTTGACGTCACCTATCTCCCAGTACAATCGAATGGTCTCATCGACATGGCAGAACTTGAAGCTGCTATTCGACCTGATACCATGCTCGTCAGTATCATGACTGTCAACAATGAGATTGGTGTCGTTCAGCCTATGGAGGAGATAGGAAAGCTTTGCAGGTCAAAGAAGATCTTCTTCCACACTGATGGTGCTCAAGCTGTTGGCAAGATCCCTATCGATGTGAATAAGATGAATGTCGACCTCATGTCAATCTCAGCACACAAGATCTACGGACCAAAGGGTATTGGTGCATGCTACGTGCGCAGACGACCAAGAGTGCGCTTGCAACCACTCATTAGTGGTGGTGGACAAGAGCGTGGTTTGCGAAGTGGTACACTTGCACCACCATTGGTGGTTGGCTTTGGCGAGGCTGCAAGAATCGCCAAAGAAGACATGGAGGTAAGTCACCCTTTCTTTGCTTCTATTTCAGTATGAAAAAGTTCTCTTGTGATTAGATGCTATATAAACATGCATGGCTTTCTGAGGTCGGAGGGAGAGCTACACATACTTCGGTGTGTGTACCCAACGTCTGTGCTGCTCAAAGCAAGGGTTATGAAAGAGTCTTGAAAATCACATTCAATCACAATATATAACCTAGCGAGAACACATGCTAACACATCAAATAGTACGACGGCAAGCGCGTTGCCGCCCTGTCCAGCCGCCTAAGCAAGGAACTCCTAGCGATGGAGCACACCTCACTCAACGGCGACCCAACCCGGCACTACCCAGGCTGCGTCAACGTTTCCTTTGCCTACGTCGAAGGCGAGTCCCTCCTCATGGCACTCAAAGACATCGCCCTTTCCTCTGGCAGTGCCTGTACCTCCGCCTCTCTCGAACCCAGTTATGTCCTCCGCGCCCTCGGCAACAGCGATGAGAGCGCTCACAGCAGTATTCGCTTTGGTATTGGACGGTTCACAACGGATGAGGAGATCGATTATGTGCTGAATGCTGTTAAGCAGCGGGTGACGTTTTTGAGGGAGTTGAGTCCTCTCTGGGAGATGGTGCAAGAGGGCATTGATATCAACTCTATTGAATGGGCTCAGCACTGAGTTCGCTTGAAGCTGTTATGAGACGATGACTTGGCGTTGGATGGTTGCATGATGGGCTGGAAATGAAGGCCTCGAACATATATATTCAAGCAAGCAGGGTTTTTTTTTGCTTTTCGTTGAGGATGTCGTGTTTTGTTGACGCCATGTGAGTTTCTTGCGTTCAGAGGGATATCGTTGACCTGTATTGTCTCATCCACACGCTGTTCTGTTCTGTTGTGTTCTGTTATGTTTACTTGTTAATTCGTCTGCCTGCCTGCTCTTGACTGATATCAGCTTTTGATCATCTTTTCTCCTATTCCATTCACGAACATGATGATGCTGGCTGTCCTCGTAGCCATGCCCTATGCACTGAAAAGCCAATATCTGATGTTCTAATATCTTGCCACCCTCGCATTGCCAGAACAACTGAAGCTCTACTTGCATTGTTTCTACTCTAGCGTTGCGTCTGGATTCTGTTCAATAGATGGCGAGACTCTTCGGATGCTGACCCTACAACTGCATATGTGGATATTATGCCACCATTGTCTTTGGAGCGTTCGATAAATCCAACCATCCATCCATCCATTCATTCATGCAAGCAACGTGTTGGAACAGGCACTCAAAACAAGACGTTGTGCAAGGCAAAGACAAGGCAAAGATTTTGGTTAGCAGACTGCTTTCGAATCTTGACTACTTTGTATATTCTGATAGGAAATGCAGGTTTGATTGATGCTTGATGTGGCATGGTATGGTATATATGCTTAAGTATATTATAGTATGGTATATACAATGCCAAGGATTTCCCACGGAGCATTGTAGCTGGACGCGAAAGGGCTGTACTATTGAGCGTAATATTGAGCTGTTCGAAGCTCACATTTGAAAAACAGTCCTCGAGAGTGCTGCTGTGAGGTTTTTTGCGTTGCATGGAGTGGAGTTTACAGTAAGCTGATGCTGATGGTCTTGGAGCGTCGACAATTGGATTGGTGGCGGCTAGTGGACTAGCTTGATCAAGGACTTGTCGTGCCTGAAACCGGATGGTGGAAGAACACAAGATGGTCAGGACTGTATAGTACTGATCAATACTGCGTTCCACCACCATGGCTTTTGCCTTGCTGTATTCTCATTGACCTTTGCAATATAGTCTCTATATTCGCACTGGACTAGAGGCTTACCTACTAGTCTGCACCAGACATGACGTTGTATAACTAGAGTATTCAAGCAATACGCTTCACTCTTTGGGCTCAGCAGCCTTTGAAGATGCTGCCACGGCCGGCTTCGCGGTCTTGCTCGCCGCATGAGCATGATACGCCATAGCGAATTCCCGCTTCGATCCCCCAAGAATCCGAGACTCGGTTTCTTCTCCGTTCGTTGGATCATACAGCTTGAGCCTCTTGATATACTGAACCGACTTCTTTTGTCCAGGGGATGTTGCAGCATCTATTTCCTTCATTACATGCGCAGGAAGGTTGTCTACCGAGGCCACTTTTGGCAAATCATCGAGGTTCCTTTTCTTAGCGTATTCGTGAATCAGTATAGCCTTTTCCCGGGGAATGTGCTCCCTCAGCATTTCGATTTCGCGTTGTAGCTTTTCGATCGTATAGTCTCTCTTGACTTTGTGGTCGTTTTTCTCCTTCTGAATGTCGGCCTGTGCGATTTCCTGTTTGGCCTTCTCCTCTGCACGCTCGAAGTATTTTTCCAGCACGTTCGTAGAATAGCCATATGCATAGTGTTGGTATGAGAATCTGGCGTAGGGTACATCGACTTTACTCATGGTAGTTTGCGTACCATTGTCATCCGTGATTTCTACGCTCATGCCACCCTCAGATAAGGCACCGAATTGACGGTCGTAGAGTCTGACTGGTATTGCGTCTTGCTGCCAGTAGGAAGTTGAGTCGATGTAGCTGGAGTCCATATCATCCATCGTACTAGGTAGCGCACCGAAATCGAGGCCTTGCACTCTAGTGGTATTGCGCATGCTCATGTCACGGTAAAGATGTGGGAAGGCTTCTTCAGGGAGATTGGGGTAGATGTAAAATCTGATGTAGTCGCCGGGTGATGCAACCTCCTGGACAGGTGTGGGTTCGTTGATCAGGCCATCGAGATCAAGATTGCGTCCTGGAGAGGTCGGATCTATACTTGAATATGTGCTTTCCGGGTCTAAGGATAGAAGACCAGCTTTCTTTCCCCATCCGCCTCCTCCACTAAGTACTTTGTGCAATCTTGCCCCCCTGAGCATGAGCAGATAGGGGACGGAACTGAAGAGGTCACGAGGCTGCTGCTCAGTAGCTCGGAAAGGTACCATGGCTTTTTGACGCTGGCGCTCTTTGTCCATGTGCATTAGAACGAGTGTTCCTTCCGCTTCCAGTTTGTTAGCAGTCTCGCGTGGAATAACTAATGCCCACACCGCTGCTGATTGAACAGGCATATCATTTTCTTCAAAGAAGTCTACTACTGCGGTTTCCAACTCATGCGAAGCCGGGACATCGACTCCTCCAATTTGACGGATTATGTTTCCCATACTTGCGGTGACTTCTCTTGGAGGAGTAAGAGGGATGAGTGGTGTTGTGATCAACCAGCGTTTGGTGAGCAGCCGACGCTCTTCATTCAGGACCTCCAAAGGTATTGTTACAGAGGCATGCTCATGTGTCTGCTGCTGAACAAGCTCGAACCTTTCAGTAACGTTGTTCTCTATCCATGATGAGGAGTGCATGGTGTGTGGGTGGCCGTTGTGGAAGATGGTTTTTGCCAGAGGTAGCTTAATGGTTCGCGATGCTGGAGAAGCTGTACGGAGGTCTTTCATAACAAAGGATATCGTGCCTTGCGTCTGTGGTGCCATATTCTTTGTGTTTCTAGGTCCATCCTCGCTAGGCACTTCATCCTCAACCGTCTCGAACGGCACTTGTTGTTCATGAGCTGACACACAGTACGCGAACCCTTCGGCTCCGTGATTATACACTGGCGATGCTTTCATGGCATCAGCAATGATCGATTTCTCTTTGTATTCCTCGAGATTGAAAAAGATATCCCGCCTGTCTGACCACTTAGGCTCTTTCATATATGTGAACCCAGGGCGTGGGATAGCATCAATACAGGCAACGAGCAGGTCCACCTGTAGTGGAGGCAGTGCTGACTGTTCGCTGGGATTTGTAACGTCTCGTAACACTCTTGCAAGGGCTTCGCGAATAAAGTCCTCATCCGTGGCCAGGTTGGCAAAGGCTTTTGTGAAGAGGAAAACACCGAATAGCTTGTTATGAGTTGGTCGTCTGAGAGGCTTGGGGTTGGCGCCCGTAGTTCGTTCGACATTGATGGCAGCCAGTACATTTTGAGGAGTCTTCATACAAACAATATCAGTCCTTGTTATTGCTACATCGAGACATCATTTCTTACTATCGTGTCCGGTGCAATTCTTGCTAATATGCTTCCACAGAGTACGTGATCCGGGTCTGGCGGTTGTGATCGTATTTTCTTCTGGGGTGCTGAGTTGGAAGACTCTTCGTCATCGATCGTCTTTGTCGTTGCATACTTGCGCCGGGAGACAGTCGCTGATACTGTCGATCGTGTCCACGACTGTAGCTTCTGCTTGTGGACTGGTCCAGGCCGGGTGCATGGCCATCGTAAGGACCTGAATAGCATCAGTTGCAGGTATATGTAGAAGATATCTGATATTGATAGTATAGCTCGGTTCGTCGCAAGGTTGGGTTCCAGGTTAGTATGACAGGGTAGCTTTGGGTGATGATGTTTCAAGTTTGTTTCAGATTACCTGGTAGTCAAGTAAGAATGCTATATATGAAACTGATTGGACAGCGATTCGAAAGATGGTAGCTCCTCCCGAGCTGCTACCTGTATGACCCAAATTGGTCGTCTTTAATAGTTTTTCTCGACCACACCTCTTGCAAATCCAGCAAAATCAATACCCTTCTCCTTGTCGACAATATCCCACAAATTGGGTTGCGTAAACACCGCAATCGTATTCCTTGCCACTCTATCTTTCGAATGCCCTCCACCACTGATTCCACGCACAAAGTGAGGTACTGCTCTTAGCCTTCCCTTCGTGATTCGTTCTAATGCTTCACCTGTCTGAAAGGCAAGACAATCTCTTGGAATATTTACTTTGACAACTTCACCGTGTCGTGATTGTATATAAAGCCCTGCTTTTGGGTCTGGAGGTGATTCGAGCTCTGGTAGAGGTAGTGGTGCATTTGCTCCACCCTCATCGGTTGACGTTGATGTTGCTTCAGGTTTGGCATCAGGGAAGCACAGAGCTTCATTGACGTACATTGCGCTCGTCAGACCTGTTAGGCAACCGTGATCCAGGTGGGTTGCGCACCAATCATCATTGTCACCGTCACTCTCTTCTTTCTTTTCCTGAGCAGATGCTGGCGGAGGAAAGTAATGCAACAGCCTGGCTTTTGTGGCTAAACTATCGGTCACCATGTTCTCCAGATAGCCAGATTCGTAATCCGGCACATTCTCTATGGCGAACTTGTCGCATGCCCGTGCTACTAGTGCTGCAGTGGAGATGATCAGGTTGCATAGATCCGTAGCTGTGGTGCGGAAATTTGGCAGCGTTCTATCTTGCGGCCATAGATTAGGAGTAGTGTATTCTGGGAAGGTCTCGTATGTGCTAAGGGAAGCGCTACTAGCAGCAGCTTTCGGTGGCGTGGTCGGACTGCAGTCGAGACTGGGGTCAACGTGAAAGGCACAGTTGATATAGTAAGAGCCTTTAAGAGTATCTGGGCGATTATCCTTCAGGGTCTCCTTTCCAAGTGACCAGCCTGTCAAGTAGCTAGACTGTGGCGACTCGAGCTTTTCTGAGAGGCATGATTAGTGCTGTACTTTGTTATAGCTTGTCAGGTTGTAATCGTAGTTTCTTTTCCATATTATCCTGGAAAGAACATCAACAATCCAGCGTCACCTCTTACATACCTAGATCAGACTTGGGTAGGTTGGCAAGATACGAGGAGTAGCTCAGAAGCTTGTGTCGAAGATCAATAAATTCGGTTGGTAGGTCTTTGACGACGATTATACCAAGAGAATCTGGTCCAAAAGCGTCATTGAGAGCCTCGAGCGAGACAGTACCTAATGTAGTCACTTAGTTAGTACTTGGTTCAGCACGACCACTTTCAATTACGGCCATTCCAAAAATATCTTCATCGACTACCTGGAAGGAGAGCAGATTGGAGGAGATCACGACGTGGGGTAGTATTGCCTCAAATTCAGAGGTACACACCATTCTTCAGTTCTTCGAGGCTCACCGTCACTGGCTTTCGAGTTGTTGCCATAATAATACGTATTTTCACAATTGATTGAAAACAAGAGATCGAAGCAGAAGGACACCTCTTTGGCATATGCCCCACATGGACCCAACCCCTTTTCAAAGGCGACAGTAAGGTGATTGCGATAAATTGGATACTTTGTATCCAACTCATCTACTGAAACTCACACAGATTGCTCGCCCTGCTGTATTCGTGCCTCCCTCATCTCATCCTGCTTCTCCTCCAAAGTCTTTAATTGAGCATTACTTCCACCCTTTTGCCATATCGTGCCTTGTTTCCCTGCATATCCACCAACCCAACCAAAAGCAACGACAGCAGTGAATGCGCTCAAAATAGCCAAACTCCATGTCATCGTACCCCATCCAGCATGAGCGAAAACCAGTCCAGCCCACAAAGGTCCTATCATGCAGCCACCAGCGAAGGCCATATTGAACAAACCATATGCTTGAGCGTAAGCACCCTGTTTGCCATAGTATCCTGCAGGCTTTTGGGCTGCTTTTTCTTCAACCACAAGTGACACTTCCGCCATCAGGGGCATGAGACACATCGTGGTGCTCAGCCCATAGAACAAGAGGAGGGCACAAAGCAGGACTTTCTGGTTGATTGAGTTATGGTCCACCAGCCTCAGCAAGATCAAAAAAGGAATGGCGAGGACGAAACCAGCCGCAGTAGGTACTTTGGCACCGTAGTTGTCGCTGAGCTTTCCAATGTAAGGACCAGAGAAAGCGGGAAGGACGAGCGGTAAGAAGATTAGACCTGCCCCTAGTGAATTCCATCCAAAGATGCCGTTGACACGAAGCGGAAGTGTAGCGTCAAATGAAGTGAGAAGAGTTGCTTGAACCAAAGTGCACCATAGACCGGCAAGAAGTCGTGGAGATCCAAGGAGAGTAAGGAGAGGAGGTAGACGTGACCTGCGTTGAGCAGTCCCTGGGACTGGGTCCAGCGTTATCTTTGCAGGAGGTAATTCAGCGGCTGAGGCGTTCTTCTCTGGCTTGTCGACAGTCATTCCAGCCATTGTTGTTGTCTGGTCGCGGGATGTGGATGCATAATCTCTAGCATTGTTATCCTCATCCTTCAGTGCTGTAATCTCCTTGTTCTCTTCATTGTCCTCTTCCTCAGGCGCCACGTCAATCCATCTCTTAGCTACATTCACCTCCACCATGAACAATCTCAAAATGACATCAAATCCTAAAATACCAAAACACATGGCGAAAACTGCATAGTAACCGGCTCTATCATAGACAATGCCACCAAGCAGAGGAGCAAGCATAACTCCAAGACTCATGGCCAATGCAACCCAGCCCATAGACTCTCCAACATGCCTTTGCCCAACTGTATCACAAATAATGACCAGACCAGTCACCCAAACGACAGCGGAGCTCGCGCCCTGCAATGCTCTGCCGGTAACGATGACTGCAACCGAGGAGCCGTCACATAGCATTCCTGTTGCAGCGATAAGGAGTAGAAGACCAGCCAAGAAAGGGCCACGTCTGCTAGATGTTTTGTCAGCCGCCCACCCCCAGATGGCAGAGCCGACTAATAATGCTGCGCCATAGACGGCCAGAAGAATAGATACCCAAGATTGAATGTTGTTGGGTGAAATACCGGACCGCTTTTCGAGAGCAAATGGTACAACTGGTACAATGACGCCGTAGAGAAATATGTCCTAGAGAAGATATTAGTATAAGTCCTGTTCGACATGGTTGAACGACAGAGGCAGAGTACTCACACAAAATATTGACACTGCCACCGTCATCGTTATGAACCATTTTGAAGAGCGATATCCCAAAAGAAATGGCGGCTTGTCCGAGGTGTGATTAATGAAGTTGAATATACTCGCCTTCGCCTTGTTTGCAGACATTGCGGAACGTGCTCTTGGTATTTGAGCTTTAATAATAGTGATAATAATGGGTTCCTCCTCTTAAATATGCTATTGCTTCGTCATAGATATATATATGAACTTGTTGATACGGAGGAACAAAAACGCCACAATGCTGGTTATGTAAATGGCACAATCAATCTACAAAACTCCTGCTTATAGCAGAGCATATGCGCAAGCAAGGCTAGAGTCACCAATCTTTAAAGTCTCAACATCCTCCACATGCACAAGAAAGATGGCTGTCGCGAATCGAGAGATGTCTTGAAAAAGTCATTCCGAAGAAAGTGGTCGATCCTTCTTGGCATGTGTCAAGGCCTGTCGACCTTCTATTTCAGCATCAGTGTGATATATATAACGTTTCGTCAAGCACACGGACAAGACTTGAACATGCGCTGGACGAGAAGGGATACCAAACGCACCAAGTGCTTGGGTTGGGAACTGCTACTTTGGTGATACCACATAGGGGAGAGCAAGTACTATCCAACCAACTTCTCACTCTTCCTACTGTATTGTGCTCGTCCTGTTGACATCTTCGCTCTACGAACTTCGCACACCGAATGGGATGCTCTGTCAACCTGACGTTCTGAGGTTCTCCTCTCTCCTGTAGCACACAAGCTCATGCCTTCCATCGACATTCTTGCTAGGAGCGTTTCGTAACCTCCCGGAGAGGCCTGCCCTCCTCTCATCATCGCCTAGATATTTACTGTCTTCAAAAATTTGGCTGTTAAGTGGGATCGAGATACATATGTTCTCTTTTTCGTCGTTTTCAAAATAGTGTAGACCGCCGATGCGGACTTGCTTCACCACCGAAACCCGAATCATTCTCTTTACTGCTCCTACTACCACCACCCTCACTTTCGGCTGGATTGTCGAAATCGATATCGAATTCTTCCTCCTCCTGCTTGCCGTCACCATCCTGCGTCTCTTCTTCTTCTTCTTCATCTTCGCCTCGGTCTTGGCCATTCCCTCTTTCTTCCTCACCCGCATACCAGCCATCTACCTCACCAACCCGCGAATTCCTCTTGCCAAGCGGTGCACCACCATACCCCTCCACATTGCCTCTGACCGGTTTCTCTCCAGTCGACCATCCTTTCTGCCTCGCCTCCCTGGTATTCCATCTCAATGTCCTCGACACACTTTCGATCCATTCCATTCCCACCCCACCTTTATTCGCAACTGTCCTCTCGACGACAGGAAATGGGTACTTGCTTACTTCAATTCCTACATAGTCCCCCTGCCGCAACTCTAATCGTCCTTTGCCATCGAAACTGCAGTACGCGCCTGCGCGACTACCGTGCGGGACGGCGACTTTCAATGCCATTGTGTCGTGAAGTAGCATAGGCCGAAAACTCAGAGTATGTGGACATATTGGTGTTAGCAGGATCGCAGGGATGTCGGGGTGGACAAGCGAGCCACCAGCGGAGAGAGAGTAGGCAGTACTTCCTGTCGGAGTGGAGAAGATCACACCATCGGCTTGTATGACAGTGAGGAGATGGTCGTCACCGAAAAGGGAAAGCGAGGAGACGTATGGAGATGGACCGCGGTCGATTACGAGTTCATTCAGGACTTCGATACGTTGGGCTTCGTAGTGTGTGGGTGGAACGGGTGTTGTAGCGCCAGAAGCGTCGGGCGGAGCATGATGGAGGCGCGTTGATGATGCGCTGGGTGTTGGTCTTGTAGATGGTGGTGTTGTTGTGTTAGAAGATGGTGTTCGCCTCGAGCCGCGCATGGCTCGATAAACAGTACATGTGAAACGCATGCGAAGGTTAACCCTCATACCGCCTGCATCGCCATGTGCGCCGAATGGTGTCATGGTACCTGAGGAGGTCATGCTAGAAACAGAAGGAAACGCTCTTGATATGCTTGGGGAGGAAGAGGTGAAGGAACTACTGGAGTCACGCCGGCTGTTACCCTGAGCATCAATACCGCCCATGATAACGTCCAGATCCTCGCGGAAGTTCTCAAAGCGAAATGGTGTGAGGAAACCGAGCGAGCCGAGCGAGAACGACAAGACGGGCGGAACAATACGCTGGAACAGCCATGAGGTGAAGAGCACTGTACCATCTCCTCCTAGCGTAAGCACGAGATCGAACCGTTCCGGATTCGTCCAGCAAGTATCTGGAGTCCAGTAGTGTAGCAAGTGTGAGAATCGTTGATCTTCTGCGATAAGTCCATTGGCATCAAATCGCTTGGAGTCTTTCAGCTTTGCGTCCACATATACTGTCACACCTACATCTGAGCCGTACCGCGGCGTGCCCATAAGCCATTGTGCCAATTCTCTTGTTAACAGTACCAGACTGTTGTCTCTTGCTTTTGTAATAATACACACTGTCCGTACCGATCTCTTCATTGGCCGTCGTTGGAGCTGCTTTGCAGCTTCTCTTATACCGGTTGCTGTCTGTACGAGCCGAGAGTGTGACATGGACTCATCCTGGGCGATCTCCTCCAGGATACTGCTAATATCTACTGCTGATTCGAGTCTTTTGTGGAATCGACATGGTGCAGCAACGTGGTTTGGCGAGCGTATGGAGGACGAGGAAGGAGGGAAGCGTGATGGTGATGGTGACGGAGGGCGATCCGCGAAAGAGAGGCCATTGAGGGCATTGGAGAGGTTGCGAGGGTGGTTGTTGCTCTCTGAAGCGCTAGAGTGGCCGAAGTTGGGTCTGTCGTTGTATGCCATTGGAGTGGTAGTATGATTTGTCGAGCTGTGATGGATTGTCAATGTGTTGGAGGCTACATAGGCCTGATCATATAGCAATCATTGATAATAGAGCAAGGTAACACAGGTGACTGGGATGTGGTCGGGTGTTGGTGGTACTCTGAAACATGGTGATACACCTCTGAATAAGCATGATCGTCGGACGGAATGATTAGCCTGAAACGCTCACGAAAATGTGAAACGTCCATTGCAAAGGGCGCAAAGTCTGACGAGAAATATAAAACAGCACTGCTATATATGTACAAAAGATCGTTTGCTACTTTCAGAGCCAGCTCCGAGGTGTGCCAGACACCATAGTACATCGTGGTCGTCGCAATGTCCTTGCCTCGTCATTTTGAAAGCACATCTCTCATTATCATCGTCCCAATAAATATCGCTTTCAATCAGATCCCGCTGATTGCAATCATAACGGCAGCGAAGGCTGTACAATTCTTACTTGCAAATCCGGCAATATCAACATATACCTGATAGACTCCTGGACCCATCATGACTCTAGGACAGGCATGGAAAAGGCCTGATTCATTCGATAGACCGGAGTCACCGTCGGCAGCTGCCTGCTTCTCCCATCCTGTTGTGACCGTCCCATTGGGTAAAGAGTAGTTCACACTTAATCTTGTGTAACGCAGACCACCAAGTCGCCCGATAAAGACTGCTCGATTGCTGAGCCTGCTGAGTGTCATGTTCAGCGTTTCATCTCCGCCAGAGAATATAGCTGGGCTACTCGCGTTAAGGCCAAGATAGAAACGTGTATTGCGAGCAATGAGGACACTTCCATCAAGGCTTGAGTTTGATTTGCTCACTTTGAGATTGAAACCCACGTTTGCTGGTATTAGGGAAGAGGAGGATGATGATGCCGATGGGCGGGACAATGTCGTAGATTGTACCGGCACAGCTGTGCTTCCTAATGCTGGCGAAGGGGTGAAGGATGGCATGGAGACAATGCTCCTGGAGGGCATATTGACGACTTTGGTTATAAAACTTGACAGTCTTGATACTGGGCTGTAAGATGACGATATAGTCTCTGGTGTGCTGCTAATCGTAGTACTCATGATGTTCGTGCTGGAGTCGGTTGAAGCGCTAGAGACGATTGAAGTGCTGGAGTCGATTGATAGCGTTGATTTGCCCGACGCCAAGCTAGTCGAGCTCTGAACATAGGAGATGGTGCTTGTCGCATCAGAGAGTACCATGCTTGAGCTGAAGATAGCACTTGAAGAGCTCAATTCTACGGACGGCGTTGCGCTCGCTGTCGTCATCTCATCCTGTGATGTTGATAGGAGGACCGAAGTGGCAGCCGTAGTTTGAGGCACCGAGGACACGGTGGTGGTTGACGTGCTCCGTTGATATTCTGTAGTGGTTGAGTATATCGTGACTGTCGTCCATGATGTCGACTCTTGAGCATAAACAGACAGTGCACAGCATGTAGACAGTAGAAGCAGAGACTTCATCGTTGATTTTCCAATAGTGCAGAATTTGGTGTGGCAGAAAGGCTCGCGGTCAAGACAGCTCGACTACGTGATAAATGAATTTAGTGTACGACGATTGCATGAGACCTCCAAGTATGCGCAGCGTGGTGAAATCTATGTGCATGCATCCATATGTAGGGAGGCTGGAAAGCATGCCGTCACACATCACAGGCCTCACTTGCAGTGATACGAGAAAGGATGAAGTCAAAGACGCGTCAAGAAGGATGCTCATCACTTGGATTGGTGTTCAACGTGTCTGGGCGCGTTTTTGAGTATGCAGGACGACGACAAGTTAGATCGTGATCAATGTATGCCATCATACTGCTGATTGTTGAGCGCGGAGGAGGATGAAGGTGTTGGTCGAGTGACGCTCGCTGCTTGATGTTGTAGAATGCGACGTTGCCTAGACCTCCCTGTTGGGACACTTGTGGAGTCCTTTCCGCATTTTCCGCACACATTGGAAAATCCTCTCTTGTGCTTCGCTCCATCTAACGACGACAACCTCGATCAACTAACCTCGACAGGACATAAAAGAAAGAAGTCAAGGTGCGTACTCTATGCTGGTCATGAGTCTAAGAAGAAGAGGATGTCCGCCAGATCTTGCGCCATACCTTCTACTGGACTAATACCAAAAGAAAATAAGAGCAAAAAGAATTGAAGAAAACTAACATCCACTCCTTCCTTACAGATGGGTGCTCTCAAATACGTCGAAGAGCTCCAGAAGAAGAAGCAGAGCGATATCCTTCGCTTCCTTCTCCGCGTGCGCTGCTGGGAGGTACGATAAACAACTTCTTACTACTCCCCGTCTGAGTGTTACCCATTGAACTTTGCTGAGGGTACCTCGACGTTATAGCTTCGCCAACTCAATGTCATCCACCGCGCATCCCGTCCTTCGCGCCCCGATAAGGCTCGCCGTCTCGGTTACAAGGCCAAGCAAGGATATGTCATCTACCGTGTCCGTGTAAGAAGAGGTGGTCGCAAGCGACAAGCTCCCAAGGGTGCTACCTACGGTCAGTCAAAATCTGCAATACCTTCGGCATCAAGATGCGAGAAAGAACAAAAAGACTGACTTCTGTTCCAATATGCAGGTAAGCCCACCAACCAGGGTATCAACCAGCTCAAGTTCCAGCGCTCTCTCCGCTCCGTCGCCGAGGAGCGTGTCGGTCGTCGCTGCGCCAACCTCCGTGTCCTCAACTCCTACTGGATCAACCAGGACTCCACCTACAAGTACTTCGAGGTCATCCTCGTCGACCCTCAGCACAAGGCCATCCGCAAGGATCCCCGCATCAACTGGATCGTTGCCCCCGTCCACAAGCACCGCGAAATGCGTGGTCTTACTGCTACTGGCAAGAAGTCCCGTGGTCTCAACAAGGGTCACAGATACAACAACACCAAGGCCGGAAGGAGAAAGACCTGGAAGAGACAGAACACCTTGTCTCTCTGGAGATACAGGTAGAGGAAAGTTTGAACCTGAGAGGATGGAACTGGGAAAAATGGGATTGTTGGAGAGGCTATGGAAACAACGTAGCAATCTTAGCGAGCTTGTGGCAGGCGTCGGTCGGCGCTGCGCAATGCTACTGTCGACAATTCAGTTATGACACACATTTGATGACCAAACACAAGTACCACTTTAGCAATGAGTGACCTCGATCAGTGTTCGCGTCAGCCTCAGCTACTCGCTTTCTCTGCTTCCCGAATCTGTGCTGTGCATAAGGTACCAATGTCCTCGACGGAGTTGCATTCTGTAGGTTACCTATTTTGTTCCTCTTCTGCCAAGAACTAAAGTGGAACCAGCCTCTTCACATCTCGATATTACCTCTCTCCCACACATTACTTCGCACACACCAAATTGAAACAAAGTCAAAGCTGATCGCCCAACTTGCCATGTTAGGTTGTCACTGCGACGATCCGAAAGGACAGGATTCAATTCTTGCGTCTCTATTTTCTTTGGGACGTTCTTTCCTCTGCCACACCTCACCTCCGTCAAGCAACACTCTGTTTTCTCAGCCAAAAAGAGCATATCGCGAACCATGCACTAGAAACAAAGCCTAGTGAATGTAGCTGTGATATGTCCTTGTCATCATTATTGATTCGTAGCAGCGTACCGAAGTGTTTGTCTGTCGCTGGATGGTGAACTAGGTTCGGATCTGAGTTTGGGGAGGTTGGTGTAAGGTATGTCAATACCCTCCCATCCTCTGTCTTGCTGCAAAAATACTACCGCCAATATGGCCTCCCAGCAGTAGGTGATATACTTTTCCATTGTCCTTTGACAAGGCATACGCCATGCAATGTAGTGATTGAATGCTCCACGGTAAGTACCGAAACTATAGAGGAAGTTCATGTGACCATACTGAAACTCTGTGCTTGTGGGCAGTTCGAAAATGAGAGACTTCGACTATAAAGTGTGCTCCTTCTGCATCTACTTTTCATCTGCTGCATCCTTTTTATCTTCAACAATTTTTCTCAACGGTACTCCTCACACCACTGCTTGGTTCTCACTTTGGGTAAGTCTGTGCTGAATATCTCTATCGTTTGTGTTAGGGATATTGAAAAGGCGTGAGCACTTGACAAAGATATTCTTTTATCCAGCACTCTTCACACCCCTACTTTCGTACATTTGCATTTCCTATTCCTTTCAAAAATGCCGAAAATATCTTCCTGAGATGGATCGAAACATGACCTATTAAAGCACTTGGAAATATACTCCAGCAATCTACACACCATTCCTTTTCTTAACATTATCAATATCTCGTCCCCTCTTCTTCTCCCTTCGAGTCTTATTGGGATCTATCGAGTTCTATCATGATCAAACACCCTCATCATATCCCAGCACTCCACACACTCGATTTTCTACTCATGTTGTCGTTCTCCCCAATTGAATGTTCCCATCAACTCCTGTTCAGGATCTGTAATGGAGAAGCATCCTGAAGCACCTCTGATGATGCCCAGCACTTCCCACAAACCAACTCAGCTACTCATTTCGAACTTGAACAAACTATGTCTCGAATTATAGCTAATTAGGATCTAGTTAGACTTAGTCAAGATGTCTCGAACTTTGAGTCTCGTTGGCATGCTCCTCACCTTCTTCTGCTTCTCCTTCGTCCTTGGAGATGCAGCCACATCCACCAATTCTGCGGCTACGACCACCGCCTCTTCCACTCTTCCTGCATGCCGGTACGACCCCTGGTTCGGAATTCCTCCACGCAGACCTCATTTCCCATGCACGGATATCAACGGCGCGACTCATCAAGCCCTTCAACCCAGAATCACTGCGACTGCAACAACTTGCAAGGGAGACGAGTGTGCCCCGCCTGTGAGCCTAGCTACTGCTCTTGAGGCAAGAGGGTGGTGGGACAATCTCTGGAAAAAGCCTCCGAGAGACTACGTGAAGTGCACGCTCCGCGGTATCAATCAGGATATGCGCTGTCTCTGGTGGGAGGATCTGAAAGACGTATGTTATTGTCAATCAGAAACTTCACCTGGTGAAATGGTGTTCCTTCCTGACAAGGAAACGTGCTTTCGCAACCAAGGGTGGTAGTCGTTGGCTGAGCCGACAGAGGTGAGGTCAGGGATGGAAGATGGCATGGCTGTGAGTGAGGTGTGGTATCGGCGACGAGTACTCATTAAGACTACTAGTCTATCTGTTGATTGGTTGTTAGTCAGGCATATTTGGGTTTCTCATTCCTTTGGTGTTTCAAAATATATGTATTTTGATTGCTTGCTTTCATTATTCAGACATAGTCATACTCTAATTAATCATAATCCATAATACTTACTGCCATTACAACGACTTTATTTTTGGCAATGCTGCTCTCGAGTCCTCCCTTGCAGCCCTGCCATAAGCTTCCATCTTGATCTCACTTGCCACTCTTGCATTTTCGAACAAGCTCGAAGCTGACGCCTGAACCTTCTTCGATTTACGCCCTTGACTCTGCTCAGTAGGAACCTCAGACCTAGTGCTGTGTACATTCTTGATGGTGCCAGATGGTGCAAGGCCCACGATATTTCCGTTGACTTTCAAAGCCGTAGGCATATCATTCTCTTGCTCATTTTCTGCTACGTTCTGTCCACTAACCTGCAAATCGACACTATGCAAATGTCTCCTTGCCTTTCCTTTACCCCTGTCAACCTTCTTGATAGCAGCATTCACGTCGCCAGGTCTCAGCCTCTCCCACTTTTCACCGTGATTGGAGTGAATGGCTAATCCATGCTTGATGGCTCGATCACGGGCTTCGTCCTCTTCAACGATGATACGTCTGATACTGCGATCACGAGCAAATTTCTTGTCGGGCTTCACAGTCTCCCAGGCTTCACCTTTGTCTTTGTGTATAGCTAGTCCGTGTTTGGCGCCAACAGTATCAGGGTGGAGTGTCACATCGTCTTCATCTTCTTCTGCTTCACGGTTCTCTTCGATCGCGGAAAGCAGTCCTTCCGCATCGACGTCAACGCTATCCGAAGGTGTACCGGGCATTGTCGACAGAATGGTAGTCATCGTGAGACGGCGCTCCTCACCAGGATCGCCAAAGGCTTGTCCGATTATGACTGATGTTTCAGGGACGTCAAGATCTGCTGTTCCATCTAGGCTGGGCTTTGCTGATTCGGTGATTTGCATTTCCTTCCCTGATCTGATGTTCTTGACTATGCTGTTATTGTTCTGGTGTTGTGGAGTGGTTGTCCCTGGAGAGAGGTCATATTCATCGACACCATCATTCTGATCTTGAGCCACCTTGAAATAGTCGACATCAAGCCTTTGATCCAGGATCTGAATTCTCTTTTCAAGTATATATGCTGAGATAGTATATTTGGCAAGCTCTGGGAATCGCTTCTTGACCATATGAACCATTTCAGCAGGTTCAGCTCCAGCAGCATCCAAGCTGCAAATCAAGCGATCCACAGCTTCTGTGGCCCAGGGATATGGTAACATCCAGTACTTGCCTGATTCTGCGTCGATCTGATAAAAGAGTCCTGAGATGGCTTGGGATCTTTCAGTGATGGAAGTCATGACGCGAACGAATTTAGGTCGAGCTGTATTGAATGTGGTGGGCACGTCTAGAGCGCAATCGTCTGGTAGTGCTTCGAAAGTAGCTGTGTACTCGTAATATGGTGCAGGGTCGTAGCCCGATGATTCTTGCAGCTGAGCAAGCTTTGAATAGAATTATCAGCCACTGTATGATGCCACGGTCCAAGACACTTACAATGATCGAGCTTGATGAATGTAGTGAAGGCACGGTGGCGATACTCCCTGCTGGGACGTGTTGCTGCTAGGTGAAGCTGTCTTGTGCACCGCTTTATCACAAAGAGTACTTGTGCGTGGTCATCAATTACGGACGTACTCAGCCAACGCGGCGACGATTAGCGCGGGTCTTGGTTCTAGTGTAGTCAAAGGTGTGATGAAAAGAGGATGCAAAAACTGTCGGAAGATGAGGTGTCAAGAAACCGTTGATGTCTGAAACGAAAGTAGAAGGCACGCGACGTGTTTCAGCATGGCTTCAGATCGAGGAAGGCACGCGAGGTGTCACTTATCTGGAATTCTTCGAATTTGATTGCTTTTGTACCTTTCTTTACCTTTTGATGGTCGTCTGCCCAGGTTTCGATGACCCCCAATGCAAATGCAAAATGTACGCCTATTTATCAAGTACAGCTCGCCAGAAAGAGCTCTTTTCAGCACAATCTTGATATACATACTCCAGATATCTTTGGTTGCCATAGCTTCTCGAGAATTCTTGATACACTCCAGACACTCTGCCTACTCATCCTGCACATTTCTGCATTGCCTCAAGTCTTCAGTTTGTTCTTCATTTTAGGCCGACCTTGGCAAGAATGCTGCTTCCAGTAGATGCCATCGACCTCTGATCGTTGGAGAAAACACCCAACAAGCTCTTCCACACTTGTCCAGGTTCTTGGCTAGCGTCAATAGGCCTCCAAATACCAGTCTTGCGGTAATAAGAAACAACAGGTGCGGTTTGGTCGTGGTATGTGCTGAGTCTCTTGTTTAATGTGGCTTCGTTGTCGTCACTGCGCTGAACTAGAGGTTCGCCAGTCACATCATCTGTCATATCCTTCTTAGGTGGGTTGAAGACCTTGTGGTAGCTGCGTCCGGAGGCAGGGTGGACGAGACGTCCTGTGATACGGGAGACAAGGAGCCCGTCGTCAATCTGGAGCTCTACAGCATGCATGAGAGGCTTGCTCTTTGCCTTGAGCATCTCGTCGAGACGCTCGGCCTGAGCGACTGTGCGTGGGAAACCGTCGAGGATGAAGCTGGGAATGGTGTTAGCCAGAGTGCTTCACGGACTGGGCATGCTTTGCTTGTTCTCGTACCCATTTTTGCACTCCTGGTTGTTGTCAAGCTCGCTCTTGATCATGTTAACCATGATCTCGTCGCTGACCAAACCGCCCTGGTCCATAATCTTCTTGGCCGCACGTCCGAGCTCGGTCTTGGCAGCTACTTGTGCGCGCAACATGTCTCCAGTGGCCTAGTAAGTCTCAGCTCTTTCCCTGTTTGTATACAATTTGACAGGACATACAAGATGACAGATGCAGAACTTATCCTTAATGCTGGGCGCCTGAGTACCCTTACCTATTCTCAAATCAGCACATCTCACAGTATTGGCTCTCGCTATTACGCACCAGCACCAGGAGGACCCATAATGGTCATTCTCATTGCCTGAGGTAGGTTGGCGCTTCCTCCACTGCTCCCACCACCAGAGAGCTTGCCCTCGAGTTCATGGACTCTGTTTTCAAGTTTCGTGATAAGATCTTTGAGGCTGTTGACAGCGTCGTCGGTAATGGGTGCCATTATTGCGTTAGAGGAAGATGTGCGCAC
>Ga0160428_1000758_pt1 | contig 31067 bp, 22 predicted proteins | sample SolpanmetagenomM_FD_108198 | JGI IMG/M metagenome (GOLD analysis project Ga0160428, IMG submission 108198) | Solar panel surface microbial communities from Lawrence Berkeley National Laboratory, California, USA - M | ecosystem: Engineered > Built environment > Solar panel > Unclassified ... | reverse complement strand
GGCGCCCTCGACACCGCCGCCCTGCGCACTGCCAACCTACTGGTGGGCAACCCTGCAACTGCCGCCGGCCTCGAATGCACCCTGCGCGGCCCTACCCTGCGCTTTGAAGCCGATGCGCTACTGGCCCTCACCGGGGCCGATCTGCCAGCCACTATCAACGGCCAGCCGGTGCCGCGCGGCCGGCCGGTGGCCGTGCGGGCCGGCGCGGTGCTAGCCTTTGGGGTGGCGCCGGGGCCCGGCCGCGCCTGGCTGGCGCTGGCGGGCGGCGTGGCCACCGCGCCGGTGCTAGGCAGCCGGGCCACCTACCTGCGTGCCGCGTTGGGCGGATTCGCGGGCCGGGCCCTGCGGGTGGGCGACGTGCTGCCGGTTGGGGAGTGGTCGGCGCTAAGCGAGCGATTATTCGCGCAAGTAGCGCCGCCTGTTACTGGCTGGGCGGCCGCGCCGTGGGGCTCGGCCGTGGTCCCTACCCCCCCGCTAGGCGCCAAACTAGTAGTGCGTGCGGTATCGGGGCCCGAGTACGCACAGTTTACGCCCGCAAGCCAGCGGGCTTTCTGGGCCGGAACTTATACCGTGACCACCGAAGCCGACCGTATGGGCTGCCGGCTCAGCGGCCCGGCGCTGGCACGGGGCATGAGCGCCGAATTGCTATCGAGCGCCGTCACGTTTGGCACGGTGCAGGTGCCGGCGGCTGGCCAGCCCATTGTGCTGCTGGCCGATTGCCAAACCACCGGCGGCTACCCGCGCCTGGCCCAGGTTATCTCGGCCGATGTGGGCCGGCTGGCGCAGGCGCTGCCCGGCACGCGGCTGTGCTTCGCGCCCGTGGCGCTGGCCGCGGCCCAGGCACTGTATCTTGCGCAGGAGCAGCGGCTGCGCAAATTGGCGCGGGCTGTTTACCTGAAATCCCCCCTATGAACCCTCCCGCTAACGTCGATTTAAACTGCGATATGGGCGAAAGTTTTGGTGCCTGGACCCTGGGCCAGGACGCCGAGATTATGCCCTTCATCACCTCCGCCAACGTGGCCTGCGGCTTCCATGCCGGCGACCCCAGCGTGATGTGCCAAACCGTGCGCCGGGCGCTAACCCATGGCGTGGCCATCGGCGCGCACCCCGGCCTGCCCGATTTAGTGGGCTTTGGACGAAGAAATATGGACATCTCGGCCGAAGAAGCATTCGACATGACGGTGTACCAGCTGGGCGCGCTGGCCGCTGTAGTGCGGGCCGAGGGCGGCCAGCTGCACCACCTCAAGCCCCACGGCGCTCTCTACAACATGGCCGCCACCAACGCCGCCCTAGCCGAAGCCATCGCCGAAGCCCTCTACAAAGTGCAGCCCGAGCTGACGCTCTACGGCCTAGCCGGCTCGGAGCTGACCAAAGCCGGCGAGAAAATCGGCCTGCGTACCGCCCACGAAGTCTTTGCCGACCGCACCTACCAGACCAACGGCACGCTCACGCCGCGCCGCCAGCCCGACGCCCTCATCACCAGTTCCGAGGCTGCCATCGCCCAGGTGCTGCGCATGGTACAGGGCGGCTGGGTGCGCACGCAGCAGGGCCAGGAGGTAGCCATTCGGGCCGATACGGTGTGCCTGCACGGCGACGGTACCCACGCCCTGGACTTTGCCCGGCAGCTGCGCACGGCCCTGGCCAGCGCTGGCGTGGTGGTGCAAGCCAGCTGCCCTACCCCCCCTCCAGCGCCCAACGCCCGATGAAATCGAAGTTTCGGGCCTTCGGCGGGGCCAGCCTGGGCGCCGCCTTTTTGATGGCCAATTCGTCTATCGGGCCGGGTTTTTTGACGCAGACCACGGTGTTCACTCAGCAGCTGCTCACCAGCTTCGGGTTCGTCATTTTGGTGTCGGTGGTGCTCGACGTGGGCGCGCAGCTCAATACCTGGCGTATCCTCACGGTGAGCGAGTTGCGGGCGCAAGACCTGGCCAATAAGCTGCTGCCGGGGCTGGGCTACTTTCTGGCAGCGCTGGTCATTTTAGGCGGCTTTGCGTTCAATATCAGCAACATTGCGGGCTGCGGGTTGGGGTTGAACGTGCTTACCGGGCTCACCTATGAGCAAGGCGCTGTCATTAGCTGCGGGGTGGCGCTGGTGCTATTTTGGGTGCGGGAGGTGGGCAAGATGCTCGACGGCTTCACCAAGATTTTGGGTACAATCAAGATTCTGCTCACGCTGGGCATTGCCTTTAGTGCGCATCCGCCGCTGCTGCAAGCGCTGCACCACACGCTGCTGCCGGCCAAGCTGAGCGCGGCGGCCATCGTCACCATCGTAGGGGGCACGGTGGGCGGCTACATCACGTTTTCGGGTGCGCACCGCCTGCTCGATGCGGGTATTAAAGGCCTTGACAACCAGGCGGTAGTCACGCGCTGCGCCGTGAGCGGTATCGTCATTTCGACCATCATGCGCTTCGTGCTCTTTCTGGCCATCGTGGGCGTACTTAGCCACGGCGCTACGCTGGCGGCCGACAACCCGGCGGCGGGGGTGTTCCGGTCGGCGGCGGGCGAGGTGGGCTTCCGCGTGTTCGGCGTCATTTTGTGGAGCGCCGCCATCTCATCGGTCGTGGGCGCGGCTTACACGTCGGTGTCGTTTTTCAAAACGTTTCACCCGGTATTCGAACGCTACGAGCGGGCCTGCATCTCGGTGTTTATTATCTTGTCCACCAGCGTGTTTGTGCTTGTAGGCAAGCCCACCCAGCTGCTTGTTTTTGCCGGCGCCATCAATGGGCTGATACTGCCCATTGCGCTTGGCATCGTGCTGGTAGCCGCCACCAGCCCGCGCCTGATGGGCAGCTACCGTCACCCCCGCTGGATGCTGCTTTCCGGCTGGGTCGTGGTGCTGGTGATGGGCATCCTCAGCTTACGCGTGGTGTGGGAACAGCTGATGCGTTGAGGCTTAGCGGCTATTTGATTTTTTGCCTAACCTAATCCAGCACATCGGGCTCATCTCGCGTCCGCTTGTCGGAGCATCTTTGCCGCATCGTTGAACGAGTGTAACGGCGTGGTAGAGATGCTTCGACAAGCGGACGCCAGATGAGCAGGACGTTCTTTTTAAAAATCCAAACACATTCTAGGCCCCGGCGGTCCGCCACGTTTGCGCTTCAGCCAGTACCGCCAGCAGCTGCGTCGTTTCTATTTCCCGCGCGCAGCGAAAATGCCCCAGTGGGCACTTAGCGTGCCCATGCAGCCCGCACGGCCGGCACGCCAGTGGCCCCGGATGCTCGACTACCCGCGCAAACGTGCTCAGCGGCCCAAACCCAAATCGCGGCACCGTGGAGCAAAAAATAGCGCACACCGGCGCATCTACCGCCGAGCACAGGTGCAGCGGCGCCGAGTCGTTGACGTAATTCAACACGGCCCCGCGCATCAGCGCCGCCGAGGCGGGTAAGGACAACTTGCCCGACAGATTGACCAGGCCCGGCCGGCCGGCCGCCTGCGCCAGCCGCTCGCAGGCGGCCGTGTCGGGCGGCCCGCCGAGCAAATACACGGGCAGGTGGGGGGGTAGGGCGGCCAGCAGCTCCAGCCATTTTTCCTCGGGGTACTGCTTGGTAAACCACACCGAAGTAGGCGCGAGGCAGAGGTATTCGCCGACCGCCGCGTAGGGCGCGGCGGCAGCTTCATCGGCCGGGGTGGGGTAGAGGCGGGGCTTGGGGAGCAGGGCCTCCGCGCGCACGGTTTCGTCTTGCAGCAGCCGCAGGTTGCGCGCTACTTCGTGCGTGCCATCGCCGATAACGTGCGGCACTTGCCGCGTGAAAAACCGGCTAAATGGGTTTTCGGCAAACCCTACCCGCTCCCGTGCGCCCGAAAACGCCGTAAGAAATCCCGTGCTGGCAAAGCGTTGCATGGTCACCACGCGCCCGTATTCCGCGCGCCGAATCTGCTTCAGCAGGCGCAGCAGGTTAGAATACTTCTTCTCTTTTTTATCCCAGACAAGCACCTGCCGAATGTGCGGATTACCGGCCAGTAGGCCCTCGTTGCCGCGGCGCACCAGCACATCGAGCGGCGCGCCGGGCTCGTGCCGGGCCAGGTGTTCGACCAGCGCCGTGGCTAGGATAACGTCGCCAATGAAAGCGGTTTGGATGAGTAGGGTAGCGGGCGGCGCAGACATGGGGGCAGAGTAAACTAAAAAAGCGGGCGGCCCAGGCCACCCGCTTTTCACAATCAAACTAAAAACTACTGGTAAAATTACGCAGCTGGGGCAGCGCTCATCTTATCCAGCGCGTCCATTACTTCTTTTACGTGGCCGCGCGAGGTTTCGAGCAGCGCCTTTTCGTCGTCGTTGAGCTGAAGCTCAATCACGCGCTCTACGCCGTTTTTGCCTAGGATAACCGGAGCGCCGAGGTACACACCGTTGATGCCGTATTCGCCTTGTAGCTCGAGGCACACCGGGAACACGCGGCGCTGGTCGCGCACGATGGCTTCGACCATCTGAGCCGCGGCCGCACCGGGCGCATACCAAGCTGAGGTGCCCATGAGCTTCACCAATTAGCCGCCACCATTCTTGGTGCGCTCCACAATAGCGTCGAGCTGCGCCTTGTCAATCAGCTCCGTTACCGGGATGCCACCCACGGTGGTGTAGCGGGGTAGGGGCACCATAGTGTCGCCGTGGCCACCCATTAGCACTGCCTGAATATCCTTGGGGCTCACGTTCAGGGCCTCGGCCAGGAAGGCGCGGTAGCGGGCCGTGTCCAGGATGCCGGCCATGCCGAATACCTTTTCGCGGGGCAGCTTGGCGGTGAGGTGCGCCTGGTAGGTCATCACGTCGAGCGGGTTGCTCACGATGATGATAATGGCATTGGGCGAGTAAGCCACTACCTGCTCGGTTACCGATTTTACGATGCCAGCGTTGGTGGCAATCAGGTCGTCGCGGCTCATGCCGGGCTTGCGGGGCAGGCCCGAGGTGATAACTACTACCTCCGAACCAGCGGTGCGGGCGTAGTCATTCGTTACGCCCACGGTGCGGGTATCGTAGCCGATGATAGGATCTTTCTGCCAGATATCGAGCGCTTTGCCTTCGGCGAAGCCTTCCTTAATATCAACCAGTACAACTTCGTTGGCAATTTCACGGGTGGCGAGCACGTCGGCGCAGGTAGCGCCCACATTGCCAGCCCCAACTACGGTAACTTTCATGGGGTAGGAATGAAGGGTAGGAGGGAACAATGCCAGCAAATCTGGCCCGGTAAAAGTACACCCGAAAGTTGGGCGACGTACCTTAAATCCGCGTGAAGAAAGACTTAGAGCCGGCACCATCCCGAGACTACCCATACCGTGTGGCGGCCCATCTAAACTAAGCTCCCGCTGGCCCGGCCGCCGGGCCAGCGGCCAAAAATCCAGCGTAGCTCGCCGGCCCTACCCCCCTACAGCCGCTGCACGGCCAGCACGCGCGCCGTGCTCTCTTCTACTTTAAAGCGGTCGTCGACCCGGAAGCCCACTACCCAGCAGATTTTGCCATCGGCCGAGGTCAGCACGCGCACCTCGTCTTTGAGGTTGAGCGGCACTTTCTGATCGATGAGAAAGTCGCTGAGGTGCTTCTTACCCTTCAGGCCCAATGGCATAAACCAGTCGCCCTCGCGCCAGCGACGTAGCGTGAGTGGAAACTGGAGCTTATCGGCATCGAGCGCGGCGGTGCTGCGCGAGCGCGGAATTTCGTAGCCTTCGCCCACATGCTGGCTGGCGCGCAGCCGTAGACCATCGGCCAGCAGGTCTTCCTGGCCCTCGGCAAGTTGAAAGGTGCCGTACTGCGCCAGCCGGCGCGGGGTGATGACGAGCTGGTCGCGGTCCTTCACCAGGCGGTGGGTAGGCGAGTCGAACTGCTTGCCAGAGAGCCCGCCAAAGCTGGCCACGATTTCCTTGGTTACGGGCCACGAAAAGCCAAAGGGCCGCAGCAGCTCGTGCAGCACCAGGGTAGCGGCGGCCGTGTTTTGCAGCGTAGCGATGCTGAAATACGTGGCTTCGGGGGCGTCGCGGCGGGCCTGGGCGGCAGTGTCGGCCACGTAGCGGCGCACTATTTCTTCGGCGCCACCTACGCGCTCGGCGGTAGCGGCCAGCGTGTTGTCGAGGTTGGGATTGAGCTCGCGTAGCACGGGCAGCACCTGCTGGCGCAGGCGGTTGCGCTGGTACACGGGGCTGTCGTTGGAGGCATCTTCGCGCCAAATGAGGCGCTGCTCGACTAGGTAGTCGTACAGGTCGTCCTTGGCCTGGCTGAGCAGCGGGCGCACCACGTGCTCGTTTTTGGCCCGAATGCCGTGCAGGCCCGCCAGGCCAGTGCCGTGGGTCAGGTTGAGCAGCATGGTTTCGGCGGCGTCGCGGCGGTGGTGGCCAGTGGCAATGGCTGCGTAGCCATTGGCCTCGCGCACCTGCTCCCACCAGCGGTAGCGCAGCAGCCGGGCCGCCATTTGAGTCGAAATGCCCTCGCGCTCAGCAAACGCTTTGGTTTGGAAAAACTCGGCGAAGTAGGGCACCTCGTACTGCTTGGCCAGCTTGCGCACAAACTGCTCATCGGCATCGGCTTCTTCGCCGCGCAGGCCAAAGTGGCCGTGCGCCACGGCCAGCCGGGCGCCCAGCCGGTGCAGCACATCGAGCAGCACCACCGAGTCGAGGCCGCCGCTCACGGCCACCAGCACGGTATCGGTTTCGAGGTTGAAAAGCGCGTTCTCGGTAATAAATTGACGAACCTGGTCGAGCATGGTCTTATCCTAAATGAACCGGCCGCAACCGGTATGGCGCCCCAAAGGTCGGGCTACAAATCCGGTGCCGGTGCCTCAACAGCTGAAAACTGCGCCGTTGGGTGCGCCAGTCCCAGCACGCACAGCCTGGCTTGCACGGCGGCCAGGCGCTGGGCCACGGTGCAGTCGCCGCGCAGCTCTAGCACGGGGCTGGTAAACTGAGTCAGCCAGCGCTGGTGGTTGGCCAGGGTGCGGCTGCCGCCCGAAGTGCCGTTATCGTAGTCGGCGGCCCAGTCCAGAAACGCCTGGGTACGCGCTACTTGGGTGGGGTCGGTGGCGAGGCGCGCGCCGTAGCGGTCGTGCTCGCGCGTGCACAGCCGCTGTAAGCGCAGCCCGGTCGGCAGGTACAGAAACACCACCAAGTCGAAGGGCGCGGCGAGTCACGCAGCATCCCAGCCCCCGATAGAGCCGCCCAAAATCCAGTTGCCGGCCGCCGCTAAGTCTTGGGCTAGTTGGGCGTCGCGGGTGGGGTAGGGCGGCGCACGGTGAAAGGCGGGTCCGACGGCTGCCAGAAAGAAGCATCGCTATCGAAATACGGCAGGCCCAGCGCGGCGGCCAGCGCTGGGCCTAGCGTGGTCACGCCCGAGCCCGACGCGCCAAAGAGGTGCAGCTTCATCCCAAAGAAAGTTTAGCGGCAGGAAGGGGGTAGGGCCGGGTGGGCCGGGCACTAGCCAGCCAAGATGCGCGTTAGGCCCCGCCTACCGCCGTAACTTTGGCCCCGCATGCCGCTGCTCCGTTTTTTCCTGCTCGTTCTCTTCTTGCTGCCTTTGGGGGCTGCGCGTGCCCAAACCCGGCCCGCCGCGCCCAAGCCGGCTACCCCCGCCGCGCGCGCCCAGCCCGTGAAGGGTACGCCCGTGGAGCTACTGCACGCCGACGAGCTGCGTGGCGGCGACTACAACGGCGTCAAGATTCGGAAGCTGCTCGGCAGCGTTTCGTTTAAGCAGCAAGACGTGCTGCTGTACTGCGACTCGGCCTACCAGTACATCGAGCGCAATGAGATAGAAGGGTTTAGCAACGTGCGCATTGTGCAAAGCGACACGATGACCATCACCGGCGACCACGGCTACTACAACGGCAACCAGCGCCTGGCCCGCATGACGGGCAACGTGGTGATGCGCGACCCGCGCATGACGCTCACCACCAGCGCGCTCGACTACGACCTGACCCGCAAGACGGCCTTCTACACGGTAGGTGGACACATCATAGACCCCAAAAATACCCTCGATAGCCAGCAGGGCTTTTACGATACCAATAGCAAAGTATTTGTTTTTAAGCGCGATGTGCACTTGGTTTCGCTCGATGAGCAAGGCGCCGCTACCGACCTGCGCAACGATACGCTCACGTTCAACACCATTTCCAAAATCGCGTATTTCGACGGTCCTACCCGCATTAAAAGCACGCAGGGCGACCTCTACGCCGAAAAGGGGACCTACAATACGCTGACTCGCGTTTCCAATTTTGCCCGCAACGCCAAGATTGACACGCCCGGCTACCTGCTCGGCGGCGACCAGCTGGTGTATGATCAGGTGAAGCTGTATGGCGTGGCTACGGGCCACGTGTCGCTTATTTCAAAGAAAGACAACGTAGTGCTACGCGGCGACCGCGGCCGCTACTGGCGAGCATTGGGCCGCACCAAGCTGTTTGGCGGCCGGCCAGTGATACGCAATATCTCGGGCAAAGACACCCTCTACCTGGCCGCCGACACGCTGCTGAGCGTAGAAACCCGGCCTGGCCGCGCCGTGCAGCGCCCCATTCTCTACGCGTGGCCTAAGGTGCAGATTTTCAGAGGGAAGATGCAGGGCCGCTGCGACTCGCTCACCTACGACCGCCAGGACAGCGTTATCTACCTGAACCGCGACCCGGTGGTGTGGCAGGCGCGTAACCAGCTCACGGCCGACTCGATGAACCTGCGCTTTAAGCATGGCCAGCTCGACAAAGCTAGCCTGTTTTCCAATGCGTTTGCCATTCAGGAAGACACGGTGCAGGATTACAACCAGGTGAAGGGCCGCAACATGATAGCCTACTTTCGGCGCAGCCAGATGGCCCGCATCGACGTGCTCGGCAACGCCGAAAGCCTGTACTTTACCCTCGACGGCGACACGGCCATGAGCGGGCTCAACAAGTCGGTGTCGGCCAGCATGATAGCGCGGTTTGCTGATAATAAAATCAAGCACCTCAGCTGGGTTACTAACCCCGAGGCCAGCTACACGCCGGCGCACGAGATAAAGCCCGAAAACAAGCAGCTCAAGGGTTTTCGGTGGCGGGCCGCCGAGCGCCCTACCCGCCGCATCGTCTTCGGCCATCAGTTTGCCAGCGACATCAAAAAGGCGCGGCCAAAAGCGAAAGCCAAGTCTAAAGCTTTGCCGAAAACCCGCCCCAAAACCAAGGGCAAAACCACCGCCCGCCCTACCACACCAAAGGGCGCAGGACGGCCGCCTACCCCCCCTGCCGCGGCCAAGCCGGCGGCCGGTGCAACCCCGCGCTAGCCGGGCGGCTCCCGATGACATGGGTTCGTGTTTGAATAGTAATTGTTCGGTAGCAACGGGACTACTAGCACACATTCGTCATTAACTCCTACTCATTCGTCATTACCTCGTACCTTTGCCCCTTGTATGCGATTCTCCCGTCTGATTACCGCGGCTCTGCTCACCAGTACCCTTTCACTAGGGGCCTGCACGGGCTATCAGAAGCTGCTCAAAAGCGCCAACGTCAACGAGAAGTACGAGGCGGCCATTAAGTATTATGACAAGGGCGATTTTTTTCGCTCGGGTGCGCTGCTGGAAGAGTTGATTCCGTTGCTCAAGGGCCGCCCCGAGGCCGAAAAAGCGCAGTTCTACTTCGCCAACACCAACTATAAGCAGCGCAACTACGTGCTGGCGGCTTACTACTTCAAACAGTTTATCGACACCTACCCCAACTCGCCGCAGGTGGAGGAGGCGTCGTTTTTGCGAGCCAAGTCGCTGTTTCGTGATTCGCCCAGCTACGAGCTGGACCAAACCAATACCGTGACGGCGCTGGAGACGATTCAGGATTTTCTGAATACGTACCCTACCAGCCAGTTCCGTACCGAAACGGACGCCATGTCGCAAGAGCTGCAGAAGAAGCTGGAAAACAAGGCCTACCAGAGTGCTAAGCTCTACTATGGCCTGCGCTACAACCAGGCGGCTGTGACGGCGCTCGGCAACTTTACGACCCAATATCCGGGCTCGGCCTACGGCGAGCAGGCCGAATACCTGCGCCTGCAAGCCCAGTACGAGTGGGCCAAGGAAAGCATCGAGAGCAAGCAGCGCGAACGCTTCCTCGATGTGGTGGCGTTCTACCAGCACTTCATCGACACCTACCCGCAGAGTAAAAATATCCGCCCGGCGCAGTCCATGTACGACGAGAGCCGCGCCGAGCTGGAGCGCCTCAAGGGCATTCCGGAGGCCAACCCGACCCCGACGGCTACGACCGTCAACTAGGCCCGCCCTGCCGGCGTCCTACCCCCTTTTGATAACCGTTTAATTTCGAGATAATGAAAACCCCCGCTTCCGCTTCCATCATTACCCGCAACCTGGCCGACATTACGACCGAAAACAACAACGTATACGAGGCGATTTCTATCATCTCGAAGCGCGCCAACCAGCTGTCGGTGAAGCTGAAAGAAGAGCTGACTGACCGCCTGGCCGAGTTTGCTACCACTGTCGATAACCTCGAAGAAGTGTTCGAAAACCGCGAGCAGATTGAAATCAGCAAGCAGTACGAGCGCCAGCCCAAGCCTACCAGCCAGGCCATTGAGGAGTTCATCGCCGGCGAGCTGCACTTCGAAACGCCCGAGGCGGCGCCCGTTATCATTCCCCGCGAGCTGTTCTAACAAAGCCGGTGCTTGGGTATATGCTCTTTTGCCTTTTGCAGAAAAATGTCTGACCAAGCTCCCTTGCAAAACCGCCGTATTCTGCTGGGCGTGAGCGGCAGCATTGCCGCCTACAAGGCCGCGCCGCTGGTGCGGCTGCTAGTGCAGGCCGGGGCCGAGGTCCAGGTTATTCTCACCGAAGCCGCCGCGCTGTTCGTCACGCCCCTCACTCTTGGTACCCTCTCCAAAAAGCCCGTCCTGACGGGCTTTTTGCGTGATGCGGCCAGCGGGCAGTGGCACAACCACGTGGAGCTGGGTTTGTGGGCTGAGGCCTACCTCATTGCCCCAGCCAGCGCCAACACGCTCGGCCAGCTGGCTAATGGTTTGTGTCCTAATTTGCTGAGTGCCGTTTACTTATCAGCACGCTGCCCGGTGTTTCTGGCCCCAGCCATGGACCTGGATATGTATGCCCACCCGGCCGTGCAGCAGAATATCCAACGCCTGCGCGCATTCGGCAACCACGTCTTCGACTCGCCCAGTGGGGCGATGGCCAGTGGCCTCAGCGGCCCCGGCCGCATGCTTGAGCCCGAGCAGCTAGTAGCCGAGCTGTCCACGTTTTTTAGCCAACTTAGGTGAGCAGCTTTCAATTGTTAATTGCTCACCGTTAATTGATAATTGAAAAGATGCGTGTTCTTCTCACCGCTGGCCCCACCTACGAGCCGCTCGACCCCGTGCGCTTTTTGGGCAACCGCTCGACGGGCAAAATGGGCTATGCGCTGGCCGAAGCCTTTGCGGCGGTGGGCGCCACCGTTACGCTCGTGAGTGGGCCGGTAGCCCTACCCCCCCCCGCCAGCCCACTCGTGACGACGGTGCGCGTCGAAACCGCCCAGCAGCTATACGAGGCCGCCGCGCAGGCCGCGCCGTTGGCCGATGTGTGGGTGTTTGCCGCCGCTGTGGCCGACTACCGCCCCGCCCACGTGGCCGCCGAAAAGATTAAGAAAGAAGGCGATACGCTCACGCTGGAGCTGGTAAAGAACGTGGACATTGCCGCCACCCTCGGCCAAACCAAGCGAGCTGAACAATTTTCGGTCGGTTTTGCGTTGGAAACTACCAACGAGCTGGCGCACGCCCAAGGCAAGCTGCACCGCAAAAACTTCGACTTAGTGGTGCTCAACTCCTTGCGCGATGCCGGTGCTGGCTTCGGCCACGACACCAACAAAGTGGCCGTGCTCGACCGCGCCGGCCAGGTGCTTAACTTTGAGCTACAAGCTAAAAGTGAGCTGGCGCACGCGTTGGTGGCCCTTATTCTGACCCGTTTTTCTGCCGTGTATGCGTAACGTACTTGCCCTGTTTTTGCTGCTCCTAGCGGGGGTAGGGGCCCACGCCCAGGAGCTGAATGCCCAGGTGGCCGTGACGCTCGAAAACGTGACGATAACGGACCCAACCCTGGTGCAGCAGCTGCAAAAGGACATGGCAGCTTTCCTTAATACCCGCTCCTGGACGCGGCAAACCTACCGGCCCGAGGAGCGCATCAAGCTGCGCGTGTTTGTGGGCATCACTGGTATTCCGCAGAATGGCACGTACCAAGCCACGATGCGCCTGGTGGCTACCCGCCCGGTGTACGGTACCGGCTACGAGACGAACCTGCTGAGCATCAACGACCGAAATTTTAACTTCAACTACACGCCACAAACGCCGCTCGACTTTGCAGCCAATAATTTCGTCAACAACCTGTCGTCGCTGCTGGCATTTTATGCCTACATGGTGATTGGCAGCGACCAGGATACGTTTGCCCGCCTCGGCGGCTCGCAGTACTACGACCAAGCGCGGGTTATCCTGCAATACTCAGCCAACCAGACGCTTACCAACGAGGCCGACGAAGGCTGGCGCGACAGCAGCCCACGCAACCGCTACTGGCTGCTCAACAACCTGACCGACCCGCAGCTCGAAGCTTTTCGCACGGGCCTATACGCGTATTACCGGCAGGGCATGGATGTGTTTATCGAAAAGCCCGATGAGGCACGCACCTCCATCTTGGCCGCGCTCTCGGGTATTCAAAAGGCTAACTCGGTGCGTCCCAATACGCTGTTTTTGCGCGCGTTCTTCGACGCCAAAGCTGATGAGATTACCAACATCTTCCGCACCAGCACCGACGTCCAGCAGAAGCAGCAACTCGTGGCGCTGCTCACCGATGTGGATCCCGGCAATCTGAACAAGTACCAAACGGTTATTAAGTAATAACTATCCGTCATAGCGAGAGTAGCGCAGTAATCGGACTGGCTCGTTCGGGTCCGCTAACTTCGCTTTGCGTGCCATGACAGTTAAGTAACAAGCTATGTTAGTCGATTTACGTATTCAGAATTACGCGCTTATTGAGCAATTAGAGATGCGCCCGTCGCCGCTGCTCAACATTATTACCGGTGAAACGGGGGCGGGCAAGTCCATTATGCTTGGGGCCATCGGGCTGCTGCTCGGCAACCGGGCCGACTCGCGAATGCTGTTCCACACCGAGCGCAAGTGCGTGATTGAGGGGCAGTTTGACATCAAAAACTACCAGCTCCAGGATATTTTTGAGTCGGAAGACCTGGACTACGATACGCAGTGCATTCTGCGGCGCGAAATCAGCCCCTCGGGCAAGTCGCGGGCCTTCGTCAACGATACGCCCGTGACGCTGGAAGCGCTGCGTAAGATTGGGGCAAACCTTATGGACATTCACTCGCAGCACGATACGCTGCTGCTGGGCGATGCCGTGTTTCAGCTCAATCTGCTCGACCTGTATGCCAACCTCGTGCCTACCCGCACGCAGTACGGCAATGCCTACCGCCAGTACCGCAAGCTCGAAACCGACCTCAAGGCGCTCGAAGACCAGTCGGCCCAGGCCAGCAAAGAGTTGGATTACAACAGTTTTTTGCTGAGCGAGTTAGAGGAAGCTAATCTCGACAAAGAAGACCAGGAGGCCCTGGAGCAGGAAGTGAAGCAGCTGGAGCACGCCGAGGAAATTAAATACAAGCTGAGCCAGGCGCTGCACGGTCTGCGCGACAGCGAGAGCTGCGCCACCGGCACCATGAAGGACGCCTCGACACTGCTGGGCCAGGTGAGCGGCTACTCGGAGAATTTTCGGGAGCTGCGCCAGCGCCTGGAAAGCTGCCTGATTGAGCTGCACGACATTGCCGACGAGGTTGAAACCGCCGAGCGCCGCACCGAGGGCGACCCCGTTCGTGCCGAAGAGCTGCAAGCGCGCCTCACGGTGCTCTACAACCTGCAGCGCAAGCACCAGCGCCGCGACTTGCCCGGCCTGCTCGACGCCCGCGAAATGCTGCGCCAAAAAGTGGGCTCGGTACTGAACCTGGACAAGGAAATAACCCGCCTGCGCAAAGACTCCGACGCCGCCCTAAAGCAGGCCACCACCCAGGCTGCCAAGCTCTCAGAGAGCCGCCGCAAAGCCTTCCCGAAGTTTGAGAAGGAACTGAGCGCGCTGCTAGCCGACCTGGGCATGCCGCACGCGCGCATTGTGGTGGAGCACAAAACCGGCCCGCTCTCGGCCAGTGGCTCCGATGTGGTGAGCATCTTGTTTACGGCCAACAAAGGCGCGCAGCCCCAGACGCTGAGCAAGGCCGCGTCGGGCGGTGAGTTCTCGCGCTTGATGCTGTGCATCAAGTATATGCTGGCCGACAAAACGGCCCTGCCCACCATCGTGTTCGACGAAATCGACACCGGCATCAGCGGCGAAATCGCGGTGAAAGTGGGCCGCATGATGCAGCAGATGGCGCACAAGCACCAGCTCGTAGCCATTTCGCACCTGCCGCAAATGGCGGCGGCCGGCGACACCCACTACTTCGTGTACAAAGAAGACCGCGCCGACCGCACCGTGAGCCGCATCCGGCAGCTGAGCCCGGAGGACCGCATCAAGGAAATCGCGCACATGATTGCCGGCGCCAAGCCTAGCGAAAACGCGCTGCAAAGCGCCCGCGAGCTATTGGCGCTGCGCGGCGAGGAAGTAGTAGGGTAAGCTTTAGCTTGCCGGGTAAATGCCTACTTTTGTCCGTCAATCCCTTTTTGACGGCAAGCTAAAGCTTACCCTACATCTATGTCCCAGAACCTCCTCGCCGGCAAAGTCGGCATCATCTCCGGCGCGCTCAATTCCCAATCCATTGCCTGGAAAGTAGCCCAGAAAGCCCACGAGCAAGGTGCCCGCATCGTGCTGACCAATGCCCCGCTGGCCATGCGCATGGGCGAAATAAAGGCCCTGGCCGCTGAGATTGACGCGCCCATCATTCCGGCCGATGCTACGTCGATGGAGGAGCTGGGCACGCTGTTCAGCGAGTCGCAGGCCCATTTTGGGGGTAAAATCGACTTCTTGCTGCACTCGATTGGCATGAGCGCCAACATTCGCAAGAACAAGAGCTACGGCGACCTCGACTACAAATTCTTCCAGCAAACGCTTGACGTGTCGGCCCTGTCGCTGCACAAAATGCTGGCTGTGGCCGAAAAGCAGGATGCCTTCAACGAGTGGGGTAGCGTGGTGGCGCTCAGCTACATCGCGGCTCAGCGTGCCTTCCTCGACTACACTGACATGGCGCAGGCCAAGGCCGTGCTCGAAAGCATTGCCCGCAGCTACGGCCAGCGCCTGGGCCACCTCAAGAAGGTGCGCGTGAACACGATTTCGCAGTCGCCGACCAAAACCACGGCCGGCGCGGGCATCAGTGGCTTCAACGCGTTTTATGAGTACGCCCAGAAGATGTCGCCGCTCGGCAACGCGCCTGCCGAGGCCTGCGCCGACTACTGCGTGTCGCTCTTCTCGGACCTGACCCGCTTCGTGACCATGCAAAACCTGATGCACGATGGCGGCTTCAGCAGCACCGGCATCTCGCAAGAGCTGGCCGACCTGATGGAGAAAGCCGGCGAGTAATTGCCTACCCCCCTCATTAGCCATAGAAAAGGCCCGGCTGCAAAGCTTGTCCCTACCCAAATCTTTTTCCGACTTCCCTACGGTAACGCAATGCCCCTTTTTTGCTAGCTGACCCCGCTTGAAAAGCGGCAAACCGGATAGGCAATCGCGCAAAAACGCCCTTCCAGCTACATAGCCGGAAGGGCGTTTGAGTTTTGGGTAAGGACAAGTCTACCCAGTCAGGGCTTTTTATACCCATGCCCAATGGGTTGTATGTCGTAGCCCTATATTGGTGGCTCACTCTTAAATAAACTTGCCCTATGCCACAACGCGTCATTATTGAGCCATTCCAGACAAAAATAACAGGCTTTACACCGGAAGGCTATGAATTTGCTAGTAGCACTGCAATTGGTAAAGCACTAGAAGCTGGCTGGCGCATTGTTCACGTTACCAGTGCTCCGGTGCCAGAGCTTTCTACTGTCTACGTAACTTTTGTAGTAGAAAAGTCAGCCGACACTGGCTACAGTGGTTCCTAACAAAAAGCCTCGACCTCACCAGCTTGTCCTTACCCAAATCTAGCTGAGAGGCTAGCGCTTTCGCGGTAAGATTTGGGTAAGGACAAGCTGCAAAGTCGGGCCTTTTCTATGGGTAATGAGGGGGTAGGGGAGTGGCCTCTACCTGACGCTGCCGGGCACCGATAGCTCCTGGCCTAGCGGCAGTGGGTCGCCGAAAACGGGTGCGCCGTCGGCCGCAAAGGTGAAGGGCTGCATGCGGGGCGTGCGCGCACGGCCGCAGCCCTGGCCGGGCTCGGCATTGGCGTGGTAAAGCAGCCAGTGCTGCTTGCCGTTGGGCGAGTCGAAAAAGCTGTTGTGGCCAGCAGCATACGTGCCTTGCACGTTGTTGGCCCGAAACACGGGTTGCGGCTCTTTGTGCCAGGAGGCGGGGTTGAGCAGGTCGGCGCCCGGCTCGGCCCACACCAGGCCCAGGGCGTAAAAATCGGTCCAGCAGCCGCTGGCCGAGTACACGATATTGACCCGCCCGTTGGGGCTGGCCAAAAATTGTGGGCCTTCGTTGACGAGCACGTAGGCCGGCTCGCTGGGGTCGAAACGGGGCAGCAGCCCGTGCTGCTCCCAGCCAAAGCGCGGGTCGGAGATGCGCAGGCGCGGGCCGGTGGTGGTCCAGGGATTACGCATACGGGCCAGGTAGATGTCCTGGCGGCCGTTCTCATCGCCCTCCCAGCCCGACCAGATGGCGTAGAGCTGGCCCTGGCTTTCGAACACCGAACCATCGATGGCCCACTTGTCGTCGGGCGTTTGGAGCTGGCCTTTCAGCGCCCATTTCCCTTTGGTGGGGTCGGCCGAGGGGTTTTCGAGCACATACAGGCGGTGGTTATTATTGCGGCCATCGTCGGCGGCAAAGTAGATGTACCACTTGCCAGCCAAAAAATGCAGCTCGGGCGCCCATATTTCCTTGGCGTAGGGGCCCGTAGCGGGCGGCGTCCACACGGTGGTTTTCTCGGCTTGGGCCAGCTTCGCCAGGTTATTCGTTTTCCAGATGGTGAGGTCGCGCCCGGTGGTGTGCATGTAGTAGTAGCTACCCGCGTGGTAGATGGCCCACGGGTCGGCCCCGCCGGGCAGCAGCGGGTTAGTAAACGTGGCCTGGCCCCGGACCGAGCCAAGGGTACCCAGCAGCAACAAGAGCAAACAGCGAAAGCGCATAAAAACTAAGTAAGAGGAGGGGGGTAGGGCCAGCTAGCAAAGCCGCCAGCGTTCCAGCACAACAGAGTAAGAAACTAGGCAAAGGTTGCTTTTGGCAGGCAGTACCGAGGAGCTGCGTGAAGCTGGTTTCTGTGGTCGGCGCTGCCCTGGTAGGGCCCGGTGTAATTCCCGTGTTTTCCCCGGAGAATTTCAGGAAAAATGCGGATAATAAAGTAGTTAGCCAGGCAGAACTTTGGGTGCCCGGATTCCCAAGCATTATACGCCCACCCGCATGATTATTTTCCACGAGCTGTTTCCGACTAGTTACCTGTTGGCCCTGGCGCCCACCGCCGCGCCCACGGCCGAGGCCGAGCTGGCCGCACACCTAGCCCACGCCTGCCGCAGCGGCAAGCCTGCTGTGTGGGTCGATTGCCGCCTGCTCGACACCTTATCGGCCACGGCTGCTTGGTTGCTGTGGGCCTGCCAGCAGCGCCTGCATCGGCGCCACGCGCGCTTGGTGCTGTGCCAGGTGCCGGCCGCCATAGAGCGCATGCTGCGCAATACGCTAGCCGGCACAGACGCCAACCTACTCATTGTGCCTACCCTCGACGACGCGGCGGCCCTGACGTAGGCTCCTTGTTAGCCTAGCCTGTTCGCTACTAAAAAGCTGCCCCGAGCAGCTGGGGTAGGCCCGATGGCCCCGGGCTCGGCGGGTCTGGCCCTGATGCGCAGCCCTCGCCCAGCTCTACAAGGCTGCCGCCAAAACCCGCAGTTAGCGGCAAGGCTTGCGTGGCCCTGGTCGTGGATGCGGCTTCTGACTTCCTGCCCTGTCTCGCGCTTCGAGCTATGGCTAGCAATCAGCAAACCTGGCACGGCCTCGTTTCGAAGCAATTGGCCTGCAAGGGCACGAGGCGAAAGACCGAAACGGCGTAGGCAGCGGTGGCCGCTAGCCCGCGCCTGCCACCAGTACCTCGGGGCGAAGCTGCACCACCCGGCAGTTCTAGAGGCCTGGTCCTCAAAGGCCCACTAGTAGTAGTCCGCTTCGGGCCGCTACTAGTGGGCCTTTGAGGGCCAGGCCAATGTATTATAGTTCAGCTAATAAGCGTGGCTGTCGTTCTGTTCCCGAAGCCTACGCTGGGTCTACCTTTACGGGCTTACCTGCCCGCTCAACTTGCATGGAACCCACCCACGACGCGCAGCCCTACCCCCCTCAACCGGGGGAACTACTCACGGCCGAGCAGTTGCTCGATGCGCTGCCCTGGGGCGTGTTGGTAGTGGATGCGCACCGCATCATCCGGCGCGCAAACCAGCAGGCGGCCCGCTGGTGCGGCGCCTCGCCCGAGGCCCTGCTGGGCCGGCCCCTGGCCGAGGCCGACCTGCCGCCCGCCGTGCGCGCAGCGCTGCTGCAACTGCTTGAAGAAGACGGAGCGCCGCCCCGCGAAGTGTTTCTACCCAAGCAAGCGCAATGGATTACGCTCGCGGCCACTCGCCAGCCCAGCAGCTGGGTGCTGCATGGGCACGATATTACCCCCCGAAAGCAGCGCGAGCAGCAGTACCAGGCCCTGGCCGACAACACGCCCGACGTGCTCACACGCTGGACGCCCGACCTGCGCCTGCGCTACGCCAATGCTGCCTTTGCCACTAAGGCCGGGCAGCCGATAAGCGCCCTACTGGGGTGCACCTTCGAGGAGATGGGCGTGGCCGCCGACATTACTGGCCCCTACATGGCGGCCCTGCAACGCGTGTTTGCTACGGGCCAGCCGCAGGAGCACTATAATCCCTTTCCCGGGCCGCACGGCACCGTGTATTTCTACTCGCGCCTGGTGCCCGAGCTGCGCGACGGCGCCATCGAAACCGTACTTGGCATTGCCCGCGACATCACCGAGCTGAAGCAGACCCAGTCTGAAGCCCTGCACCTGCGCGACGAGCTGATGCAGCACGCCACCGACCAGTACCACGCCCTGTTTTACACCATGGACCAGGGCTTTTGCGTGCTGGAAGTGCTGTTTGACGAGGCTAGCCAGCAAGCTGTTGATTTTCGCTACCTAGAGTTGAATCCGGTATTTGCCCGGCAGTCGGGCATGCCGGCCGATGCGCTGGGCAAAACTGTGCGTGATTTCTTGCCCGACCTGGAGCCCTTTTGGTTCGACACCTACGGGGGGGTAGCCCGCACCGGCAACACGGTGCGCGTAGAGCACTACGTGCCGCAGCTGGGCCGTTGGTTCGACGTGCACGCCTTTCGGGTGGGCGCGCCCGAGGCCAACCGCGTGGCCGTGCTCTTCAACGACATCACCAAGCGCAAGCAGCGCGAGGCCAACCTGGCTTTTTTGGCCGACTTGAACGTCGATTTTGCCCCCCTGCTCAGTACCGAGCAAATTATGGCGCACGTCAGCGAGCGCCTGGCCGACTACCTACGGTTGTCGCGCTGCCACCTGGCCGTGGTAGACGAGCAGGCCGACTACCTGAAAGTGGTTTTTGACTGGCGGCGCGCTGCCGAGCACTTGCCCCCACTGCTGGGTACGTACCACATCGCTGAGTATCTCACGGCTGCTGGCCGGTCGCATATTGAGGCGGGCCACCCGTTGGTGCTGAGTGGCCAAGCGCCCAGCCCACTGGTTAGTGCCCCGCTCGACGTGTTGGCCCAAATGGGCTTTGGCTCTTCTGTCGATATTCCGCTTGTCACCAACGGCCGGTGGCGCTTTTTGCTGACCGTGGCGCGAACCCAGTCAAGCTCATGGCGCCCCGACGAAGTAGAACTGCTGCTGCTACTGGCTGCGCGCATCTATACGCGCCTAGAGCGTGCCCAGACCGAAGCCGCTTTGCAGGAAGCGCATGCCCAACTGGTAGATGTGTTTGAAAGCACGCACGACGCCTTTTATGCCCTAGATGCAGAGCTTCGCTTCAGCTACGTGAATCAAGAGGCGGCTGAGCGCTGGGGCCGCGAGTCAGGTGGCCTGCTGGGCCAGTCCTATTGGCAAGAATTTCCGCAAGCCGTGGGCAGCGAATCTTACCACCAGCACTACAAGGTGCTGCGAACCGGCCAGCCAGCACATTTCGAAACGGTATCACCGGTTATCGGCACCTGGGTTGAAGTGAGCATTTATCCCAGTCGCCAAGGTGGCTTGTCCGTTTTCTTCCGCGACATCAGTGCCCGCAAGCATGCTGAGGAACGGCAGGCGTTCCTGCTCCGGCTCAGCGATGCGTTGCGGCCGCTGGCCGAGCCCACTAAAATTCAAAGCGTGGCGTCGCAACTGCTAGGCGAGCAACTGCACCTGGACCGGTGTGGCTACGCAGAACTTCAAGCCGACAACGAACACGCGACCATCTGCTGCGACTACTGTGTTCCCGACAACGCCTCAGTTGCGGGTACCTACCGAATGGACGACTTTGGGCCGGCTATTTTGGCCGCCATGCGGCGCGGTGACACACTGGCCATCGACGACGTGGCCGAAGATGTGGCTACTGCCGACCCCCTAATTGCGGCAGCTTACGCAACCAACGGCGTGCGGGCCTTCGTGGCGGTGCCGCTCACGAAGCACAACCGACTCATTGCCATTTTATTCGCGCACCACCGCACGCCTCGACGCTGGACGCCGGCCGAGGTTGCGCTCCTAGAAGAAGTGGCCGAGCGTACCTGGGCCGTAGTGGAGCGCAGCCAAGCTGAAAAAGCCCGGCACGAAAGCGAGCAACGCCTACGAGCGGTGATGGAAAACCTGCCGGGCACGGCTGTGTTCATTGTAGATGCCGCCCTGCGCTACCAGCTAGCCGAAGGTGAAGTGCTGCGGCAGGCCGGCCACGAGCCAGCCAGCTTTGTGGGCCGGTCGATGCAGGAGATGGTTCCGCCGGGGCTATGGCCCAACTATCAGCGGCTATACCAGCAAGCCCTGGCTGGCCACTCGTTTGAATACGAGCACGCGCAGGGCAGGCGCACGTTTGCCACGCGAGGTGGGCCACTGCGCAACGCCGACGGCTCGGTGGCGGCGGTGCTAGCCGTAAGCTACGACATTACCGCCCGCCAGCAGGCCGAGGAGGCCCTGCGCCTGAGCGAGGCGCGCTTGTCGCTGGCCCTGCAAGCCGGCCGCATGGGTAGCTTCGAGTGGACGTCCGACGGCAACCGCATCAGCTTGTCGGCCATGTCGGAGGAAGTGCTGGGCCTACTACCCGGCGCAGTTGTTGCCACCAGCGAAAAGGTTTTTGAACTGGTGCACCCCGACGACCGTGCCCGCCACCAGGCTGTATTTGAGCAAGCCGGCCGCTCGGGCGAGGATTTTCACAGCATCTTCCGTATTGTGCGCCCTCTCGACGGGGAGGTGCGCTGGATAGAAGAGCGCGGGCATGGCGCGCACGACCTGGCCGCCAGCGGCGTCTGCCTGCGGGGCGTGCACTGGGACGTAACCGAAACCATGCAGGCCCAGCAGCAACTAGCTGAGTTTAACCGCAGGCTGGCGCAGCGTGTGGCGCGGCGCACCCGCGACCTGCAAGCCAGCCGCGACCTACTGCAATCGGTGTTCGACACCAGTCTGCTGGCTATATCGGTGATGGAAGCCGTGCGCGATGACACCGGGGCCGTGCAAGACTTCCGCCTGCAGTTGGTGAGCCGAGAGCTGACCCGCGAAGCCGGCCGCACCGACCTAGTAGGCAAACTCTACGCGGCGGAGTATCCCGGCATTCGCGAAGTCGGCATTTTCGACCTGGCAGTGCGGGCTATGGAAACTGGCGAGCCGCACGGCATGGAGTACTACTACAACCACGAAGGCTTTGATAAGTGGTTTGCCTGCCAGTTTGTGAAGCTCGGCGACGGCGTAGTGGCTACCAACCTCGACATCACCGAGCGCAAAGCTGCCGAGCAGGAGCGCATGAAAAACCTGCGCCTGCTAGAGCAGGCCGAGGCAGTAGCTGGGCTGGGCAGCTGGGACTACGAGCTGGCTACCAATACTATGCACTGGTCCGACGGCATGTACCATCTTTTTGGCCTGCCCGTGGGCAGCGCCGTAGCGCCGGCTACCTACCTCACGGTGGTAGTGCCCGAGCACCGCGTTCGGGCCAAGCAGCTAGTGCGCCGCCTGACCGCCGCCGCAGGCGATTTTGAAGAAACCCTGCGCTTGCGCGTGGGCGACCGGGTGAAAACGGTGCGTATGCGCGTCGTGGTGTTTCACGACGGGCAGGGCCAGGCCGTGCGCGTGCTGGGGGTAGACCTAGACATCAGCGAGTTGCAGCGCCTCGAGCACGACAACCTGCGCCTGCGCCTGCGCCAGCAGCGGGCCTTGTTCGAGGCTGTGCAGGTTGCCCAAGAAGCCGAGCGCAAGCGCATGGCCGAGAGCTTGCACAACGGTATCGGCCAGATTTTGTACGCTACTAAGCTGTGCCTCGACCGCCTGCACGCCCCGGTGCTGGGCACCGACCCCGTGCTGAGCACTGCCCGCCACGAGGCTGACCAGCTGCTGAGTGAGGCCATTCGCCAAACCCGCGCCCTCTCGCACGAGCTAGTGCCCATGGTGCTGGCCGAGTTTGGCTTGGCCGCCGCGCTAAAAGACGTCTGCCGCAAAATGAGTAGCCCGCAGCTGCGCTTGCGCTGCTCGGTGCAGTTTGATGACGAGGCGGCCCTGCTCGCGCCAGCCCTGCAAATGGCCCTCTACCGTATGGCCCAGGAGCTGGTCCAAAACATTGTGAAGCACGCCACCGGTGCCACTGAGGCCGGCCTAGAGCTAGAGACTATGCCTGGCTGGGTGATGCTGCGGGCCGAAGACGACGGCCCAGGCTTTAGCCTAGACCTGGCTGAGGCCCCCGGCCTGGGCCTACGCAGCATTCGCGACCGGGTAGCCCTGCTTGGGGGCCAGCTAGAAATTGGGACAGCCTTAACTGGTGGCGCCTACGTACGCATCCGTATTCCCTTACCTGTTCCTTCCTCCCCATGATACGCCTGTTTTTAGTTGATGACCATGCTGTATTGCGCCACGGCTTACGCGCGCTCTTCCAGCAGGAAACTGCTACGCTGGAGATTGTGGGCGAAGCCGAGAACGGCGAGCAGCTGCTGGCTCAGTTGCCTACCACCCCCTGCGACGTAGTATTGCTCGACCTGCACATGCCGGGCCTCGATGGCCTAGCCACTACCCAGCGGCTGCGCACCGAGTTTCCCGACGTGCGCGTGCTGGTGCTGTCGATGGTCGATAACGAGCGCGCCATTGGGCAGGTGCTGGCGGCCGGCGCCTTGGGCTACGTGCTAAAAAACGCGGGCCACGCCGAAATCGTGATGGCGGTGCGGACCGTGGCTGGCGGCCGGCGCTTTTTGTGCTCCGAGCTGGGGCTGGCCATGCTGGATAAAGTACTGATGGGCACCCCCGAACCCGTTGCCAAGTCGGCGGGTGGTCTCTCGGCGCGCGAGCAGGAGATTCTGCAGTTGGTGGCCGATGGCCTGACCACTGCTCAGATTGCCGAGAAGCTTTATACCAGCCCGCGCACGGTAGAAACGCACCGCCAGAACATCATGGAAAAAACCGGCTCCAAGAATACGGCCGCGCTCATCAAGACCGCCGCCAGCCAGGGCTGGCTAAATTGAGGCTCCCGGAGGCCTACCCCCTCGCTGGTGGTAAGAAATCGAATTGTATGCAATCGGGAAAAATACGGATGGTAGCGTGCGGCAGAGTTTGCCTGCTAAATCACCTGATCTACACCTTACTAGCAGACTAATCTGTGATGCCAGAGCTTCTGTGTGAGGATAACCACGGAGGGAGCGAATTTATACGGAGCCGAAAAGCCGTATAAATTCAGTCGTTAGTGTTTGGTAATCAACCGTATGAATAGACAGACTTTTTTTGTCTACCGCATATGAAGACCAAACCCACTTCCCTACCCCCCCAGCACCAAGACCAGCAGCCCGGTCTCGAAACCGACATGACACCGACGCCTGAGTATATCCGGGCCAATTACCGCGGCAGCGGCAAGCTTGAGGGCAGGGTGGCCCTCATTACGGGCGGCGACTCGGGCATTGGCCGGGCCGTGGCCGTGCACTTCGCCCGCGAAGGTGCCGACGTGGCCATCGCCTACATGGCCGAGGAGCAGGCCGATGCCAACGAAACCGAGCGCCTGGTGCTCGCGGAGGGCCGCCGCTGCCTACAGCTGCCCGGCGACTTGCGCCACGTGTCCTTTTGCGAAGACCTGGTGAAGAAAACCGTCCGGGAGCTAGGCCAGCTCAACGTGGTGGTAAGCAACGCGGCCGAGCAGTTTGTCAGCACCGACGTGGCTACGCTGCCCAACGAGCAGTTTGAGGACACGTTCAAGGTCAACTTTTTCCCGTTGGTGTGGCTGGTAAAAGCCGCCCTACCCCACCTGCACGAAGGAGATTCTATTATCGCCACTTCGTCTATCAATGCCTACCGGGGCAACCAGCAACTGGTTGACTACACGGCTACTAAAGGAGCCATTACGGCCTACATTCGCTCGATTGCGCAGCAGCTGGCGGAGAAGAAAATCCGGGCCAATACCGTGGCGCCCGGCCCCATCTGGACGCCGCTTATTCCGGCTAGCTTCCCGGCCGATAAGGTGGCCAAGTTTGGGCAGGATACTACTATGAAGCGCCCCGGGCAGCCCTCTGAGGTGGCCCCTGCCTACGTCTTTCTGGCGTCGGAAGATGCGTCTTACATCACGGGGCAGGCCATTCACCCCAATGGTGGGGAAGTGCTGAATACCTGAGGAATAATGAGCCGAGGCTGCGTGGCGGCCCGGCAGCTTCTCAGTCCTTTTTATCACTAAAACCTACGCTATGAACAACGTTGAACTATGGGGCGGGGTCGAATGCACTTGCCGGCGAGTGGGCGACGCGTACTCCGACCAGCTCACCCGCAGTGGCCACCGCGACCGGGTGTCGGACCTCGACCGCATTGCCGAGTTGGGCTTGCGCACCCTACGCTACCCCGTGCTTTGGGAGCACGTGGCCCCCGAAAGCCTCGACCAGCCCGACTGGCACTGGCCCGACGAGCGCCTGCCGCGCCTACAAGCGCTGGGCATCGAGCCCATTGTGGGCCTGGTGCACCACGGCAGCGGCCCGCGCTACACGGCCCTCGACCAGCCCAACTTTGCGACCGGCCTGGCCCGCTACGCCGGCATGGTGGCCGAGCGCTACCCCTGGGTAAAATATTACACGCCTGTAAACGAGCCGCTTACTACGGCGCGCTTTAGCGGGCTCTATGGCCTGTGGTACCCGCACGGCACCAACGACTCGGTGTTTGTGCGCTTGCTGTATAACCAAGTGCTGGCCACCAAGCTAGCCATGCAGGCCATTCGGCGCGTGAACCCAGCGGCCCAGCTGGTGCAAACCGAAGACCTGGGCCAAACCCACGCTACCCCGGTTATGGCTGCGCAAGCTGCCTTCGAAAACCACCGCCGCTGGCTCACCTTCGACCTGCTGAGTGGGGCCGTGACGCGGCAGCACCCGTTGTGGGACTACCTGCGCCGCCACGGCTTGAGCACTGCCGAGCTGCTCGAATTTCGGTATGACCCGTTGCCGCCTGACATTCTGGGTATCAACTACTACGCCACCAGCGAACGGTTTTTGGACGACCGCCTGGCCAACCACCCCAACCGGGGGCCGCTGGCGGCTAGCGTAGCGCAGCCAGCCTACGTTGATGTCGAGGCTGTGCGCATCGCCGATGCCAATCCGGTAGGCCTGGAGGCGTTGCTGCACCAGGCCTGGGTTCGCTACCGCCGCCCGCTGGCCGTGACCGAATCGCACCTGGGCTGCACCCGCGAGGAGCAGATGCGCTGGCTTAACCAAGCCTGGGAGGCCACCAATCGCCTACGTTCCAGCGGCGTCGATGTGCGCGGCCTCACGGTGTGGTCGCTGCTGGGCGCCTACGACTGGGACAACCTGCTCACCCAAGATGGGGCCTCCTACGAAAGTGGTGTCTTTGACCTGCGCAGCGGGCAGCCTCGCCCCACTGCGCTCTTCAAGATGGTGCAAAACCTGGCGCGCCATGGCCACCACCACCACCCGGTGCTGCACGGCCCCGGCTGGTGGCAGCGCCCCAACCGCTTTTATGCGGTGCCTTAATCCTCTCTCAGATGCTATATAATCAAGACTTTACGGCCCTCCCTACTGATACTGCTATGTCACCTTTGCTCATTACGGGTAGCGGCGGCACGCTGGGCCAGGCCTTCCGGCTGGTGTGCCAGATTCGTGGGCTCGAAACCGTGTGCCTGAGCCGCGCCGAGCTCGACATTACCGATGCCGCCGCTATTGCCCAGGCCCTGGAGCGCTACCAACCTTGGGCCGTGGTAAACGCTGCCGGCTACGTGCGCGTCGATGAAGCCGAGGGCGACGCGGCCCGCTGCTACCGCGAAAACACCACCGGGCCCACGCTACTAGCCGAGGCGTGCGCAGCGCGTGGCATCCAGCTGCTCACCTTTTCCTCCGACCTGGTATTTGATGGGCAGCAAGCCCGCGCCTACCTCGAAACCGACCGTGCCCGCCCCCTCAACGTGTACGGCCACAGCAAGTTGAAAGCCGAGCAAGCAGTGCTAACGCGGCAGCCCGCGGCGCTGGTGGTGCGCACCAGTGCCTTTTTTAGCGCCTGGGACAACTACAATTTCGTGCACCACGCCTTGGCCGCGGCCCGCACCGGCCAGCCCTTCGCCGCCGCCGATGATGTGTCTATCACGCCCACTTACGTGCCCGACCTCGTGAACACGGCTCTCGACCTACTCCTCGATGAGGAGCGCGGCATCTGGCACCTGGCCAACGAAGGCACCTGCACCTGGGCCGAGCTGGCCCGCCAAGCCGTAGCCGCCGCTGGCCTCGATACCGCTTGCATTGTGCCCCAGCCGGTAGCGGCTTTTGGCTGGGCCGCGCAGCGCCCTGGCTTCAGCGCGCTGGGCAGCCAGCAGGGTATTTTGCTACCCAACATAGAAAGCGGCTTGCAACGCTACTTGATTGATGAACATCTATTGGCTACTTCCTCGGCACTGCTCGTTTAATGGCTAAAGCTGGGTGCAGCAGCGCGGCCCGTAGTCTGGACTGAAAATCCAGGCTACGGGCCGCGCTGCGTTTAGAATAATGCCTGCTCGCCACTTATTCTTAGTCTGCTTTACAAACCTTGCGCCCGAGAGGGGGGTAGGGGGTAGCAAACCGGTGCCCACTAGTGCCCTTGTCGAGCGCGGGCCAATCGCTCAATTCCACCCGGCCGCCGCTTGTGTGGCGGCCGGGTAGAGTTGCGTACGTAGTAAGAACCAGATTGCAAAGAGCAGCCAAACAAGCAGTAGCTAAGCTGCCAAGCCTGGCCTCGCTGCTCGCTAAGCTGGCACTGCTACTTGCCGGGCCGTTGGAGCGCTGGTACCGACGGGCATTTCCACCGGAGCCACCGTCACGACTACAAACTTGGAGGTGGGCGTGTTGCTCTTGTAGGCCACCGAGCCAATGGGTACCAGTACGTTACCCTCCGGGAAGTACACGGCGCAGTTGCCCGCCGGAATGTCGTAGGGCACCACAATAAACTTCTCGGCGTGGCGCTGCTGGCCCTCAAAGTGGCTGGTGATGGTGACCAGCTGCTTCTCGCGCAGGCCACGCTCGGCCACGTCGGTGGGGTTCATAAAGATGACGCGGCGCTCGTTGTGAATGCCGCGGTAGCGGTCGTTGTAGTCGTACACCGTGGTGTTGAACTGGTCGTGCGAGCGGATGGTCATCAGCACTAGCTGGCCGGGTTCGAGCACGTGCTTTTCGTAGGGCGTGGTTGTGAAATTGGCCTTGCCATTCTCGGTGGTGAAGTTGCGTTCGCGGGGGCCGTTGGGTAGGTAGAAGCCGCCGGGGTGGCGCAACTTCTCATTAAAGTCCTCGAAGCCCGGAATGGTGCGGGCCACGTAGTCGCGAATGAGGTCGTAGTTCTGGGTGCAGCCCACCCAGTCGACGGTGGTGCGTTCGCCGAGCGTGGCCAGGGCAATGCCGCACACAATGGCGACTTCGCTCAGCATTTCGCCGGGCAGCGGCTCTAGCACGCCCTTGCTCATGCTGACCACGCCCATCGAGTTTTCGCAGCTCATAAACTGCTGGCCGCTCTTCTGCATGTCAATATCCACGCGGGCGCGGCAGGGTAGCAGCAAGGCCATTTCGCCGTTGACGAGGTGGCCACGGTTGAGCTTGGTTGTGACGTGGATGGAGAGGCGCAGCTTGCGCATGCCCTCGGCCACAAACTCGGTATCGGAGCAGGCCGAGAGCATGTTGCCGCCCATCGCCATAAATACCTTCACCTTACCGTCGTGCAGCGCCTTCACCGAGTCAACCACGTCGAGGCCGTGCGCGCGCGGCGCTTTAAAGCGGAATTCCTTTTCGAGCGCATCCAAAAAGTCATCGCCGGGCCGTTCCCACACGCCCATTGTGCGGTCGCCCTGCACGTTGGAGTGGCCGCGCACCGGGCACAGGCCAGCGCCTGGGATGCCGATGGCGCCCTTCATGAAATGCATATTGATGATTTCCTGAATGGTATACACGCCGTTTTTCTGCTGCGTGAGGCCCATCGCCCAGCACGTTATCACCTTTTTGTGGCGGGCTATGAGGCTGGCAGCTTCCTGAATTTGGGCGCGGGTGAGGCCGCTGGTTTCCTCGATGTCCGCCCAGCTCGTTTCGTGCAGGTTCTTCACCAAGTCGGGGTAGCCAGTGGTGTAGTCGCGAATGAAGTCGTGGTCGAGCACCTGGTTGGGGTTCAGCTCCTCGGCTTCGAGCAGGCATTTCATCAAGCCCCGTATCACGAGCTGGTCACTATTAATGCGCACTTGCAGGTAGATGTCGGTGATGGGCGTGCCATCGCCGAGCAGCGTGCCCAGCGCCTTTAGCGGGTTCATGAAGTCCTGCGGATTTTTGAAATGCAGTAGGCCCGCCTCGTGCAAGGGGTTGATGCTGATAATCTTGGCCCCATTGCGCTTAGCTTTTTGCAGGGCCGTGAGCATACGCGGGTGATTGGTGCCGGGGTTCTGGCCGATAATGAGGATGACTTCGGCCTCATGCATATCGTTAAGCGTCACCGAGCCTTTGCCGAGGCCGGTGGTGGGGCTCATGGCCGCGCCGCTGCTCTCGTGGCACATGTTGGAGCAGTCGGGCATGTTGTTGGTGCCAAACTGCCGCACAAACAGCTGGTACAGATACGCTGGCTCATTCGGCACCTTGCCCGAGGTGTAGAAAATGGCCTCGTCGGGCGATTTTAGGGCATTCAGCTCATCGCCAGCCAGGTGAAAAGCTTCCTGCCAGGAAATGGGCGTGTAGTGCGTTGCCCCCGGCCGCAGCACCATCGGGTGCGTGAGGCGGCCAGCGTTGTTGAGGTCGCGGTCGGTCATGTGCGACAAATCCACCAGGCTGTGCTTGGCAAAAAAATCTGGTCCCACTGGGTCCGACTGTGCATCGGAGGCCGTGGCTTTGGCGCCGTTCTCGCAAAACTCAGCAAACGAGCGGTGCTCGTCGGGGTCGGGCCAGGCGCAGGAAGAGCAGTCAAAGCCGTCTTTCTGATTAAGATTGAGCAGCGCGTGGGTGCCGCGCACCGGCCCATCCTCGCTGAAGCTAAAGCTGCCCGATTTGAGCACTGCCATCACGCCGGCTGCCACCTTGGCCGGGCGGCTCAGCTGCAGGTCGAGCAGCTCTTCGGGCGGCTGCGCTAGGATGGGGTGCGTTTGCTTGGCCCCCAGCGTGTCGGGCGCTGGCATGAGGCGCTTGTCGGCGTCGTCCTTGTTGGAATTTGCCCAGGGATTCATCACGGGGGCCGCGCCTTGGTCGGGCCGCTCGCCGCTTTTGGGCACGTTGTTGGCGGTTTGCTGGTCGGTTTTGCCAGCCTGGTTAGGGTCGGTATTGGGGCTGTTTTCCATCAGAAAGCGAAGCGAGTCAAGAAGCCGCCCAGCAAGTGCTGGGCGCTTAGTTAACGGCTAGTAGCTGGTTAGGAGCCAGGCAATAAATACGGATTTTAGTGTGCAATATTTCGCTCGCTACTCCGTAGAAATACGGGGTGGGCCAAGCTACCGCTGCCTTGGCCTGAAGCAGCCCTACCCCCTTGCCAGCCGGTAACTAAATGAAGAATACTTACCGGCTAAAGGGAGGGTAGGGCCCAAAGGCTGGCGAGCTGCTAATCAGGCCGCTTTGGTGCTGGGGTACTACCTGCTCCGTGTAAATACGGAAGCGATTGGCGCGGTTTCCCGCCGTAAAACGGGTATTTATTCTGCATCCCTAGCCTGGGAGAAGCTCGTTACTAACGGCTGTGCGCTGTTCTTTTCCCACCTGTCTTCGCACATGCCACCTATGAGTACGTACGCCATAGTAGTGCACGGCGGTGCCGTAACGATGAAGCCCGGCGAGCTGAGCCAAGAAGAAGCTAATTTGCAGCGCGTAGGCTTGGGCGAAGCCCTGCACGCGGGCTGGCTTATTCTGAACCAGGGCGGCAGTGCGCTCGACGCCGTAGAGGCCGCCGTGCGTAGCCTCGAAGCCAACGAGCACTTCAACGCTGGCCGCGGTGCCAGCCTCACCCGCCAGGGCGAAGCCGAGATGGACGCCGCCATTATGGATGGCCGCACCCTGCAGGCCGGCACCGTGAGCAGCGTCAAGTACGTGCAGCACCCCATTAGCCTGGCCCGCGCCGTGCTCGAGCACAGCCCGCACGTGGCCCTGACCGGCGAAGGGGCCTTGGAGCTGGCCCTCGAACGTGGCTTGCCACTGGCCGCGCCGGCTTTTTTTCAGACCCAGAAAACCCGTAAGCAGTGGCTGGACCTGGCTCAGCAAGAATCGGAAAAGCGGGCTGGCCACGACACAGTAGGCGCGGTAGCGCTCGACCAGGCCGGCAACGTGGCCGTGGCCACCAGCACCGGCGGCATCGAAGGCCAGGCCAAGGGCCGCGTGGGCGACAGCCCCGTGCTGGGCGGCGGCACCTACGCCACCAACGAGGCCTGCGCCGTGTCGTGCACCGGCG
>Ga0160428_1000757_pt1 | contig 31069 bp, 26 predicted proteins | sample SolpanmetagenomM_FD_108198 | JGI IMG/M metagenome (GOLD analysis project Ga0160428, IMG submission 108198) | Solar panel surface microbial communities from Lawrence Berkeley National Laboratory, California, USA - M | ecosystem: Engineered > Built environment > Solar panel > Unclassified ... | reverse complement strand
TTGGCAGCGCGACGGGTGTGCAGAACACGGCAGCTACCAGCCCGGGGGGGACGGCCGCTCCCCTGGCGGCGAATACGACAACCGCGCATCAACCAAGCACCAGCGCTGCCAACACGTTCGGCCACAGCCACAGAGGGGGGCATCACTCGCATTGGTCACGTGCGGGTAACACCTCCCAACCCTCAACCAATGAGCAGACGAACGCCGTTGGTTCTACAAGCACGCCTCCGGCTGCGGCGCCTTCCAGTGCGGATAGCTCGGCGACCGCCTCCTCAGACGCTAACCACTACTCGTATCAAACATTTACTGCTTCGGAGAAAGCAAGATCCGCTGCGATGGCTTTCGAGCAGAAAATAAACCAATATGAAGCGGCCCACCCTGCTTCGACTGGTTGGGCCAACAAGCTCCTCGAAATGATGCATCATTACTGGTAGCTTGTTCCGCCGCAGGTGCCCGGGCCCATCGATTGGCAAGATCGAAATGGCTCTCTCATAAGCAGATGTCGTTCGGTGCTTCAAAGGGCACAACGGATCTGGAGTCTTGTAGGAGGCTGCAACGGTCGGGCCGAACCTCGAACAGGCTCCGCAGGTCATCGCCGGAAACGTCGTTTCGGCGGTCATTCGTGATCCCTCGTCGTCGCTTCGAGACACGCCGATGGCACGTGAGGCTGCCATTACGGGACCACGATCGAATTGCTGCGGGTCATGCCGAACGAGAACAGCGATCGGCTCGCAGAGGCCTGCAACCGCGGTCTCGGCGCGTTGGTGATCACCGAGGCGCCGGGACCCATCGTCGAGGCCGTTGATCCTGAGGATGGCTCTGATCCGCCCCCACCGCACACTCACTTTGATTGTGGACCACCTCGTGGGGGCCGATCAGATGATGCTGAGGGCTTGTCAGCACCCGTCATCGTGCGCGGTCACGACAAGGCGGCCGAGGCGAGGGCCGCGGGATCGCGTACGACGACGCGATTGCGGTGCAGATCGAGCATGCCCTGGCGCCGCCAGCACTGGAGTTGCCGGTTGACCGTCTCCCGGGTCGTGCCCGCGTAGTCAGCGATGTCATCCTGCGAGATATGGATTTCGCTTCCGAAATCCTGCGCCAGGGCGAGCAGGCGTCGCGCGATCCGCGCGGGCAACGGCATCAGCACCGTTTCTTCGAGGCGGGTGCTGGCGAAGCGCAGGCGCTCGCACAGGAGTTCGATGATCCGCATCGACAGGTCGGCGTGCCGGCCGACGAGGTCGAGCATGTCGCGGCGGCGGACCGCGAACAACTCCGCCGGCTCGGCAGCGACGGCATCCGCGCTGCGCGGCCGGCCATCGAACAGCGCGATCTCGCCGAAAATGTCCCCCGGACCGAGCACGTTGAGCGTCATCCGCCGGCCCGCGCCGGTGCTGACCGTGATCCGGATCTCGCCGCGGCGGATCGCGTAGAACGCGTCCGCCGGGTCGTCCTTCAGGAACAGGGTCTCGCCGCGGGCGAGGCTATGGGTGACACAAAGGTCGGCGACGGCCCGCCGCGTGGTGGACTCGAGGCGGCCGAAGAAGGGGCTGGCGGACAGCAACCGCTCGAACTGGGCCGGATCGGCCACGGAAGTTGCTCCTGCTGGAGCTACGGACCCGAACGGAACCGGAGGCCGGACGGCCGTCCATGGATACCAGAACGCCCGCGAACTCGCCATCCGCCCGGGAAAGGGCGGCGCAGTACCGGAGGCGTGCTGGCCGCGCCGCGGGCGGGCGCGGCCGCTACCGTGCGGCCCTGACGACGGTGACACGCGTCACATCGGACCGGGCGAGGCCGAGATCCGCGAGATCGCGCTCGCTGAACGCGGCGAGTTCGCGCTGGGTACGGCGGCAGTCGAGCCAGAATCGGAACACAGAGAACGCAGCGGCCACCGGATCCCCCTCGGTTGAGGAGACGGCCATGCCCCTTGCGCCGCTCCGCGTCCGTGACGGCGATCACGGACGCGGGTGCCCGGTTGGCCGGATGAAGGTTCGAGCCGCGAGGTACCGGGCCGTGGATCCGGCCTCGGAGCGCCGCCGACCACGCTTCAGTCGCTGGAGTTCTCCCATGTCGCACGCCGCCCGCATGACCTACGCCTTGATCTGCTACGCCGTCTTCCTGCTGTCCTTCCTGTACGCGGTCGGATTTCTCGGACGCGTCTTCGTTCCGAAGAGCATAGACGATGGGTCGATCGTCGATCCGGGGCTCGCCGTCGCCGTGGACGTGTCCCTGCTCACCCTCTTCGCGCTTCAGCACAGCGTGATGGCACGCCCGCGCTTCAAACTCTGGTGGACACGCTTCGTCCCGAAGCCCGTCGAGCGCAGCACCTACGTCCTCCTGGCGAGCCTCGCGCTGCTGCTGCTGTTCTGGCAATGGCGTCCACTCCCGGCGACCGTTTGGTCGATCTCGGACCCGGTCGCGGCGGCCCTCTTGACCGCCCTCTTCTGGATTGGCTGGCTCGTGGTCCTCGCCAGCACCTTCATGATCAGCCACCTCGACCTCTTCGGGCTCAAGCAGGCCCTTCAGGGGCGGCGCCCGACCGCGCCGAGTAAGGCCGCGTTCACGACGCCCCTCCTCTACAGGCACGTTCGGCACCCGATCTATCTCGGCTTCGTCGTCGCGTTCTGGGCGGCGCCGACGATGACGGTCGGCCACCTGCTGTTCGCGGCGGTCGCGACAGCCTACATCCTCGTCGGTATCCAGTTGGAGGAGCGCGACCTTGTCGCCTTCTTCGGTGATCGCTACCGGCGCTATCGGCGCGAGGCCGGCATGCTCTTGCCGCGTTTTCGCAGCGCCCGCTGATCGCGACGGTGGCCGACGAGCCCGCTTGCGTCGGGTCCCTACTCGATCACCACGTCCGCGCTGCTCAGGATCGAGGGCGGCAAGGTCACGCCGAGGCGCATGGCCGCCCCTACGTTGGCGAACAGTTCAACCTTCGTGACGAGCTGCACCGGCAGATCGCGGGGCTTCTCGCCCCGGAGCAGGCGGCCGGCATAGAGGCCGGCCTGGCGATGCGTCTGCGTGAAGTCGCCCCCATAGCTCATCAGTCCGCCGGCATTGGGAAAGTCGCGGGATTGGGTGATGGCGGGCAGGCCGTGACGGTTGGCCAGCGTCGCAAGATGCGCGCTGCGATAGGCGAAGTAGGGGTCGGAGGTGAAGACGAGGCCGGGCACCCCCAGCCGGCGTGGCGCCGCAAAGAGCGTCTCGAACTCGTCCTCGCGACGGGCCTCCAGCACATGGAGTTGCAGGCCGAGGCTTCCGGCCGAGGCCTGGAGGCCGGCCAGCTGCGAGCCGGCTGTGGGACTGGACGGGTTGACGGCGACGGCGAGGGCGGCGGTCGTCGGAAACAGCTCCCGCATGTACTCGAGCCGCTTGTTCGAGACCTCGACGCTCAGGCTCGACACGCCCGTGAGATTGCCGCGAGGCCGAGCCAGATCATCCACCACGCCGAGGGCGACCGGATCGCCGCCCATTTCGAAGACGATCGGGATCGTCTCCGTCGCCGCCCGCGCCGCGAGAACCACGGGCGCACCGCCGGGGGCAACCAGGACCGCGATCCCGCTTGCGGCCAGCTCCTTCGCGAGCGCGGGCAGCTGCTCGTAGCGCCCGTCCGCCCAGCGAAAGGCCATCGCGACGTTGCGCCCCTCGGCGAACCCGGCCTCGGCGAGCCCGCCACGGAAGGCCTCAAGCCGGCTGGCGACGCGCTCGGGCGTCTCGGAGCCGAGATACCCGATCACCGGAAGCGTCGGCGCGCGCGCCTGCGCCGCGCGGGCTATGACGCCGCCGAGCAGGGCGCTGACCGGCCCGTAGAGAATGACGCGTCGCCTCATCCGCCCGCTCCTCGCCAAGCGCACAGCATCACGCCGCCGCGTCCGGCGCCGGCCGAGCGTCGGTCCCTTCACCGGCCGCCACCGCGAAGACGGCAATCGGATCGTCGAAGCCCTTCAGGCGCCGCGTCCCGAGCGACACGAGCGGGACGCCGCTCCCGATCGCCTCGGCCGCCGTGCGGTCGACCAGGATCTCGCCGTCCCGAGCCGAGGCGCAGAGGCGCGATGAGAGGTTCGTGACCGTGCCGATGGCCGTGTAGTCCATCCGGCTGTCGGAGCCGATGCGCCCGACCGTGGCCGGCCCCATCGCCAGGCCGACCCCGAAGCCGAGCGCATGGCCGCGCGCCCGCCAGGTCGCCGCCAGGGCCTGCACCGTCGCCTGCATCTCGATCACCATGCGGGCGGCCCGCAACGCGGGCTCGGGACAGGCCACCGGCGCGTTCACCAGGATCATGACGCCGTCGCCGGCGAGGCTCACGAGCGTCGCGCCGTGCCGGTTCACCGTCCTACCGACAGCCGCGTGATATTCGCCCAGCACGTCCATGATGACGGTCGGCTCAGATCGGGCGGAGAACGGGGTGAAGCCGCGCAGGTCGCCGAAGACGACGACGACCTCCACGCGCTGTCCATCGAGGACGCTGTCATCACCGGTCCGGTCCACGAGTTCGGCGACCTGCGGCGCGAGGAAGCGTTTGAGCCGGTCGATGCGCTCCGAGCGTTCCCGCGAGATCGCGACCTCGCGTGCCATCTGATTGAAGCGGGTCGCGAGCCGCCCCAGCTCGTCGCTCCGCGCGATGTCGATGCGGTGATCGAACTGGCCGGCTCCGATGCGAGACGCGCCGTCCTCCAGCAGGCGTATCGGCCCGGTCATGCGGCCGGCGAGCCAATAGGCGAGCACGGCGGCGAAGCCTGTGCCGGCGAGCAGCAGGCCGAGCAGGCGCCAGAAGGCGGCGCGGATCGGTCCGAACGCCTCAGCGGACGGCTGGTAGACGATCACGCTCCAGTCCGGCCCCTGAACAGGCGCCAGGGCGGCGACCACGGCGCGCCCGGCGGGGTCCGGACCGGCGACCGCGCGCCCATCCTGCGCGAGGATTGCCGCTCGCAGGGCCTGGAAATTCTCGGCCGTCCGGTCCGCGGCGCCGCGCAGGACGAGGCTGATGTCAGGATGCGCGATCAGCCGGCCCGGCCGGTCGAGCACGAAGGCTTGTCCGTTCTCACCGATCCGGATGCCCGCGATGACGTCCAGGATCAGCTTCAGATTGATCTCGGCGACCGCAACGCCCGCCGCGGCGCGGTTCCCCGCTACGGCCACGGTCATGTACGGTTCGGTGTTGCGGTGGTAGGTGACCGGGCCGAACCAGGCTTGCCCGGTCCGAGCCCCCAGAACCGCCGGATCCGCCGATGCGTCATCGCCGCTCTCGACGCGATTGAGGCCGACCCGCGACACGGACAGCCGCTCCTTCGAGGCGCCGTCGATCAGCCTGAGGCTGGTTACCGCAGGGGCGTGGCGCAGGAGACGCAGGGCATCGATGCGCCGCCGTTCGTCGGCTCCCTGCGCCCAGGGCAAGTGGACCATCCAGGCGAGCTGGTTCTCGATGCTGTCGATGAAGATCGCGATACGCGCGGCCGCGGTCCGGGCCTCGGCTCCGAGGAGGTCGTTCAGATGCGCTCTCTGGACCTGATACCCGAACCAAGCCTGACTGCCGCCGGCGGCGAGCAACGGAACGACCACGGCCGCGAACAGGACAAAGAAATACTGCCGGAACAGCGAGCCCCGCGCAGGCATTCGGAAGCGAGGCATCGCCGGATTGATTCCGAGGCGCATCGATCCGCTCCAGGAAAACCCAGCTCCGCCCCCCTGAAGTGTTTCCGAGACGCACCGGGGGCGGCCCGAGCTCGCCGATCAGCGCGCGATTATGTTCCGGACCTGAGTGCGGCGCCAGTCTGCCGGGCGCGTCGCCGACGCTAGCGAGGCTCGAACACAGGTCGAGCCACCTGGAAGGACCCCGCATTCGATCCGAAGCAGAGGGGACTACTACCAAGCTCAAGACTTGGAGTTCCCGATGCCCCCGTGGAACGCCGTCGACGCCAGGGACGACGGGGGAGCTTCGCCGCCGAGATGCGGTTTCTCTTCATAAGCACGCCCACATGTCGCAGATCTGGTCTCGCCCATCCGGTTGAATGCACGCGAAGGCCCTGTCGCCGCGCCGGGATCGATTCATGAAACGGCGACCTTCTCAGGCTCGGATCGGAGCGACGCCGCTGTTGCTTTCGTTGAGACCTTACTGATCCATGGCCAATCTCAATCGGGTCGGCCGGTCGGCTGCCGCGCGCTCGGAAACGCGGGTCTCGATGAGGTATGCTCATCGAGACCCGTCTCAGCCGCCTCGATGCCGCTTGCCAATGCGAGCTTCCATCGCTCACTTCGCCAAGGCTGACCGGGCCGCCTGGATTTTCGCCTTCACCGCTTCGAGGTTGAAGCTCGCGCCCTTCTGCATCGGCGGAAACTCGATCGCGGTCATGGCGAGCTTCTCCACCTCTTGCTGGACGAAGACGTAGCGCCAGAACTCATACAGGAACCAGCTCATGTAGTTCTGCGCCCCGGCCTTGGTCCCGTTGTCGGGCCAGCCGGTGCGCTCGAACGGGTCGAGCCGCAGGTTCGTGATGTAGGGCACATCGGGCTTGGTCTTGTCGCCGAGCCACCCTCCGGGCTGGTCGATGAAGCGATACTTGTAATCGCCGATCCGCACGGCACCGAGCTCGCTCTCGCCGAAGTACCAGACCTCATTGCGCTTCGATGGACCCTTGCCGGTGATCATGTCCAACTGATTGTAACCGTCGAGGTGCACCTTGTAGGTCTGGTCGCCGATCGTCTTACCCTTCTTGAGCTCCGCGCCGATATCCGGGTTGCCCGCGGCCGCCACGAGGGTCGCGAACCAATCCAGGCCGGACATAACACCATTCTCGACCGTGCCCGCCGGCACCTTGCCCGGCCAGCGAATCATCGCCGGGGCGCGGAAGCCGCCCTCCATCACGGTGCCCTTCGACTGGGCGAAGGGGGTCTGCCCCCCATCCGGCCAGGTGAAAACCTCGGTCCCGTTGTCGGTCGTGAAGACCACGATGGTGTTGTCGTCGATCCCTAGGTCTGCCAGCCTCTTCATCACCGCACCGACGACGTCGTCGAGCTGCGCCATGCCGGCTTCCTGAATGCTCCAGCCGTTCTTGGAGTTACGCGTCGCCTGATACTTCTGCGACAGGTGCGTGGTGACGTGCATCCGGGTGGGGTTGAGCCAGACGAAGAAGGGTTTGCCGTCCGCCTTCGCCTTGTCGATGAATCCGAGCGCCAGATCGCGGATCTCTTCGTCGATCGTTTCCATCCGCTTCGGGTAGAGCGTGCCGGCATCCTCGATGCGCTGCTTGCCGACTTTGCCCCACCGGGGATCGTCCGTCGGGTCGTCGACGCTGGTCGCCCACGAATGAACCATGTTGCGCGGGCCGACCCTGTTCAACAGCTCCTGCGGGTAAGCGGGATGGGCCGGGTCCTCCATCGCGTCGAGGTGGTAGAGGTAGCCGAAGAACTCGTCGAAGCCGTGCACGGTCGGCAGGAACTCGTTCTTGTCGCCAAGGTGGTTCTTGCCGAACTGGCCGGTGGCGTAGCCCATGCCCTTGAGCGTCGTGGCGATGGTCACCGCCTCGGCCGGGATGCCGATCGCAGCGCCGGCTTGGCCGACGGTTGTCATGCCGGTGCGGATCGGCAGCTCCCCGGTGATGAAGGCCGCGCGCCCGGCCGTGCAGCTCGCCTCGGCGTAGTAGTCGGTGAACAGCATGCCCTCGGTCGCCAGCCGGTCGAGGTTGGGCGTGCGTCCCGCCATCATCCCGCGGTGGTAGGCGCCGATGTTCCAGATGCCGATGTCGTCGCCCATGATGACCACGATGTTGGGTTTCTGTCCGGCTGCCGAAGGTTGCGGCTGGGTTTGCGCCTGGGTCTGGGCGGTCGCGGTCGGCGCGGTCGACACCAGCGCAGCGGCCGCGAGGGCCGAGGTTCCGGTGAGAAGGATGTTCCGGCGGTTGAAGGCGCTCTGCGCGGCCGGGCTCTCTTGATGCCTCGCGTGCGTGTCGTCGTGACTCATGGTCAACTCCTGTCTCTCGCGATGCACCGGAAGCCGACGTGGCTCATTGAGGTATCGACTGGCTGCGCGTGGCGGGCCGCAGGCCGGTAGCGGCGGCAATAGTTGGGCGCGCAGAGATGCGAGCCACCTTTCACGACCTTGCACGGGATCTTGCTGCGCGGGTTGCGAGGATCGATACTGTCCTCCTCGCGGGCACCGTTTGGGTTTACGGGAATGCAGCAGGCCTTCGTGGCATCGGCGGCGTGCTTCGACGCGTAGAAATCGCAGGTCCACTCCCAGACATTGCCGATCATGTCGAACAGGCCGTGGCCGTTCGACGGAAAGGCGGTGACCGGGGAGGTGCGCGTGAAGCCATCCTCGGCGAGGTTCTGGTGCGGAAAGAGGCCCTGCCAGGTATTGGCCATGTGCTGGCCAGCCGGCACGAAAGTGTCGCCCCAGGCGAACTCCGCGCCGTCGAGCCCTCCGCGGGCGGCGTATTCCCACTCGGCTTCCGTCGGCAGGTCCTTGCCGGCCCAGCGGGCGTAAGCCTCGGCGTCCGCGTAAGCCACATGGACCACCGGGTGCTCGTCGAGCCCAGCAATCGAGGATCCGGGACCGAGGGGCCTACGCCAATGCGCCCCGAACCTGAGCCGCCACCACGAGCTCCCGTCGCGCAAGTCAACGGCGCACTTCGGTGGCTTGAACACGAGCGAGCCCGCCTGCAGCCTGTGCGGCAAGGCCCCGGGATAGTCTTTCGGGTCCGGCCGCCTCTCCGCAACAGTCACATGCCCGGTCGCCCAAACGAAGGCGCGGAACTGCGCGTTGGTGACCGGCGTGCGGTCCATCCAGAAGCCGTCGACGGTCACACGGTGAGCCGGTGCTTCCTCCGCGTAGTGCCGATCCGAGCCCATGCGGAACGTCCCTCCGGGGAGCCGAACCATCCCGGTGCGGTCCCGGGGCGGCATCGCGAGAGCGGGACCATCACGGAGACCGGACGACATGCACTGCTCCCTTCGGCGCGCTCCCGGATGGGAGCGCAGGCCATGAGACGCTCAGGAGGCGGTGTCGGGACTCAGCATCACCAGCGCCGGTAGCGACGGACGCCGACCATGCGCGGCCCGTAATAGCCTCGCCGGACGACCCCCACCGCGCGCGGGCCGTAGACCCCGCGCCGGACACCGACGGTGCCGCGCGGGCCGACGCAGCCAGCCCGGTAGACGCCGCGGGCACACACGACGGCGTTCGCCTCCGTCGGGTAGTATGCGAGCAGTCCTGCGAAGAGACCGAGAACGACCAGGACGACCTTCATGACGAGCCCTCCGTGCGCTGCCGGCCTGACCACGTCGCGCGCCAAGCCGGATCGCAGCAGCCATCACGATAACCCGCGTCCGCACAGGTGCTTGATCGTGCGTGACACGAACTCAATTTTTCGGGACAGATAGAGAATTCAAAACAAGTAAAACTTCCGTCTTCGCAATCTTCACGAACTGGCAAACCGGCGGTGTTCCATGCGCCAAGCGCTCGGAGTCTGACCGGACCAGCGGCGGAACGCGCGCGTGAACGCCGAGGCTTCGGAGAAGTCGAGGGCTGCCGCAATCTGCGCGAGGGGGATATCGGTATGATCGATCAGCTGGCGGGCGATCTCGAAGCGACCCTCGTCCGCCATGATGCTGAACGCGGTCCCCTCCGCGGACAGGCGTCGGGCCAGTGTCCGACGGTGCATCGCGAGTAGTCCCGCGACTTTCTCGGCGGAGCAGCCGCCGCGCATCAGCTCGGTGCGGAGCAATTGCCGGAGCCGCGCGACGAAGTCAGGGGCGGACCCGCGCGTCCGCTCTTGAAGCTTGTCCTGCAGGGTCCGCAACAGCACAGGGTCGGCGCCTTGGAGGACCCGGTCGAGATGGAGAGCGGGGAAAACGAGGGCTGCGGCCTCGCGGTTGAACCGGACCGGGGCCCTGAACAGGCGACGGTAGGTCGGCTGATCCTCCGGTACGGCGCGCGGGAGGTGCACCTCCGTCGGGGACCAGTCCCCGCCGCAGAGCGCCCGCATGACGTTGGTGGCGGCCGCGGCGGCGGCGTCGGCAACTTGGTCAGCGCAGTCCGTTCCTGGCTCGTAGACCACGCAACTCCAGACGGCCGTGCCGTCATTGGCGGTCAGCGCCGTCGTGGCGCCCATGCATTGCATCTCCACATGACGGATCAGGCTGCGCAGGGCATCGCCGACGGTCTCGGAATGCAGCATCAAGGAACCGACGAGGCCGAGAGCGGGCAGCTGGACCCTTTGGCCGAGAAGGAGCCCGAAATGGGGGCAGCCGGTGCAGGCGCCCGAGCGCGCGATGAGCGCACAGAACGCTCCCAGTGGGATGATCGCGTTCGGGTCTGTCGACATGGCAGGGTCCAGGCCCGCGGCCCGGAAGACGGGGGCGGGATCGGCGCCGAGTTCCCGCAGCACGGAGGCGATCTCGCCCGCGACGCCCGGCAGGATGGAGCCCGATGGGGGTCCGGGCGGAACGATGCTCTGGATGTCCCAACCCGACCCCGGAGCTTTCAGCCCCTCTGGAACGGTCGAAGGCAGCACCACGGCGTGGGAATGGGGAGCCATGGGTCCACTCCAAGGGATCAGGTCATCGTCTGCAGGAGTGTCAGCCTGCGGCGTCTTCGCGCCATTCAGGTCCGGGACTACGTCGCCGGCTACATTTGCAGGCACGTCAGTAGGGCGACGTAACTCGGGGGTCCCCCGATTCTCGCCACCCGCACGCAGGCGTCGCGACGTTGCGCATCGAAGCCGGCCCATAGCGGTCCCAACTGCGTGCGCGCCTGCATCTCGTCCCGGACGCAGTTCCGGTCCGTGGCCCCGGCTGCATCGCCCTGCAGCGTAGGGGCCGCGCGGCACATCGCTTCGACGTCGTAGCGGGGAAGCTCTTCGCCCCAGGCTGCCGAGACGGTCAGGGTGATCAGGGCCAAGCTTACGGTGCGAAGCATCGGACGGCTCCCGGTGCGATCAGAGCGGCCACTCTCCCGCTGGAAGGCCGATCGCGTGTATCTGCGAACTGATCACATCCGGATCAGGCGATTTGCTGCGCGATGCCTCGGTTCGCGGTCGCATCATGGCAGGGCCGTCCCGGCCGGAGCTCCACTATATCACCGCCGAGCGATCGGACTTGATCATATGTGACAGCTTCCGGAAATTTTAGGCGGCCAGATCGTCGACAGAATTTGAATTCATCAGTCGAAAAACTGGCACATCGTCGCGCATTGCACCGAAATCAGTGTGCTCCGGACCAATCACGGCGCTTGAAAGCCTGCGCAGGTCGTGCAACCTTGGCAGTAACGGCTGCGAAAACGGGTCATGGCCATGTCGATCACTTGCCGGTCGTTCGGCGCGATGCTCCTGTGCACCGCGGCCCTGATCGCCTCACCGGCCGCGCGCGCGGCCGAGTCGGCCCAGGGTGTTTACGTGCTGGGCAACCGCGGCCCCTTGGCGGGCGTGACGCCGCCGCCAGGGTTCTACTTCGAGAGCGAGACCTACTTCTATTCGGGCAATCTCGGCGGCGGACGCAGCTTCCAGAGCGGCGGCGTCGTCGCCGCGAACGTCAAGCTCGACACAAGCGCGAACTTCGCGACGCCGATCTGGGTCACCCCTGTCGAGATCCTCGGCGGCAATCTCGGCTTCTCGATCACCATCCCGTTCGGCACACCCAACGTCAGCGCCGGGGCGGTCCTGTCTTCGCCGCGCATCGACCGCATCATCGCCGGGCGCGAGCGCGATGCCGTCTTCAATGTCGGCGACATCTATCTCGCCTCATTCGTCGGTTGGCATTCGGGCAACTTCCACTGGAGCACGACCATCCTCGGGGTCGTTCCATCCGGTTCCTACGAGACCGGACAGTTGTCCAACATCTCGCTCAATCGGCCGGCCCTGGACCTGAGTGCGGCGTTCACCTACCTCGATCCGCTCCTCGGCTACGAGCTCTCGGTGGTGCCGGGAGTAACCTTCAACTGGATCAATCCGGCGACCCAGTATCTCACCGGCACCGAGTTTCACCTGGAATGGTCGGCCTCGAAGTACCTGAGCCAGGAACTCTCGGTCGGCATGGTGGGGTACTTCTACAACCAGCTCACGGGCGATAGCGGACGGGGCGACCGGATCGGGCCCTTCAAGGGCAGGGTCACGGCGCTGGGTGGCCAGATCGGCTACACGTTCAAAGTGGGGGTGATCCCCGTCTCCACGAACGTGAGGGTCCTGCGCGAGTTCGATGTGACCAACCGGTTCGCCGGCACGGCAACCTACCTGACCGTCTCGGCCCCGCTCTGGGTGGCCCCCCCCAAACCCGTCGTCGAGAGCCGGCCGGTCGTTGCCAAGTTCTGATGACGCCATGGGCTGGAGCGCCGGGCCACGGGGGCTTGCCAGCGGCCTGCCCTACCGGCAACCGGACAGGGCCCGCCCTGATGCGCGGAGGGGTCGACCGCGCGCACGCGCCCGTCGAACATTTCATGCGCCGCCGAACCGGCGCCCGTGATCGCGGTCTCTGCGGAACTTCTGCTTCCGACGCTGCCAGACGCCGAGATCCTCCTGTACCGAATTCCCGGCCCTGTCGCGCCGGCCGCTGGGCTCCTGTCTTCGAGGATCGTCGGAGCCCTGGACCTCGTCCGACAGCTCAGAAAATCCTGATGGCCGCGTTCAATGTGAGGCGATCACGCGGAGACGACACACCCGGTCAAGATCGGGATCCTCTACGATGCTGAGATCGATCGGACCGAGTTCGGGAAAGGTCACCGCGAACAGATACCAGATCGGGGCCGACTCGCCGGCATACGACCGCTCAATGGCGTCGACGCCCATCCGGAGTCGACGGAGGCTGCGCGAAGTCAGTGTGCAGGCCGGATAGCGGCAAGCCGGCTCGCGCGCATGGAAGGCCGACTGATCCCGCCAAATGTGCCAGCCTCGGTATTCCTGCTGCCATCGGCTCACGGATTCCGAACTCCGCTTTCCAGTCCAGTCACCCGACGAGAAGCGCCGCCCGCCTCAGAGCGGGACGCCGTCATGCGTTCTCCAGGGCCGCTCCCTGGTCTTGGTGGGGAGCATGCCCCGGGGCCCGGGCGATCCCGCGATCTTGTCGGGGTCGCGGAGTTCGCTGCGGACGATGATCTCCACCGCCGCTCGGTACCCATCGGGCGCTCTGCGCGGTCGGCCACGCGTATTCCACCGGGGTCACGATCGGGATGCCGCAGGCGTCGCAGTGCAGGCCCCATCCCTCGCATCTCGAGAGATCCATTCGCGCCCCGCGTCGCGATCACGTCCGGTCAAGCGCTCCGGCCTGGAAGCCCATCAGGACATAGATCGAGCTCGCGCGAGACCTCCTGAAGGTAGCGCTCGATTCTCAGGCGGCTCAGGTTGTCCCGGCCTTCGACGATGACCGTGGGCCGAAAACCTCGTGAATGCATGTGTCGGAGAAATTGCTCGGCCAAGATGCAGATCTTGCGGGTGTTGCCGGCACACGTGTGAACATCGACGTCGCCGATTAGAAAACGCACCGTCGAATCGAGGTGCTTCGCTCCACCGAGATCGTTGTCAGGTAAGGCCACATCGGTCTCCCCAGCGCTTCAGCGAACCGGCCTCTCACGCGTTCAGCAGGTTTGTCGGGCCATGTTCAGGAGAAATATTAAGGTAACTACCCTCCCTGTAGCAAATTCAAATATTGCTGCGGATCCTTCGCATCTGTAAATACGAATCATGACGGCCCTGAACTACCATCACTTGCGCCTGTTCCACCGCATCGCGCACGCGGGAAGCCTCACCCGGGCCGCGGAATTCCTGAACCTGTCGCAATCCGCCCTGTCGGTTCAGTTGCAGAGGCTCGAGCAGCAGCTCGGACACGACCTGTTCGAGCGCCGCGGCCGGAAGCTGATCCTGACCGAGGCCGGCCGCATTGCCCTCGACTACGCCAATACGGTCTTCGAGACGGGCGATGAGCTGATCAAGGTCCTGCAGGGACGGCCGCACACGGCCCAGCACGTGCTGCGTGTGGGCGCTCTCACGACCCTTTCGCGTAATTTTCAACTCGAGTTCCTCAGGCCCGTGATCGGGCGGCCCGATATCGAGCTCGTGCTCCGCTCGGGCACGATGCATGACCTTCTGACCCAGCTGGAGATGCACAGCCTCGATGTGATCCTCGCGACCATTGCGGTTCGGCGGGATGCGGCCACCGACCTGCACAGCCATCTCATCGCCGAGCAGCCGGTAAGCTTGGTCGGGCGGCCAAGGCCGGACGGGCAGCCGCTCCGCTTCCCGGAGGCGCTCCGCACCGTTCCCGTCATGCTGCCCAGCCTCGACAGCGAGATCCGGGTGGCGCTCGACCGCGTGCTGTCCCTGGCAGGCATCCGTCCGGTCATCCAGGCCGAAGTCGACGACATGGCCATGCTTCGGCTGCTGGCGCGCGAGGGCGATGGCGTCGCGGTTGTGCCCCCCATCGTCGTTCAGGACGAGTTGCAGGCGGGGCTGTTGATCGAGCACTGTCGCATCCCGGACGTGACGGAGCGCTTCTACGCGATTACCCAGACGAGACGCTTCCCCAACCCGCTGCTGCGCGACCTGGTCACCGTCAGCCGATCGCCGCCCGCGGCGCCCGACGCCGGGTGAGCTGGCGGCGATCCGGAGTCGGGCGCCGCGGGGGCGTGCCCGGGCTTCACCCCGCAGCTCTCAGCGCCGAGCCCGACGCGACAGCGGGCGTTCCGGAGACGCCGGTCCAGCGCAGGTCGCCGACGTAGCGCCACGCCATCCGGCCATTCTCGTCGAGGGCGAACAGGTGGAGCCAGCGATTGTCGAACAGGGCGCGCACCTCCGCGTGGCGATGCAGGATGTCGGCGATCGCCTCGCGCGGCGCCTCGATGCACACCGTCAACCGCAGGGGTTCGTGAACGTAGCCTTCGCCGTCGTGCACCGCCTGTCGCGCGAGGCCGCCGCGCAGGGGACCGCTGTTCCCCTCCAGGACACCGATGCCGCCCGTGACGTTGTGCAAAAGCTTGTTGCCACATCCGAACAGATCCGGCGCGACGGTCGAGCCGTAGTATTGGAGGCTGATCCAGCTCGCCACCACCACCGGCGCGGTGAGGATCAGCTCAAGGATGCCGAAGCCGGTGTCCTGTCGCCAATCGTATTCGTGCAGGAAGGCGCGGCCGCCGAGCGACCCGCCCGCCGTGCGGTGACGCGGCGCGGCGATGAACGCGCTGCACCCGGCCAGCCCCCATTCGGGGCGCGTCTCAGCCCAGTCGCGGCTCCGACGCGCGACGGACCGGCCGTCCGCGGTGCGGGGCAGGCGCAGCGCCCGTTCCCCGCGGGCGATCACGCCCGCCGCAGCGAGCCAAGCCCTCACACGATCCAGGTCCCCCGACGCGCTCGTCCGCGGGAGATCCGCGGCGTAAAGCGTGATGTCGTCCGTCGTCGTGTCGTGGAGGGCCGCGACGAAGACCGTATCGACCGGCACGTCCAAACCGCCTTCTCGGAGCGCGATCCGCACCTCCGCTTCGTTGAGAAGCCGCGCCAGCAGCCGGGCATTCACCTCACCCGAATATCCCCCGCAGGCCCCGCAATGCAGTGCGCTGGCATGGGGATTGTTGACCACGTTCGCCCCATGGCCGACGAGCAGCACCACGGGGGCATAATCCGTGGTCAGCGACATCGCGCGCAGAACGTTCGCCGCGATCGTGACCCGGGACGGGAGGTCGAGCGCGGGGTCGAGTCGCGGTGCGGGCTCGCCGCCTGCCGGCCTTCGGGTCAGGCCCAGCGAGTCGGTTACGAGCGTGCCGAGATAGAGGAGTCCGGCCGCCTCGACGAAGGCGAAGGAGGACACCGCCGCCTGCCGGAAACGGCCCCAGGCCCGCTGGGCACGCGCGGCGACCCGCGCGGCCTGATCCGCGCGCGCGACGCCGGGACCGCCGGAGCAGGTATGCAGGCTCGGATTCAGGAGAACCGGCAGCCGCCGCTCCTCGATGTCCGAGGCGAACCCGCGATGCGCGGTCGGCAGGCCGAAGAAACCCGCGAAGCCAAGGGTACGGATCCGGGGATCCAGCCCCTCCAGGGCCCGACGAAAAACCTCCGAGCGCACATCGATGCAGAACGCGGCCTGCAGGATCGGGCGTCCGCCCGCGGGTGCCGGTGAAGCGTCGGCGAGACAAGCGGCGAGCGCGCGCTGCGCGGCGCGCTCCGCGGCGTCCTGCAGGACGCTATCGACGACTTGGTCACGCGTCGGCCGGGCGGGAGTCGCATGCTCGGCCGCCGCGGCCGCCCAGGCGCCGCCGATCCGCCCCGCGTAGCGGGCGAACAGCGCCTCCTCCCAGATCACCTGGATGGCCAGCAGGTCCCTCAGCGTCCCGTCGGATCCGCCGGCGAGCTCCGATTGCCACGCCCGGTAGCGGGCATACTGGGCCCATCCGCCGAGCGACAGCAGCATCTGGTGGAAGTAGCTCTCGAGGGCCTCCGGGCTGAGACCGAGCCGGGCCGTCGCCCGCGCGAGGGCGGGCAGCGTTCCGTCGGGCACGTCCGAGACGTGGCGCGCGAACCCGTTCAGCCCGGCGATCTCCGGGGTCAGGTCGTGGACCGCCCACGACCGCCAGAGCGCGAGGGCGCCCCCGCCGGACGGTGCGGCCCAGAGGGCTTGCCCCTCGTCGAAGTAGCCCGCCGCCCAGGCGGTGAACCGGTCGGCGATCAGGCCCGGCCAATCGATTCCGGAGGCCTCCGCACACAGGGAGGCCACGGTCGGCACGGCTCTGACCGGGGGCGCCTCCGACTCCGAAGCCGCCTTCAGCGCGGCGAGGTCGGCCGGCCGCAGTCCTGCGGGCGCGTCCGCCAAGGCATCCCGGAGATCCTCGTCGGTGATCGATCCGGAGGCCACCCTGTCGCGGTACCAGCCGCGCGGCATCGTGACCGCGACGCCGCGCGCCCGGGCCAGCTGCGCCGCAGCGGCCCAGAGCGGCTCGCCGGTGGATCCGAGGAACGGATTGACGGCGACGCTGGAATTCAGCGGCCAGAGCGGTGGAATCTGTCGACCCGCGGAATCGGCCGCGACCTTCACGCGCTCGTGGGAGGTGGGGAGGGAATGGACGATCTCGATCATCGTGGCATCTCCGAAGCGGTCACGAAGCGGGGCGCAGGGACCAGCCGCCGACCAGCCGGTCGAAGGCCGCGTTGGCGTAGAGGCCGTTGGCGAGGTGGACCCGCAGGCCGGCGGCGGCGGGGTGATAGGCCCAGAGCGGGAACATCGCCTGCAGGACCGCGACGAGGCCGAAGGTGAGCAGGGCCAGCATGATCAGGGCCCATTCCAGCGGCCCGGGCGCGGGTGTGGGCGGCAGCGCGCCCGCCGTGAGATGGATGGCGGCTGCCTGAAGGGCGAAGTAGCCGATGGAGGTCGCGACCGCGTAAGCCGCGGTACGCCACGTCAGCGCGCGAGGGGCAGCGTCGGCGAAGCCCTGGGCGAGCATGTAGGCGACGCCGAAGATCAGGATGGCGCCGAGGGCGAAAGCCTGGGGGGACTCGTGCGGCAGCCCGAAAGCGAGGCCGACGACGGCGAAGATGGTGAGGGCGCAGAGGAAGGCGCGCCCGACGGCGGCCGCCCCGGGTATGGCCACCGGCCCCGGACGCCGGGCCGCCGTGACGGCTTCGACCGCGCCGCCCGAGGCCAGGAACGCGTGGGCCTTGTAGAGCGAGTGGGCCACGATGTGCAGCAGCGCGAGCGGGAACAGGGCCAGCCCACACTCGAAGGTCATGAAGCCCATCTGCGCCACCGTCGACCACGCCAGCGAGGTCTTCACGGAGGACTGGGTCAGCATCACCATGCTTCCGAGCAGGGCGGTGAAGCCGCCGAGGGCGACCAGACCCGCGAGCACGCCGGGCGCCAGCAGAAGGACGTCCGCAAACCGGATGAGCAGGAAGCCGCCCGCGTTGACCACGCCCGCGTGCAGCAGAGCGGAGACCGGTGTCGGGGTTTCCATCACCTCGGTGAGCCAGCCATGCGTCGGGAACTGCGCGGACTTGAGCAGGGCGGCAACCGCGAGCAGGCCGGCCGCCGCCACGGCGAGACTTCCACCGTCACCGTCGCGGGCCGCACTCAGGATCTGTCCGATGTCGGCCGTGCCGTAAGCCGTGCCCAGCAGCACGGCGGCGACGATCAAGGCGCCGTCACTGAGCCGGGCGGTGATGAACTTCTTGCGCGCGGCGCGGCGCGCGCCGGGACGCTCGCGGTAGAAAACCAGCAGTCGATGGAGGAACAGGCTGGTGGCGATCCAGGATGCGGCGAGCTGGAACAGGTTGCCGGCCGTGACGAGGAGCAGCACCGCCGCGAGCGTGAGGCAGAGCCAACCGGTGAAGGAACCCTGCCGGTCCTCGCCGTCGAGGTAGGTCGATGCGTAGCGGAGTACGATCCAGCCGATGAACGTGACGAGGACCAGCATGGTGATGCTGACCGCGTCCACGCGTGCGGACAACGCCACCCCGGAAAGGCCGATGCGCGAGCCGTTTCCCGGACCCGACATCACCAGTGTGGCGGCGCAGACGAGGGCGACCGTGAGCGCGGCGAGTGCAAGCCTCTCGGTGAGTGCGAGGATGGCTCCCGGGCGTCGTCCCGGTTTTGAGAAGCCGGCGGCCGCGCCTGCGAGCAGCGCCACAGGCGCCAACAGCGGCAAGTCAAAGATGAGCATATGATCCTCCTGGAAACTGCCGGAGCTGGGAGGATCGATACACAGGGCCGTGGATTACGAAAAATATATTGTTTGTTGCAAATCGTTCTAGAAAATAGATCCATATGGCGGATCGCCATCCGCTGCTCGGCGTGACCTGACCGGCTGCTTCGGGCCGTGCTGATCGAGGGAATCAGCCAGGACCGAAGGAATGCGGCATGAAGCGAGGTCGTCGAACGAGCGGGGAGCAGGCCGTGTTGAGGCTGCGGCAGATTGCGGTGCAGCCGGCACGGGGCACGAGGCGTTCGGCGACCTGCAGGTCGATCATCCACGGACGATGAAGGACGTGGAGCGCAAGAACGCCCCATTGCACTGGCTCGTGGCTCGTCGCCGTTTGGACAAGCAGGTGCTGGCGGAGATCGTATCGGGAAACGAGTAGCGCACGGGCGACGCCGGCAGGCGCTCGACGTGCCGATTCCGCCGCGTGGATGAGGGGATTTCACTGCGGTCAGGCGTCAGCTCAGTATCCAACAAGCCGTATCGCCGGAATGCTCCACAGGGGCATGGTACTTCTGGCTTCAGATACTGCGCTCACCGAGGAGTGTTGGCGGCCGGCCCTCGTGTTAATCCAGCCCCGCCACCTGATAGATCCCGACGTCACAGCATCCGTGGCCGGCCTATGCCATCGCTCGTCAGGGCGGCGGAGGAAGAGCCTCGGCGAAGGGACGTCCGGGCCCCGCGACGGCGCTGATCGCGACCGGATTGTCGCCAAGTGTGCCGGCAATGGGCACACGCCCTCAGTTCGGCCGAGATGCGACCAATGCGTCGCCGACGGTCGGATAGGCCGACGCGTCCGCATCCGACACGCTCGGCTGTGGCCGCTTCGAGCCAAGCCCCACAACCGAACGGCCTGGCGGGCCTCCACAGACGCCGTTTCAGCTGGCATACCCGACCCTCAGCGAGGACGGGCCGCGAGGCTGCCTCGCCGAGTGTGCCGCGGATGATCGCGGCGTGGGGGCCTTCCTATGCCAGCCTTCGTCCTCGACGACCCGACGCCGATCGATCCACGCCGGCGCTGGGACACCCTGGACTTGGGGTCGCGCGGGGCCTGCTACGACAACACGGCCGGCGTGCCCGACAGCGCGACCCAGGTCGCGGCCCGCAACGCCGCCTCCGCCGCGTACCGGGCGGCGCATCCGGTCGGCCTCGATATCCCCTTCGCGGCCGGATCCCGCACGGCCTTCGACCTCTATCCGGCAGCCGACCCCCAGGCCCCCTGCCTCGTCTTCGTCCATGGCGGCTACTGGCAGCGCAACGCCAAGGCCGATTTCGCCTGTCTCGCCGAAGGACCGAACGCGGCCGGCTGGTCGGTGGCGATGCCGGGTTACACCTTGGCCCCGGAGGCCAGTCTCGCGGACATCGCCGCCGAGATCGACACCGCCCTCCACTGGCTTGCCGAACACGGTCCGGCAAACGGGATCGGCGGCCCCCGCGTTCTGGCCGGCTGGTCGGCGGGGGCGCAGCTGGCAGCCCTCCACCTCGGGCACCGGGCAGTCGCGGCGTCGCTGGCGATCTCCGGCGTCTACGACCTCGCGCCCATCCGCGAGACCTACCTGAACGAGAAACTCGGCCTCACGGATGACGAGATCGCCACGCTCTCCCCCTTGCGGCTGCCCGTGACGCCGAAGCCCATGACGTTGGCTTACGGGAGCCGTGAACTCGCGGCCCTCGTCCACGACGCACGCAATCTGCACGCCCTGCGCAGCGCGGCCCATGCACCGGGCGTCCTCCTGCCTGTGCCCGGCGCCGACCACTTCTCGATCCTCGACGGGTTTCGCCGTCCGGACGGCATCCTGGTCCGCGCCGCGCAGGCGCTACTCGAAGGAACCCGCTGACCCGCCGGCTTCGGAGCCGCGCCGGATCCCGCCGGTCCCGCGGCGGCCGCATCACGTCCGGTACCGGCGGGACGTCGGGGCCGTGACCGGGCGGCGCTCGGCATCGGACGCGAACGCCCGCCTCGATCCTGCGGTGGGCCGTCGTCGCGGCGGCGGACGATTTGCCCCTCCTCGCCGCCTGGATTTCGCCTAAGCTCGACGGCGACGGGCTTCAGCGCCCGGTCGCGACCCGGCCTGAAGACCGGGCGCCCGCGGGATCGGATGGAGGACGACGCCATGAACGGTCTGATGCAGGACTGGCCCCTGCTCATCCACCGCATCATCGACTACGCCCGCGTGCAGCATCCGAACCGGGCCGTGATCTCCCGCTCGGTCGAGGGGCCCATGCACCGCACGACCTATGCGGAGATCCACGAGCGGGCGCGACGTCTCGCCAAACGGCTCGAGCGCGACGGTATCGGGGTCGGCGACCGGGTGGCGACGCTGGCCTGGAACACGTGGCGGCACATGGAGGCGTGGTACGGGATCACCGGCGTCGGCGCGATCTACCACACGGTCAATCCCCGTCTGAGCGAACAGCAGATCGCCTACATCATCAACCACGCCGACGACCGGATCCTCCTGCTCGATCTGACCTTCCTGCCGCTGGTCGAGCGGATGGCCGCGTCGCTGCCGTCGATCGAGCGCTTCGTGCTCCTCACGGACGCCGCCCATCTGCCGGAGACGAGCCTGCGCAACGCCGTCGCCTACGAGGACTGGCTCGCGGAAGCCGACGCGGACTTCGCCTGGGCGGCGCTCGACGAGAGGGCGGCGGCCGGCCTGTGCTACACCTCCGGGACGACCGGGAACCCGAAGGGTGTCCTGTACTCGCACCGCTCGAACGTGCTTCACGCCCTGGTCAACAACGGGGCCGACTACCTCGGGCTGAAGAGCCGCGACGTGGCGATGCCGGTGGTGCCGCTGTTCCATGCCAACAGCTGGTCGCTGGCGTTCCTGGCCCCGATGGCCGGCGCGTCCCTGGTGCTGCCGGGCCCACGCCTCGACGGTGCTTCGCTGCACGCCTTGCTGGAGGAGACGGCCGTCACCGTGACGGCGGCCGTGCCGACGGTCTGGCTCGGCCTGCTCCAGCACCTCGACGCCACGGGCGCGAAGCTCACCCACCTGCGGCGCGTCCTCATCGGTGGTTCGGCCTGCCCCCCGGCCATGATCGAGCGCTTCGAGCGCGATTACGACGTCGCCGTGATCCATGCCTGGGGCATGACCGAGATGAGCCCGATCGGCTCGTTCTGCGTCCTCAAGCCCGAGGTCGCGGATCTCGACGGCGCAGGTCGCCTCGACCGCAAGGCGACGCAGGGCTATCCGCCGTTCGGCGTGGAATTTCGCCTCACCGACGACGCCGGGCGCGATCAGCCCTGGGACGGCAGCACGTTCGGCCGTCTGAAGGTGGCGGGCCCCGCGGTGGCGAGCGCCTATTTCCGGGACGACACCCCGATCCTCGACGACCGCGGCTTCTTCGACACCGGCGACATCGCCACCATCGATCCGCACGGCTACATGACGGTCACCGACCGGGCGAAGGACGTGATCAAATCCGGCGGCGAGTGGATCTCCTCCATCGAGCTGGAGAACCTCGCGGTCGGGCATCCCGACGTGGCGGAGGCGGCGGTCATCGGCGTCGCCCACGCGAAATGGGACGAGCGCCCACTGCTCATCATCGTGGCGAAGGCGGATCGGAACCCGGACAAGGCCGGTCTGCTCGCGTTCCTGCGCCCGCGCGTCGCCAAGTGGTGGCTGCCCGACGATGTCGTCTTCGTGCGGGAGATCCCCCACACGGCGACGGGAAAGATCCAGAAGACGGCGCTGCGCGATCAGTTCCGTGATTACCGGTGGCCGACCGCTGAATGACGGCGGCGTTTCGTGCCCCGCCTGTGCCCGACCGGTCAGTTTGGCAGCCTTGATCGGATGCCGGGCCCTCACGTGCGCGTTCCGGGGGAATGGGAGCGGCTACCGCCGCGCGGGCCGACCGCCGCGTCTACTTCTTCCGCACCGACAGGACATGAGCCACGATCGCGTTGGCGTGACCGTGACCCATCCCATGCTCGTCCTTCAACATGGAGACCAGATCCGTGTGCTTCGCGGGGAGCCGCTCCTGCACGAGGTGCTGCCATTCTTCGATGGGACGCCCGTACTTCTTCTCGATCGACGGGAAGTACGTCGCAGGTCCCCTGACCGGTTCGGCAGACATGATGGCCCCTTCCCATGAGCTGGCTGACGCCAGCTTCGCCAAGAAGCGCGCAGGCCGCAACCGACGCACGGCCTGGGGCGCACGCATCGGGCCGGGACTACGCCCCGCGCGAGGGGTATCGAGTGTCGGGGCCCAGGCACCGGTAATGCCGCCGACCGTCCACGGCTGCGGGCCGTCGGGCCGATAACCGCGATCCCGACTTGCCGTGGTCGCTCCGGCGAGCTTGCGCTAGACTTACGTCCGAACTCGCCGCGTCGAGTCGAGTGTCCGCGCCCGGTCCGCGACCAGGGCCGACGACAGTGGGACGGGCTCGGTGATCGGATGAGGCGTCGGACCGTAATCGCTGGGCTCCCCTTGGCGCTGACCGGCTGGCCGGTGGCGGCGCAGGCCCTGGCGCAGGGCCGTGTGGCGGCACTCTGGCCCTTCCCGCCCGGCGACGCCGAAGGTCTGACGCTGTCGAGCGCGTTCCGCGTGTCGATGCGCGAGCAGGGCCAGCCCGACATCCAGATCGACGATCGTTGGGGCGGGGCCGACCGCAACCGGACGCGGGCGCTCGCGAGCGATCTCGTCGCCACGAAGCCGCAGGCGATCCTGACGTATCTCAGCGCCCAGCTGACCGCCGTCTCCGCATTGACGCGCGAGATCCCGATCGTGTTCGTGGGAGCCTCGGACCCGGTCGGCTTCGGCTACGTCGTGAGCCGCCAGCGCCCGGGTGGCAACATCACCGGATTCACCCTGTACGAGCCGCCCCTGGGCGGGAAGTGGCTGGCGGCGCTCAAGGAGGCCGTACCGACGATCCGGCATGTCAAACTTTTGTCGAACCCGAGCAGCGGGGCGGCGGGCGCCAACTTCTACTCGGCCTCGTTCAGCAGCACCGCAGCGGACCTGGGTGTTCGCGCATCGATCGCGACGGTCGACGAGGCGGCCGCCGTCGAACCCTTGATCGCGGAACTCGGCCAAGAGGGCGACGCCGGTCTCATCGTGGCGCCCGGCACCTTCAGCGAGGCCAACGGGGACCACATCGTGGCGCTCACCGCCCGTTACCGAATACCGGCCGTCTTCGCGATCCGCCGTTTCGCCCATCGCGGCGGGCTCATGTCGTACGGCCCGGATCCGACCGAGGCGGTGCACCGCGCGGGCGCCTACGTCGCCCGGATCGTCCGCGGAGACAATCCCGCGACGCTGCCCGTGCAGGCACCCACGAAGTACGATTTCATCGTGAACCTCAAGACCGCGCGGACCCTGGGCATCACGGTCTCGTCGGCGCTCCTCGCCCAAGCGGACGAGATCGTCGAATGACGTCAATCCAGAGCTTGGCCGCGCCGGCCGATCCGAGGAGAACGCCGCCGTGGCTCCGCCTGCGGCTGGCGGGGAAATTCGCGGTGGCCTTCGTCGGCCTGGTCTCGCTGGTCCTGCTCATCAACGGCGTTGTCGACCTCACCCTGAACTTCGAGGAGGCGCGGCGGAATGCGATCGAGGTGCAGCGTGAGAAGGCCAGGGCCGCCGCCGAGCGGGTCGAGGCGTTCCTGTCCGAGATCGAGGGCCAGATCGGCTGGACGACGCGGGCCGAATGGCGCCGCGTCTCCCCGGAGCAGCAGCGCTACGACTTCATCCGGCTCCTGCGGCAGGCGCCCGCGATCACCGAGGTCGCCTATCTCGATCCGAACGGCAAGGAACAGCTGCGGGTGTCTCGGCTGGAGCCCGACGTGGTCGCGAGCGGAAAGGATTTCTCGACGGCGCCGCGCTTTACCCAGGCGCTCAAGGACAAGACGTGGTTCGGCCCGGTCTACTTCCGGCGCGGCTCCGAGCCGTACATGACGATCGCGGTGGCGCATGCGGGGCGGGATCCGGGCGTGACCGTCGCGGAGGTCAACCTGAAGCTGATCTGGGACGTCGTCAGCGCGATCCGGAACGGCGTGAACGGCTACGCCTTCGTGACCACTGGGACCGGCCGGCTGATCGCGCATCCCGACCTCAGCCTCGTCCTGCGCGACACGGACCTGTCGGGCCTGCCCGAGGTGGCCGCGGCGTTGCCCGGGACCGCGCGGGATCAGGATTACGGAATCACCCGCGGACTCGATGGCGGGCTCATTCTGGCCGCGCACGCCACCATTCCGCGCGTCGATTGGATCGTGTTCGTTCAGTTGTCGCTGCGCGAGGCGATGGAGCCGCTGATCGACTCCATCATCCAAACGGTGTCGCTGATGGGCCTGGGCGTCCTCATGGCGGCGGTGGCCGGCACGTTCCTGGCCCGCCGCCTGGTGGTGCCGATCCGCCAGTTGCAGGACGGTGCCGAGCGGCTCGGCTCGGGCGACCTGTCCAAACGCATCGAGATCCGGACGGGGGACGAGATCGAGACGCTCGCCCAGCGCTTCAACTTCATGGCCAGCCGGGTGCAGGAATCGTACGAGACGCTCGAGGCGAAGGTCGAGGAACGGACCCGCGACCTGAACCGATCGCTCGACGACCTCCAGAAGGCGCAGAATCGCCTCGTGCAGTCCGAGAAGCTGGCCTCACTCGGCCAGCTCACCGCCGGCATCGCCCATGAGATCAAGAATCCCCTGAACTTCGTGAACAACTTCGCCGCGCTCTCGAAGGAGCTGGTGGATGAGCTGCGGGACGTGCTCAAGCCCGCCGCACTCGCTCCCGAAACGCGCGAGGAGGTCGATGAACTCACCGAACTCCTGAAGGGCAATCTCGACAAGGTCGTCCAGCACGGGCAGCGCGCCGACTCGATCGTGAAGAACATGCTGCTGCATTCCCGGACCGGTTCGGGCGAGCATCGCCCCGTCGATATCAATGCCCTCGTCGAGGAGAGCCTCAACCTCGCCTATCACGGCGCCCGCGCGGCCAAGGCCGGCTTCAACGTGACCATCGCCCGCGACTTCGATCCCGCTGCCGGGCTCGCCGACCTCTACCCGCAGGAGATGACGCGCGTGCTCCTGAACCTGTTGTCGAACGGGTTCTATGCCACCGAGAAGCGAACACAGGTCGGCGAGCCAGGCTACGCACCGACCCTGTCGGTCGCGACGCGCGACCGCGGCGACAACGTCGAGATCCGCGTCCGCGACAACGGCACCGGCATCCCTGAGAGCGTCAGGGCCAGGATGTTCGATCCGTTCTACACCACCAAGCCGGCCGGTGAAGGCACGGGCCTCGGACTGTCGCTCAGCCACGACATCCTCGTGAAGCAGCACGGCGGGACGATCGACGTCGTCTCGGAGCCGGATCAGTTCACTGAGTTCACGATCACGCTGCCGCGTCGGGGCGCGCCCACGGCCGAGCCCATGAGAGCACCGCTGACCGAGTCCGGGAGCCCGCTATGACCGTCCTCATCCTCGTCGTCGACGATGAACCCGACGTCACCGACCTCTTCCGACAGCAGTTCCGCCGCGAGCTGCGCGCCGGTCGCTTCGAGATGGCCTTCGCGCATTCGGCGCCGGAGGCCCTGACCTGCATCAGCGCCTCCACCGGCGCGAGCCTGATCCTGATGTTCTCGGACATCAACATGCCGGGCATGACCGGGCTGGAACTGCTGCCTCTGGTGCGCACGGCGCGACCCGACGTGCCGGTGATCATGATCACGGCCTACGGCGATGCCGAAACCCGGGAGCGGGTGCGGGCGGCAGGCGCGGTCGGCCTGATCACGAAGCCGATCGACTTCGCGCAGCTCAAGGCCGAGATCGAGCACCGCTTGGCCGAGATCGCGGGGACCGCATGATCACCGGTCTCCCGAGCGCCAAAATCCTCGTGGTCGACGACGAGCCCGATCTCGAAGCGCTGATCACCCAGAAATTCCGCCGCCAGATCCGCCAGAACCTCGTCTCGTTCGTGTTCGCGCATGACGGGCAGGAGGCGCTGGAGTGTCTGTCCGAGAACCCCGACATCGACCTCGTGGTATCGGACATCAACATGCCGCGGATGGACGGCCTGACGCTGCTCGCCAAACTGCAGGAACTCGCCGACAGGCCGTCGACCATCATCGTCTCCGCCTACGGCGACATGGCGAACATCCGCACGGCGATGAACCGCGGCGCCTTCGACTTCCTGACCAAGCCGATCGATTTCGCTGACCTGGAGACGACGATCGAGCGGACGCTGCGGCACGTGGAGGCGTTGCGCGACGGGCGACGGCGGCAATCGCTGGCCGAGCGTGCGCACGCGTCCCTGGCGCGCTATTTCTCGCCGAACCTCGCCGAGCAGCTGGCCGGCGATGCCTCGGGTCTCGAACTCGGCGGCCACCGGCGCGACGTGGCGTCCCTGTTCACCGACATCGCCGGCTTCACCAGCCTGGTGGAGAGCCTCGACCCGGCGCTCCTCGCCGAGATCCTCAACGGCTACTTCGCCGAGATGACCGATGTGGTCTTCGCCCACGAAGGGACGGTCGCCAAGATCGTCGGCGACGCGCTGCACGTGCTGTTCGGGGCTCCGGGGGATCAACCGGACCACGCCGCCCGGGCGGTGATCTGCGCGCTGGCCCTGGACCAGGCCGCGGAGGGCTTTCGCGCGCGCTGGCGCGAGCGCGGGATCGAGATCGGCGTCACGCGGATCGGCGTGCATGCCGGCCCCGCGATCGTGGGCAATTTCGGTGGCGGCCGCTACTTCGACTACACGGCCTACGGCGACACCATCAACACGGCGGCCCGCCTGGAAAACGCCAACAAGGCGTTCGGGACCCGGATATGCGTCAGCGAAGCGGTGGTCATCCGGGCCGGGCAATTCCGGGGCCGGCCGCTGGGCGACCTCCTCCTGCGCGGCAAGCAAGAGGCGCTGCGCGCCTTCGAGCCGCTGACCGGGGCCGCCTACGACGACGATTCACTGAGCCGCTATCGCGCGGCCTTCGACAGGCTGGAGGCCGGCGAGGCCGGTGCCCTCCCGGCCTTCGCGGGCCTCGTCGGCCTGCGTCCGGACGACGGGGTCGCGGCCTTCCACCTGCGACGCCTCCTCAACGGTTCGAGCGGGACGCGGGTGGAAGTCCAGTGAAGGATCGACGCCCGACATCGACCTGCCGGCCGCGACGTCGGCAACAGGCTGCTCCGGAATGGCAGGACCGAGCGGCCGGACCGGATCACCGAAGGCGGGAGGCCAACCTATGAGGCGGCGCGACGTCATCGCGGGCCTGGGGGGCGCGGCGGCGTGGCCGGCTGCCGTCGGGGCCGAGCCGGGTGAACCGCGCCGGCTCGGCATCCTGCTCGTCTACGGCGAGGCCCATCCCGACACGTCTGTCATCGTGGCGACGCTGAAGGAAAGCCTGCGCCGGCTCGGCTGGACCTGGGGGCAGAACCTCGCCGTCGATCTGCGCTACGGCGACGGCGATGCCGACAAGATGAGCCGGGACGCCCACGAGATCCTCGCCCGCAGACCGGACGTCGTCCTGGCGCAGGGCGTCGTCGGCGCCACCGCGCTTCAGAAGGCGACGACGACCACGCCGGTGGTGTTCATGATGCTTCAGGATCCGGTGGGCGGCGGTTTCGTCAGCAGCCTGTCGCGCCCGGGCGGCAATCTGACGGGCGTCACCAATTTCGACTTCACGCTGATCGGAAAGTGGCTGCAGCTCCTGAAGGAACTCAGCCCCGACGTCAGGCGCGCCCTCGCGCTCGTCAATCCCGATTACCCGGCGCGACTGAAGGGATACGCGACCGAACTCGCCCGGATCGCCCCCGAACTCGGCATAGAGGCCCGGATCGCCGGCGTGCATGATGCCCCCGAGATCGAGCAGGCGATCACCGGTTTCGCCAAGGAGCCCCACGGCGGGCTGATCGTGCTGCCCGACGCGGTGACCGGCGTTTTCAGCCCGCAGATCATCGCGTCGGCGGCGTCCTGCAATCTGCCGGCGGTCTATGCGTATGCGACGCAGGTGAGGCTCGGTGGGCTCGCTGCCTATACGACCAGCGTCGTTCAGGACGTGCAGCGGGCAACCTTCTACATCGACCGGATCCTGCGGGGCGCGTCGGCCAGCGACCTGCCGGTCCAGGCCAGCGACCGCTTCCTCACCGTGATCAACCTGAGGACGGCCGCCGCCCTGAAGCTGACGATCTCCCCCTCCCTGCTGGCGAAGGCCGACGAGCTGGTCGAGTAGGTGCGCCAGCCGCGCGACGTCGTGGCGACGCCGCCGAAGGCGCCGCCCCGACGGTCGACGGGATCGTGGTTCAGCCGAGGGCCGGCAGGCGTCCGTCCGGGGAGTAGCGGTCGATGGCCGACGGCAGATCCCGCGACAGGCGCGCCAGGAGTTCGGTACGGGTCAGGCCCGTGCGCTGCTCCAGCGATGCGAGGGTCTCGGGCCCGATGGCGCGCTCGAGGTCGGCGGCCGGAATATCGCGGTTCGGCCCGTGATTGATCCAGGACTGCGCCGTGTCGGCGTGACCGCCCTTCGTGAAGTGCTCGATCAGTTCACCCAGGCCGCCCGCGATGAGCCCACCGACGCCGGCGCTGCCGGCACCGCCGAGGAGGCGCTCGAGGTTCGCCGGGATCGTTCCGCCGGAGGCCGGCGCGCCGGCCGGGACCTGCGGCACCGGCGCGTGGGCGGTGTCCTTGCCGTGGCCACCAAGCCATTCGGAGATCTTGTCGCGATTCTGGTAGCCGGCCACGGCCAGCAGCCCCAGCAGCGCGGTCATCGACGGATATCCCTTGCTCATCGTGTCGTCCCTTCTCTGTTCGGGCGCGGTGGCCCGGCTGATACGGCGGTCGACCCGCCGCATTTCTTTCACTCCGCCGCAGCGGCGGAGATCTTCGCGGCCACCGCGTCGATGACGGACGGCGCCGTCTCGCCGGCGTAATGGCCAGCCGCGATGGCGCGCTTGACCGTCGAGCGGGCCGCATCGATGGCGATGGACGCGGCCGACATGGTCCTGGCCTCGGTCGGGCGCTCCAGGGCATGCTTGGCGATGTCGCCGGCCAGATCGTCGATTTCCCGCGCGAGGGCGTGCAGTCGGTTCCGATCCTGCGTGCCCTGCGCCTCATGCCGGATCGCGAGCAGCCGATCGGTCGCCTCCTCGACACGCTCGCGGCGCAGGCGGGACAAGCGCTGTGCGACCCACGCGAGGGCCGAACCGATACCGCCGCCCAGGAAGGCGAGCAGGTAGATCCAGGTCTCGTAGCGCTCAATGAAGCTCTGCTGCTCGCGCTCGAAGTAATCGACGGCGCCTGGATGGATCGGCAGCCGGGCACTCGTCGCGCCGACGGTGCTGTCGTAGGCCGGGGCCTGGACATAATCGGCGGACGCAGTGACGTTCGCCATGCCGCTGCGCAGTTCGAACAGGTGCTGGGTCACGTCCGCCGCCACCGACCGGGCGAGATTCGCGCGCGCCATCAGCCGGTAAGATGCACCGACCGTGTGGACATCGGCGGCCGGGATCTTCGGACTGCCGCCGAAGGTCTCGGCCGGCATGGTCACCACTTGGAGCCGTGGCATGCGCGCCACGAAGGCGTCGGCATTCTCCATGTCCACGAACGAGACCTTCCGGCTGCGGCTCGCATCCTGGACGATGCCGATGATGCGCTGTGCGGCTGGCGCGGTCGGGGCGATGACCGAGATCACGGCGTCGACGCGCTTGCGGGCGAAGGCGGCGGCCAGATCGGCCTCCGCCGTTTCCACGAGGGCGACGTGGCGGGGCGGGATCGGGGCCTCGGGATCGGTGGTGATCAGCGTCAGTCCGTAATGCTCGAGCAGGGCTCGGATCAGCGCCTCGTCGGCATCCCGGTGCGCCAGTATCGCCAGGCGCTTCCGGTCGAGATCCGGGAACCGGTCGATCCCCGACGCCTCCGGCGCGGCGATGATCATGGCCTGATCGCGCAGGATCGCGAGGGTGAGCCCGTTATCGGGGAGATCGACGTCGGGCCGCACCACCGCGAGGTCGGCGCGGCCCTCGCGCAGCGCCTCGGCGCTGTCTCGGACATCGTCGAAAGGCAGGATCCGCAGGCGGATCTCCTTGTGCCGCTTGGCCAGAGCATCCGCGTAGGCCTGGATCAGGGCGGGTTCGGTGCCGTCCCGGGGAGCGACCGCGACCGTGAGCACGGTGGCGCGCGAGGCCCAGTAAGCCACGGCGGCCCCCGCACACAGCAGGATGGCAAGCGCCAGGAAGACGAATTCCCGGCGCAGGAACAGACCGGATAGCTGCTTCATCGCGGTGGTCTCCGGCGGGGTTCGCGGAGGTCTGGCTCAGTGCGGCTGCGCGAGCCGGCGCGCGCGACCGCCCAGGGCGACGATCTCCGGCACGATCGACGCCCTCGAGATCTTGCGCAGCATCGAGTCTTCCCCATCTCGGCGGACCCCGCGCGGCCCACCGTCGAACCGGCGCCGTTTGGGGAGAAGGCGGCACCGGT